>WNFO01002929.1_pt1 | contig 18001 bp, 14 predicted proteins | sample 5400251 | NCBI WGS metagenome assembly WNFO01 (sample SAMN13153354, study PRJNA577476) | soil metagenome | isolation source: 100 cm saprolite under Madrone tree | place: USA:California | collected 2016-06-14
TTAGAGGATCTGGATCACCGACCCTAGCCCTCAATTCCTTACCGTTGTGTCGATAGTAGATCGCATAATAGCGCGTCTCTGAGACATCTCCGTTGGGAGCGATGAACTTTTTAATGACCGCATAGGTCTCCTCGGCTTGGATCTCGTCCTGCGCGAACGGCAAAAAAAACTTCATGGTGCTGGTCCCTTGGAAATCATGGTTCATGCTGGCGGGCTTTCTCACATTATCGTTACCCGGCTGGTTACCCCACCCGAAATATCGTTGAAATTTGAAGGGGTGATTATACGACTAAGCTATTGATTTTGCTTGGTGAGCGCGGAGGGACTCGAACCCTCGACCCCATGATTAAAAGTCACGTGCTCTACCACCTGAGCTACGCGCTCACTTAGCCGGCTGTGTAGGGGGCGGCTTGGTGCGGGTCAATAGCGCGCAAACCGTCAACGGGCCGACGATACCGCGGGGATTTCCGTGGTCGCCCCGGCTGTTAGCGCCGAGCCTTCACCCGCATGCGGCGGGCAAAAGCCCGTCTTGGTCAACTGGCTTTGCGGCGAATCTCGGTGGCCACCGGCTGGGAGGGGCCGACCACGGTCGGCATCGCCACCGGGCGCAGCCCGATCAACTCCAGGGTCCGCACGCCGGTGCTGTTCCAGAACGAGAACGAGTTGAGTCTCGAGTTTTCCAGCAGCGCGATGGCCACCGCCGACAGGAACGGCAGGCTTTCCAGCACCAGCACGGCCGCGAACACGTAGATCTCGCGGACCTGCTTGTCGTTGTTGGTGACCACCAGCACGACCGCGCCGACCAGCAGCAGGACGCCGATGACGGCCTCCCAGAATGCCTGGAATTCGACCGACATCAGCGAAAATCCGCCCTTGGAGGTGCGCGCGAAGGCGAGGTGCTCGGTGATCAGTCCGTTCGCCACCGCGCGCGACACCGTCCATTGCACCGACATCGCGGCAATCATGGCGCCCAGCATCTGTCCCCATTTGACCGGCACGCGCAGACGGTACAGCACCACGAAATGCACCAGCGAGACCACAAAGGCGGCGATGATCGGCAACGTCAGGATCTTGTCGGGAATGGCGATGCCGGCGAACGCCACGATCGGCACCCAGATCAGATTGAGGATGGCGACCAGCACGCCGAGACTTTCGGCGCCGAGCCAGTTCAGCCAGCCGAGTGCGAATTCGCGCCGCTGATCCGGCAACAGCCGGCTCGCGCCGGGCAGAAAACGCCGCCAGTGTTTCTTGACGATCTGGAACCCGCCATAGGCCCAGCGGTGGCGCTGCTTCTTGAAGGCCTCATAGGTGTCCGGCAGCAGGCCGTGGCCGTAGCGGTGGTTGGAGTAGTGGGTCAGCCAGCCGTGCTCGATGATGGCGAGGCCAAGGTCGGTGTCCTCACAGATGGTGTCGCCGTTCCAACCGCCGGCCATGTCCATCGCGGCGCGCCGGATCAGGCACATGGTGCCGTGGACGATGATGGCGTTGGCTTCGTTGCGCTGGACCATGCCGATGTCGAAGAACCCGGCATATTCGCCGTTCATGATGTAGTGCATCAGCGAGCGGTCGCCGTCGCGATGGTCCTGCGGCGCCTGCACCAGGCCGACGCGGGGATCGGCGAACACCGGCACCAGATCCTTCAGCCAGTCCGGCTGCACGACATAGTCGGCGTCGATGACGCCGATGATCTCGGCATCCGCGGCGGTGCGCTCCATGGCGATGCGCAGCGCGCCGGCCTTGAAACCCTGCACCTTCTCGGCATTGATGAACTTGAAACGCTCACCGAGTGTGCGGCAGTGATCCTGGATCGGCTGCCAGAATTCCGAATCCGGCGTGTTGTTGATGATCACGACGCATTCGAAATTCGGGTAATCCAGCCGCGCCACGGCATCGAGCGTCTGCTTGAGCATCTCGGGCGGCTCGAAATAGGCCGGCACATGGATCGAAACCTTTGGAAGCGCCGCGGTAGCGGCAACGGCCGACTCGGCCGACTGCCCCTTTACCAGCAGCCGGCGCGGCTTTTGGCCGAATGCAATGGCGGCGATTTCCTCGATCCGTGCCATCGCGATCAGCACCAGCGGAACCAGCAGGGTTAGTCCCAGCGTCAGCGCAAAGGCCGAGCCGAACACGAAGTAGTGGCCGGTCCAGTATGCAAACACCGTCGCGGTCCATGCCCCGATGCCGTTCGCCGCCGCCGACAGCACCAGCGCCTGCACCACGGTGGCCTCGGGGAGGCGCAGGATCGGCAGCGACATCAACACGCCGACCAGCAAAGCGAGGGTGGCGAGTTTCCAGTAGTTCTCGTTGACGATCGGCCCGGTCCAGGCAAATTTCGGCTCGCGGGCCGCGTTGAGAATGCCCCAATAGGGCCCGACGCCGCCTTCAAAGAACTTCCAGGGCTGATCGATCGCCTCGACGATGTTGTAATCCATGCCGATCGCCTCGGCGCGGGTGACAAAGTTGCGCAGCACCAGAGCCTGCTCGAACGGACCGGGAACGGCATTTTTCAAATTGTAACCGGCGCTAGGCCAGCCGAATTCCGCGATCACGATCCGCTTGCCGGGAAATTGATCCTTCAGCTTCTGATATGTCGAAACTGCCTGATCCACCGCCTGCTGGTCGGTGAAGTTTTCCCAGTACGGCAAGACGTGAGCGGCAATGAAATCGACGGAATAACCGAGTTCCGGATTGTCGCGCCATATGTTCCAGATTTCGCCGGTCGTGACAGGCACCCGGCCATTGATCGCTGACTTGACCCGCTTGATCAGGTCGATCAGGCCATCGACCTTTTGCTCGCCGCGAAACACGGTCTCGTTGCCGACCACGATGCCGATCACATTGCTGTTGCGCTTGGCAAGATCGATGGCCGCGGCGATTTCGCGCTCATTGCGGTCGACGTTCTTGTCGATCCACGCGCCGAGCGTGACCTTGATGCCGAATTCCGCGGCGATCGGCGGCACCATTTCCACCCCACCGGTCGAGGAGTACAGCCGGATCGCCCGCGTCAGCGGCGCCAGCTTTTTCATGTCGGCGCGGATTTTCTCGACGTTGGGAATATTGTCGACGTCGGGATGCGCCGTGCCCTCGAACGGCGCATAGGACACGCTCGGCAGGATACCCTTGAAGTCAGGAGCCTCCTGCTTGTCCCGGAACACTCCCCACGTGGCAGCGTGAACGGCGGTCACAAAAAACAGAACGGCGACGACGGCGCGCATCGCTAAACCATAAAGGGGTCAAGATGGCAGGGCAGCGGATCCGTCCCCAAGATCCGACCAAGTCAGCGGCTGATCGAGCATATCTCTGCCACGCGATTTAACAACTGTTATGACGCCGTGGCGTTTTCAGGGCGCAGAAATCCAAACCGCACAAATTTCGGATTGTTCCGTGGCAATCAGATTATTTGGCGGAGGGCGCGGCGGCGGCCGGCGAGGGTGCCGCGGCGGGTGTCGCGGGCGCCGTGCCGGCGGTGGCCGGCGCCGCCGGCTGCGCAGCCGCGGCGGCTTGGGGCTGGGCATTGGGATTGATCCAGCAGGCGTGAACATGGCGGTCCAGCGACTCCGGCACCTTGGAGTCGATTTCGCCGCCGAAGCGGGTCAGGCAACGGAACGTCGCCTGGATGTGACCTCCGGGACAGCCAAAACGATCATAGAGATCGAGATGCCGAAAGGCAGTGTCGAGATCGTCGTTCCACATCAGCCGCACCATGCGGCGACCGAGCCACACGCATTCCGGGTTACCGGCCGGACCGTTGATGGCCTGCGCCGCTTCGACGAATTCGTTGGTTTTACGCTGGCTGTCCTTGGTCGCATCGGTGGATGCGGCCGAATTTGCCACCGGTTTGCCCGACTGATCCTGGGAGGCGCTTTGCGCAAGCGCGCCGCCAATACCGATCAGAAGTGCGAGCCCGGGGACGGCGAGGTGGCGCAAAACCGCAAGTTGAAACTGAAGCAGCCGTCGACCCATAAATTCCCCGAAATGTTGCCTGTGGCCAGCTCAAAGGTGCCGGTTTGATGACGTTCAAATGGGTCCCCATTGCGGCGGAGACACTGCGAACTCCCAAGCAACTCCCATGACCGGTATTTCCGATTTTGTCCAGCAAAGTCACAACTTTATCGCAGTGTGGTAAAGCCGCGGGGTGGGACGGCAAGGATAATGACGGCAAGGATTATGCACTGCCGCTCTTGGCAGACGGTGTGTGACCGGCTAATCGACGGGCCCCCGCCCGGAGGATGGAACCGATTACTTTTCGTACGCCACTGGCGCTTCTCCTGATCTCCCTGGGTGCGATTGCTGCCGTGTGGTGGTGGCTGGCCACGCCTATCAATCTGGCGCGGGCGCCGATCGATCCCAGCGCCAAGCTGTTGTGCGTGTCCTATGCGCCGTTCCGTGACACCCAGACGCCGCTGATGCCGACCACGCAGATCGCCCCGGAACAGATTGCCCAGGATCTGGCGCAACTTGCCAAAATATCCGATTGTGTGCGCACCTATTCGCTGGAAAACGGCCTCGATCAGGTTCCTGCACTCGCCGCAAAAGTCGGGCTGAAAGTCATCCTCGGGATCTGGCTCGGCAGTAACCGTCTGAAGAACCTCGCGCAGATTTCGACCGCGGTCGGCCTGACCAAGGCATACCCCGAGGTCATTACAGCCGTCGTGGTCGGTAACGAAGTGCTGTTGCGCGGTGAGATGACCACGTCCGACCTCGCCGCCAACATTCGCTCGGTCAAATCGCAAGTTGCGGTTCCGGTCACCTATGCCGACGTCTGGGAATATTGGCTTCGCAACCGGGAAGTCTATGAAGCGGTGGATTTTGTCACGATTCATATCCTTCCCTACTGGGAAGACTTTCCGATCCGCGCCAAACATGCCGCCGCCCATGTCGATGCCATTCGCAAGCGGATGGCGGTGGCGTTTCCGGGCAAGGAAATCCTGATCGGCGAGACTGGCTGGCCAAGCGAGGGGCGGATGCGCGAGGGGGCGCTGCCGTCGCGGACCAACCAGGCGCGGGTGGTCTCGGAAATTCTGGGGTTGGCGAAGCAGGAGAATTTTCGCGTCAATCTGATCGAGGCTTACGACCAGCCGTGGAAGCGCCAGCTCGAGGGCACGGTCGGCGGATATTGGGGCCTGATCGATTCGGTGCAGCGTGCGGTGAAATATCCGCCCGGCGAAGCCATCAGCAACTATCCGTTCTGGAAGCTGCAGATGGGATGCGGCATGGGCTTGAGCTTTTTGGTGTTCGGCGCGGCCTGGCTGACCCTGCGCCGGCGGCCGTGGACGCCGCGCCTCGCATCCTGGATCGCGGTCGGACTATCGGCGACCACGGCCGGAATCCTGCTGGGCGTCGCCGCCGACAAGATGTTCTATGAAAGCTACGGGTTCGGCGGCTGGCTCGGATGGGGCGCGTTGCTGACGGCCGCGATCGCTTCGCCCCTGCTTTGCGCCAACGCAACAATGTCAGGCCGGAGCTTGCCGACTTTTCTGGAACTGCTGGGCCCCCGCGATGCGCGATCGCGATCGGCGCTGACGATGATCCTGGGCGCAGCACTCGTCGTGACCACGTTGATCGGCACTGAGACCGCGCTCGGCTTTGTGTTCGATCCGCGCTACCGCGATTTTCCCTTTGCCGCGCTGACCATGGCCGTGGTGCCGTTTTCGACCCTGATGCTGCTCAACCGCCCGCAGGAGGGGGTGCGGCCGATCGCCGAGGCCGTATTCGCCGGCCTGCTGGCGGTTGCCGCGCTCTACGCGGTGTTCAACGAAGGCTCGGACAACTGGCAATCGCTGTGGACCTGCGCGGTGTATTTTCTGTTCGCGGTTACGCTGTGGCGGGCGCGGGCCGTGCAAATCCCAAAATAAGCAGGCCGAGTGCCAGACCCGACAGGCCGATATTGTAGAGCACGATCCCGAATCCGGCGACGATCAGCCCGCCCGTGAGCAGGACGATCGACGGCCGGATCACGTGAAGCGTCGCGATAACAAGCGCGACAATGCCGAACACCGAATTCCTGAACAGAGAGGTCGCGAGGATTCGGGTCTTGCACAGCATGGTCTGCAGGCCGGCATCGCAGGCCAGCGCCACCGTCGAGAGCTCGATCGCCATATAACGCAGATAGAGGGCGTAACCGACGGTAACGAAGCCGACGACCAACAGAAATTGCACCTGATAGGGCGTCAGCCGGAATGGAGATTTTTTCACGAGAGCATTTTTCCGGCTAAGTGGAATCCGGTTAGCCGCAGGAAAATGCGTCTGACCAATAGTTGTGAATATGGTCGGGAATGCGCGGCGGGACAACCCGGCGCGGGCAGGTTCTTCGAAGCGACCGAGAAAAAGCACTGAAAAACCGCCCCAAGGTCTTGCGATGACGAGCTTTACTGGGCTCGCGTGACCCTGCTGAACATCGACGACAACGTGGAGGTTGTGGAGGTTTCCGGATTTTTCGGCGGGTCCTCCTGCACCGCGTGCTTTCCGCTGCCCCGCCTGCGCAATGCGGGAGGCTTTACGACGGGCGCGGGCACCTCGTCGGCCTTCATGGAAAGACGCTGGCCATCGAACACCGTGGTCTCGCAGGTCCGCTCGCTTTCGATCATGACGGCACAGATTTTCGCCGCCGCCGCGGCATCGGCGAGCGGTCCGGCAACCAGCCGCAACTGCATGCCGAGCCCGCTGTTGCTTTCCTTCACCACGATGATCGGGCGCAACGCCGCCAGCGGCGCATTCGACTTCGACTTGAGAAGGCCGCGCCACAGCGCGCGCAGGCCGCCGAGCGAATTGGCGCTGCCCACATCCACCCCGAATTCGGTTCGCTGGACCGCGACCTTGGGGGGATCCCGTTCCGCTACGTCCGCAGCTTGCGCCGACGCAACCACCTCCGGTATCGGCGAAGCGGTGATCGCGCTCACCGGCGTCTCGGATGGGATCAATTTCCCGGCCGGCGCATCCGGCGGAGCCAACATTGATTTAGAGGCCATCAGCGGTGTGGCCGGCGTCACCGCAGCAGAATTTTTGGGGGAGTCTTGGGAGGCCTGCGCCTGGGGGGCCTGGGCGACCGGCGAGACCGCGGCCGGACTTGAATCCTTCACAGGGGCTGTGTCCGCCGGCGGCTTTTCGGCTGGCTTCGCTGGCGCAGCCGCCACCGGAGACACGACCGGAGCAGGGGTCGGATTTTGCGCCGCCGGCTGCTGGGGCGGCTCGGGTGTCGCCGGCGCGGTCGTAGCGGCTTGTGGCCATGCCGGGGCCGAATTTTGCCGCGCAATCGCGCCGGTCACCGTATCCAGTCCCTGTTCCAGAACGGTGACACGCGCGTACAACCGGTCGCGGTCGCTGTTGAGCGTTTCGATGGCGGAGGCCAGCCGCCGCGCCTCGTTCTGGCTTTCCATGGCGACGGACTGGATTTGCTGCTGGCGCGCCAGATCGCCCGACGCCATTTGTTCCCGGTGCAATCCGATCGATGACTGGCCGGCGAGCACCGCGACGATGACAGCGCCGACCGTGGCAACGCCCCACGATCCGAGCCGCCACAGCGCGCGGCGGTCGAAATGATCCTCGTCGGCCAAAAGACCGCTCAGGAATCCGCCGGTGTTTTCGGTTTCGAAGCCGGCCAGATGGTCGGAATCCTGTGCCATAGGACGTTCTCGGCCCTCCCGAGGCCTCAGCCGAATCAGAGGCAAACATTAACAGGAATCGCACCGTGGTCTTGAATTCGCCGCGTTTTCCCGCGTGACGAAACCGGTTTCCATGGCAGAAGAAAACGTTTTATGACGACGGCGGCGCAACTTCGTCGCGCCTGACAGGGAATCGACATGTCCGGCAGAACCAGCCTCACGATCGTGCTTGCCGCCGGTGAGGGCGCCCGCATGCAATCCTCGCTGCCGAAGGTGCTGCATCCCGTCGCCGGCCAATCGCTGCTGGCGCATGTGCTGGGGGCAGCCCCAAAGGGCGCAGGCGCCGCGCTCGCCGTTGTCATTGGACCCGACCACGGTTCTGTCGTGGAAGAGACAAAACGTTTGCGTCCGGATGCAACGACATTTGTTCAGCGCGAGCGTCTCGGCACCGCGCATGCGGTGCTGGCGGCCCGCGACGCCATCGCCCGCGGCGTCGACGACCTGCTGGTCGTGTTCGGCGATACGCCGCTGATTTCGGCCGAGACCTTTGCGCGGATGCGGGTGCCGTTGAAAAACGGCGCGGCGCTGGCCGTGCTCGGCTTTCGCGCCGCCGATCCCACCGGCTACGGCAGGCTCGTGGTCGAGGGCGATCGGTTGGTGGCGATCCGCGAGCAGGCCGAGGCCAGTCCCGCCGAGCGCGCGATCACGCTCTGCAACGCCGGCGTGATGGCGTTTGACGGCCACAAGGCGCTGAAGATCATCGAAAAAATCGGTAACGCCAACAGCAAGGGCGAGTATTATCTCTCCGATGCGGTCGGCATCGTTCGTCAACAGGGACTAGAGGCCGTCGTGATCGAAACCAGCGAGGATGAAGTGCGTGGCATCAACACCAAGGCCCAGCTCGCCGAAGCCGAGCAGGTGATGCAGGCGCGGCTGCGCAAGGCGGCACTTGAGGCCGGCGTGACCATGATCGCGCCCGAGACGGTCTACCTCGCCGCCGATACCAAATTCGGCAGCGACGTCACGATCGAGCCGTTTGTGGTGATCGGTCCCGGCGTGACGATCGCCGACGGCGCGGTGATCCATTGCTTTTCGCACCTCGTGCAGTCATCGATCGGGCGGAATGCGTCGGTCGGCCCCTATGCGCGGCTGCGGCCGGGAACCTCACTGGGCGAGGGCGCCAAGGTCGGCAATTTCGTCGAGATCAAAGCCGCGACGCTGGAAGCCGGCGTCAAGGTCAATCATCTCAGCTATATCGGCGACACCCTTATCGGCACCGGCGCCAACATCGGCGCCGGCACCATCACCTGCAACTATGACGGCTTCGGCAAGCACCAGACCACGATCGGATCGGGCGCGTTCGTCGGCTCGAATACCTCGCTGGTCGCGCCGGTCAAGATCGGCAGCGGCGCCTATATCGGATCGGGGTCGGTGATCACCCGCGACGTGCCCGACAATGCGCTTGCGGTGGAACGCGGTCAGCAGACCACGCGCGAGGGCTGGGCCAAGCGATTTCGCGAGATGAAATTGCGCGGCAAGAAGCCGAAGGGCGGCTGACGGCGGTCAAGTTGCTTTGTGCGAACGCTTCGCAACCCGGTCCGGCGTCGGCGGGTGAACTTCGGCCTCGATTGCGCTTCGTATCATGCGCGCAAGCTCCGTCTTGCGATAGGGTTTTGCCAGCAGCAGGACACCGGCATCGAGACGGCCGTGGTGGATGACGGTATTTTCCGTATGGCCCGAGGTGAACAGGATTTTCAGCGTTGGCCGGCGTCGCAAGGCTTCGTCGGCGAGTTCGCGGCCGTTCATCGACCCCGGCATGATCATGTCGGTGAACAAGAGGTCGATTGGCTGGGCGCTGTCGATGACGACAAGGGCTTCCTCCGCGTTGACCGCCGACAGCGTGACATAACCCAGGCTCCGGATTTGACCGACCACGAAGGTTCGCACCAAATGATCGTCCTCGACGATCAGGATCGTCTCATTGCCGCCTTCGATAATTGCAGTATCTTCCAGATCCGCCGCAGGCAAGGCGGCGCCGGCCGCTAGCGGCAGATAGATTCTCACCGTCGTGCCGTGGTCCTTTTCGCTGTAGATCTTGATATGCCCGTTGGACTGCTTGACGAAGCCGTAGACCATGCTGAGGCCCAGGCCGGACCCCTTGCCGACTTCCTTGGTGGTGAAGAAGGGCTCGAAGACATTTTGCAGGATGCTGGCGGGAATGCCGTGGCCGGAATCGGTCACCGCAATCATCACGTAATTTCCGGCAGTGACATCGCTGTTGACGTTGGCGTAGCTGTCGTCGAGCAGGACATTGCTGGTTTCGATGACGAGTTGGCCGCCTTCCGCCATCGCGTCGCGAGCGTTGAGCGCTAGATTGAGTATCGCGTTGGTGAGCTGGCTGGGGTCGATCAGGGCGCGTGCGGTGTCTCCGGACAGCACGATCCGGACCTCGATGTGTTCGCCGAGCGTCGGGCGCAGCAGGTTGGTTGCTTCGATGACCAGCGCATTGACATCGACTTCGCGCGGTTGCAGCGGCTGCTTGCGCGCGAACGCCAGCAGGCGCTGGGTCAGATCGGCACCTCGCGCGGCCGCTTCATCGATCATCTTCGCGACCGCGACGAGTTGCGGCTGACCGGCAACCGCCTCGGCCAGAATTTCGATGGTCCCGGTGATGACGGTCAGAATGTTGTTCAGATCGTGGGCGATGCCGCCGGTCAGCTGCCCGACCGCCTCCATTTTCTGCGCCTGACGAAGCTGCAGATTGGCGACGTCCTTTTCGTCCAGCAGACGGTCCTTTTCCTCGACAAGGGCCTTCATTCGATCGACTGTGACCTGCAGCGCCGCGCCGCGCGAGGCGGTCAAGACCGCCTCCGCCAGCACGTTGGCGAAGCCCGTGAGAAAATTGATGTCATGCTCGTCGTAATCGTGTTGATGATCGTTGTCGATCTCGAGTATTCCGTAAGGCTGGATGTCATTGCCCTTGATGATGACGTCGATGATCGAGACGATGCCGTGCGCGGCATAAAACGGAGGCAGGTCCTTAAAAGCGCTCTTTTGCAAATCGTCGCAGATCGAGGGCTGGCCGGTGGTGAAGGCGAGCCCCTGCGGGGAACTCGTATCGGCGCGCGACGCCACATAACCGATCACGCCTTCCTGCCAGCCATGGCCGGCCACGATCAGAAGATCGTTCTGCTTGGCGCGGTATTGGCAGACCTTGCTGAAGGGAACGTTCAGGCCTTCGGCGCAGACCCGCGTCGCTTCGGTCAGGATCTTCATCAGGTCCCGTTCGCGCAGCGCGAAACTGCCGAACCTGGCGATGGCCGCCTGTTGGCGAAGCAGCTTTTGGACTTGTGCGGCGGCGTTGGGCATCCTGTGATTGTCAGGTCCAAATGGAGGGAGGGCAGGATCGACGAGACAATTGATGTCGGGACCGGAACACGAATCGTCAAGTTACCGTACATTCAATTCATGATAGAGGATGAGCAATTCAGGTCATCATGGCGCCGGGCTTCCTGACCCCGTCGGTTCCTGGGACATCGGCGCCCAGCGCTGTTAAGCTTTCGGTTTAACCCTGTCGCAATCGGCAATAATTATTGAGTATCTGGCTACCCGCGATTTTCGTTAAGAGATGGACGCACTGATCTAGGAATTTTCGACGATCTGGAGATATTGATCCGCATGTGCGGCATTGTCGGCATTCTCGGACGCGGTCCGGTCGCGGAGCAGTTGGTGGATTCGCTCAAGCGACTCGAATACCGCGGTTACGATTCCGCGGGGGTCGCCACCCTGGAGGGCAAGCATCTCGAGCGCCGCCGCGCCGAAGGCAAACTGAAAAATCTCGAAGCGCGGTTGCAAGCCGAACCGCTCGCGGGGCATACCGGCATCGGACATACCCGCTGGGCCACCCACGGCAGGCCGACCGAGAACAACGCGCATCCGCATGCAACCGATCGTGTCGCCGTGGTCCATAACGGCATCATCGAGAATTTCCGCGAGTTGCGCGAGGTGTTGCAGAACAAGGGCACGGTTTTCAAGACCGAGACCGACACCGAAATCGTCCTGCATCTGGTCGATGATTTTCTCAAGCAGGGCTTCACACCGGCCGAGGCGGTCAAGGCGACATTGTCGCAGCTTCGCGGCGCCTTCGCACTCGGGTTCATCTTCGCGGGCGACGACGATCTGATGATCGGCGCCCGCAACGGGCCGCCGCTAGCCATCGGCTATGGCGAAGGCGAGATGTATCTCGGCTCGGACGCCATCGCGCTTGGCCCGTTCACCGACACCGTCGCCTATCTCGAGGACGGCGACTGGGTCGTCCTGACGCGCACCAGCGCGGTCATCTACGACAAGAACAACGCGGCCGTTCGTCGCGACGCGATCAAGCATACCGGCGCGACGTCACTGGTCGACAAGGCGAATTACCGCCACTTCATGGCCAAGGAAATTCACGAGCAGCCGGAGGTGGTCGGCCACACGCTGGCGCGCTATGTCGATATGGCGACCGAGCGCGTCGCGCTGCCCGTCAAACTGCCGTTCGACTTCAAGGACATCCAGCGCATCTCGATCGTTGCCTGCGGCACCGCGAGCTATGCGGGTTACGTCGCCAAATACTGGTTCGAACGCCTAAGCCGCGTGCCCGTCGAAGTCGATGTCGCCTCGGAATTCCGTTATCGCGAGGCGCCGCTGCGCAAGGGCGATCTGGCGATCTTCATTTCGCAGTCCGGCGAGACCGCCGATACGCTGGCCGCGTTGCGCTATGCGAAGGGCGAAGGCGTGCACACGCTGTCGGTGGTCAACGTCGCCAGTTCGACGATCGCGCGCGAGAGCGAGACCGTGCTGCCGACGCTGGCCGGTCCGGAAATCGGCGTCGCCTCGACCAAAGCCTTCACCTGCCAGCTGATGGTGCTGGCCGCGATCGCGGTGGCCGCCGGCAAGGCGCGCGGCGAATTGTCCGATGTCGATGAAACCAGGCTCGTGCACGGCCTCGTGGAAATCCCGCGACTGATGGCCGCAGCGCTCGCCACCGAGCCGCAAATTGAAAAGCTGGCGCGCGACATCGCCAAATCCAAGGACGTGCTCTATCTCGGCCGCGGCACCAGTTATCCGCTGGCGCTGGAAGGCGCGCTGAAGCTGAAGGAAATTTCCTACATCCATGCCGAGGGCTACGCCGCCGGCGAACTCAAGCACGGACCGATCGCGCTGATCGACGAGAACATGCCGGTGGTGGTGATCGCGCCGTTCGACCGGGTGTTCGAGAAAACCGTCTCCAACATGCAGGAAGTAGCGGCCCGCGGCGGCAACATCATTCTGATGACCGACGCCAAGGGGGCCGCGGAAGCGACCATCGAGTCCTTGGTCACGATCGTGCTGCCCGACATGGCGGCGACCTTCACGCCGATGGTTTATGCGGTTCCCGTGCAGTTATTGGCCTATCATACCGCCGTCATCATGGGCACCGACGTCGACCAGCCGCGCAATCTCGCGAAATCGGTGACCGTGGAATAGGCAGATGGTGGTAGCCATGCCACCTGAAACCGGTCGCTTGAAGTCTTCAAAAATCTGCTACAAGACTTAGCTGTCAGGATGCGACAGCCATTTCGACCACCTGGAACCCCCATGAACCGCGACGACCCGCCTCCGTTTGTGCCCCCGGCCGAAGCCCCACCGGAGGTCCACAGCGGCTTGATGGCCCGATTCCGGAACTATTTTCTGACTGGCCTGATCGTCGCCGGCCCGATCGCCATCACCTTTTATCTGACCTGGTGGTTCGTGACCTGGGTCGACGGCCTGGTGCGGCCGTTCGTTCCGATCGCCTATCGGCCGGAAACCTATCTGCCGTTCGGGCTGCCCGGTTCCGGGCTGATCGTCGCCGTGATCGCGCTGACCCTGCTGGGCTTCCTCACCGCCAATCTGATCGGGCGGACGCTGGTCGATCTCGGCGAGCGGCTGCTCGGGCGGATGCCGGTGGTGCGCGCGATCTATCGCGGCCTGAAACAGGTGTTCGAGACGCTGTTCTCGGGTTCCGGATCGAGCCTGCGCCGGGTCGGTCTGGTTGAATTTCCCTCGCCGGGGATGTGGTCGATCGTGCTGATCTCGCAGGCGCCGAGCGTGGAGATCGCCAACAATCTGCCAGGCGCGGAGGAGCACATCTCGGTGTTCCTGCCCTGCGCGCCGAACCCGACCACGGGTTTTTTCTTTTATGTGCCCAGGAGCAAGATCATCGAAGTCGATATGAGCGCCGAGGATGCCGCGACGCTGATCATGTCCGCCGGCGTCGTGCAGCCCGGCTCCGACCCGCAGAAGAAGATTGCCGCGCTGGCGGGGGTGGCGAATGCCGCGCGCGTCGCGCATGAATCCTCGCTGCAACCGGTGCCGGTGAAGGTGGAATAAGGCTTGCGGGACGCCTCGAATGCGTACGGGAAAGACTTTTCGCGAACGCGTGCATGAAGCGCGCGAGCACGTTGCGATGCTCTCTCCTGACGAAGCCAGGCAGCTCATCGACCTCGGCGGCGTGCTGCTGATCGATGTCGGCGAAGAATGGCAACTCCGCGAGCGGGGGACTATACCGGGCGCCCGCAACATCACGCGGGGCGAGCTTGAAATCAGGGCGGATACCGAACAGGAACGTCGCGATCCCGCACTTCAGGATCGGCAGCAGAAAATCCTGCTGACATTCGCTTGAGCCTTATCCGGCCCCGAACAACGGCAACGCTTCATCGCGTTCGAACAAATAGAGCAGGGCGCGCAGCGAAGGCGGATTAAACGCCGTCGTCATTCCGGACTCTCCGTCATTCCGGCGCTTCCGTCATTGCGAGGAGCGCAGCGACGAAGCAATCCATTCTTTCTTTTTGTCGATGCCATGGATTGCTTCGCTGCGCTCGCAATGACGGGGAGGGGGTGGGGCGTACCTCAGGCCAGCGAGTCATAGAGGTCTTTCCATTCAGGATTCAACTCCTCGATCAAGGCCAATTTCTTTGCACGGCTGCCGGCCTTGATTTGTTTCTCCCGCGTGATCGCCTCGATCATGCTCCCATGCAGTTCATACCAGACTAGTACCTTACAACCATATTTCGCGGAGAAGCCCTTCAGCAACCCCTCGCGGTGTTCGAAGGCGCGCCGTGGCAGGTTGGCGGTGACGCCTGCGTAGAGCGTTCCGTGACGCCGATTTGTCATGATGTAGACGCAGGGTTGTTTCATCTGCTTTGTCCTGACCGACCGCTTACTCCGTCATTGCGAGCGAAGCGAAGCAATCCATTCTTTCTTTTTGTCGAGGCCATGGATTGCTTCGCTTCGCTCGCAATGACGGCGAGGACGTAGCTACCCCGCCCCGATCAGCGGCAGCGCCTCATCGCGTTCGTACAGATAGAGCAGGGCGCGCAGCGCCTCGCCGCGCTCGCCCTTCAGCCTGGGATTGTCCTTCATGATGCGCAGCGCTTCGTCGCGTGCCTGCGTGATGAGCTGGGCGTGCACGTCGGTGCGGGCGATGCGATAGCCGGGCAGGCCGCTTTGTCTCACGCCCAGCACGTCGCCTTCGCCGCGCAGTTTCAAATCCTCCTCGGCAATGCGAAAGCCGTCGGTGGTTTCCCGGATCACCTTGAGACGCGCGGTCGACATCTCGCTCAGCGGCTCCTTGTAGAGCAACAGGCAGGTCGATGCCTCGGAGCCGCGGCCGATCCGGCCGCGCAACTGGTGCAGTTGTGCGAGCCCAAAGCGTTCCGCGTTCTCGATCACCATGATGGTGGCGGAGGGGACATCGACGCCGACCTCGACCACGGTGGTCGCGACCAATAGGCCGATTTCGCCGGCGGCGAACTGCGCCATCACGCGGTCCTTCTCGGCCCCCTTCATCTGGCCGTGCACGAGACCGACGCGATCGCCGAAACGTTTTTGCAGGCTCTCATATCGTTCGGTCGCGTTGGTCAGATGCTCGATGCCCTCCGCCTCGGATTCTTCCACCAGCGGGCAGATCCAGTAGACGAGTTTTCGGGCATGAAGCGCGCGGCCGACGCCATCCATCACCTCGCTGAGGCGGCTGTTCGGCACCGCACGGGTATCGATCGGCTGTCGCCCGGCGGGTTTTTCGCGCAGTTCCGAAATATCCATGTCGCCAAAATAAGTCAGCACCAGCGTGCGCGGGATCGGCGTCGCGCTCAGCACCAGCACATCGACGGCATCGCCCTTGGCGGTGAGCGCCAGGCGCTCGCGCACCCCAAACCGGTGCTGTTCATCGACCACGGCAAGCGCCAGCGCCTTGAACACGACGTCGTCCTGGATCAGCGCGTGGGTGCCGACCAGCAAATCGATCTCGCCGGCCGCAAGCCGCGCCAGAAGTTCGCGGCGCTCCTTGCCCTTTTCGCGGCCGGTGAGAATCGCGACGCGCATGCCGGCGCGCTCGGCCAGCGGCGTGATGGTCTTGATGTGCTGGCGCGCCAGAATTTCCGTCGGCGCCATCAGCGCGGCCTGCTTGCCGACCTCGGTGACGGCCGCGGCGGCCAATAGCGCCACCACGGTCTTGCCGGATCCGACATCGCCCTGCAGCAGCCGTAGCATGCGCACCGGCTGGCGCAGATCGTCCGATATCGCGGCGGCGGCCTGTTGCTGGGAGGATGTCAGCGAATAGGGCAGCGCATCGATGATTTTGCTGCGCAGATGGCCGTCGCCGGCGTTGCGGTCGCCGGCGGGGCGGCGCAACTGCGCGCGCACCAGCGCCAGCGCCAATTGACCGGCCAGCAGTTCGTCGAAGGCGAGCCGCGACCAGAACGGACCATCGGGCAGGATGTCCGTCATGTCGACCGGCATATGCACGCGGTTCAGCGCTTCGGCGACGGTCGGAAACTTGCAGCGGCGGATCACCTCCGGGCTGATCCATTCGGGAAGCGCCGGCAGCCTTTGCAGCGCCTGCGCCATCGCGCGCCGCAGCGAGCCCAGCGCGAGGCCTTCGGTCAGCGGATAAACCGGATCGATGCCCGACAGTTTTGCAAAACCCGCTTCGTCCACCACGCGATCGGGATGCGTGATCTGCAGGGTGCCGTCGTACATCTGCGCGGTGCCGGAAACAAAACGCTTGGCGCCGACCGGCAGCAACTTTTCGACATAGCCCGGAGCGCTGCGAAAATAGGTCAGCACCACGTCGCCGGTGTCGTCGCTGGCATAGACCAGATGCGGCGCGCGCGGGTTGCGCCCCGGCGTCGGACGATGCCGGTCGACGGTCACCTCCAGCGTCACCACGGTTCCCGGCACCGCCTCGCGGATTTTTGGCCGCGCCCGGCGATCGATCACGCTCGCCGGCAGATGCAGCAACAGATCGACCAGCCGCGGCGTCTCATCGCGGCCGAGCAGGTAGCGAAACAATTTGTCCTGCTTCGGCCCGACGCCAGTAAGGCTGGTGACCGGTATAAACAAGGGATTGAGCAGGGCAGGGCGCATTACAGATATCTCGTCGCGTACAATCCGTCATGCGCGGGCTTGACCCGCGCATCCATCCATCTTCAAGAGACGATGGATTGCCGGGTCAAGCCCGGCAATGACAACACGGCTGATAATTCGCTCAACCTGCGCTACAAGCTCTTCCGGCTCGTCAGCGTCTAGATCGCCTTCACCCAATACACCGAATCCCGCTCCCACGGCTGCTCCGGTTCGCACTGAATGAAGCCTGCTTTTGTGAAATTGGCGATTGAGTATTTATTGTTCACGCGACACTCGCTGACGAGGTGCGTCCAGCCCAGTTGCTTGGCTTTCGATTCCCTCGCCACCATAAGCCTGGATTGCAGGCCATGGCCGTGGTGATCCGGATTAACATAACAGCGCTTCAGGTATCCTATGTTCGGGAAGGGTTCGAAGGGCACAAGACCAGCGAACGCGACGGGGTTTTCCCCGAGATAGGCCAGCCACCAATATCCCCTCGTGAGATGTCGCTGTTGCAGTGCAGGCCATTCCGGAACAAGCTTGTTGAAGGCGTTGATCGTGTCTGAGAACGTGACGGCATCAACTTCGTGAATTTGATAGGACATCAGCAGAACGCCTTGGGATCGAGGTCGGCACGGAAATCAATGAGACGCCGCAGCGATAGCACTGACCAGCAGCGATAGCACTGGCAACAACAGCGGCTCAAGTGATTTGCCCGTCGGGCGGTTTTTCGACAGGGCTGTCCAGCCCTGTTTGCAAAAATATTTCGCTTCACCCGTCGGGCAAATCATCTCTACAAGTTCGCGCCATCCCACCCCACAAGAGGGGCGTATCATGATCGTCACGGACGCGGGGCGGGATGCGGTGGACGCGGCAGCGTTTTGCGCGCGACGGGATTGCAGGGCAGGTCGAAAAGACTTGTGAGCGATCACCAAGCGAGCGGACGAGAGACGTTGCAGCGTACGGCGAAGTCGTGTGGTCCTGACGCCCCGACG
>WNFO01001666.1_pt1 | contig 17994 bp, 19 predicted proteins | sample 5400251 | NCBI WGS metagenome assembly WNFO01 (sample SAMN13153354, study PRJNA577476) | soil metagenome | isolation source: 100 cm saprolite under Madrone tree | place: USA:California | collected 2016-06-14
AATGCAACTACCGAAGGGGTGGTCCGCGCGCCTTCCGAATTTTCCAAAACTACCGGGTCGCCACCTTCCATTACGGCCATGCAGGAGTTGGTGGTGCCCAAATCGATACCTAAAACTTTAGCCATTTGAGTACAATCCTCCGACGCGCTCTTTAGCAAAAGCCATTCCGCACTGGACAATAACTACATAAGTCACTTATTTCTAATAGCTAACGTCAATATCGGATCTGAGGTCGCATTGTTAATAGGCGACAGGATGGCACAAAAATCCACGAGCAAGGAAACCCAAAAGTGTCACGCTGTCACGTTCCGGTGAGAATGGTATAACCCTTGCTTTTTTTCTGCCGGGATGCAGACGGATTCCACAGAGGCTTCAGAATCGTCTGCAAACACTGCGCACGACATCGTTTTCCAATGTCCGCACTGCCGCACTACGCTCAAGCTGGATCGGGCGACTGCCGGGACGACATTGAAGTGTGAGAGCTGCCAACAACTCATTCGAGTGCCGCGTTCGCGCTCGGCCAAAAAAATTTCATCCAAAACGGAACCGACCGATCAGGAACCGATGGCCGACTTGGAACACCGTTTAAAAGAAAACGAATCGCAGCGAACGGAGATCACGGGTTACATCAACCAGCACAACATTCAGCTTCATCGTTGGCAACTCCAACTCCAGACTTTGAACGAGCGCAAGCAGCAGCTTGAAGTCGAACTTGCCTCACGAAAAACCTGGTTGGGATAGAGGCCAAAATAATGTCGGCGCAGCCGAGAAGCGGTACTCCACGGAATCTCGCTCTTGTCTTGCTGGTACAGCTGCGGCGACATTGCGCACGTGAACGCGTACCCCGACACGATGTCGTTGCGGGAGGCGCGGGATCTGTTCTTCGCCCGTAGCAATCTCGGTCCGGGCGGCGGTTACGCGAGCCGGTGGGTCCGCGTAGAAACCAAGCCGCTACCATTTTATTTTCCGAACTGCTCTGCCCGCGTGGCCGCGGCCCGACTGCACGACCTTCACCACATCGCCACGAATTACAAAACCGACTGGCCGGGCGAAGCGGAAATCTCGGCCTGGGAGATCGGCGGTGGCTGCGGGCACTATTATGCGGCGTGGATTCTCGATCTGGGAGGGTGGGGCGCCGGGCTCATCGTCGCCCCGCGAAGACTGTTTCGCGCCTTCATGCGCGGCCGACAGGCGAAAATGAATTTGTATCACATTGGTTTTGACGAAAAGCATCTCGACCAAGGCACAGTCGGCGGGTTGCGCGATCAACTTGGATTGCACATATCGCCTACGCCACTAGCGTTGCGCGACGTTGCGTTGTTCAGCTTTTGGTCAGTGCTCGCCATTGGTTCGTGGTGCCCGTTGCCCCTTTTCGCGCTCGCGCTTTTTTGGCTGATCGTTCGCGCACGCTTGTCGTGAAAAGCCAGCCGCAGTACCTTTAAGCGTGCGGCAATATCACGAGCTTCTCCGGCGTGTTCTCGAACATGGCCGGCCCCGCGCCGATCGTACCGGCACGGGCACATTATCGATCTTCGGCGCGCAAGCGCGGTTTGATTTGCGCAAAAATTTTCCGCTGCTCACGACAAAGAAGCTGCATGTCAAATCGATCATCTACGAGCTGCTCTGGTTCTTGCGCGGCGACACCAACGTTCGTTATCTCAACGAGCACGGCGTGACGATTTGGGACGAGTGGGCGGATGAACATGGCAACCTCGGGCGCGTTTACGGCGCGCAGTGGCGCGATTGGCGCGGCGAGAATGGCGTGCACGTCGATCAGATCGACAATGTCATCTCGGAGATCAAAGAAAATCCACAGAGCCGGCGCTTGATCGTGAACGCGTGGAACGCAGCGGAGATTGAGCGGATAGCGTTGCCGCCGTGCCACGTCCTCTTTCAGTTTTACGTGCAGGATGGCGAGCTGAGCTGCCAGCTTTATCAACGTAGCGCTGATCTTTTTCTGGGCGTGCCCTTCAACATCGCGTCGTATGCGCTGCTCACCTTGATGGTCGCGCAGGTGGTCGATCTGCGGCCTGGCGATTTCGTTCACACCTTTGGCGACCTGCATCTTTACCAAAATCATCTCGAGCAAGCGCGCGAACAGCTCACTCGCGATTGTCGATCTTTGCCGCGGCTGAAATTGAATCCCGCGATCAAAAACATTCGCGACTTCAAGTTCGAAGACTTCGAGTTGATCGGTTACGACCCGCATCCCTCGATCAAAGCGTCGATCGCGGTATAGGTGGATAGGCCGCTCCGTCGGGCGATCCACCTGAGTCGCCGAGGGCGGTGTTGGTTGACGGTGTGTCGCCTGCGAACTTCTGAGACTTTTCTACCGCACGCGGGTTCAAGATTTTGTGAAGGCGTTATTGAGATTAACGATCTTGTTCTGCGCGATCATTTCATTGCGCGCGCAAACATCGGTCGAGATCGATTTGCAGGAACAGACTGCGTATCTCATTCGAAACAGCCGCGTCGTTCTTTCGACGCCCATTTCAACTGGCCGCTACGGACATCTTACCGGAAACGGCGCTTTCAAAATAATCGAGAAAGAACTCAATCATTTCTCGAACATGTACGGCAAGATCGTGGATGCGCGCGGCAAGACCATCGTTCCGGACGCCGACGCGGACATGCCGGTGCCGCGCGGCGGGAAATTCATTCCCGCGCCGATGCGTTATTTCATGCGGTTTGATGGGGCGAACGGAATGCACGCCGGCTACTTGCCAGGCTACCCGGCGTCGCACGGTTGCGTGCGTCTGCCGGAAGAAAACGCGATCGCGTTTTACAACACCGTGGATGTCGGAACTCCGGTGACTGTGTTTGGCCGGACCCCGCGCGGCCGTTATTCCGAACAATCGCGATCCCCGATGTTCAGAGGACGCAATCCGTTTGTGGATCCGCGGTTCGATCCGTACTTCGACAGGCGGTTTGCGCCGCCCGTTTGGTGGCCCTGAGAATCGCCAGCCCCCGAGAAGCTTGCGGGGCTACGGACGCACGCTGGCCGTCTTGGGACCGCGCGTCAGATCGACAAGATCACTGAGAATATTCAATGTCTCGTCCCGCTCAGGATCGATGGCTGGTTCCTTGGTGTCGTCCTCGCCGCCGATCAAATCCGAATCCGCATCAGAGGCAGCTTCGGGTGCGACCTTCGTGGAAACTCCGCTTTTTTTCGCGGCGGCCAGTTTTCCCGGGAACATGATCAGTTGGAGATTTGGTTTATCGACGGTGTCGAGCGTGAGACGATAGATGCGCGGTTCTTCTTCATGACGCGCCAGACGTTCCTTCGAGCGCGTTTCTTTGCGAATTTTGTCGTCCTCGAGTTCCTTGCGCCGCACATCTTCATTCAACGAGATCCGGTTATCATTGAGCTTCTGGCGCAACCGCCCCATGTCTTCCGACACGTAATGAAACTCCCGATCGTTCTGAACGCGTTCCGCTGAGCGTCGCTTCAATTGATCGAGGAAAAGCGAATGCGTGTCCGACCATTTGGTGTACTTCGCCTTGGCCACCTCATCGTAGGGCAGGCAGTTCTTCAGCGCCCCTTCTCCGAGCTCCGGCAGGTCGCTCAGACTCGGCAACACGATATCGGAAGCGACTCCGTGGAGCTGCGTCGAGCCACCCGCGACGCGATAAAATTTTTGGATGGTTAACTTGAGCGCGCCATCATCCTGCGAACGGCTCCCCAGCAGCGAAGTGAATCGTCCGATCTCAAGGATCGTTTGCACCGTGCCTTTCCCGAAGGTGTTCTTGTCGCCGACAATCACCGCGCGTCCGTAATCCTGAAGCGCCGCCGCAAAAATTTCGCTGGCCGAGGCGCTTTGCCGGCTGGTCAACACCACCAGCGGTCCGGTATAGGCGATGCCCGGATCGGGATCGCTCGAAATTGAGATGTGATCGTGAAAATCCTTCGTCTGCACGATCGGCCCGGATTTCAAGAACAGCCCGGTGAGCGAAATCGCTTCCTCGAGTGAGCCGCCGCCGTTGCGCCGAAGATCGACCACCAACCCAGCGATGTTTTCTTTCTTCAGCCGCTTGAGCAGCGCCAACACATCGCGCGTGGTGCTCTTCTGGTGGTGATCCATGTCGGCATAAAACGATGGGAGCGTGATCCAGCCGAGTTTTATGGGATCGCCGTTCTCATCCTTCCTGATGATGATGTCCGCGCGCGCTTCCTGATCTTTCAGCTTAATCTCATCGCGTACCAGCTCGACACTCTTGCGGCGGGAAGGATCAGCGGCGTCCGAGGGAATCACGAGCAGGCGCACATGCGTGCCTTTCTTGCCACGAATCATCTCCACGACTTTGTCCAGCCGCATCTCGCGAACATCGACATAGTCGGCCGAGCCTTGCGCCACAGCGGTAATTCGGTCGCCCACTTTCAACCGTCCATCCGCTTGGGCGGGCCCGCCCGGAACGAGGCTCTCGATCTTGGCGTAGCCGTCTTCGGTGCGGAGCATGGCGCCGATTCCCACGAGCGAGAGGCCCATGTTAATGCTGAAATTCTTCAGGTCGGCCTTGCTCAGGTACTCGGAGTGCGGGTCGTAAGTTTGCGCGAGCGCGTCGAGGAAGAGCTTTACTTGTTCGTCTCTGTCTTCCTCGTGGACGTTGCGGGCAAGGCGATCGTAACGCCGCGTCACCAGTTGCGGCCCGGGCTCGAGCGGGTGCTCGCTCAAATGTTCCTGCAACAGTTCGTTCGCGATGCGGCCGCGCCAGAGCTGATCGGCTTCGGCCTCATCTTTGGGCCAGGGCGCTTTTTGGCGGCTGAGCTCAATCGTGGCGTCGGTCTTAAAATCGATGGGCTGCTTGAGCAACTCCTTCACCTTGGCGACACGCTCGTCCACGCGTTTGGCATAGAGATCGTAAATTTCGTAGGCTGGTTTCAGATTGCCCAGAAGAACGTCATCGTCGAGCGAGCTGCTATATTTCGCATTGAGCGCATCGATATCTTGCTGCGTGAAAAAAAGATGACTGTAATCGAGCAACTCGAGATAAGTGTGGAGAAATTTTCTCGACAGTTCATCGTTGAGCTTTTGCTGCGTGTAATGCCCTTCCTCCAGAAGCCGGCCGACCGAGACGCAAATATTCTCTGCATCCGCCTTCGCCAGGACCGGCTGGGGCCTCACGGCGAAGACAAAAACCACCGCGGAAGCGGCCAGCAATGAACCAAAACGTCTCATTCGAGGAAAAAGCGGTTTCCCATGTTCGCAGATTTCAGAGCGGAACGCAAGATGGCGACCCAAAATCGACATGTAGGAGATGAGACAACCGATATGGACAAACATTCAATAACGGAATGACGAAATCCGAATGACGAATGACGAAAGAAGCTCGAATGTTCAATGACAACACTCGTTCGGGCTTCGTCATTCCTTCCGCATTCGTCATTCGTGCTCCGTCATTACTTAAACCTCGGCTACAATTCTGCGTGTTGACCTACGAAACCTTCTGCGGCGGCATTTTCGAGACCAATTGCTATCTCGTTGACGCCCCAGCGGGCCGGATTCTGTTCGACGCGCCCGAAGGCGCTTGCGATTGGCTCGAATCGCGCCATGTCGATGTCGGTCTCCTGCTTCTCACGCATGGGCACTTCGATCACGTCCCCGATGTGGCAAAAATCCAGCGACACTTTAATTGCCAGATCGGTTGTCACCCTCAAACTGCGCCTATGATTTCCGATCCCGAATTTTTTCGGAGCTTCGGTTTTGAATTGGAACTCGAGCCGGTGAAGCCGGATTTTCTGATTGAGGAGACCCCAGCGAGAAAATTTCTCGGCCTGGAAATGGAAGTGCTCGAAGTGCCAGGTCATTGTCCCGGCAGCCTTTGCTTCGTCTCGCGCAAAGATGAATTGCTCATCGGCGGCGACGTGCTTTTCGCCGGTGGCGTCGGTCGCTGGGATTTGCCGGGTGGAGATGCCGATCTTCTGTTCGAAGGCATCAGAAAAAAAATATTTTCACTACGCGACAACGTGACCGTGCTGCCAGGCCACGGGCCGCCGACAAAGATCGGAACCGAACGGCGGACGAATCCGTTCGTTCGCTAAAACGAACCACCATTCTCGCCAAGGTGGATCGGCCGCTCCGCGGGCGATGCCAAATAAATGCGGCTTCGCCGCCCATTTTAACATCGAGCAAGGGACTGCTCGATCCACCTTCGCTTCGCTCTACTAAGAAATCAGTTTATCGAGCAGCGCTTCGAGCTGCTGTAAACCTTTGATTGGCTCAACAATCGCGCGCAATGATTTCATCGCCGGCGATATATATTGCAGAAAATCTTTGTGCCGTTTGACGAGTCCGAGGAAGCTATAAGCGCCCAGTGCCTGCATCAAACGCTGCATTGCGCACAATCGCAGTGTGTCGTCGAAATCGCCGTCGATGGTCAATCCGTTTTCGGTCTGCCGCCCACGGTAATACGCGATTAATTCGGCGCGCTCCGCGTTGGAAAGATCGACATATGGATCGAAAAGCAACGACGCGAGATCATATTCCCGCAGACCAGGCCGCATGCCTTGGAAATCGATGAGGTATGCCTGGCCGTTTCGCATGAGAATGTTTTGTGATTGAAAATCGCGATGCACCAAAACTCGCGGCAAACGAGCAAGGCGTTCCGCGATTTCACGCAAAGCCGGAAGCGCGGCCAGTTCGCGCAGTGACGCATTGTCGACCTTGAAATTGCGGCCGAGGCAGTTGTCGAAAAAATAATTCTGCTCCCAAACGTAAAGCGCGGCGTTGAATTCTGCCGGCAAATCTTGGCGGATCGCGCGCGACGTCTCGTCGGACAACCGATGCAGCCTCGAAATTTCATCCAGCGCCGATTCGTAGAACGTGCGCCGCACCAGCCAGCTTTCGCGCCGATAACTGAATAAATCCTTGTCGCCGAGATCTTCGATCCAGATCAAACCTTCGTCCGGATCATGATAATAAATTCTCGGAGCGCGAATGCGATGGGCCACAAGAAACTTCGCGATCTGGACGTAGTGCCGATTTTCTTCGCGCTCGAGGTTGTATTTGACCAGGATGAGCGTCTGTTCCGGCGAACAACGCACCCGATAAAATTTCCGGTCCGAGCCGCCTTTTTCGATCGGCGCGATTTTTACTTTGTCGACATCGAAACGCGGGAAGTACATCCGCGTTCGGCGAAGGAGCAGATCGGTTCTCATGGGGTCACATGTCGATGTTGCGATGAACGCCCTCGGCTTTTCGGCGGGTGCGGACAATACAACCGAACAACTCACTTCGGGAAGCAATTTGTGCACCCGGCCACAAGATTGTGTCCTCCAAAATCGCGTCCTCTCCGACGCGGCAATCTTTTCCAACAACCGAGCATCCGCGTAATTGCGCGGTTGGATCGACGATGGCGCTGGCGGCGACCGACTCAGGCCAGCCCGGCGTTTTCAGGTAACGCGGTTTCCAATGTTCTTCAGAGACCATCTGATGCACTTCGAGATACTCAATCCGCGAACCAATGTTGAACCACTTCGCCTCATTGAGGACAACGCCGCCGATCTTGCCGCCGGCGCCGATCCAATTGGCGATAATCGGAATGAAAGAAATTTTTCGATTTGGTGGAATCCGCTCGAAGATCTCGGGATTCCAAACCGCGATGTTGGCGAAGTCATAGTTGCCGGCGACGCCGTAGCGATTCGAGATATCGACCACGCGACTGTTGCGAAAAGCAACCGCGGCCGCCAGACCGGTATTGCGCAACGCCAGGGTGACATCGTTTCCGCAGCGGAAATGCTCGTCGATCAACGCTTGCAGATCGACGTCAGTGAGGATGTCGCCGCTGTAGGTGATGAAGGGTTTCACCCCGAGATCGGCTTCGACGTTCTTGATGCCGCCGCCCGTCTCGAGCAGAACGGGCTCGTTCACCAGCTTGATGGAATAACCTTCGTAGTCGTTGTTCCCCGAGAAAAAGCGCTGGAAAGAGTCCGGCAGCTTGTGCGTGTTGATGATGAAAGACTCCACGCCGATGTCGATCAAATGATCGAGGGCGAAGCTGATGAGCGGCTTTTGGAAAATCGGAATGAGCGGCTTGGGCAAATCATCGGTGAGCGGTCGCAAACGCGTGCCGAGTCCCGCACCGAGGACGAATGCTTGTGTGATTGAAGGCATCGGGCTAACAATTCCGCATGCCGGAACAAACTGTTTGGCGCGGCACATCATCGCAGTGGAAGAATCTTGGCGTCTTCATTTTGTGCGGACTTTTTTGCTGGCTCATCGTGCCGATCTTTATTGCGCTCTCCCGTTATCTCCAAACGAAAAATAAAATTTACGAGCTGACGACTGAGCGTCTCAAAATCACGGAGGGCATTTTCAGCAAAGTGACCGACACGCTGGAATTGTATCGCGTGAAAGATATCGAGGCGCGGCAACCATTTCTCTATCGCATGTTCGGAGTCGAGAACGTGCAGATGAACACCTCGGACACTTCCTCGCCATTTATTTTTATCGAGGCGATCCCATCCGCGGTTAGTCTGGGCGACAAAATCCGGAACCAGGTCGAAGCCATTCGTGCGCAGAAAGGCGTGCGCGAGATCGACGTCGAATAGGGCGGTGACGTTTCGTGGCGGCGTAATTGATCGAGCAGTTTCTCCGGCTCGCGCGCGTCGGCTTGGCACGCCCGGGTCGCGCGTCGCGGAGCGAAGCGACTACAGTCCTACCGTTTCAGATAAAGCGTGCGCGTTCCGAAATCGATGATGCCGTGATGTTGACGCAGGATTTCCGCGCCGAGCAATCCGGCGACGGGTGGTGATGCCTCCAACAAGCCGTTGTGGAGCAGTCCTTCCATGTCGATCACACCCACGTCCTTTCCCAGGATGTTGACGGAAGCGACCGAGAGGCGCTTAATCCGCGCGATCTGAACGTCGCGCTGTTTCAAATTCACCGCAGCGGAGCTGAAGGGCGTTTCGTGCACCGGGATCCGCAACCGGTGAACAAAGGAGCGATGCAGCAGGGTGGCAAAAGCGCCAGTGTCGATCATCAACTTGGCAGGCGTACCGTTGATGGAACTATCGACGTACAAGTTGAAAGCGTCGCTCACATGAATCGGCGCGCTGCGAAATCCGCGGAAGTCGAGGCCGGGCGCGCGCCCAGTCACCTCGGGGTCCATTTTTAAAATGAGAAGCTGCTGCTGACAATCGAGGACCGCGTTGGTCGGAAAAAGAATGTCCGCACCGAGAATGCCGTCGATCTGCTGCTCGTGAAGGAAGCGTGCGGTGCGGGTGGAGCTGCCCAGATCGATCGTCACGACCGGCTCATCGACCAGATTGAGCGCGCCGAGGCGAAACTCACGCGCGATGGCAACATTGCTCAAGGCGCCATTGATCTGAAGATGCGGTGGAAGTTTCGAGCTGCCGGGAATTCCGGTGAGCCGGAAATGGCCGCGGCGATCCAGGGCGATCGCGCTCACCGGGGCTCCGCTGTCCACGCATAACCAGGCCGGCCTGCCATTGATGTAAGCGCGCACGAGCAAATGATTTTGTCGTGAACGCACCAGAGGCAACGCCTCAAATTGCGGCGGCGACTGTGCCGATACCGATACTGGAGCAGGCTGGTTTGCGCCGAGCAGTTCGGCGGCAAGCGCTAAGCTCGCGAGCAAGACCGAAAATGTTTTTCGCGCAGATGGGAAACAATTCGAGGCCGGCACGGGGCGGGAGAATAGCACAGTTCATGCTGCGTCAAAATTCTTCATTGAAACATTTTCTTCCGATGTCTATCTCATTTTTCGTCAGGCCACTGGAATTGCGCGGGAAGGGTTGAAAGGCTAAAGGATGGATTGCATTGCCCCGTCGCGTTAAGTGGAGGTTAACTCTCCGCGAAATCCGAACGGCTCAAACTCAGAAGCGCCATGTCACAACCACCTGTAGCCGACGACGGCAAGTTCGTTCGAGAACTCGGACTGCTCGACTCGACGATGCTTGTAGCGGGCTCGATGATCGGCTCGGGCGTTTTTATCGTCTCGGCGGACATCGCGCGGCTGGTTGGCTCGGCCGGCTGGCTGCTTGTGGTGTGGGGGGTGACCGGCGCACTTACGGTGATTGCCGCGCTCACTTACGGTGAGTTGGCCGCGATGATGCCCCGGGCCGGCGGGCAATATGTTTACCTTCGCGAAGCCTACGGTCCTCTGTGGGGATTCCTTTACGGCTGGACGCTGTTCCTCGTGATTCAGACCGGCACGATTGCGGCGGTGGCGGTGGCGTTCGCGCGGTTCCTCGGCGTGCTCGCGCCGGTCATTTCGCCGACGCAATGGGTCGTCCCGCCGATCATTCTCTCGAGAAACTACGCCATCAGTCTTTCGACGCAGCAGTTGGTGGCGATCCTAGTGATCGTGTTTTTGACGATCCTAAATACGCGCGGCCTCCGGCTTGGCAAGCTCATCCAAAACGTGTTCACTTCGGCCAAAACGCTGTCCTTGCTGGCACTGATCGCCCTCGGTCTGTTCATTGGCCGTAATGCCGACGCGATCAGCACCAACTTCACGCACTTGTGGACCCCGATCGGAGTGTCGCCGATTAAGTCCGACCTGTCATTCGTGGCGTCAGTGTCGGCGACGGGCGGTGCGATGGGACTGCTGATCGCCGTGTGTGTGGCGCAGGTTGGCTCTCTATTTTCTGCGGACGCCTGGAATAACGTCACGTTCACCGCCGGCGAGGTAAAAGAGCCGCGCCGGAACTTGCCGCTATCACTCGCAATGGGCACAGGGCTAGTCATCACACTCTATCTCTTGGCAAACGTGGCTTATCTCTATGTGCTGCCACTGGAAAAAATCCAACACGCGGCGGACGACCGCGTGGCCACAGCAGCGATGGCAGTGATGTTCGGCGGCGCGGGTGGGGCGATCATGGCGGTGGCGATCATGATCTCGACGTTTGGCTGCAATAATGGACTGATACTTGCCGGCGCGCGGGTTTATTACGCGATGGCCCAGGACGGATTGTTCTTTAAGTCCACCGGCCGGCTCAACGCCCGGCACGTTCCCGCAGTGGCACTAATTTTGCAAGGCCTTTGGACCGCGTTGCTCGTGCTACCGCGCACGCGGTTGCGCGATCCGGTCACCAGCGCACCGATGCTGGATGCCGCCGGTGCCGAACAGTACGGCAACCTCTACGGCACGTTGCTCGATTACGTCGTGTTCGCGGTGCTGATTTTCTACGTGCTGACGATTGCCGGTGTGTTTGCGCTGCGGCGGACGCGCCCCGACGTCGAGCGGCCGTATCGCGCCTTCGGCTATCCAGTGCTGCCGGCGTTCTACATCGTCGCGGCCACGGTGATTCTGGTGGTCCTGGCAATTTACCGGACGCAGACCACGTGGCCCGGCTTGCTCATCGTGCTCGCGGGCGTGCCGGTTTACTTCCTCTGGAGGAAATCACGACCGGCAGCGACGTGATATTTGTTTGACTTGCCGCGCGCGGCAACCCATTTAGCAAAGCCAAAAACCAGCCAATGAATTTATTTCGACGAAAGAGTGTGACCGATCTGCAGGCTGAGGCGCTCACCGACCACAGTCTTAAGCGTGCCCTCGGCCCGATAAACCTTACGGCGCTGGGGGTCGGCGCAATCATCGGCACAGGCATCTTCGTGCTTACCGGCACGGTCGCCGCGCAAAATGCCGGGCCGGCCGTGGTCCTGTCGTTTGTGCTGGCCGGCGTCGCATCGGTTTTCGCAGCGTTGTGCTACAGCGAATTCGCGTCGCTCGTCCCGATGGCTGGCAGCGCCTACACTTACGGCTACGCGACGCTCGGCGAACTCATCGCATGGATCATCGGCTGGGACTTGATCCTCGAATATGCCGTCGGCGCAATCACTGTCGCCATCGGTTGGTCCGGCTATGTGGTGTCATTCCTGCACGATTTTGGCATCGACATTCCGCCCGCGTTGTCGGCCGCGCGCGGCACGGAGTTGATTAATATTCCCGCTGCCCTGGCTCCGCTCGTGAGCGCAAAAGTCGGCTGGGTGGTGAGCAGCGCATCTTTGTTGGATCAAATCAAGACCGCGGGAACTGATCCGGCGACGCTCGGCGTGGTGACGACGATCTTCAATCTCCCAGCGGTGCTTATCATCTTTGTGGTCACGACGCTGCTGGTGGTTGGCATTAAGGAGTCGGCGAACTTCAACAACCTGATCGTGCTGGTGAAGGTGGCGGTGGTGCTGCTGTTCATCTTCGGCGCGTTTCACGCCATCCACTCGGCGAACTGGCATCCGTTCATCCCGGCGAACACGGGCGCGTCCGGTCACTTCGGCTGGAGCGGCGTGATGACCGGAGCGGGCATCGTCTTCTTCGCCTATATCGGCTTCGACGCCGTCAGCACCGCGGCACAGGAGGCGAAAAATCCGCAGCGCGATATGCCCATCGGCATCATTGGTTCGCTGCTGGTTTGCACAGTGCTCTACATCCTCGTGTCGGGCATCGCGACGGGCGTTGTGCCGTACGGTCTGCTTGACGTGCCGGACCCGATCGCGGTCGTGGCGGACAGCGCCGGCATGGGCTGGATGGGGCGGCTGATAAAGCTCGGCGCCATCGCCGGTTTGTCGTCGGTCATCCTTGTGATGTTGCTGGGTCAATCGCGCGTATTTTACAGCATGGCACGCGATGGTCTGCTCCCGCCGTTCGTTAGCCGGGTGCATCCACGCTTCCGCACGCCGTGGCTGACGTCCATCGTGACGGGCGTGGGTGTGGCGATCTTCTCCGCCCTGTTCACGGTCCGCGAGGCAGGCAGCCTTTGTTCTATCGGCACATTGCTGGCGTTTGTCATCGTGTCAGTGGGCATTCTCGTGCTGCGTGTGCGCGAGCCGAATCTGCCGCGCAAATTCACCACGCCGTGGGTCTGGTTTGTGGCGCCGGCGGGCGCGCTTTCCGCAATTTTACTCATGGCGGCGCTGCCATGGCCGACATGGCGGCGCTTGCTAGTTTGGTTCGCCATCGGCATCGTGTTTTACTTCTGCTACGGCGTGCACCGGAGCAAGCTGGCGCAGCCGCCCACTTCCGGCACCAAACCTGCCACGAGCGGTTGAAGCGCCGGACGATGAACTGATTTCCACTTGCAGGTTCCGCGAGCCTGGGCCGAATAGTTTATCCTCACGAGGTAATTCTTGTGAGAACAATTTCTCAGAAGATCGTCGGGATCAATCGCTCGTTAGGCATCGCCATTCTGTTGGTCGAACAAAACGCCAATCTGGCGCTGGAAATTTCCTATTACGGCTACCTCCTCGAGACCGGCCGCCGGCTAATTTAACTCCAACTGCTTTCGCCAAATCCGCGCGAGGGACTGCTCGATCCGAAGCCGAGAATTGCTTCCGCGCGTTTGCGCAATTTCTCATTGCTGGCGCGCTCCATGAATGCGCGCCGGGTGGCAGCGATGTCCGACAGGGAAAGATTCATGGCGCAAAGAATTTCCCATTCCTCGGCGCTTAACAGCTCGCTCTCTTCGTCAGTCAATGCCCGCTTTTGTAATCGGGAGATGATTTCCGCCAACGCGTCGCGGTTCGATGCGCGAAACAAATCGATCAACCGCTGGAAACTGAGATGAAACGGAATTGTGGCAAGATCAACATCTTCAATTTCCGCGATGCTGTCGGGCGGCATGGTCACCTGATCGGAGGTGGCGACGGAATGCCAAACATCGGCCGGTTGATAGTAACCAATCTCAACACGATATGCGCCGCGCGGTTGCGGAACGGTGAGGTAACAATCGCCGGCCATCGGCTCGACTGCTGCGCTCGTTTCTTCGATCCCGCCCCGGCCGCGCACCCGGAGATGAACTTGTCGATCCACCGGCGCGGTCTTGGCAAAGATTGTTGGCCAATCAATATTCCAATAAGTGAAAATGGTGTGTGGGTCGCGCGCGATCGCAAATAAAATCGGCGCCCCATGAACACGGGGAAGCTCTACCACGTCGCCGAAGTCGCGCACCACACTGCTCTGCTCATCTTCAGCGAGGCGTATGACCGGGCCGCCGGAGATGCGGAATCCGTCCGCAACATCTGATTTGGCCTTAGCCGGTTTGGAATTCTTGGTTGCCATGCGCGATGCGTTCCTAGAATCTGGCCCAAATCGGCGAAACGTAAACCGAATCTCCCGCCTTGACTTCGAAGGCTTTCGCGAGTTGAGGCAAAGATCGAAAATCGGACCGTGAAACCGTGCGTAATTGTCAATCCGATCGCGGGATCGATTAAGGATCTCGACGTTCTCCTCAAACAGCTTCGCCGCCTGCGCCCCGCCGAATTGCATCTAACACACAAGGCGGGCGACGCGGAAATTTTCGCGCGCAAGACGATTCACGCAGGCTGCAATTACGTTATCGCGGCCGGCGGCGATGGCACGTTGAATGAAGTCGTCAACGGAATTGCGACGCCGCGCTGCGCGCGCGCGGTCTGCATCGGAGTTGTACCGCTCGGTACCGGAAATGATTTTGCGCGGTCGCTCGGACTGCCTGCAACTCTCGACGAGAACATCGACATTTTGCGCGCCAAACAAACGGCGTCGATCGATCTGGTGCGCGTCAGGAGCGACCATACCCGTTACTTCGTGAATGTTTCCACCGGCGGTTTCAGCGGACTAGTCGATGAAAAATTAACACCCGAGATCAAACGCGCGTGGGGACCGCTGGCTTATGTGCGCGGCGCCGCAGCGGCTTTGCCGGAATTGCACGCGTATCGCACGACCGTCGTTCTCGACAGCGCGGAGCGATTGTCGATCGATCTTTACAACGTCATTATTGCAAATGGACGCTTCGTCGCCGCCGGTTTGCCGATCGCGCCCAATGCGGATCCGAGTGATGGATTACTCGACCTGCTTTTGATTCCAAAACGTCCGAAGCCCGAGATGGCATTGCTCGTGACGGAAATAGTTTTGGGCAAGCATCTCTCCAACAATGCGCTTATTTTTCGGCGCGCGAAGAAGATCGCAGTGCAATCGCGGCCTGGAATGTGGTTCAATGTCGATGGAGAACTGGTCGGAAATGCGCCGGCTCTCTTTCAAGTGGTCCCGCGTGCGCTAAACTTCGTGGTGAGCAAGCGATGAAAGTAAAGATCATCGACCTGGAGGAGCTGGCCGGGCGCGCCAAGAAGTTGCGCGCCGCCGGGAAGAAATTGGTGGCAACCAATGGATGTTTTGATCTGCTCCATCTCGGTCACGTGCGTTACTTGCAAGCGGCGCGTGCACTCGGCGATACGTTGGCGGTGGGCTTGAACGGCGATCGTTCAGTTCGCGAATTGAAAGGACCTGGACGCCCGATCAACAACGAAAGAGATCGCGCGGAAGTGCTCGCGGCGCTCGAGAGTGTGGACTTCGTTACAATTTTTCCTGAAGTGCGCGCGACGCGATTTCTCGAGGCTGCGGCGCCGGCGATTTATGCCAAGGGCGGCGATTACACTTCCGAAACACTGGATGCGGAGGAGCGCGCAGTTCTGCAAAAAATCGGCGCACAGGTCCACATCATTCCATTTGAAAAAGATTATTCTACCTCGGGCTTGCTGGAACAATTGCGTACTCTCGCAAAATGAAATCGCTTGGGCTGGGAATACTCGGTTCGGGTAAAGGAACGAATTGCCGCGCGATTCTCGAACGCATCCGCTCAGGCGTTTTGCCGGCCGAAGCGCGCGTTGTGATTTCGGATGTTCTGGATGCGCCGATCCTGGACATTGCGCGCGAATTCTCAATTCCAAACGCCTACCTGCCGCCGGGTAGATTTCGCACACGATTGGAGCCGCAAGCTGAGATGGAACTTGTGCGGATGCTTCGCGATGCCGGCGCCGAGCTCGTCATCCTCGCCGGTTTTATGCGCGTGTTGAAATCGCCGATGCTCGAGGCATTTCCGCGTCGCATTTTAAATATTCATCCAGCACTGCTGCCAAAATTTCCTGGGCTCGAAGCGTGGAAACAAGCACTCGCCGCTGGCGAAAAAGTAACCGGTTGCACCGTCCACTATGTCGATGAAGAAATCGATCACGGTGATATCATCGCGCAGCGCGAGGTTCCAATTTTGCCTAACGATACCCCCGAAACTTTGCATGCGCGGATCCAAATTGCGGAGCACGAGCTGTATCCGGCAGCGATCGCAGAGTTCTGCCAGAATTAAGCGCAGGCCTCAAATGCGCTCCGCTTTTTGATCGCGCCCGAGCAGTTCCTGCATCGCCTGCGTCGGCGCTTTGCCTTCGTAAAGCAGCGCGTGAACTTGATCGATGATCGGCGTTTCGATCTTGAGCTTGCGCGCGCATTCATAGGCGCTTTTCGTCGTCGGAATTCCTTCGGCCACCATTTGCATGGAGGAAGTAATTTGCGGCAGCGATTGGCCGCGGCCGAGTTGCTCGCCGACACGTCGGTTACGGCTGAGCCGACTGAAACAGGTCGCGATCAAATCGCCAGCGCCGCTGAGACCGTAGAAAGTGCGTAGGTTTCCGCCCATCGCCGTTCCGAGTCGGATCATCTCGGCGAGCGACCGCGTAACTAGCGCTGCCTTGGAATTATCGCCCAGACCCAGGCCGTCGCTCGCTCCAGCCGCGATGGCGAAGATGTTTTTTAACGCGCCGCCCAGTTCAATGCCGGTCAACTCTTCGCCCGTGTAGATGCGAAAGCGCGCGCCGCCGAGATAGTTCTGGAGTTCGGCGGCATATTCACTTTGGCTGCATGCCAAAACCGTCGCCGTAGGCAGGTCGCGCGAAACTTCCACCGCCAGATTCGGGCCTGAAAGCACAGCTATCGCGTGTCCGGGAAAAATTTCATGGAGAATCTCGCTCATCCTCATGCCCGTGCCATGCTCGATTCCTTTTGTGCAACTAAGAAGCACTGCGCGATCGTTCGTGATAACTTCGCGCAGACGAGTGGCGATTGCCCGCAACGCTGTCGAGGGAGTGACGAAAGCAATGAGATCGGCGGCAGCGCAATCTTTCAAATCGCTCGTTAGGCCGATCGAGTCCGGAATTCTTATTCCGGGAAGATAATCGCTGTTCTCCCGATTTTGTCGAAGGCGCTCCACGCGCGACGGATTGTTTCCCCAGAGCAAAATGTCGTGGCGCTTCTTCGCCCAAAGCACAGATAGAGCCGTGCCCCAGCCGCCCGCGCCCAGAATTGTCGTCTTTTCCAGTTTCACTTTCGCTCAAAGCGCGGTTCCGTGCCCCTCATCAGCCGAGAAAGATTGGAGCGGTGTCGCCAAATCACGATAACTGCCAGACAAATGGAAAAAAGGAGAAGCGTTGGCCCGCTCAGCTGCTTGAGATATAACATTACAACCACGGTGGCCGGCAACGCGAGGGCAGCCGTCATTGAGGCGACTGAAACATATCGGGTAGTTCCGAATATCATGAGCCAGACCACGACAGCAATGAGCGCCGCGACCGGAATTAATCCAAAGACAACGCCGAAGGAAGTTGCGACGCCCTTGCCACCTTTGAATCCTAGCCACACTGGATAACTGTGTCCGATTACAGAGCTGACCCCCGCGAGGATCGCGCAAAGTTCGCGGCTCACTTCTGCGTGGTGAGTGCTGTTGAAGATTAAGATAGATATCTCCACCGCAGCCGTCCCCTTTACAAAATCGAACAGGAATACTGGATAGCCGTAACGCTTGCCCAAAACACGGACCACATTGGTCGCGCCGATATTGCCGCTGCCGAACTTCCGAATATCGATGCCAGCGACGCGTCCAGCGAGATATCCAGCTGGTACGGAACCAATTAAATAGCTGATCAACGCGATACCACCGATCGTAAACACGAAACCTCTCTAGCTTGCGCTCTGGTTGATCAGCCATATAGATATAATAGCTACATCGGCTGGCGTAACGCCGCTAACCCGCGCCGCTTGACCCAACGAGCTCGGCCGAACCGCCGAGAGCTTTTGGCGGGTTTCCGAACTGAGGCCAATGACTTTCCCAAAATCAAAGCCATCTGGAATCCTTTGAAGACCTCGCCGTGCAACCTCACGGTTCTGATCAGACTGCCGCGCGGCGTATCCCTGATACTTAAACTCCGTCTCGATTAAGTCCCAGACTCCGGCCAA
>WNFO01001607.1_pt1 | contig 17993 bp, 17 predicted proteins | sample 5400251 | NCBI WGS metagenome assembly WNFO01 (sample SAMN13153354, study PRJNA577476) | soil metagenome | isolation source: 100 cm saprolite under Madrone tree | place: USA:California | collected 2016-06-14
TCGCGGCGCAATTTCATCGACCAGCCCGAGCTTCAAAGCTTCCTGAGCAGAATAGAGTTTGCCTTTCAAAATCACTTCAGCAGCTTTTTCGGCTCCAATCAGGCGAGGCAGGCGCGTGCAACCGCCCCACGCGGGAATCAGCCCGAGCGTGGTTTCGGGAAGCCCAATCCGAGTTGCCGGATCGTCCGATGCGATCCGATAATCGCACGCCAGCGTGACTTCGTACCCGCCCCCAGCGGACGCACCGTGTATGGCCGCAACCGTCGGGATTTTTAGATCGGCAAGCCGGCTAAAGATTCGCTGCCCTTTCGCAATGAATGCGCGCATGTCTCCCGACTGAGCCTGTTGCAATAGCGTTTTCAAATCTGCGCCGGCAATGAAGATCGATTTTTTTGCCGAAGCGAGAATCAAGCCATGCAACGAGGCGTCATTCTCGACGAAATCGAGGTGTTCATTTAACTCATCGAGCGTAGCGGCATCGAAAATGTTCGCGCCCGACTCGGGCCGATCAAACGTGAGTAGACAAATATGATCGTCGCCAATCTCACGCCGAATCATTGAGGCTGTAGCAACTGCCGGCATCAGCTTCATTTTCGAACGTTTCCGCGAAAATGCCAAGCGGAAGCATATTTTCGCCACTCCATCACTCCCGCACTCCACCGTCCTTCTTGTGCCGTTGCTTCTTGCAAAGCGCGATGTTAAAACTCGGCGGCAGCCGCGCGCGAACAACAATTATGGTCGGTAAAATTTTAGAACCCGAAATCAGGAGCTTGATCGAGGCCCGCAATTTCACGGCGCTGCGTGAGCTGTTTCGCGAATGGCCGCCGGCCGATGTCGCCGAAGTAATCCTCGATATGCCGGAAGATGAGCAAGTCATCATCTTTCGGGTGTTGCCGCACACGCTTGCGGCGGACGTTTTTGAATATCTCGATCTCGATGCGCAGCAGCAATTGCTACGTGCCATGGCACATGAGCAGGTCGTGGGGATTCTGAATGAAATGTCGCCTGACGATCGCACGGCGCTGCTCGAAGAATTGCCGAGCGCAGCGGCGCGGCAGTTAATTCGACTGCTTACGCCGGAGGAACGGCGTGTCGCCACGGCACTGCTCGGTTACCCGGAAGACAGCGTCGGCCGATTGATGACACCGGATTTCATCGCCGTGCTGGAGGATTGGACGGTGCAGCAGGTGCTCGATTATGTGCGCGAGCACGGACACGACAGCGAAACGCTGAACTTCATCTATGTGGTGGATGAGCGCGGCAAATTGATCGACGACGTGCGGATGCGTGAGTTCCTGCTCCGGCCGCTCACGGCGAAGGTAAGTGAGATCAGGGACCAGATTTTTGTCGCGCTGAATGTAAACGATTCGCAGGAGGAAGCGCTGAATGTGTTCCGCAGATACGATCGGGCCGCGCTGCCGGTGGTCGATTCCAGCGGCGTGCTGGTCGGCATCGTCACGAGCGATGACATGCTCGACGTCGCGGAAGAGGAAGCGACCGAGGACATCCAAAAACTCGGCGGTATGGAAGCGTTGGACGAGCCTTACACAACCATTCCGTTTCTGCGGATGGTAAAGAAACGCGCGACCTGGCTGGTCATCCTGTTTCTCGGCGAAATGCTGACCGCTACCGCGATGCAGGGTTATAACAGCGAGATCGAAAGGGCGGCCATTCTTGCGATGTTTTTGCCCTTGATCATTTCCAGTGGCGGCAATTCAGGATCGCAGGCGACCACGCTGGTCATTCGCGCGATGGCTCTCGGCGAATTGCGTCTGCGCGATTGGTTTCGCGTCGTCCGCAAGGAATTGCTATCGGGATTTTCACTCGGCTTAATTCTTGGAACCATCGGTTTTTTCCGAATCTCGCTGTGGCAATACCTGCACATTTTTGATTACGGAAAATATCACTGGCTGGTTGCGTTAACTGTCGGGGCTGCGCTTGTGGGAGTGGTGCTGTGGGGAACTATTAGCGGCGCCATGCTTCCCTTCTTGCTGCGCCGTTGTGGACTCGACCCGGCAGCGTCATCAGCACCATTCGTTGCTACCCTGGTCGATGTGACGGGCTTAGTAATTTATTTCAACGTCGCACTGTTCATTCTTCGCGGCACGCTGCTGTAGCGATTGGCAATTGCGGTCTAGCGAGGAATTAACTCGCCGGGAGTCCGTAACCCCAGTTAAAAGAAGAGGCCCCTTATGTTGTCGATCCAAAAAATCTTCGGACGCGACCAAAAGTTCTACGATTTGCTGGAGAAGAGTGCAGAAGAGGCAGACGCTAGCGTGCATCATTTGATCGCGCTGCTGGAACGACTCGAGCAACACGAATCGCCGCAAAGCCTTGAACAATTCATCCTGACCCGACGCAAGGACAAGGAAATCACACAGGAGCTTACCGAGCAGCTTTGCAAAACCTTCATCACACCTTTGGAACGCGAAGATATTCAGGCGCTGGCCGGCGCCCTGTATAAGATACCGAAGACCGTGGAGAAGATTGGCGAGCGCGTCTTGATCTGTCCCGAGGACTTGCACGGCCGCGATTTCCGTAAACAGGTGGAGTTACTCGATCAAGCGGCGGAGACAGTCATGGCGATGGTAAAACAACTCCGCAAGGGCACGGACGCGGCGACCGCTCGCGAGATGAATGCAAGACTCCAGTCGATCGAGGGCGAAGCCGACAAGCTCGAGCTCGATCTGTTGCGCGATCTTTACCAGGGCGATTACAAAACGAAGCAGGTGATTTTTCTGCGCGATCTGTTCGGACTGATCGAAAAGGTGATTGATCGCTGCCGGGACGCGGGCAACATCATTCTTGAGGTCGCGCTGAAGTATTCGTAGCCGGCTGCTCGCTGCGGCGATGCTCACGTTCCTTACCGTCGTTATTGCAGCGATCATTTTCGAATACAGCAATGGCTTTCACGACGCCGCCAACGCGATTGCGACGGTAGTCTCGACCAAAGTTCTTACGCCGCGCCAGGCCATTGCAATGGCGGCTTTTTTTAATCTCACAGGCGCGCTCCTGGGTGGCGCAGTCGCATCGACAATCGGCAAAGGTCTTGTGGACACTAACGCTGTCACAATGCCTACGGTTCTCGCCGCCGTTGTCGCGGCGTTCGCGTGGAATATCACCACGTGGTGGTTCGGCTTGCCCTCAAGCTCGAGCCACGCGCTCATCGGCGGACTTTGCGGAGCGGCACTCGCAACGGCGCGCGGCGATTGGTCGGTCATAAAATGGAACGCAGGCATGTGGCCAAAAGTTGTCGTCCCCATGATCACATCGCCACTCGCTGGATTTATTTTCGGCGGGCTACTGATGTTTGTGCTTTTCCTTACGCTTCATCGCTTCACCCCGCATTTTGTGAACACGCTATTTGGCAAGCTGCAAATCTTCAGCGCAGCATGGATGGCGCACAGCCATGGTTCAAATGACGCGCAAAAGACCATGGGCATCATCGCGCTCGCACTTTTTACTGGTACCAAAGCCGGCAGCTTCGATCACTTGCCCGGCTCGCTGGCTTTTCTTAAGACTCCGACTTTCGTCCTGCCTGTCTGGGTCGTCGTTCTCTGCGCGCTTACCATGGCCGTCGGGACAGCCGCAGGCGGATGGCGAATCATTCGCACACTCGGCCACCGCATGGTGAAATTGCAACCGGTGAACGGATTCGCTGCGGAAACCACTGCCGCGTTGATTATCCAGACCGCGAGCTACTACGGAATTCCGCTTTCAACCACACACGTAATCACAACATCGATCATGGGGGTTGGCGCGGTGAAACGTTTCAGCGGAATGAGATGGACCGTCGTCGAGCGAATCATCTGGGCCTGGCTTTTCACGCTACCAGCCAGCGGGCTGATCGGTTATGCGCTCGAGCGGGTTGTGACTGCGACATTTTAGAAGTGGGAGCTACCTGAACCGTCTGGCTAAAAATGTTATTACTTCTTCGAGAGAGCATCGAAGGACGGCGACCAAGCTATAATTTATCCAGACCTTCGATCACTTTTTCTATGCCGCTGACCACGAGCGTGAACCGATCGTAATCGAGCTTGTCTGGCGTGTCGCTCGCTGAATGGTAATGCGGATAACGGAACGGCGCGGTGTCGGTGACCATGATGCCGGGATACCCCTGCCGCCAGAACGACCATTGGTCCGACCAACTGACGCCGGGAATAAATGAGGGAAGCGCTGCGCCTTCGGATGGAATCTTTGCATGCTCGCGGAAGAGCGCGACGGCCCGACGGAGCAGTGCCCGCGACTGAACGTTGCTGACGAATCCGATGAAGTTGCCAACTTTCGGATAAAACAAACCCAATCCTGGCGACGGATAGGTTTGCGAATGCGGCGCATCTGAAAAATAGCCGATCGTTTCGAGGCTAATCATCGCGAAGATTTTGTCTCCGCGCGCTTTGCATCGGCCGGCATAAATGAGGCTTCCCATTTCGCCCGATAAAAAATAAGGAGGCTCTTCGTTCACGAACGCGACAAAATGTAACGTGTGCTCTGTTTTTCTACCTGCGAAGCGCCGTGCTAGTGCGAGCATTGCAGCCACGCCGCTGCCGTTATCGTTTGCACCGGGCGAACCAAACACTGAATCGTAATGCGCGCCGATTAGAAGAATCTCAGGGCGAGCTCCCGGAATTTCCGCCTCGATGTTATGGCAGGCTTGGCCGCGCATTTCGTAACTGTCGCGTCGCGGACGCAGGCCGGCGCGTGAAAAGGAACTTTCGATGAAATCGGCGGCTGCATTCAGCTGCGGATAATGCCACATGTTCCGCTCGCCTATTTCTCCCGCGACCTTCTGCACATCGGCACGGAGCTCTTCACGCAATGTAACTTCATCTGGTGACAGCGGTTCTGTCTTCGAAATATTTCTGCCGGGCATCCTCATTCCAAACCACCAGAGTAGCGCCAAAACCGCGGCGACGGCGATAAGAACGCCCAGTGCGCTAAAGAGTATTCGTTTGAACACGTGGGGCACATTACAAACGAACTTGATAACCGGAAACGGATTGGCGCGACTTCCGGGTAGCGCACGCGTCTCGCGTGTTGGCGAAGGCGTTCTCGCCGTCGCGAACTTGCTTAAGCGCGCACATGGAATCAATTCGGGACCACAAGAAAAGATTGTTGCGGCGGGACACCGCAACCAGCACGCGAGACGCACGCGCTACCCAATCGGTTACACCCGAAGTCACGCGATCTTGGTTCGAAATCGCGATGCGCAGAAAGCGAAGAGCAAGGCCGACATCACAATGAGAATGGCAAGGTTCGGCCAGTATTCGAGGAAATTTGCTCCGCGCAAAATGATGGCGCGCATGAGCGCGATGAAATATGTCGTTGGGAAGAGCGCGCCGAGCGCATAAAAAATCCACGGCATGGTTTCCCGTGGAAAAATGAAACCGGAAAAGAAAACGCTCGGCAACAGGAACACCATCGACATTTGCAGCGCCTGCATTTGGTTTTCGGCCTTGGTTCCGACCACCAGGCCAAGGCTAAGCAAGGCGAACACGTAAACTAACGTGGAAAACATCATCGCTACCACGCTGCCCTCGATGGGGACGAAAAACACAAACCGCATAATGAGGAACAAAATCACAGCCATTGCCATTCCGATACACAAGTACGGAACGAGCTTGCCGAGCATGAGACCACTGCGGCTCAACGGACTAACGAGTAATTGCTCGAGCGTGCCACGTTCCCGTTCGCGCACTAGCGCCATGGCGGCGGCAACGGTCGTCCCGATCTGCAAGACAACCCCAATCACACCGGGCACATAAAAGTTCGGGGCACGCATTGCCGGGTTGTAAAGCATCTGCGGCCGAATATCGATTGGCACGCCTTGCCGGCCGGTTTCACGGAGAAGCGACTCCACTGACTGCGTCAACGCCACGCCGAGCCCTGTGTTAAGAGCTTGCAGAGCTGTCGTGGAATTAGAGCCATCAACAAGCAATTGCACCTGTGCAGAGTGACCCGCATTAAGGTCACGAGTGAAGTTCGGCGGGATGTCCAACGCGGCGTAAGCACGGCCTTTGCGCATTTCACTCTTCAGCTGGTCAAGGCTTTGCACTTCACCAACTACGCGAAAAGTCTCCGTGTTCACGAAGCGATCGATCAACAGCCGGCTCTCAACGCTGCGGTCTTCGTTCAGAACAAGCATCGCCATGTGTTTGATGTCGTTATCAAGCGCGTAACCAAACGCGACCATCTCGATCAGTGGCGGAAAGAAAAAGAAAAAGAGCGTCAGCGGATCGCGCGCGACTACGATAAATTCCTTGAACAGAATTGCGCCGAGCCCGCGAAAAAGTTTGTGTTTCTTCATGCGGCCTTCTGTCGTTCAGCAGCGTGCTTGGCCGAAAGCTCGACAAATACGTCTTCGAGCGAAGGACCCATCTCGTGAATCTCGGAATGACTTACGCCAACTTTGCGCAGTTGTTCGTCGATCTGGGCGCGCTTGACGCTTTCATCGACCAGCAAATGCATCGATTGACCGAACACCGTCGCACTGCGCACTCCGTGCATCTCATGCATCGCACGCAGCGCTGTGGTGACGTGATCGCAAGTTACGTCGAGCCGGCGCGTTCCAGGCGGATTTACGTCAGGCAGTTTTTTTAGGTCGTCCGGCTCACCGCACACGATCAACTTCGACATGTAAATGTACCCCACGTGATCGCAGCGCTCCGCTTCGTCCATATAATGAGTCGTGACGAACAGCGTCATGCCTTTACCAGCGAATTCGAAGAGCAAATCCCAGAGTTCACGCCGGGCGACCGGATCGATGCCAGCCGTTGGCTCATCGAGAAAGAGCACGGTCGGCTTGTGCATGAGCGAGCAAGCCATGGCGAGTCGTTGTCGCCAGCCGCCGGAAAGATTTGAAGCGCGTCTGTTAATGTACGGCTCGAGATGCGTCGTGGCGATCATCTCGTCGCGCCGCTGGTTCAATTCGTGACCGCTCAAGCCATAAAGCTTTCCTGCAAAAATGAGGTTCTCGTTCACGGTGAGCTCGTCGTAGAGCGAAAATTTCTGCGACATGTAGCCGATCATCTCTTTGATCGGTTCGATATCTCGCACGACGTCGTGGCCGCCGATTCGCGCCGTTCCCTCGGTCGGCTCGAGAATTCCGCATAGCATCCGGATCACGGTTGTTTTCCCTGAACCGTTCGGGCCGAGAAAGCCGAAGATCGATCCTTTCCCGACGGTGAACGAAACACGATCAACCGCAGTGAATGTGCCGAAGCGCTTCGTCAGCCCTTCACACTGGATCATTGGTTCAGGCATACGAGGCAAATCTGGAACCCATGAAACCAGGAAAAATTGATAATCTACTTTTAGAACCTTTTGGATTCCTGGTTTCCAGATTCATTTCACATTCGGAAAATAAACATCCGCGGCCATTCCGGCGCGCAAACGATCGTCGTCGCCGGGCAAACGAATCTTCACGCCGAACACCTGTTTGATCCGGTCCGCGACGGTTTGCACATTGCGCGGGGTAAACTCTGCCTGTCGATTTATCTGCTCGACAACGCCATCGAAATCTTTGCCCGGAAACGAATCGACCCGGACGCGAACGTGCTCGCCGAGTTTGATCAAACCCAGCCAGAATTCCGGAACATAAACACGCACCCAGAGATGCCCAGTTAATATCAGCGTGGCCGCTTCGCGATTTGCCGGCAGTACATCGCCCACCTTCACGCTAAGCACCTCGAGAACGGAATCGGCTGGCGCTGTGACCTGCATTTCCGCCAACTGCGCGTCGATATCGGCAAGTTGCGCACGGGCCTGCGCGACACGCATTTTAGCTGCCGCCAGGTTTTTCTCCTGGGTTTTCGCCGAGCTGTCGGCTCGTTCAGCGTCACTTGAAGAAACGACTTTCCGCTTAAGCAAATCTTGCTGGCGGCCTGCTTCATCGCGCATGAATACCAATTGCGCTTCTTGTGCATCCGCGTCATGGAGTGCTGTGTCGATTTGCGCGTTGGCGAGATCGCGACGCGCTCGCAGTTCTGAAGCATCCAGTTGCGCGATCAGTTGGCCTTCGCCCAAATGGTCGCCTTCCCACGCGAGAATCTTTTCGACGCGTCCACCCATGCGCGGGCCGACATGCGCTTCGTCTACTTCGATGGTTCCCGAAACCGCCTTGCCGCGATTGCCGCAACCGGCGACCACGAGAAGTAACGTCAAAGCTCCCGCCGCGCCAATCAACTCCGAAAGTCCTCGCGAGATCCGATTCTTTCGGGGTTGTTCGCCACGGCGAACCCGCCCCACCGTACGGCTGGCGGATCGATCTTTCTTAACGAATGACGCATTCACGCTTTCCGTCCCTTTGATGTCAGCGCGCCTTCGAGAATGATCTTAAGAATCCCGGAGAACCCTTCTTTCGGCATCATCCCAAGCTCCTCCATCTTCGGCGGGTTCATGATGGATTGAACCAATGCAAGCAAGATTTCGATGATCAGTTTGGCCGGAACATCCTTGCGCACCATGCCGGCGCGTTGCCCTTCGATGAAAAATTTTCCGATGTAGCGCTGGATTAGCGCCGCCCGACGGCGTTCGACCAGTTTGAAAACGTCCGGCGCTTTCTGGCGCATATCGCGCACGAACGGCGGCTTGATCTCATCCAATTCGCGTTGTGTGCCGGCCAACAAGGCCTGCAAGGTCGCCGGGAAATCGCGCGGGTGTCCGCGCGTCACTTCCTTTAGCGTCGCTTCGACGCCTGCGAGTTTATCGGCCAGCACGGCCTCCAGCAGATCGAACTTGCCGGGAAAATGCGCGTAGAGCGTTTTCTTGCTAATGCCCAGCTCCTCCGCCAGATCGTCCATGGTCACACTGCGAAACCCGTGACTGAAAAAGTGGACCCGCGCAGCATCGACAATTCGACGCCGGTTCGGATCGCGCTTTCGGCTTCGCGGCCGCGGTTTGTGTGTCCGTTTCATAACCAGGGTACTCTTATCACAATGCGGAAACCAATCCAGTATATTTAGTTTCCACACACGACTGCCGATATTTTGGTGTATTTCTCTCCTTACGCAAGCTGCTGCAAACTGGGAAAATCCCTCGAAAAAGCCAAGCGGACTGGTAATACACCAACGATGCCCGGTTACTCAGGAACACCGCTACCACAAAAGCTGGGAATCAAACCGGGCTTGACCGTCGTCACAATTAACCCGCCGGCAAACTATCGTCGATTGCTCGGTACAATTCCTGAAGACGTAACTTTTTCCGGTCGCTTGAAGGCGGATTCGAGTTTTGCCCACGTTTTCATCAAGACGCGCAGTGAATTGGCAAACAAATTGTCTGTCCTGCGCGAGAATATCGCCGACACCGGAACGGTTTGGGTTTCCTGGCCAAAAAAATCGTCTGGCGTCTCTACCGATGTGACAGAAGATGTCGTTCGCGCTTTCGCACTGCCGCTCGGATTTGTTGATGTAAAGGTGTGCGCGATTGACGAGACTTGGTCGGGACTAAAACTGATGGTCAGAAGAGAGATCCGGAAATGAAAACGCGTTGCTTTGATCACATTGATTTACGAGTGAAAAACATGGATGTAGCGAAGAAGTTTTACGGACAATTTTTGCCGCAGCTCGGATTTGTTCGCGAACGGCACGAACCGTCGCCGCGCCCAAGCTGGCGGAGATTTCCTTACTTTTTATTCGACTGGCGCCGACAAGCCGTCTGAGTTCTTCGGATTTACCGAGGACAAGATTCATCAGGCGAACGGAACGCGCATCGCATTCTGGGCCGATACGCGAGAGGAATCCGATCGTATTGCAGGCCTGGTGGCGGCAAGCCGGCGGAAAAAATCCGGACGCTCCAGACCTGTATCGATTACAGCCCGGGCTATTATGCGTTCTTCTTCGAGGACCCTGACGGGAACAAATTGGAAATTTGCTGCCGGGAAAGTCCGATTGTTGCCGCTTAGGAAGACAACTCGCCAGCTGATCGCGTGTAGGCTGTTTGATGTTTGAAATGCAAAAGCTCGATCGATAGTCCGATAAAAAGCAACAGGGTGGCAAAGAATGTATTCCCGTAGAGCTGCGCGCGGCGCGGGAATACCAAACCGAGAGCGAGCAACGCCAGGGCCGGTAAGCTCCACCACAAAACAGCCGAGTTCTTTCCAGCAAGCACTCGCTGTGTTATCACCGCAAATGGCAGCATCAGCCAGGAATAGAAGTAGCCAAACGAAAGGGGCGTGAGCATCAACATCAGCAAGAGGAGCAGAGCAAATTCGATTGCGTCGCTATCCCAACTTCGCATGCCGCGTTGAGGCATCGCTGCGATAAACGCGATGCCGAGCGCCAGCGCGGTGCTGACGATGATCGCATTGACGACGGAAAACTTGAGATCCGCGAAATTTACGCGAACCGGTGTGTGCCGTGCGGAAGCAGCATCGGCATCAACGTGGCGAAGCAACCGATTGGTTACACCCACAAGAGATTGATTTTTCCACGTGTAACTGCGCATGGGGCGCTGGCCAACGGTGACTTCACTGTATTTCAACATCCCACTGCTCCACTTCTCGAGGTCGCGACACGCTCGCGCGAAGCCTCGGAATGGCGTCGGCAGGACAAGAAGCAAAAATACGAGTGTCACGACAAGACTCGCTGCCGCTGTCCAATAACGCCGGTAAAGTAGATAAACGATCGCAAGCACCGGAAAAGCTTTGATGGCCGCAGCAATCGCAATCAGGCCACCGCCGATAATTTGGCGATTTGCGCGCAGCGCGACAAAAGCGCCAAGCATCAGCGCGAGCAAAACAAGGTTCGGCTGGCCAAGGTGGTAACTGGACCAGATGTAAACGATCACCAGCAGGTTCGGAACGAGGTAAAGCCACACATTTCTCGCGCCGCCCATTCCTCCAGCAAGAATGGCACTCAGCCGGGCACTACAAAACCACGCCGCAGAGTTGATCGCGACCAGCAGAAGAATTAATCCTCCCTGTCCGAGCAGGCTCGCACCAGCGAGAAAAAGCGCGCACGGGGGCGGATACATGAAATCGTACTTTCCGGAACGAAAGAAATAAATTTCATGCCCTGCCAGCACATGTTTGCCGGTTTCGTACCAAAGTTTGTAATCAAAGATGGTGCGGCCGCGGAAATAGCGCAGGAGCGGAAGAGCAGAAAACACAATCACTGTCACCACAAAAACACAGAGCAATGTACGAAGCGCGACCGCGCTGTTGAAACGGTGATTGAGCACCCGAATGGTTTTGGGCGCTGCGACTGAATTTTTCACGCTTCACGCCCACGGGCGGTGATGGGCGGACGTGCCTTATGCCAGTCTGTGCTCTGCTCAAATGCATGTGCGATTTGCAAAATGCGCGATTCATCCAGCGCTTTGCCTAACAACTGCAATCCGATCGGCAGGCGTTGTCCATCCACTTCAGCGAAACCACACGGCACGCTGATTCCACATATTCCCGCCAGATTAGCTGCAATCGTGAAAATATCGGCCAGATACATTTGCAACGGATCGGCGGCACGTTCGCCGAACTTGAACGCTGGCACTGGCGAGGTCGGCGAAACAAGTGCATCAACTTTCTCGAAGGCCCTCGCGAAATCCTGGCGAATCAGCTCGCGCACTTTTTGTGCGCGCAGATAATAGGCGTCGTAATAACCGGAGCTCAAAACATAAGTGCCGAGAATAATGCGCCGTTTCACTTCCGGCCCGAAACCTTCCTCACGAGTGCGGCCATAAAGATCGAGGATGTCTTTGGGATTTTCAGTCCGATATCCGTAACGGACGCCATCAAACCGGGCAAGGTTGGTCGAAGCCTCGGCCGTCGCCACAATGTAATAGACCGCGATTGCGTATTCAGTCGTCGGCAACGAGACCTCGACAATTTCCGCGCCCAACGAAGTCATCTGTTTCACCGCGGCATCGATTGCAGCTTTGACCTGTGGATCAATCCCTTCGATCAGATATTCCTTCGGCAAACCCAACCGTACTCCTCGCAAATCGTGTCCGAGCCTCGCGGCATAGTTCGGCACTGACTCATTGAGAGCGGTGGAGTCTTGCGGATCATGACCTGCAATCGCGTTCATGATTAGGGCAGCGTCGCGGACGGTTTTCGTCAACGGCCCGATTTGATCGAGTGATGACGCGAACGTGACCAGACCGAATCGCGAAACCCGTCCATAAGTCGGCTTGAAACCGACAACGCCCGACAGTGCTGCCGGTTGCCGAATCGAGCCGCCAGTATCGGATCCCAGTGCACCGAAAGCAGCGTCCGCGGCGACGGCCGCTGCCGAACCGCCACTGGATCCACCCGGTACACGCGACAAGTCCCACGGATTGCGCGTCAATTTCATTGCGGAATTTTCCGTGGATGAACCCATGGCGAACTCGTCCAGGTTGGTTTTGCCAAATGGAATGGCGCCCACTTCGCGCAATTTCCGAATTACGGTGGCGTCGTAGGTGGCGCGATAACCGTGCAAAATCTTCGACGCACACGTGCACGGCTGAGCCATGACGTTGATGATGTCTTTGATTGCGAGCGGCACGCCCCCCAGCGGAAGATCGACATTCGCTTTCTCTGCTTCTTTCGCGGCAGCCTCCATGTCGAGCGATAGGTAAGCGCCGATTTCTTGGTCGACAGCTTCAATGCGAGTTCGCAGCGCATCGATAACTTCTCGCGTGGAAACTTCGCGGCGACGCAACAGTGACTGCAGGTCGGCGACGCTTAGCGCCGGCAGATCCTTCTCCGTCATTCGACGACTTTCGGGACGATAAAAAGGCCGTTCGCCTGTCGGGGCGCGTTGCTCAGCGCTTCCTCCGCTCTGAACCAGTCACGCGGTTCGTCCTCGCGAAAGACGTTAAAAATTGGAAAAGGGTGCGCAGCCGCTTCCACATGGCTCACGTCGGCTTGACGAAGTTTTTCGACGTACTTGAGAACGTCGTCCAGCTGCCTCTGAAAAACTTTTGCCTCGGCTTCAGTCAGATTTATCCGCGCGAGCCTGGCAACGTACGCGACATCGAGGTCGGAATTTCTGGCCATAATTGTCGCTCAAGAATGCAGATGGCTGATGAGCCACACCACAGCGAACGCGAGCGCCATCAAAAGAAAGAGAAAAATGATCCTGCCTTCCCGTCGCACTTTGCGCAGCGAACGAGGTCTTCGAGCACTACTGCCTTCATCGATGGCGTGGCCGCCTTCCATCGCTAGCGAGACGTGGAATCGCTTCTCCGGGTTGTTGCCTTCTACGCCGTATTCCCGGCTTTGCGCTGGAGACTTGTTCTCCGGGGTCGCCCGCCCCCTTGTGACCATGCGCTCGAGTTTGTCGAGCTTCTCACGCAGTTCCGCTTCCTGTCGTGATATCTCTTGTTGCCTGTGACGAAGCGGCGTGGTCGATCTGCGTGAACGACGAAACATCCCCATCACCGGCTCGCCATCCAAAAGAAAATCGCAAGCGCAACGGCGCCAAAGAGAATCAGCGGCAGGGTGAGAGCGACGCCTATCTCCAACCACTGAAAAAACGAACGCCCACTATTGCTCTCGTAAGCCTCTGGCGCGACGTCAGGCAACGCGGCCTCGCCAGGCGTTGCGCCGGCTGCTTGTAACCGGCTGCGTTGCTCGCTGTACTCGGTGCGCGCATCATCCACCGTGCTCAAAGCCCGGCTGAGTTCCTTGTGCAAATCTGAGGGGCTCCAGGTTCTGGGATCGATCGCTTCAATCAGTTCCAAATGTTGAGCGAAACTTTCCCGAGTCGCCCGGATTTGCTCCAGCCGATTTTGCGCACTGTACGCTTCACGCTCGAGTACAACGAGCGCGCGTGTCAATTTATCGGCCATTTCCGTCCGCCCATTCTCCAGTTCCTCCTGGCGCCGGCTTAGTTCTTCCAATTCCCGTTTCTGTTTTTCGATCTGCTCCTGCTGGCGCTTGAGGTCGAGCAGTTGCTCCTGCGCTTTTTGCACCTGTGAATCCAGATGCTCCGCAGAAATTCCTTCGTCACCGCTCAGCTCAAGCATTTGTTCAACCGGTCGAATTTTTTCTGCCATGATAAATCGAGACCCCGTCCGGGCTGGCCGTAGCGCATATTAGGTGGCTCACTTTAGAATTCCAGATATTTCCGTAAGCAACACGCAAAAAGTTTTTCGATCGAACTGGAATTTGATTATTGGGCGTCAGCGTCCAGGCATCATTTCGAGAAGAAAACCCCGGAAATATTCTGTTTCAGGAATTGTAGGCAGAACCGGATGATCAGTCGCCTGCTCGAAGCGGCGCACGCGTCGCGCGGAACGCCGGGCGTCTACAAGCGCGTCGGTGATTGTCTCCGAGAATGCCGTATCGCTCACGTGATGCGAACATGAAAAGGTCGCCAGCAAAGCGTCTTTAGATAACACCTTGAACGCGCGCATGTGCAATTCCCGATAACCGCGCAACGCGTCGCGCAGTCCGCTCTTCGTCTTTGTAAACGAGGGCGGATCGAGCACAATCAGGTCGTACTGTGCACGTGCTTTTTCAGCCGCGCGGAGGAATTGAAATACATCCTGCTCGATCCATTGCGCCTTGAGTTCATTATGGGCAGCGTTTCGTCTAGCGGCCGCGACGTTCTCGGAACTTTCTTCAACGGCAGTCACATCAGCTGCGCCTGCCCGCGCACACGTCAACGCAAATGCGCCCTGGTTTGCAAAGCAATCCAGAACGCGCCGGCCGCGGGCGTATCCCGCGACGATTCCGTAATTATATCTCTGGTCGAGATAGAAACCGGTCTTTTGACCATGCAACAGATCGACTTCGAACTTTACGCCTTCGATTTCGATCTCGATTTGCAAGGGAATTCCCCGCAAAACGGCCTTACGTAATTCCAACCCCTCAGCTTTGCGGACCGGCGCATCATTACGTTCAATGATGATGATGTCGCCGAACAGATCGACCATCGCAGCCGTGATCGAATCCTTTCGAATATCCATCGCGCACGTGAGCGTTTGCAAAACGAAATGATCGCCATAGCGATCGATGATCACACCGGAAAGACCATCACTCTCGCTCCACACAACACGGCGCAGTTTTGGATCGACCTTCCGCCGGTCGCGATAGTCCGACGCTTGCGCAATGCGGCGCCTAAAGAAATCAAGATCGAGATCCTGGCGGCGACGCGAGAAACGACGCGCAACGATTTGTGATTTCGAATTGTAAATTGCGCTGCCAATCAAACGGTCCTTGCCGTCCTTGAGCGAAACGACATCGCCATCCGCGGGATTGCCAAAGACCTTCAGGACTTCACTGGAAAATACCCAATCATGTCCGTGCAAAATTCGCGCACGGGGTTTAACAACGATTCCCGCCATGGTGAAGCAAACGTCCAACGCTCCATGTCCAACGTCCAACGCTCAACTCTTAATCACTGCGCTCCGGTTCGGCCAACTGCCCAAGTCGAACGCCGAATTGTCATTCGCTCGACATGACAAAACAGCAAGTGAGTTGAAAATTGGGCGCTGAACGTTCAGCATTTGCCCATGCAAATCGGAATCCAATCCTCCATCGAGTTACCTGGAATTAAAAAACTGCGCAGTGGCAAGGTGCGCGAAGTCTTCGACCTTGGCCAAACACTGCTCTTTGTCGCCACCGATCGCATCTCGGCCTTTGACGTGATTTTGCCTGACGCAATCCCGAACAAGGGCGCGGTGCTCAACCAAATTTCCGCGTTCTGGTTTAAGGAGTTCGGCGATATTGGGAATCATCTTGTCACGGCGGATTTTGAAAAGTTCCCGGAAGAACTGCAGCCTTTCCGCGAACAGCTTGCCGGGCGTTCGATGATCGTAAAGAAAACGAAGCCGTTGCCGGTGGAATGCGTTGTGCGCGGTTATCTCGCGGGTTCCGGTTGGAAAGAATATCAGCAATCGCAGAGCGTTTGCGGAATCAAACTTCCAGCCGAGCTAAAGCTGGCATCGCAATTACCGGAGCCAATCTTCACGCCGGCGACGAAAGCAGAGGAAGGTCATGATGAGAACATCGACATGAAACGATGCGCACAGATTGTTGGTCAAGAAGTCGCCGATCGTGTGAAAGCGCTAAGCTTGGAAGTTTATTCGCGCGGCCGCGATCACGCAGCTCAGCGGGGCATCATCGTCGCAGATACGAAATTGGAGTTTGGTACTGTCGATGGAGATTTGCTCTTGATTGACGAATGCCTCACCCCGGACTCTTCTCGCTTCTGGCCGAAGGACCAGTACGTCGTCGGAGAGAGCCCACCCAGTTTCGACAAACAATTCGTGCGCGATTATCTCGAAACGCTCGACTGGGACAAGACTCCTCCGGCCCCGCGTCTACCGAAGGATGTCATCGAAAAAACTTCCGCCAAATATCTGGAAGCATTTCGCCAACTGACCGGGCACGAGCTCGCGAAAGCCTGAATTTGATTCGACTGTCTATTCAGTTCCTGCGCGAGGCCGCCAAGAAAAATGCCACTGACCCGGCCTGACATCTTATTTATCATGACGGATCAGCAGCGGTTCGACACAATCGCTGCGCTTGGGAACACGCACATTTACACGCCCAACCTCGATCGTCTGGTGCGAAGAGGAATCACGTTTTCAAATGCCTATGCCACTTGTCCGGTTTGCGTCGCGGCGCGCTATACGATCCGGACTGGATGCGAGCCGCCGACCACGCGCGTCTTTAGTAATGCAAAGGCGGCGCCGGTGGCCGGGCAAGCGCTGGAGATGGAAGCGCGTTGCGGACCATATCTGGGGCGATCGATGTCGCGCCTCGGATACCGGGCTTTTGGAATCGGAAAATTTCACACGACTCCGTGGAATGAAGATCTCGGTTACGAAACGTTATGGCGCTGCGAAGAAACTTACCATCCGCCAAAGCGCGAAGGCGATGATTACGGCGCGTGGCTGGCGCGGGAGCATCCGGAGTTCGATTTCTTGGAGCAACCGATGGGCGAACGCACCGAAATGTTTTACCTTCCGCAGCGCAGCGCGCTTCCAGCCGAGCTAGGCGGCGAATGGTGGACTGCCGATCGCGCGGTGCAAGAAATCGCAAATTCAAATGATTCCCGTCCGTTTTTCGGCTTCATATCGTTTGTCGGGCCGCATCCGCCGCTGGCGCCACCGATTCCTTTTAACCGGATGTACGATCCTGATCGAATGCCAGAGCTGGTTCTTGGCAAGCTGGAAGAAGATCAGCTGGATGAAGAGATCCCTTACATGCGATATGCCGTCTGGGCAGATGCCATCAATCCAGAGCTGGCCAAAATTGTGAAGGCCCGATATTACGGCGAGATCACTTACCTGGATCATTGCCTTGGCAGAATCCTTGATGCAATCGAACAGCGGCCGAATTCGGACAACATTCTAATCTGTTTTTTCTCCGATCACGGCGATCTTTTGGGTGATCATCACGGGTGGCAGAAACAAAATTTCTTTGAGCCGGCGTGCCGTTTCCCTTTGCTTCTCAGCTGGCCGGCAAAGGTTCCAAGCGGAGCCGTCCGAACTGAACTGGTCACTCTGGCCGATCTTTTCGGCATTGCGACGGGGGCCGCAGGCGCATGCGAAATGCGGCAAGGAATAGATGTTCTTAAAATGCTCCGAGGCGAATCCGCGCCGCGCGAACATCTCGTCGGCATGGTTGAAATTCCTGGCTCGCAGGACTTCAAGGTGATGGTCTTAACCGAAGAGTGGAAATACATCTTCATGGCCAACGGTGGGCGTGAACAACTCTTCAATCGCAGACGCGACCCCAATGAGCTGTCGAACTGCGTCAGCTCGTCTTCTGCAATCAGGAATCATCTTTATGCTCTGGCCGTACAAGCATGCCGCGTCCCGGGCGCGATGGACGCGGTCGACGGCGATAAACTTCGCGCATTTCCTTTCCGCGAACGGCCCCGGACGCGCATCTATCAATTCGACCGTTCGCGCGGCGTGCTTGGATTCCCCGAGAAACCAAAGGACGCGCTGCAGGGCTTCGACCCCGCCACCCTGAAGCGACTGAAGTGATATGGAGAGCTCTTCGGATGACCGGGAAGATCTTGGCGTCGGCCTGAAGCCGGGCGACTCGCATTATC
>WNFO01002571.1_pt1 | contig 17993 bp, 14 predicted proteins | sample 5400251 | NCBI WGS metagenome assembly WNFO01 (sample SAMN13153354, study PRJNA577476) | soil metagenome | isolation source: 100 cm saprolite under Madrone tree | place: USA:California | collected 2016-06-14
GTATTTGAGGTACTTAATCGTCATATAACAACCGCCCGAAAAAAGTTGTAGTGTTTCGCGAACGCACGTCACAGTGCGGAATGCGTCCGGGTATTTTTAGTCCTCGAATGACGGTGCTTTCATGAATCACGCCGAGCAAGCGAGAGAGGCGCCGGCCGTTCTGCCGTCAACCATCACGAGGCGACTTGCTGCTATCGCCTTTGCGGACGTCGCAGGTTTTTCCCACCTGATGGCCGTTAAAGATGTTGATACCGTCCTCCGTTGGAGGACGCTTCGAACCGAGATTATGGAGCCGCACATGGCGCGGCATGGCGGGCGAGTCGCTGAGATTGCTGGCGATGCGGTGCTGATGGAATTCCCGAGCGTCGTGAACGCCGTGAGATGGGCCGCCGACGTTCAGCAGGCTCAGGAGCGTACTAGGACAACCGACGGTCCCCTCGCACTCCATCTTCGCATCGGCATCAACGTCGATGACGTCATCGACGAAGATGGAATCTTGCAGGGCGATGGCGTCAACATCGCGTCCCGCATCCACCAGGCTGCGGAGCCCGGCCAGATAGTCGTCACGGCGGCGGTTCGCGACTACGTCATGAATCGCCTGCCGCTGACATTCCATGACCTTGGTACGCCACCGATGAAAAATATTGCTCGGCTGGTTCGCGTCTACACAGTCGAATGGACCGATGGGGCCAGAGGCGATCCGACCGCGCAGCCTTACCTGCAATGGGCATCGCGACCCACGCTCGCCGTGCTGCCATTCCGAACAGTTCGCGGCACCAAGGACGAGAGCTACTATGGCGAGGGGATCACCGACGAAATCATCACCGGCTTGTCAAGAAATCGGTCGCTTTATGTTATCGCTCGCAATTCGACGCTGCGTTATCGCGAACGTGACAAGGATCTACGTCAGATTGCCACCGAACTCGACGTTCGTTACGTGCTTGACGGCAGCGTTCAGCGACAGGGCACGCGTCTGCGAATAAACACCGAACTCACAGACATTGTGGGCAATATCTCGATCTGGGCGCAGAGATATGAGGGTTCGACCGATGATTTGTTCGAATTTCAGGACCGCATAGCCGCTAGTATCTTGTCCTCGATCGAACCGCGTGTGCGTGCAGTCGAGACGGCGCGCATCGGCGACCGACCAACCGAGAGTCTGGATGCCTATCATTGCGTGTTGCGGGCAATGTCTTTGCTTTATTTCTTTACAGAAGAGAGCTACCGCGAGGCGGGCAAGCTCCTTGAGCGGGCGATCGTGATCGATCCGTCCTATGCGCAGGCCTATGCGTATCTTGGGTGGTGGCTCAATTTCCGCATCGGCGACGGCTGGTCGAAAGATCCGGACAAGGACAAGGCGCGCGCGCTCTCCGTCTCGCGCCGGGCCATCGAACTCGACCGCGAGGATCCATTTGCGCTCGCCGTCGCCGGGCACATCCTCTCGTTCCTCGGCAAAAATCCGGAGGAGGGGCTCGACCTCTTGGAAGAGGCCCTGGCGCTCAACCAGAACTTGGCGTTCGCCTGGGGTTTGAGCGCCCTTACACTTGCCTATCTCGGCCGTCCCGACGAAGGCCTGGAACGACTGCAAAATGTCTGGCGTCTCAACCCTTTCGATCCGTTAAACTTTTACTTCTGGATCGTGGCCGGCATTGCCGAGTTTGTGGCTGGTCGGTACAATGAAGCGATCGTATGGCTGCGCAAATGCAGGCGTGCGAACCCGCGATTCCTCGCTGGCCTGCGGATGCTGGCGGCTTCGCTCGCAATTTCGGGCGATGAGGCAGGAGCACGGGCGATCGCTCAGGAGCTTCTTGCGATCGAGCCGTCGTTTCGAGTTTCGACGTTCGTTTCTTGGTATCCACTACGGCGGCAAGACGATTTGTCTCGTCTCGAAAAGGCATTGCTGGCCGCCGGCTTACCCGAATAGACGGATAGTAGACCAAAGCATTTAGGGAGGGCGCGACATGGCTGTTGGAGCAGGCGCTGGTGCGGGAGCTGGGGCAGGTGCTGGAGCGGGCGCGGGCGCCGGTGCTGGAGCGGGAGCTGGAGCAGGTGCTGGGGCGGGCGCAGGAGCGGGCGCGGGTGCTGGAGCAGGTGCTGGGGCGGGCGCAGGAGCCGGAGCCGGGGCAGGCGCTGGGATCGGTTCATCCCGCAGCTATTATGCAACCCCTTGGGATTTGCGCTATCGACCGTGGGCGCTGGATTTTACGCCGGACGATGCAGGTGTTCCGGCATTCCCGCTCGAAGAGGTCATCAACCCCTATCAAGTCGATGCGAACGGCAGCGATGCATTCATTGAATGGACAACCGCGGACTGGGATCCTGCCTTACGATTCTGGGCGCTGCCCTACGATCCGCAACTCGCCCAATGGCTGCTCTCGGTAGATCCGTCCCGCCCCTCGATCATGGTGGCGCGCGAGTTCGGCGGACAACCAGCGCATTGGCAGTTTTCGCGGACGCAATTATTGGGCAATGGCTGGCTCGAAGAGGAGGATCTGAAATGGCAGCCAGACCCCAACCTGGCGGGCAATGCCGGATGGCCGGCTGTAAAGACCGCCGCGTGGACGCGCATTCGCGCGGAAATCGAAGAGCTGCAACAGCTCATGCAGGACGATCGGGAGCGCTATCTCGCGGAGATTGACGTTCAAGCTGACGGGTTGGCTGATTACTTCATCAGCTTCCTTGGTGCGAGCGAGGCGCGCTATCCCTGGACCATCGAATACATCAGCTGTGGAATGGCGCTCGGCAACATCGCCTATATGTTCTACAAGCAGCGGTTCAAGCGTGCGCGTCCTTCAGTGCTTTGTCCTGGCCTTATTCCGGCATTCGGTCCCCCGGGGCATCCGTCTTTTCCGAGTGGGCATTCGTTTCTTGGCCATCTGATCGCGCTAATGCTCCTGGAGATTCCGGCGATCCGTCAACGCTACGGTCTTTTCAGCGTGTTCAATGGCTCGCCCGGCAGGCCGATCGATCCAAGTCCGCCTTCGGCAGGTGGCAATGCACCGCCGACCAATCCACTGCACGGGCGGGACGAGATCAAATCGCCGATGCTATGGTTGTCTCAACGGCTGGCGAAAAACCGCGAACGTCTCGGAGTTCACTACGCATCGGACTCAAGCGGTAGCCGACACTTGGCCGCGGGAATCTGGCGCGCGCTGTTCCACGAAACGGATCCCAACAAACACATCGAGTGTCCGACCCTTGGCGGCGTACTGGCCAAAGCCTCAGCCGAGTGGCCAACCAGGCTGCCTTAGCTGACCGGCGCGGCGTTTCAATTGTGCCTGAGCAAACGTAGCGCGAGGTTGTTGTCCCCTGCCACCAAGTCCTTGAGATTAGTCTCGAGGTAGCTGCAGGGCAGGCCCGTCGCGAGATCGGTATTCGCAGGGTCGGCATTGCACGTCGCCTGCGCCAGAATGAGATATCGTTTTGCGGGCGGTGTGTGCGCGAACGGTCCGAAGGTTTTCTCTCCACCAGCCGCGATCGATTGGCCGCCACTGACAGGTGGACTGCACTGCTTCCAACCTGTTCCGTTGTGCCACGTCGGCGGCTTCGTGTTTTTCGGCCATTCGCGGTACCAAACGCTAACTCTTACGTTGGCGGCAGATTGACTCCCTCGATTGCCGACTTTCACACGAATGTTCTTGCCTTGCACCGCGATGGCAGACGGTGCCTGCCAGGCGGGCGCCGGATCGCCACCTTGTTGATTGCGATCCCATTCAAGGGAGACCGGCAGGTAGTTGCCGGGACCGTAGTCGCTGCCGCCGTTTGTCGTAGCATCGGCCAGCGGCCGGCTATCGGCGATGTAGACATCCACCGGTGGCGGCATTCCCGGCGCATTCGTGATGACGCCTGCGGGTGTGTAGAGCCCTTGGGCTTCGAAAGCCCAGCGGATTACTTTGTGCGCGCACCCGCCAACTCTGTCGAACTTATTGCCGTTGACGGAAGGATAAGTCGCGTTCCAGGCCTGTGTGCCGATATCAGCATCAGTCAGCGCCGAAACAAAATCATCCGGATTGTTGCCGACCACAATTCCCGTTGTCCCCATCAGCTGAACCGCGCGAAGGATCAGGTAGATCGTATAGTGCGAGGCGCGCTCGCGGAAATGTTCGTCGGCATCCGTTGAACCGACCTTGTTGGTGTCGCCACCGAGGCAGCTATAAAGCCGGAATAGCGACGACGATAGAATTTGTTCGCTGAGATAGGCCTTGCGCGGGTGGGGCGCGACACGTCGCGCGTGCGCCAGCGCACTGTGCATGGTGCCGCCCCAACTCCAGCCGTGCTCGACGCGTCGGTCGTGACGACGCGGGATGAACACCCACGGAAAGGTCAGGCCACGCGAGGCTTGATTGGAAGCCAGCTTTGACAAGGGATCCATGGCGATCGCGGCCAGAGCGTCGCCTGCGCTATGAGCGAAGCGGAATTCCAATTCGCCGATTGAGGCCATCAGAATTACATGTCCGATTTCGTGCCAGATCCAGCGCGCGTCGGCAGCGATGCCGAGCGATTGGGCCGGCGAACGATCCTTGCCGTTCCAAGGTTTGCGCTCGCGATGGCTCAAGTTGGCGAGCGCCAGGTGCATCTCGAGTCCCGGGCGCTGCTCCAGTGTTACCGGGCCTGCAATGTCTGTCGGCCAGTCGTCTGGGATGACACGGGCGTTGACGACCTGACCGTCCTTTCCCGGGCCGGGTTCGACACCGGAGCGATAGGCGACCCTGAGCGGCAGCTTCGCAACGCGGAAATAGGCGTTGGCGTCGATACCATAGGCATCGAGACGATTGAAAAAGTCTTCAACGTTGCGAAAAGCACTGACAGCGGCAAAGTCATCGGACCGGATTCGAGGCCCGGTTCCAGGCAAATCGACCGCCTTTGGATAGCCCGCTGGGTTACCTTGGTCGGCAAGAACGAAGCGAGGCGCCACCGTTGTGCGCATGGTTTCCGGCACGCCGAGTTGTAGCGATACGTTGCGCTTGGTCCCCAGCTTAGCCCGCCCACAGAAGTTCGCGAGGTCCTTTTCCGAACGGGTGGGGCGCCGCTTGCGATAGTCTTTAGGTCCGCCGCGGGACGCGGGGTCGAACGGAAACAGATGCGCTTCTCCGGCCTTCGCATCGGCGAAAAGTTCAGCCTTCCGGATGGACACGGGTCCTTCCAGGTACTCCCCTTCGGCCGAGACTGTTTCCGTGGTCACGAAGGAATAGGGATAATCCCGAACGTAGCGACGTGTTGCGTCGCCGACCGGACCTTTGAATCTCCCCGTTCCGCGTCGTTCGCACTTCCAATTCTTTCCGTCAACGCGTGCGAGCCGGACCCGGCGGGTTTTGAGATCGCCCAAACTCAGGACCTTTGATATGCCACTGTCCGGGAATCTCAATAGGTTATCGATGAACGCCGCTATATCTTTTCGTTCCGACCAATCCTCACTGAACACCCCCATCGTTCGATGGTCGCCAAATGGAAGCGAAGCCGACATTCCGGTAATTCGGATATCGAACTCCGTGTTGCGCTTGGTGGTCCGACGCTCGTGTGCATGCATGACAATCCGCAGGCCGAACTCCGAACCTAAAACACGATCGCCCAGCCGTTCGGACGCCATCAAGATGATCGTCCGATCTGGCAGCACCGTACCTTTGGGTGACCAGCGTTCTGCACGAAATGAGACAAACGGATCAGCTGGGGTCTGCTGGTTCGTGAAGCTCTGTGGTGGCCATTGGATCGGCAACCATCCGAATGCCGCGGCCATCCGCTTAGTGATCTTCGTGGAATTGAGCGCTTGAAGCCATTCCATGGGAAGTTCAAGCCGAGGCACAATGTCAGGAAGCTCGATTGCACGCTCAATGTAGGCGACTGCCAACGCCTGCAATGTTTGATTGTCGAGGTCCTTCACCACGCTGGTGAACGGCGCGCAGGGATGCCGCAACAAAATAGTCGTCGGCGCAGAATCTTTCGGATCGACCCAGCGTTGACTCCAAACCGCGTATTTGCCGGGAATCCAGACGGGATTATCGCCTCTCGGCGAAGCGGGCTTTCTCGCCATCGGCAATTCTCCCTGTCTGCGGCACGGTCCCGTGATTGCGGCGGCTTGGTCTGGCTTAGCTCCGGGTAGTGCCGCCAAACTCTACCCCAAATAGGAGAACCGGGCGATAGCTGACTACGCTAGGCCGCGATGGCGCTCTGAAGCGAAGGATGGGTAGGTTCCAGGATCGGATCGGCGTCCGAACGATGAATTGACAGCCCCGGGAGGCTCCGCCGAGCCCGTGAATTCAATCATGCACGAACGCTGCATCGTCGAGATCGATCGCCGGAAATTCGTCCTTTCAGCCCCAGTAATCCTGGCTGTGCTAGTGTCCCTCCATCATTAGCGGCACAATGCGTCGGATCAACCCGCCACCTCACAGCGCAAAACCCCATTGGCGCGCGGCCTGCAAGATCCAGTCGCGATAGAGCGTCAGCGGCGTGACGCCGGTCAGGCCGCCGCAGCCCGCGCTGCCGTTCGGCCCCGTCGACCAACTGATGACGCCGACGATGGCCGGCGCGCCCTGCAGGTCCTCAAACACCGGCCCGCCGGAATCCCCGGTACAGGCGCCAAGCCCTTCCCGCGCACCCTGTCCGACCGGATCGACCAGGCGGATTTGCAAGGCCCCGGGCTGGCCGGTCGCGACCAGGCCCGCGACGCGAACGGTCCCGCCGCTCTTGCCCTCACCACGGATGGCGACGCCGATGCCGGCGATGGTGAAACGGCTGCCGGCGACAATCGGGACCTGCGGTACACCGAGAGCGGCGGCATTTTTCCCGCTCGGCGGCGCCTCGAGCTGCAGCAACGCCACATCGGCGGTGGCGCGATGCGCCGAAATCGCCTGCATGCTGAACGCGGGGTGAATGGCGACTTTGCTGACATCTCGCAGCCGCGGCTGGTTGTCCGTACCATATTCGACGATCTTGTAGACCGCGCCGGGCTGCACGCAATGCGCGGCCGTCAACACCAGTCTGGGTGCGATCAAGGCGCCGGTGCAGAAATTGCCGCGCGAGCCGACGATGGTGACGACGGAGCGGCCGACGCCCTCGGCGGACGGCACCCCGCCGCCAACAATCGCGCCAGCCGGCGCGGAAACAAGCAGCGCCAGGACTGCAATCATTCGGGCAAAGATTTTCATCGGCTCGCGGCTCGTGAAGATTAGCATGAAGAGGAAGCTAACAAGTTAGCGCGGATTTTAGCGAATTTCCTTGCCCTCGCAGGTGCCGCCCTCCCCTTTACCAAAAAGTTTCATTTGCTGGCTATGGTTGGAGCCAAGCGAATTGCTTGCCTGCGATTGTTGCGATTGAAGGTCTGTCAAAAATGACTGAGGTGAAATCGTTTCTAAGCGATCTCGACGAGGCCGTCGCGCGTGGAACGGCGGAAAGCCGTGAGCGCGCGCTGTGGCATGCGACGGATCTTTTGATAGCCGGCCGCTACAGCGATGATGAGATATGGACCTTTGGCGAGGTCATTGGGCGGTTGGCCGACGAGATTGAAGTCGCCGCCCGCGCGCAGCTTTCAAGACGGCTGGCCAATTTCGACAACGCCCCGATCAACATCATCCACAAGCTGGCCTTTGACGATTCGATCGACGTCGCCGGCCCCGTACTCCGGGAGTCCGAGCAGCTCGACGACAACGCGCTGATTGCCAATGCCACCACCAAAAGCCAGTCCCACCTTCTGGCGATCTCGCAGCGAAAGTCCATCGGCGAGACGGTCACGGACGTACTGGTGGCGCGCGGCGATCAGGACGTCGTGAATTCGGTTGCAAGCAATGCCGGGGCGCGCTTTTCGGACTTTGGCTTTCTGCACATGGTCAAGCGCGCGGAAGGCGATTCCATCCTCGCCGAGCAACTCGGTCTCCGCAGGGACATCCCGAGACGGGTTTTCCAGCAGTTGATCGCCAAGGCTTCGGAGGACGTGAAAAAGCGGCTCGAGCGCGAGCGGCCCGGGATCGTCGACCAAATTCAGACCTCGGTGGCCGATGTCACGGGCGCGCTGCAGTCCAAGTTCGGTCCGGTATCGCGAGGCTACTTTGTCGCAAAGCGGCTGGTGATGACGCAGCATCAGCAGGGCAATCTGAACGAGAACAGCATATCCGGATACGCTCAATCCCACAGGTTCGAAGAGGTCACGATCGGACTGTCGTTATTGTGCTCATTGCCGGCCGACGTGATCGAACGCGCCTTGGCCGACAAGAACAGGGAAATGCTGCTGGTGCTGGCCAAAGCCCTCGACTTTTCGTGGCAGACCACAATGGCATTGCTGTTTCTTGGCGCCAAGGATCACCGCATCACCGCGCAGGACCTGAACGACCTGGAAAGGGAGTTTGGCCGCCTCAACCTCGAGACATCGCGGAGCGTTCTGAAATTCTATCAGACACGCAAGCATGGCGCGGGTACCGAGTCCCGGGCCGAGGCGGCTGCGCACGCTTGATATGGGCCGGGTTACCAATCTGGAATGGCAGGGAAGTATCGCAAATGAACGCAATCCCATCCACCGCAGTTGCAGGCGAGCGCCTCGGCACAGCTGCCGATGACCCGAATACCGACAAATCCTCGGATGCGGCCTGGATCGTTCTGGAGGCAGCGAACGATCTCGGGGACCATGCGACCGTCGAGGCCTGTCGCCGGGTCATCGACGCGAGCCTGAACGCCACGCCCGCCTCCGAGGCAGACTTGCACATCGTCTTGAATTATTTCAGGTGAATTGCAGACGGGCGCGCGAACCTCAAGCAGCCAAAATTGGACTTGCCACCCCAAGGCTGGTCCGGGCCCGCCCGGCGTGTTAGCCGTTTCCCAAGCGGCGTTCACCTGGGTAAGCATTGATGATCGAGGCAGTGATCTGGGATTTCGGCGGGGTGTTTACTACCTCGCCTTTCGAGGCGTTCGCGCGTTTTGAGAGCGAACGCGGGCTGCCCGCCGGCATCATCCGGCGCACCAATGCCAACAATCATCTGGAAAACGCCTGGGCGAAATTCGAGCGCGCCGAAGTGGATATCGAGACGTTCGACAAGTTGTTCGCAGTGGAATCGCTGGCGTTAGGCGCGGAAGTTCGAGGCAAGGACGTCTTGCCGCTTCTGGTCGGAGACCTGCGGCCTGACATGGTGGAAGCGTTCAAGCGCATCGCTGTCAAACTCAAGACCGGGTGCATCACCAACAACCTCCCCGCCAACGCAATCGGCAGCCTGGGCGGCCGATCGATCTATGTCGCCGAGGTGATGGCACTGTTCGATCACGTCATCGAGTCGGCAAAAATCGGTTTAAGGAAGCCTGATCCGCGCATCTATCGGATCATGGTGGAAGCTCTTCACGTCGATCCCAACGCTTGCGTCTATCTCGACGATCTCGGCGTCAATCTGAAGCCGGCGCGAGAAATGGGCATGAACACCATCAAGGTTGTCAATGCGCCGCAAGCGATCGCCGAGCTCGAGATGGTGACGGGGTTGGTGCTGCGTTCGCGTTCGTGAATTTGTAGCTACAGCTCCACCATGTCGAAGTCGCTCTTGGGCGTGCCGCATTCAGGACAAACCCAATCGTCTGGAATGTCGGCCCACCGGGTGCCCGGAGCCAGGCCTTCGTCCGGTGCGCCGGCCGCTTCGTCATAGATGTAGCCGCAAGTCCGGCACTGCCAGGATTTGTAGGGCTCGTCACTCATTTCAATTCTCGGTTTCGCATGGTCCGTGGCCGGGAGCTGTCACGAGTTTAGTGGGGAGATTTCGCGAAGACCAGAGGGCTGCGCCGCAGTAACTTCTACTGCCGTCACCGCAGCACAGCCGCGATGTTGCCGCCATCGACGGTAGTCACGTCGGCGGTGGTCTTCAGCGCCAGCGCCTGGGCCAGGAAGGCCTGCGCGACATCCTCTGCCGCGACTTCGCGGCCGAGCAGATTGCCGCGCATATAGGCCTGCTCGCTGAGCCCGCGGGCCCTGGAGCGCGATGCGATCATCTCTTCGGTCAGGAGACCGGAACGGACGCGGTCGGCATTGACGGCGTTGGCGCGAATGCCTTCGCTGCCATAGTCGAGCGCGTATTGCCGCACCAGGAACAGCGTCGCCGCCTTCGGCAGGCCATAGGGACCGAAGTCGGGCCCGGGATTGACCGCCTGTTTGGAAACGTTGAACAGCAGGCAGCCGCCGGTGCCCTGCGCCCGCATGATCTTGACGGAGGCCTGCGCCACGCGCTGGTGACCGTAAAAATTCAATTCAAAACTCTCTCGCAATACCGCTTCATCGACCTCGCCGATTCGGCCCTGCCAGGCGGCGCCGGCATTCGACACCGCGATGTCGACCCCGCCGAAGACTGAAGCCACTTGCGCAAACGCATGCTTGACCGAGGTTGCATCGGTGACGTCGCATCGAAGCCCAAGCGCCGCGCCGCCGATCGCCTTTGCCTTTAGGTGCACGGCAGCCTCGTCGGCATCGAGCAGCGCGACTTCGGCGCCGGCCGCCGCGAACGCTTTTGCCGTTGCAAAGCCGATGGCGCCGGCGGCGCCGGTGATCACGGCGACCTGCCCGGTAAGCGGCGGCTCCCTCGCGTTGCCGAGTTTCGCCTGCTCCAGCGACCAGTATTCGACGTCGAACAGATCGGACTCCGGCAGCGGCTCGAAGCGGCCGACCGCCTCGGCATCCGTGATGGTGGCAACCGCAGCTTCCGCAAGATCGGCGGCAATTTTCGCGTCCTTCTTGCTCCGGCCAAGCCCGAACAGCCCGACGCCTGGGACCAGCACCACCCGCGGCACCGGATCGAGCATGGTCTTGATGCCGCCCACGCGCGCATTGTTGCGGTCAAAATAGCCTTTGTAGGATTCGCCATACACCCCGACGGCGTCACGGACCGAGTTCTTGAAACCGCTGAGGTCGCCATCCGCTGGCGCGGCTACCACCAGCGGCCGGTTCTTGATGCGGATATTATGATCCGGCGTCACCACGCCGGCCTGGCCAAAGCGCGCGACTTCCGCGCCATTGACGAAATTCATCACCGCATCGTTGCCTCGGAAGTCCAGAATAAAGCGCTTCCAGGCGCCCTCGGTTTTATCATCCGGCAGGCTGCAGGCGCCGCGGATAATCGGCGCGACGTTTGCCACTGGTGCCGGGCAGGCCGGCAGTTTTGCGCTGGTGAAGGCCGGCTTGCGCTGCCTCGCCAACCGCGCTTCGGCCAGCGTCACCAGCGCGATCATGCGCTCGTAAGCCTGGCGGGCGTCGGCGCCGAAGCTGAAAATGCCGTGCTTGACGAGGATCAGGCCTTCGACGGATGGATCGGCATCGAATACCGCCGCCGCAGCCTTGGCCAGTTCGAACCCCGGCATGAGGTATGGCACATAGCCGACCCGCCGGCCAAAAACCTCGCGGCACAATGCTTCCCCGTCGGGCTGATCGGTGAGCGCAAGCACCGCGGTGGAATGGGTGTGGTCGATGAATTTGTGCGGGATGAACGCGTGCAGCAGCGCCTCGACCGAGGGATTCGGCGCCGCAGGATCGATCAGATTGGCACGCTGCAGCCGCACCATTTCCTCATCGGAAAGTTTTTCGCGCCCGCGAAGTTTTAGCAGCGGCGCGAGCCGCACCGCCGGCAGGCCCGCGGGCTCGATCGAGCCCATATCCCAGCCGGAGCCTTTGACGCAGAGAACATCGACCGCATCGCCGTTGAGGTCGCTGACGCCCGTCTTCACCGAGGTATTGCCGCCGCCGTGCAGCACCAGCCGCCGATCCTGGCCCAACAGGCGCGTGGTATAGACCCGGAGCGCCAGATCGCGGCCGAGATTCTCGTAGCGGGCTACCGTCGCTTCGGCATCGCGATCGTTCCACGCGCTCTGCATCGACCTGCTTCCTTGGCTAGTTATTCGGCCGCTGCCGCTGTGCGTTCGGGAAACGCGGCGGATAGCGCGGCGCGACTGGCGCCGAGCACGCCGCGCTCGGTGATCAGTCCCGTCACCAACCGCGCCGGCGTGACGTCGAAACCGTAATTCGCGACCGGCGAACCGTCGGGCACGATCCGCACGGTTTCGATCCGCCCCTGCGCGGTTCGCCCTGTCATCATCGTGACTTCGTCGGCCGCACGTTGCTCGATTGGAATCTCCTTGATGCCGTCATCGACGCTGAAATCGATGGTCGGCGAAGGCAGCGCCACATAGAACGGCACGCCATTATCATGTGCGGCGAGGGCCTTGAGGTAAGTGCCGATCTTGTTGCAGACGTCGCCATTGGCGGTCACCCGATCGGTGCCGACCATCACGAGGTCGACCATCGCGTGCTGCATCAGATGACCGCCGGTGTTGTCGGGGATCACGGTGTGCGGCACGCCGTGATGGCCGAGCTCCCAGGCAGTGAGGGAAGCTCCCTGATTGCGCGGGCGGGTCTCGTCGACCCAAACATGGACGGCATGGCCGTGGTCGTGCGCCAGATAGATCGGGGCCGTCGCGGTGCCCCAATCCACCGTCGCCAGCCAGCCGGCATTGCAATGGGTCAGCACGTTGACGCGCTCGCCCGGTTTCTTGCTCGCGGCAATCGCCTCGATCAGCGCAAGGCCGTGATGGCCGATAGCCTTGTTGATGCCGATGTCCTCTTCGGCAATCTTGCCCGCGCGCGAATAGGCTGCCGCGGCCCGTTCCGACGGCGGCAAATGCCGCAGCAGCGCGCGCATCTCGTCGAGCGCCCATTTCAGGTTAATTGCCGTCGGCCGCGTTGCGATCAGCGTTTTGCAGGCATGATCGAGCGCGGCATCCGAACTGTCGGCCCGCATCGCCAGCGCCATCCCATAGGCTGCGGTGGCGCCGATCAGCGGCGCGCCGCGCACCAGCATCGAACGGATGGCGTCAGCCGCGGCATCGCAGTCCGTCAGCCGCGCCACGACAAAGTCGTGCGGCAGCCGGCGCTGGTCGATCGCGCCGACGGTCCAGCCGTCGGGCTCAAGCCAGATACTGCGAAAATGCCTGCCATCGACCTTCATGACATATCCCTCGAGACTCTATAGCATTTCCAGGCCGCTAATTTCATCCTTCGAGACGCATCGCGGAGCCTGTCATCGGGCGCGCATTCGCGCGACCCGTTGGCGATGCTCCTCCGGATGAGGTCTTGGACCCTCGTGGTGAGGAGCGCGGCAACGCCGCGCGTCTCGAACCATGAGGCCCCTTGCCTCATCATGATTCGACACCTCCAAAAATCCGCTCACGCGCGCAAAACCCGCCCCGCCACCGCATCGAGCTTCTTCAGCAGCTCCGCATCGCGCGCTTCGGGACCGGTGATCAACGCGGTATCGAGCGAACGGTCGGAGCCGATCGGACACGGCTCGTGCTTGCTGGGAAAATCCCTGGCCAGCCGCGCGACCAGGCTCTTGGCCTTGTCGGCGTTCGACGTCAGCACCCGGATGATGTCCTGTACCGTGACGGCATCGTGGTCGGGATGCCAACAATCGAAATCGGTCACCATGGCAACGGTTGCGTAACAGATTTCCGCCTCGCGGGCGAGCTTGGCCTCCGGCATGTTGGTCATGCCGATCACCGAATAGCCGAGATTCTTGTAGGTCATGCTCTCGGCATAGCTTGAGAATTGCGGACCCTCGATGCAGACATAGATGCCGCCGCGCGCGATCGCGATCCCCTCGGCCTCGGCCGCGGCGGCAAGGTGGATGCGCAGCCGCGGCGACACCGGATGCGCCATCGACACATGCGCAACGCAGCCCTTGCCGAAGAACGAGCTTTCGCGCTTGTGGGTGCGGTCGATAAACTGGTCGACCAGCACAAACGCGCCGGGCGGCAATTCTTCCTTGAACGAACCGCAGGCCGACAGCGAGACCAGGTCGGTAACCCCCGCGCGCTTCAGCACGTCGATGTTGGCGCGGTAATTGATGTCGGACGGCGACAGCCGGTGTCCTTTGTCGTGGCGCGGCAGGAACACGATCGGCAGGCCCGCGATGGTGCCGTGCCGTACCGGCGCCGACGGCTCGCCCCACGGGCTCCTGATCGCCTCCTCGCGCGCGTTCTCGAGCCCCGGCAGGTCGTAGATGCCGGAGCCCCCGATAATGCCAAGCACCGCTTTCGTCATGGTTTTTCCTGCGCCTGCTTCGTACCCCGATTCAGCCTCCCGATGAAGCGCTCGTTTGCTTCCTTCTCCAGTGCTTCCCACGTCAATTGAAGGTAAGCCGATGGATAGAATCGGCCACCGCTCTTCAGCCTATCAAAAATCAAACCCAGCAGCGCGACACGTTGCTGGGGGTCGCTGGTTTCATAAAGCATCCAGCGTCCGGCCACGGTGTTCAGAATTCGCTCGCTATGCTTTAGCCGATCGAGCAGGACACGAAGCGGACCAAGTACCCTGGCAGAAGTCGACGCCAGCCGGCGGGCCGGAGCTCTCACCCATTTCCACGGTGCACGCGGCACAAGAAAGCGAGCCAGGACGACGTCAAACAGCCGCCGCCGTTCCTCCGGATCGCGTCCTGCCGGCGCAACCACCTCGATCATCCATGCGGCTAGCGAGGCCCATGCCAGCTGTTTCTGATGCTCGGACCAGTTTTGCCGTTTCAAATGCAAATTGGCGCCGTGCAGGCGTTTGTAATAGATCGGACCCGGCACGAAGCGAAATTCGCCCCACAGAGCGAGTTGCGCCATGAAACGAATTTCTGTGCCGCAGCTATCGAACGGATCGAAATCGCTTAGCAACAACCCTGATGTGGAAGCCAGTGCCAAGCCGCGGATCAGACCGCGAAACGGCACGCAGTCCAGGGTTTCCAGATAGGCGAGAGCGCGTTCGATCGACGTCCCCGATAGTTGAAACCCGCGACTGACCATGGTTCGAAGACCGCTGGTATGCATCTCCGCAAAGCAGATCGCCGCGTTGGGCGTGCGCGATGCAGCCTCGACCAGGTCGGCGACATAGGTCGGCGATACCTGATCGTCATGCTGCTGAAAAATATAGAATTCCCCGCGTCGTTCTCGCATGGTCCAATCGGTGTTCCCGGCCCAACCGAGGCGCAAGGGCTGGACCTGCATCCTGAACCGGGCGTCCCGGCGCAGGAACGGTTCAACGGTTCGCACGCTCTTGCGCTCTCCTGGTCTGCGGCGTCGACCGAGATCAGCACGTCCAGATTCGGATAGGTCTGGGTTCTCAGACACTCCAGTGTAACCGGGAGTTCCTGCTGTCCTCGATAGACGGGCACACCGACGGTCACCAGCGGACTATTCAATGCCTGCTACCTTCCAGGATGCGGCCCGCGCAAATATCCGCGAAATAGGGTGCCATCGTGAGTTTGCCCGGATCGATGGAGTGAAATTGGCCCGTCGAAGTGACGCCGATTTCGAAGCGGCGGTGCAATTCGCTGGCCGGATCATAAATGTCGGTCTGGCCCCATGCGACGATGACGCCGCCCTTGACCGTGACGTCCTTCAACTCGCGCGGATCGAGAGCACGAAGCGACGGCACGAATTGCGCCATGGCTTCCAGCGTTCCCTCCAGAAGATGCGAGCGGAGCGGCTCCGGAGGGTAAGTCGCCCATTCGGGCGGCGTCACATCTTTCGAGATCCCCTGCAAGCAAACAGGATACCAGGTGAGATAAGTCAGGCCATCATCGTAGCTGACCACTTCGCCGAACGGACCGGACACAAAAGTGGCGCTCGGCGGCAACCTCGCGCCTGGCGTCAGGCGGAAGCTGACGCCATATTTCAGCCGATGCAGCCACGGCCTTTCCGGCCGCAACCCGCGCTTTTCGTTGATGGCAAATCGTCCATCCCACAGGGCATTGACGACATGATCGAACCGCTCTCGGACAACTCCGCCTGACGTCTCGATTGAGACATCAAGACCGTCACTGTCCTCGACCGACAGGACTTTATGGTTCAGTCGTACATCGATCCGCCGGTCAGCACCTATCCGGTCGCGCACGGATTGCGCCAGCGCCACGGGATCGATCGCTACCTCGGGTGTAGCGAATGTCGCCAGCGCGACCTCGGGATCGAATTCCGCCTCCCGCTGCGCGGCGGTCCATAGCCGAGGCTGGTCCGAAAGATCCCTGCCGAAATAGGCGTCGCCCCTGCCTGCACTCGCGTCGCGGATCAGCGCGTGAACCGCGGCGATATAGTGCGAAACCTGCTCAGGCGTGCGCTGACTGTCACGATGCACCACGTAAGCCGCGGGCCGCGACACCGTCATGGAGGCGCAGGGCAAACCGAGATGCCGCGCGAAAAACGGCGCGAAGGCCAGCGCGCCCCGCATCATCATTCGTGCCGTCGAATGGCTGGGGTCGTTGGCGTACATGTAGCCAAGATGAATCTTGCCTTCGTTTGCGACTGCCGCCCGGCTGAGCAGCTTGTCGTTGCGATCGAATAGAGCTACATCGATACCGTGCTGCGCCAGGGACAACGCCACGCAGCACCCCTGAAGACCGCCGCCCAAAACTCCGACACGCATCGCCAGGACCTGCAATTCAAAAACGTTCAGTATGGCTAGTTTAGCCAAGCGAATCCGCGCTTAGTCGCCGAAATTTGCACGGCAGGCAAGTGAGATGCAGGAAAGTGAGGTGATGGGTCGCATTGTCAAGCGCGGGTTTGGCCGATCAGGCGTAGGTTATTGATCATCTGGAATTATTTGACGCGGCCACATCAACCATAGCGATCTCATCGGACAATTGAAACCGCATGTCTGTTCCCGTCGCCGCCCCGGCCCCTGACGTCAAGTCCGATATCGCACCCAATGCGCTTTCCGTGCTGAATTCCGTGTTCGGCCTGCCCGGCTTTCGGGGCGCGCAGGAAGAGATCGTGCGGCACGTTACAAATGGCGGCAATTGCCTGGTGCTGATGCCGACCGGCGGCGGCAAGTCGCTATGCTATCAATTGCCATCGTTGTTGCGCAAAGGCTGCGGCATCGTGGTTTCGCCGCTGATCGCGCTGATGCGCGATCAGGTGGCCGGGTTGATCGAGGCGGGCGTCAAGGCGGCGGTCTTGAATTCCACATTATCCCCCGGCGAAGCCGCCGCGGTCGAGGCGCGGCTCATCGCCGGAGACCTCGATCTGCTCTACATTGCCCCTGAGCGGCTGTTGACGCCGCGCTGCCTCAATTTGCTCGATCGCGCGGATATCGCCTTGTTTGCGATCGACGAAGCGCATTGCGTGTCACAATGGGGGCACGACTTTCGCCCGGAATATATCGGCCTGTCGGTCATTGCCGAGCGTTTTCCGAGCGTGCCGCGGATCGCTCTGACCGCTACCGCCGATGAGCTCACGCGAAAGGAGATCATCGAGCGGCTCGGGCTTGCCGGCGCGCCGGGTTTTGTCGCGAGTTTCGATCGACCGAACATCAGATACGAGATCGTCGAGAAGCAAAACGCGCCGGCGCAGCTCAAGACCTTCATCAGCGAGCGCCATTCCGGCGACGCCGGCGTCGTCTATTGCCTGTCGCGCGCCAAGGTCGAAGACATCGCCGCCACGCTGAGCAAGGCGGGCATCGAGGCGCTGCCCTATCATGCAGGCCTCGATGCCAGCTTGCGTGCCCGCCATCAGGATCGCTTCATCAACGAGGATGGCGTTGTGATCGTCGCCACCATCGCATTCGGCATGGGCATCGATAAATCGGACGTGCGCTTCGTGGCGCATCTCGATTTGCCGAAAAGCATCGAAGCCTACTATCAGGAGACCGGGCGCGCGGGACGTGACGGCAGGCCGTCCAGTGCCTGGATGGCCTATGGCCTCACCGATATCGTGCAGCACCGGCGCATGATCGAAGAGTCCTCCGGCTCGGAAGCGTTCAAGCGCGTCTCGCGTGCCAAGCTGGAGGCGCTTGTCGGTCTGGCCGAAACCGCGAGCTGCCGGCGCACCCACCTGCTCGGATATTTCGGCGAGGCGCTCAGCCCCGCAAAATGCGGCAATTGCGACAACTGCCTGTCGCCGCCGCGGCTGCGCGACGGCAAGGTCATCGCGCAAAAACTGTTGTCCTGCGCCTATCGCACCGGGCAGCGCTTTGGGGCCATGCACCTGATCGATGTTCTGGTCGGCCGCATGAC
>WNFO01004322.1_pt1 | contig 17990 bp, 17 predicted proteins | sample 5400251 | NCBI WGS metagenome assembly WNFO01 (sample SAMN13153354, study PRJNA577476) | soil metagenome | isolation source: 100 cm saprolite under Madrone tree | place: USA:California | collected 2016-06-14
TCGGGCGTCCATTCCTATGGGGACTGGGTGCGTTCGGCCAGAACGGTGTGGATCGCGTTCTCGAGATTCTTCAGGGTGAACTCAAGCTCGTAATGGGCAATTGCGGCACCCAGACGGTCGCTGACATCACGCGCGCTTATATCTCCACACCTGATTGGAAAATCTAGCCCGTTGAGGGTGCGGGAGGAGATTTTGAAATTGGACGAATCCTGCATCTCAAATCCGAAATCCGAAATCTCGGATTGGACTGCCCGAATGTTCCGGGTGATCACCAGTCCAATCGGAGATTTCGGATTTCGGATTTGAGATGCAGGATTCGTCCAATTTCAAAATCTCCTCTCAGCACACTATCTCAATGAGTGCCGGCTTCTCCGCCCGAAGCGCTTTTTGCAGCGCTGGTTTGAATTCCTCGGCCCGCGTCACCCGCAATCCCAGCGCGCCGAACGACTCGGCGAAGCGGACGAAGTCGGGATTGACGAAGTCGGGATTGACCAGATCCACCGCTACGCGACGCCCGCTGTAATGCGCGTCCTGCAAGGCGGCAATACCAGTCAGACAGCGATCATTGATCACGATGGCGACGATGTTGATGCCATGCTGCACCGCCGTCGCCAATTCCTGTCCCGTCATCAGAAAGCAGCCGTCGCCGCTGACCGACACGACCTGCCGGTCGGGAAAAGCCACCTTTGCGCCGAGTGCCGCAGGTAAAGCGTGCCCCATCGCAATAAACGACGCCGAGTGCATGAACGTGCGCGGTTCGTAGACGGGAAACTGCCCGACCAGTGCGTAGCCGCTGCGTGCGATATCGGCAGCAACGATGGCCTCGCGGTTCAACTCTTCGCGCAATTCCCACCAATTGACCGGCAGACGGCCCGCCGGTCCCACCTCAATCCGTGCCTGGGGCCGCGCGGAGTCAGGCATCCAATTAGAGCGCGAGCCGCGCGGCAGTTTCTCCAAAGCCTCGCGCAGTTGGGGCAGCGCTACCATTGCGTCAGCCGCGATGCCGACTTCCACCGGATAGTTCGCCCCGATTTCGTCGGGGTCCACGTCGATCTGGACGAGATGCCTGGGTACCGGAAGTGTGTAGTTCACCGTGGCCAGTTGACTGAAGCGGAAGCCCACCGCCAGCGCAGCGTCAGCCATACCGGCCAGCGGCGACATGCTCCTTTCCATGTTCTGCAAATCCGCCGTGACCCATGTAAAGGTCACACCACCGCAGAGCGGATGGTCGGCCGGAATCACACCCTTTCCCATTGGGCTCATCAGCACCGGCGCCTGCAGCAGTTCCGCGATCTCCACGAGTGTGCGCCACGATTCGGCGGCAATGACTCCTCCACCGGCAAGGATGAGAGGGCGCTTCGCTTGCGATAGCAGTTGCGCTGCGCGCTGCAGCTCGGAATCCGGAATTCGGCGTTCGGACTCGGAAGTGTTGACTCCCGACATCGAACTTCCAACTTCGCACGATTGCTGGAGGATGTTCATCGGCACCTCGATGTGCCCCGCTCCTCGCCGTCCTTTGGTGAGGACGCGAAACGCCTCCGCGATGACCTGTGGAATCTGCTCCGGAGTATCAGCGCGAGCGTTCCATTTGGTAATCGGCCTGGTCAGGGCCAGTTGATCCATGGCATGGAACAAACCGCGCTTCGTTTTGGCGGCTTCGGAGTGAACCTGGCTGGAGATGAGCAGAACAGGAATCGAGTCCCCCTGCGCGACCGCAAGCCCCGTTGCCGCGTTCGTCACGCCCGGACCCGAGGTCACGCAGCACACGCCAACCTTTCCCGTGGCTCGCGAGTAACCGTCCGCCATCAGCGCCGCCGACTCTTCGTGCCGCACAAGGATATGCTTTATCCTGGCGTGTCGATAGAGCGCGTCGTAAATCGCCATTGTGTGTGCACCCGGCATCCCGAAAATGACCTCGACGCCGTTCTGAACGAGACACTCCACGATAAGTTGACCACCGGTCATTTCGATATTTGAGCATATCGTTCCATCGCCGCCAAATTGTGATGTTTGGTTGTCGACGGATTCCCCTCAACGCTTTCTTGCAATTTTGGTCCAGCGCCGAAGCTGCACGAACGCTTCCAGCATCTCCGCGTATGTGAAGTTGGCGTTGCGGCCGCTCGGGTTCGGCAAAACGAACACGCTCGCGCCATGAATCGTTACGGGCTGCGGGCCGATAACGCCTGATCGTCTGCCTGCCGCTGCGGCGGATGGCGCACCATCGAGCAACGGCAGGATCGCGCGATAGACCGTCACGCCGACCAGCGCCACCACTTCCGGACGGTAGCGGCGGATCTTTCGGTCCAGGATTTTCCACCCCTCGATGTATTCAGCCGGACGCAGGTCATCGATCCCAGGACTGGGCCGTGCAATCAAATTGGTGAGGCCAAGGTCCCATTCCGGCAGCCGATCGTCATCTTCGTATGTGATCGGTTCCGGTGCCAGCCGTGAATCGCTCAGAAGTTTCCAGAATCGGTTCGAATATCCCGCGAAATGGTGGCCGGTTATTGCCGATCGCACGCCCGGATTGATACCGACAAACAGCACACGCAAGCCTGGCCGGATGCGATCCTTGAGGCGCAACTCGGACCAGTCCGACTTTATAATGATCTGCCTGGCTGTCATTTCAAAGTTTCATTCAAAGGATCAATTATGAACTGGCTGGTCAAAGAGGAGCCCACGCACTACAGTTTTGACGACCTCGTGCGCGATGGTCGTACGGCATGGACCGGTGTGCGAAATCCGCTCGCACAGAAACATCTGCAATCGATGCGCAAGGGCGACCGCATTTTCTTTTATCACACGGGAGACGTGAAGGCCGTAGTGGGGATCGCGAAGGCCGCATCCGCGCCGTACCCGGATCCGGCGGACAAGACGGGAAAACTGTACGCCGTCGACCTGGTTCCGGTAGAGAAGTTGAAGTCGCCGGTAACGCTGGCAGCGGTGAAGGCCGACAAGGCATTTGCATCATTTCCGCTGGTCCGGATATCGCGTCTCTCGGTGATGCCGGTCACCGACGATGAATGGAAACGCATCGAGGCGATCGCTCATTGAGGGTTTGCAAAACTCGAACCCTCCATGGCTTACAGTCCACTGGTGGAATTCGGTAACATCCGGCCGAAGGATTCTTCCATTTTGCAGGCATTGCTCACCCCGGACTGTAGGAAAACTACTTTGAAATCCTGCTGAAGTCCCCGCGCGGACAAATCTGGAATAAGCCGTGCACTCCACACCGCAATAGCTATTCCCTTGTCTGTCGGATTTGAAAATCGGCTTCAGAGGTAAACAAATGAATAAGAGTGTTCGGTTAGTCTGGCCCGTGTTGATCGGCTGCCTGTGCCTGGCCGCCGCCTTTCGCACGGCTCTGTCACAAGAAAAGCGCGATGGCAACAACCAGAAGTCGAGCTACCTTCCGGTGGATATTCGTGAACCTTTCTCCAGCATCATGAGCCGAATGACGGCGGCGAAACCCGACGTGATGCAGCGTCAAATGACGTTGCTGGAACAGCGCTACGACCTCGGCAACCGTCCGGCGAAGGACGTCACAATGACGCGCGGCAAGGCCGTTCAGCAAGGCGTGCGCGTCAACCTCTCGAAGGGCATGACGTGGGAAAAACTCTCCATGCTGAGTCCCGAAGAGATCCAGAATAAGGATCTTTTCCCCGCGGGCTTCCTTCCGTTGCCGCACGCCAATCATCCGGAAGGCGGAATGTTATTTCCGAAATTCGAGATCGATGAGATCAACAAGCAGGAGCAACGCGACCTGACGCGCTTTGATCTCGATTTCGATCTTCCCGATCACTTCCTTCCGGAGTTCCCCCCGCCCATGTTCCTGACGACGCGTCCTGATCTCGGAGATGTGAGTCACGGCAATCTGGTCACCATCGAAAACTATTACGAGTTGTTCAATGGAATCCTGAATCCGAAGCAACTTGAAGGGCTGCGGTTGCTGCTCACACCTTTCGCACAACAGCAGTTCAACCAGACCGAAGACCGTCGCAGCGAGCATCCCAGCCGCGGTGTTGCCTGCTTCGATTGTCATGCGAACGGGCATACCAACGGCGCCCAGCACCAGGTTGGAGACATCCGTCCGCAGGAGTTTCGGCATCGCATCGAAACACCGCCCTTGCGCGGTGTCAATATTCAACGCCTGTTCGGTTCGCAGCGGGCACTGAAGTCCGTTGAAGACTTTACCGAGTTCGAGCAGCGCGCTGCATACTTCGATGGCGACCCGGTAATTGCCACCAAGAAAGGCGTGAACGCTCTGGAGCGTGGCAGCCAGGTCCACTTCATGGCGGAGTTCCAGGAGTTGCTCGACTTTCCTCCGGCGCCCAGGCTGGGAATCACTGGAAAGCTCGATCCCAGGAAAGCCTCGCAACAGGAGTTGCGCGGTCAGGATCTCTTCCTTGGAAAGGCGCAATGTGGGACGTGTCATCCTGCGCCGTATTACACGGACAACCTGATGCACAACCTTCGAGCCGAGCGCTTCTACAGGCCACGCATGGTCAACGGAGAGATGGCATCCGCTGATGGCCCGATCAAAACGTTTCCATTACGCGGCGTCAAAGACTCGCCGCCATACCTTCACGATGGACGTTTGCTGACGCTCGAAGACACGATCGAATTTTTCAGTTTGATACTGGAACTCAAATTGACGAACCAGGAGAAGGCCGACCTTCTCGCGTTCATGCGAGCTCTGTAGCTCTGACTGTAGCGGCGCTCATAGAAGGTGTGAATGAATTGCAGGGAAGGGTGTTCCCCTCCTCGGAGAGGAGGGGAGGCTGCGCCATCAAGAAGATGCTGCGAAGCCTCCTTATAAAGGCGCAGACGGGGTGGTCGTTCCGGATAACTTTACACCGTCAACATTTACCATAATGACCAGAGGGTAAGGCGGTGGCCAAGCCGCCGCCTCCCCTTCGTCGCAGCAGGAGTTGATTCCCCTGATTTACCGGCGTGCATATTTCATGCACCGGGCGACCCCGCAGTGATTGCCCCCGAAGAGGGGCGGTATCGATACTTTCTGTCATGGCCGCTGAACACAAAAGCTTTCCAGTCGAATAAGGCCGAGTCGTTCATGCATCGCTTTCTCAACTTTCTCCGATGCCTTCTTGCCGTACTTAGCCATTGACGTTCATCCTCCATGGGGACTCGAGATGCAAGGTGATTACCAGGCAGAGAAGGAACTGAAAGACTTCCTCAATGCACCCGCAGGGCAACGCCGCCGAACTGCGTAAGGATTTGGAAGATGCGGGTCCATGCGCAGGCAATTCCGGCCTGCGCATGGACGCCGTGTGCCACCGCGACGATCCTTATGCGATCTTGGGGGCATATGTGTCTACTCCTTTGATGTGACTGAATGCGTGTAATCGAGATGATTCCAGTAAACGAGTAAGTGCAATTGCAGTTCCGAGGCATCGCAAAAATCGATAATCCCTCAAAACATTGAACCTGGCGGATTCTTGCTATAGACTCCAGCCCAAAAGTAGAAGTTTCGTCGAGGTATATCGGAGGCTCCAATGAGGCGATGTCTGACGTCCTGTTTCGTCGTCGTGGTTCTATTTGTGGGCCCTGTTTTCGCGCAGGTCAAGGCTAAAGCGCAAAACGTGCCCGAAATTCCGTACGAGTCCGTACCAAACTTCCTGAAGCTTCCGCCTGGACTGTATATGGGCGAAGCGATCGGTGTTTCGACCAATTCCAAGGGACATGTTTTTGTTTACACACGGAGCGCCAACACACGTCTGTTCGAGTTCGATCAGAATGGCAAGTATGTTCGCGAAGTCGGCGAGGGGAGCTACGGCTTCGAGTTCGCGCACTCGGTGCGTGTCGACCCGCAGGACAACATCTGGGCCGTCGATGAGGGAACGAACATGGTCCGGAGGCCCGGCGTCGCCTGCTGAGAAGTACCTGTTTGGCCGTCCGACGGATGTCGCCTGGGACCCCCAGGGCAACATCTTCGTGTCGGACGGATACGTCAATCACAGAGTCGTCAAGTACGACAAGAATGGCAGATTCCTCAAGCAGATTGGCAGCGAGAAAGCCGGAGCGGAACGCGGTCAGTTCAGCACGCCGCACGGGATTGCGGTGGATGGAAAGGGGGACGTGTACGTAGCCGATCGAGCGAACAACCGTATGCAGGTCCTGGACAACAACCTCAACCCCAAAGCCGTCTACGACAATATCGGCGTGTCCTGGACGGTCTGCATCTCGCCGGGGCCACATCAGTACCTCTTCAGCTCCAACTCCAACCCTAACGGGAATACGCCGGGGTCATGGGACATCACCGGCGAGATCTATAAGATGGAATTGGACGGAACGATCCTCGGCAAGTTCGGCCATGCCAGCAAGCAACTAGGAGGGTTTCAGGTCGTTCACATGATGGATTGTCGAAACCCAAACGAGATTATCGTTGCGGAAATTGAATCCTGGCGAGTCCAAAAACTCATTTTGGAACCACTACCCGCGAAGACTTCGGCCGGGAGATAGGAAGGCTCTTCATGAAACCCTTTTTGCAAATTCTGCTGGCCGCCGTGCTCCTTACTGGAATTTCGGCTGCCGCCCAGTCCGTGCCTGAGATCGCATTCGATTCGGTCGCCGATCTGCCGAAGTTGCCGGCCAATATCCATCTTGGTGAAGCGGCCGGTGTAGCCACAAATTCAAAAGGAGATTTTTTTGTCTATACCCGAACCGGCCATCCGACGATCTCCATCGGTACGGCGCGGCCGTTCGCGCATGGAGGCTCGCGGCTGTTCCAGTTCGATCGAACTGGAAAGTTCGTTCGCGAGATCGGGCAAGGCATCTACGGATTCCTCGTCGCTCAACAGGTGCGAATCGATCCTCAGGACAACATCTGGGTTGTTGATCAGATGTCGGGCATGATTATCAAGTTCGACCCGAGCGGACAGGTTCAATTTTTGCTGGGCAGGAAGGCGGAGGCGGAGCGCGTCCCGGCTTTACCGCTCACACCGCAGCCGGCCCAGCAGGCTGCCGCGGGTGCTGCAGCAGGCGGGGGCCGTGGTCGTGGAGCTGCTCCTGCCGCCGATGCTGAGGCTGGACCGAGAGGCGGGGGCCGTGGAGGACCTCCCGGCGCCGGCGCTCAAAGCGACGTTTTTCAACGGCCCACTGACGTGGCGTGGGACTCCGCAGGGAACATCTATGTCGCCGATGGCTACGGCAACGCTCGCGTGGCCAAGTTCGACAAGAACGGCAAGTTCGTCAAGTCCTGGGGCCAGAGAGGATCGGAGCCAGGTCAGTTCAACACGGCGCACGGGATCGCGATCGATGCGCAGGGCACTGTCTACGTCGCCGACACTGGAAACAAGAGGATTCAGGTCTTCGATGCCGATGGAAACTTCAAGACGCAGTATACAAATGTAGGCGCCCCTGCGGCGATTTGCATCACGCCTGGACCGCGTCAGTACCTGTACATCTCCAATTCAAACCCGCCGGAGGATATCGACGTTAACGGCGAGATCTACAAGATGGATCTGACCGGCCGAATTGTCGGCAAATTCGGCAAAGCAGGGAAGTTGCCGAAGGAGTTTGGCACCGTCAATCAAATTGACTGCCGCAACGAGAACGAACTCTTTGTAGCGGAGATCGGCAACTGGAGAGTACAAAAGCTCACTCTGCGTTCGAACTAGTCGAAGGGATGTAGCCACAAAAGGCGCAAGAAACACCGGAGTTCTTGTGCCTTTTGTGAGGCCCCGCCTTGTAAACCTTCGTATAACAAATATTCAATTTGACAGACGACCTTTTTCGCAGTAAGAGCCCAAGCGTCCGTGAAGTAAAGCGATCCGAAAAATTAAGCAGGCGGGGCGAAGTGTGCCCGTCGGTGCGCAAGACGCGCTGTCGCGAGGGGAGGATAAACCCTCCGAACTTTCCGTGGCTCCGCTATTTTGAGCCTCTGCTGAGTCATCCGACAGGTCCGGAAAATTCCGTCACGTTCCAGGGAGGAGCACGGATATGAGGGTCAGAAATCTCGCAATCCATCTCATCGGACTTCTTCTTATTTGCAGTTCCGCCGCGTATGCCGATCCATTCACCTTCGATACTCTGCCAGGCAGCGGAGATGTCGCCGGTCCCGCCGGCTCAACCGTGGGTTGGGGGTACTCGATTACGAACACGAGCCTCACCAACTGGCTTGTACTTAGTTCCGTCAACGCCGGCACGTTCCTGATGGGCACTCCCGGCGCGCTTTTTGATTTTCCAATCGTGGCGCCCGGCACAACAGCTACGGTTGCGTTTGATGCGCTGGCTGGTCTCGGCTGTACCAACTGACATGGGATCCGACGGCGCCGGCCGGCTTCGTCAACAGCGGTACTTTCGTTTTGAGCGCGGAGTGGTGGAGCGGCGATCCAACGGCCGGCGGCAGTTTTCTCGCGGCCGCAGACGACCAGAGTGCGCCGTATACGGCAACAGTGACTGCTGTCGCCGTGTCCGTGCCCTCAACGCTCCTGTTGATGGCCGGCGGATTGGCCGCGATGTGCCTGATGAGAGCTAATCGCAAGCGGGTCGATCGAAGTCCCAGACAACTTCTTTAGCCGCCTGGTCGGGGCAGCATGGATGACGTGAGGCTGGCGACAAATCCAATGACAAGCCAGCCAAAGAGAATCCACGCCCGGCGGAATCTTACCTTAGCCACAAAAGAAAACATGGTTTCTCTGGTGGCCTGCCCTCGGGTCATCGGCAGGTCACCTGAGCTTGCGAGGGCCACCTGCGGAGAAGCGTGAACGAAAAGCAACTGCCAGGCGGATTGCTGCGCGCCGGCCCCGCGAAGGCCCAGGCCCAGCTCGAGGCTTTGCGCCGCCTGCTGTAGCGGCGGTCTATGACCGCCGGTATTTCGTTGATTCCAGGAAAAACCGGCGCTCATAGAGCGCCGCTACAGTTCCCCTATCGCTGGGCCATGTTTTGGATTTCGTTCCCTTTTTCGGCCAGAGCCACGGCGGCGACGGCGATTGCGTACGCCGCCAGGTGGTATCGATTCGGAACCTGCCCGGTCCAGAAGTATTTCATCACTGAAGCGGCTGCCGGAAACATGACGGCAATGGAAGAAACGGTGAACGCGTCGGCGTTATTGGTATAAGCGCTAAAGAAGAAAGTGTCTCCAACAAAGAAAACGATCGCGATCAGACCGGCAACGTAGACTGCATCTCCGGCCGGGAATGAGATGAGCTGCTGCCTGTAACGGCTCACGGCGAGAGCTCCAAGCGTCATGACGATCATCGGCACGTAACAATAGAGCATGATTCCGAACTGCGTATACGATTTAAGCTTTTGTTCGATGATGATGTTTCCCAGAGCATAAAAAATCACCGCCATGCAGGCGTAGAACACTGGCCTCATTTGGTTCTCCTGGAATCTAGGGATTGAAGGCTGCCTCGACAGGATCTATATCTTGAAGATAAACGCCGGTCCGTTTCAAGTATTCGTGAGCCGGCTCGGGTAAACCCATTCCAGTGTCCGCCAGCAACCGAGAGTTATCGAAGCGTTGGCTGAGGTCGATGAAGGGCCAGTAGGCCTCCAGACCTGACAGCAGTATCCGCGCTCTTTTCTTACCGATACTGCAGCGGATGTAGGAGATCTGGTCCGAATACTTTGCCAGCGAAGAATCCGGATCTCCGTTTCTGCGCAGCCAGCTCTTGATCAGTCTCAAATCCGATTTGGAACAGAAAACGAGAGGAGGTTTGCCGGGCTCTTCATCAACGATGGTTGCGAGGGTTTTGCGGGACGTTGTTGCGGAAGGTCCGGCGCTGACATGGTACGTGGTGTGCCGCCGCCGGCCCGTCATGAGCCGCACGATCGCACTGGCGGCGTAATCGACCGGGATGATGTCGCATGCCGCGTCCGGATTGCCGAAGAACATCCGGAGTTGCTTGATGGCGATGAGAATCCAGGCGATGTCGAAGGAGCGCGGCACAACGCGTCTTGTGTCGCCCAGCAGAATGGAAGGCCGGATCACTGTCAGTTTGTTGCGAGGGATCGTCGCCAGCGCGGTTACCTCCGCAAGCAGCTTGGATTGCGTGTACCCGACGAGATGTCTCGCGGAAAAGTCAGGCTCGTCCTCGAGCAGCGTCCTGCCCATAACGTTCTCTCCCGCGCCGGCGATCGTCGCCGTTCCAATGTGCGCAAACGCTTCCAACGAGGAAAGCTGAGACGCCCAGTTGGCGATTCGATGCGTGCCGCGCACGTTGGTCTCTTCCAGCACAGGATATTTCTGTTTAAGGAACGATGTGTTGGCGCCTGCGTGAATGACGAGATTGATGTCTTCGAGCGCCGGATGGCGCGCAAGTTTTCGTTCGAGTTGGTTGTCCGCCAGGTCTCCGGCAATAGCCAGGATCCTGTCCGGATTGTATGTATCCCCGTGCAGCGAAAAAACCCGCGCCAAACGCTCTCGCGCTTCGGCGTCACATCCTGCACGAATCAGGCAAACAACTTTATCGGCACATTCGGTCTTTGAGAGCGCAACGGCCAGCTCACCGCCAAGGAATCCGGTTGCGCCCGTGAGAAACACATTCCACATGGTCTTACTCCAACGGGTAATTCGCGATGTCGTTCTTATATCAGGCAGTAACGGCGGGAGCGGCAGGAGGTGCGCGGCCAGCGGGGACCGGCACATCCGGATGTGAGAGTCCGGCAGTCACAGCTGAGTGAGCCATGCCGGCGGTTACTTCGAAGTGCAGGGACCAGACTTCCGTGACGTGAGCGTTGACCAACTGGTCGAGCGCTGTTGCCAGGCAGGAGTCATAGTCTGTCTGGACGGGGCCCTTGACGGCGAACAGACCTGCGTTGGAGGAGTTCGAATTTGAGAAAAGATTCGCGCTGCAGATTTCGTCGTCTTGCGTGGATATCGCAAAGACGGCAAACACGAGAATCAGAGCGCAAGCATGAATCTGTTTCATGAGACCTATCGCAGTCCGGTACGGTTATACCCGAAATCCTCAGTCCTTCTACGTCAATTCGATCGCTGCGGCAACTCGATAGATCTTTGACGTCCGGCAAGTCTTTGCGTTTCAAGCAGATTCAGATACGAAGAACTTCAGAATTCAAAGACCATCCCGGCCGACGGCAGGATGGGGAACATGCTGAAGAAATTGGGGAAAATGCGCCCCGTGCCGGGGTCGTAAGGGCCTGGTGAGTCGAAGTCCCGGTTGGTGTGATTCAGTACGTTGACGATCTCCGCAAACAGGGTGGTCTTGACCTTACGGCGAATGTAGGCCTTGTTGAGACGCAGGTCCGTGCGCTCATAGGCAGGAGCCCGCAAGCCGTTGCGCCTCTCGGCGACCGAGTATCCGCCACCTTGCGCCAACCTGTAGAAGCCGGGCAGCGGCATGCCGCTGCCGTAGGTGAAGCGCCCGCTGACATTGACGGTGGGACGCAGCCGGCGGCTCAGATAAGCGTTGATTGTGTGGCGCTGGTCGTAGTCGGACGGGAACTTCTGCTGCAGATAACCATCGCTGAGGATCGCGCGTCCGTAGGCGTAAGAAATCCATCCGTCGAACCCATTGGCTGTCCGCCGCTGGACATAAACCTCCACACCCCGGGAATATCCGCGTTCCGAGTTGAGCCACGGCGCATTCGGCAATGCCGGAACGATCGTCCCGTCGGCGAGCATGCGCGGATCGAGCGCCGGACGCGCCACGAGGTCGCGGTCCTGCCGGTTGTAAAACTCGAACTTCAGCCGGGTGCGTTCGCCCAACCTTTGTTCCACGGCGCCTTCATAGTGCGTCGCCCGCTCCGGCAGCAGCTTGCCGGGCGCAAAAATCGAGAAGACCTGATTCAATTCCGGAAACTGGCCGTATTCGCCCCAATCGAGCTGCAACCGGGTTCTTGTGTGCAACTCAAACGAAACGCTGGCGTAAGGTGAGGTGATCTCCGCCGGCGCTACGTTGTACTCGTCCTGTCGCACGCCAACTCTCACATGGCCTCGGCCGGAAGCGAACCCGAGGGTTTCCTGCACGTAAGCTCCGGCCTGATATCCTACGCCGCGGAAAACATCCGGGGCAGCCGTGAGCGCCGGCGTGTAGACGAACTGCCTGGCGGAACCGTTCTGCCGAACGCGCCGGAACACGCCGCCAAAGTCCAGCGTGTTGTTCTTGCTCCAGATGACGCTGGCGTCGCCATGCCATGTCCACTCGCCGTAGGCCTGGTCCGACAACCTTGTGTTATCGCGATTATCGACTTCACCCTTCTCCCGCGACCATGCCAGGTGGTTGTTGATTAGCAATCGCTGGTTGGGCGCATAACGGGAACCCAGATTGAACAGCATGTAACGGAAGCCGCTGGTCATGATCGAGTTGAGACCCAGCTCGCTGCGGAAAGACGTGCGGTCCACGGAAGAAGTGCCGTCCACGTAGCTCAAGCTGACGTTGTGCCGGGGAGTCAAGTCATAGGCAAGCCGCGCCTGCCCATCCATGAAGCCGAAGAAAAACGGAGCCTGGTCACCGAAATCGATGCGGTTGAGTATGTATTGCAGGTAACTCTTGCGGAAAGCCACCAACCACGACCCGCGCCCGCTCTTGTTCCACGGGCCCTCGAGGAGGATTCCCGCGTTGGAAGCACTGGCGCTGAACCGTCCTTGAATTTCCTGCCGGTTGCCCTCCCGGGTCTCTACCGCAAGAATTCCGGCGGTACGGTCGGAATAGCGGACCGGCCATGCGCCCTGGTACAGGGTCATATCGTCCGTCATGTCGCCGTTGAAAATGGTCAGCGATCCGTTGTCGGCCTGGCCATCAGTCGTATGGAAGGGCGCATGGAGCAGCACTCCGTCCAGGTACAGGCCAATGCGGTCGAAAGGCGCGCCGCGCAGAGAGAACGAGGAGGAGAAATCGTTGTTCGATGTCACGCCCGGCAGACTCTGAACAGCGCGCAGCGGGTCGTCGGCAAGGACGCTGGCGAGGTTCTTGCGTTCCTGACCCTCGAGGGTGAATGCGGAGGCACTGGTTTCAGTACCGACTTCAAACACGTCCGCCGAAACAGCCACGTTGTTCGTGAGCTTGTCGGTTGATGATGTCAGGACTACGTCGAAGGTCTTGGTTTGCCCGGCGGCTAACGCAAACTCTTCATGGATCAAATAGTAGCCGACCGTCGTTGTTTGCAGAACGTAGTTGCCGGCCGGCACTTCAGTGATACGAAATCTTCCATCCTCGCCCGTAATCGCGCGGAATGATGTGCTCGCGAGCTGAACCTGGACCAAAGCAAGCGGTTGATTGTCGCGTGAGTTGACGACGCGGCCATTCACTTCGCCTGTCTCTTCCTGAGCAACGGCAGAGACTGCTGCAATCAACAGAGCAAGCGTGGCGGGTAAAAGCTTCAAGCGTAGGCTCATCGCGTGCCCATTATCCCAAATTCGTGCCTTTGTGTCTTTGTGGTTGAACACAAAGGCAGAACGCGCACAAAGTTGAGTGAGAGGAGCAAGTATCCATGAAAGATGACGAACAAGCGATTCGTGAACTGGTCGATCAATGGCTCGCTGCGACCAAGGCGGGTAACATCGCGACCGTGCTCACGCTGATGGCGGACGATGTGGTCTTCATGGTTCCAGGCCGGGAGCCATTTGGGAAGCAGGCGTTCGCGGCGAGCGCCAGGGAAATGAAGAATGTCGTCATGGAAGCACAAAGCGAGATCCGGGAGATCCAGGTCATGGGCAATTGGGCCTGGATGCGCAACCGCCTCAAAGTGACGATGACGCCGCCAGGCGGAAAACCCATGCGCCGTTCCGGCTACACGCTCACGATATTGCGGAAGAATGCCGACGGTACCTGGGTTATCGCTCGCGACGCGAATCTTCTCGCCCCGGAGACTGGAACGTGAACTTCAATATACAAATTGCGTTGAAGCCACGTCTTTTAGTACATTCGCTCTTAATCGCTTCTGAAAAAGGGGCTTATGCATACCCAAAATAGTAAGGGCAGCAGAGCGATGCTTCTGCTTGCCTCAGCGCTCGTAGTGGTTGTCTTCTGTTTATCCCTGGTGGAACCGCCGGGTTCGCGCCAGCATACAGGTTACCCTCAATTGGTTTCCGTCCAGGATTTACCCACGGATCCGGAGTGGTGTCCGCCGACTCCGCCGGCATTGCCGGAGGAGACCAATTTGTTTGCGGCGTTTTCGGCAACGTCCGCGTATGCGGGTTCGCAGGAATCCGGCCAGACCGGCATCATCACGCGTCCACCGATCCGCACGATTCGCGATAAGGATCCGATTTACAGCGCTGTCGCGGTCGATACCCGGTTCGACGAAGTGGTCCTCATGGATAACAACAACTGGGGACTCCGCGTATTCAATCGACTGGAGAATACACCGGCAGGCGCCGCATTTACCGAGCCGAAACGGATCATCGCGGGTCCCGAGACGGACATCCAGTTCAACAACGGTATCTACATTGATCCGAAGAACGGCGACATCTATTCGGTCGAGACCGATACCGGCGACAAGGTCGTCGTGTTCCCGCGCGAAGCCAATGGAAATCTCAAACCGGCGCGTATCCTGGCGACTCCTCATCGCGGCTTCGCCCTGGCTGTCGATGAAGAAAAGCAGGAGCTTTTTGTCGGCGTGCAGTATCCGCCTGAAGTGGCGGTTTACCGTAAGGGAGCATCCGGAGACGAGAAGCCATTGCGGAGTCTGCAAGGGGAAAGCACTCGACTCTCTGACGTGCACGGAATCGCGCTCGATACGAAGAACAAGCTGCTTTACGTGACCAATTGGGGACATGTCAGCGACTACAGGATTGCCGGAACGGGCCGGTTCGAAGATCCTTCGATCTCCGTCTATCCGCTGGGCGCCAATGGCGACAATTCGCCGTTGCGCATTATTAAAGGTCCGAAGACCCAGATGGACTGGCCGGCACAGATGGCGATCGACCCGGACAGCGGGGATCTCTTTGTCGCCAACGACATCGGCCATTCAGTCCTTGTATTCAAGGGAACGGATCAGGGGGACGTGGCTCCCACCAGAGTTATCAAAGGAAACCGCACCGGTTTGTTGAATCCTTCCGGTGTGTTCGTGGATACGAAGAACAAAGAGCTGTGGGTTTCCAACTTCGGTAACTCTTCCGCCGTAGTCTACTCGCTGAAAGCGGATGGAAATGTCGCGCCCATTCGCAGCATCCGCAGCGCGCCTTCGAACAAAGTCTCTTTGAAGTTCGGCAAAGTGGAGGCGCTGGCTTACGACGAAGGGCGGGATCAAATATGGGTGCCTAACTGAGTGACCCATCCGCAGATTGCGGCTTTCGCCCGTGAGGCGAAGGAAAATGAACCGCCGGTAAGAACGATCGAGGATCAGAAAACGCTGATCAGCAGGACCATGCACGGTTTTTCATATGACCCCATCCACGATGAAATTGTTGTCAACAGCCCGCTGACGCAGGCAATTTTGATGTTCCGCGGATCCTCCAACGGAGAGGTAGCTCCGATTCGCGTCATTCAAGGACCGAAGACCCGCATACTCGGCATGGGTTATGCCGCCCTCAGCACGGTGACGGCGGATCCGGCACACGATGAGATCTTCCTTCCCGTCGGCTCAGGCGGATATCGAGGCGCGGGAACCGGCGGACCGGAAGGCGTTCTGGTGTTCGATCGAACGGCGAGCGGAGACGTTGCGCCGAAACGAATTCTCGCCGGGCCCGACACGCAGATAAAGTCTTCGACTCCGCAGGTCGCTGTCGATCCGATCCACAACCTTCTCGTCGTAAAAAGTAACGGTCTGTTGATCTTTGATCGAAACGCCAGCGGAAACACCAAACCTTTGCGCGTTATTCGGGGACCAAAGACCGGCGGGTTCGGTGGCGGCCAGATTACGGTCTACGCGGAAAAGGGGTTGATCTTAACCAACTCCATGGACGGTTGGGCCGTCTGGAGCATCAACGATGATGGAGACGTTGCTCCACGCTGGAGGATCCCCGTCAGGCAGATTACCGGAGGCGGACAGAACTCGGGGATTGCTGTGATTCCGAAACACAAAGAGATCATGATAGCCAGCGCCCTTCAGAACCGGGTTCTTACGTTTTACTTTCCGGAGATGTTCGACTGAAAGTTGAGGCCGCCGCATGAAATTCAATCCTGGTCGAAGGAAGTTCATCAGGGAAGGTACCGCAATTGGTGTTGGGGCCACGGCCTTGGCAGGTGTCACGCAGGAGGGCGATGCCGCGGCACAGGCCCCAATCCGATGGGATCGAACGGCGGACGTCGTGATTGTCGGAGCAGGAGCCTCCGGTCTTCCGGCAGCGATTATGGCGCGCGATGCAGGAGCAACAGTAATCGTGCTCGAAGCCAACCATGACATCGGCGGACACGCCATGCTGAGCGGAGGAAGAGTGCCGCTCGGCGGTGGCACGAGTATGCAGAAGAAATACGGAATCGTGGACTCGGCGGACCAGGTTTATCTGGATCACACGAATCACAAGGACAGCGAGTTCCGATACTGCGATCGAGATCTCGTCCGAATGTGGGCCGATGAAAACGTTGCGACCTTCGAATTTCTCATCGAAAACGGCGTCAAATTCAATGACGAAAAACCCGACTTCGTAAATGAGGGAACCGTCCCGCGGTTGTGTGTGGCGCAGGTGTATTCGCCGGATCTCAAAGAAACTATCAACGGAAGTCCGGGATCCGGCGTTGTCCGCCCATTGGAAAAAAGCGCACGCGTCAAAGGCGCCGAGATTCTCCTGAAGCACAAGATGACCAGGATCATCAGGGAAAATCCAACTTCCGGAAGAGTGCTTGGAGTCACGGCAAGATTCGAAGACAAAGATGTGAATATCCGGGCAAGAAAAGGCGTGATCCTTGCCACGGGCGGCCATACCAGCAACGTGGCGTTCCGAAGAATGTTCGATCCGCGGCTGACCGAGGAATACCAGGTGGCCGGCGAGCCCTGGACCCACCAAAATGCCGATGGAGAGATGCTGGCGATGGCAATCGGCGCTTCGCTCTGGGGCACGTCCAACCAGAGCAACGATAGCGGCCGCGGAGTCACGAAAACCCGTCATATCGGGGCCCGCTATGGCTACCAGAATCTGAAATGGAGCCCGAAAAGCCCCATGTTTGCTCAGGCAGGCGGTTCCGGACTTACCATTCGAAGTTTTCAAAATCTGATCTTCGTGAACCAGGCGGGCCAAAGGTTCTGGAATGAAATGGACAATTCATACGCGTTCCTCTCAGCTTGTCTTGGAACGAACGGCAACCTCGGACGCAACGGAAAAGCGAATGGCGGCGGGCCGATCTGGGCGATCTTCGACGCGGATGCCGTCAGGCGCGAAGAGTGGGATCCCAGGCCGCCCAATGTCGATGTGAATGGCTGGTTCTTCAGCGCAGACACGATCGCGGAGTTGGCCGGAAAAATCAAAAACCCGTATCAACTGCGGCCAATCCCGGCCAGCGTGCTGGAACAATCCGTAAACAAGTACAACTCCTGCGTGGACGCGGGGAAAGATGCCGAATTTGGAAAGCCGGCTCCGATGTACAAGATCCAGAAACCGCCGTTCTACGCGGCATGGTCGACGCCCATCCTCCACGACACGCTGACCGGCCTCAAGATCAACACAAAGTGTCAGGTCATCGACCGTAATGACCAGGTCATAACCGGTCTCTATGCCTGTGGTGAAACCGCAGGAGGCTTCGCTTTGCATGGGCTGCCGAGAGTCACGGTATTTGGCCGCATAGCCGGCCGTGAGGCTGCCCGCGCGATTGGCTCATAAACGAAAGACGAAACCACAAAAAGACTTTTTCTCTGGTGAGCGAAGATCGTCAGGCGGGATATTCCCCTCCTGTCCCAGGAGGGGAACACCCTCGCCTGAGGCTAATCTCGATTTGGTTGCGGCTCTGCCGCTTTGTCCTTCTTGTGGTTTCCGATTGTCCCGTAGCTGAACAGGAAGCCGAGATATCTTCACCCGGCTGCATTCTTCGAGCGCGGCAGTAGATGTTCCACCAGGATGCGTATCACCTGCAAGCATTCTTCACAGGTTCCCAGGTGTTGGATTTCTGATTCTTCGAGCACTGCAT
>WNFO01004330.1_pt1 | contig 17986 bp, 18 predicted proteins | sample 5400251 | NCBI WGS metagenome assembly WNFO01 (sample SAMN13153354, study PRJNA577476) | soil metagenome | isolation source: 100 cm saprolite under Madrone tree | place: USA:California | collected 2016-06-14
CCAGCCCACATGAGGTGCCGAAGATCGGTGGCACGACGGCAGAGCTCGGCACCAAGCAGCTAGACGCCGGCCGGCCACCGCGTTAAGCATTCACGTTTTGATAGGGAAGCCGCCGGCGGGAGGAGGAGACGACCGCGCGGGAGCGAGCGGAAACCAAGCGGCGCCTCCTCGAGCGCGGGATGGCCGCCGCGGATCGGGAACTCCGCGCGGACTCGGACCTGGACCCGGAGGAGCGGGCGGATATCCGCGCGTGCGTGCAGAGCGCGCTGGAGCAAGAGCTGAGCGGCGAGGAATCGAAGGAGGAGGTTGATGATCTCGTCGACGACATCCTCGATGACGAGTTCGGCGAGGACGACGATCAGGGCGAAGACGAAGAAGAGACTGACGACTTCGACGAAGGCGACGAAGACCCTGACGACGACTGAGAGCTGACGTAGTCCCTTGGACCCGGCATTCCCAGGGCTCAGGAGACCTCAGCCAGCACAGTCCTAGGCTCTCTGTGCCTTGGGCTTGCCCCAGCGAGCCTGGGCAGCCTTCTTGGCGATCTGCTTCCGTTGTGCTGCCGTCAGGGCTTCAGCACTCCGAATCTTTTTGTTGTGGGATACGGACTCTACGGCTTGTGTGGCGTCAGGTCGAGCGCTTTAGCCAAGGACGCGTTACCGTCATATTGCCACCGGCATTCTCACACGGCTGAGATGCCCCGCTGTCGGCCGCCCCTGCTGTCGTGGCGTATCCAGAGATCAGAAGGAGTAGCATCGCGACGACGATACTGGTTCTCATGATCCACCTCTTGTGGAGGAGCTGATTTTAGACGGCCAAGTATAAGGGCGCATGTTCGGCCCTGGCCAGGACTTTGCCTCGTGCTCACGACGTGAGCAGTGCAGGGGAACGCCTCAGGTGCGCACCCGGGCGGGTACTGACGTTGCTTTGTCGAGCAAGCATACTCGAGTACTTCATGCATAGGTGATGCGGCGGTGGTGCGGTGATGGACGCTGCGATGGACCACGAGTGCAGTACTTCAGTTGGTGTTGGTACCGGGGGCCTGCAATCACCGATATCAAACGGGCTCAGGTTTCAAGTCGATCTGATCTAGCGTATTGCTCGGGCTGGATATGCTGAATGCTACACGACAGGCGAAAGCTACTGGATCGACCTCAGGTAGGGTCCGAGTCCTGGTTCTGCTACCACAAGCGGACTATCGGCTTTCTGGCCGCCCATTGGGACGGGTCCGGTCACGGGGTATTCGAGAGGCGGTGCGCTTGACCGTCGGGGGCTCTTCTGGTGTCGTGCTCCATGATGACCGTCACCGCCATCACCCGGCTCCGCGGCGTCCTTCTCCTCCTCTCCACGCTCCTCGGAGCGCTCGGGTCGGCCTGCCAGCCGACGACCACAGCCAGGCCCGCAGCGACACCCGTCGCCGGGGACAGCTACATCCGTTGGCTGGTGGAGCGCTCAATGCTCCACCAGGCGGAGGTGACGGCGCGGCGCTACTCGGGCCACGGTGAGCTCTGGCAGCACCCCTACGCCATCCCGCAGCCGCGCGCCGCGTCGGCGCTGGCCTCCGTCTGGTTCACCGCCTACCCGCCAGCCCAGATCACGCGGCCGGGCGAGTCGGTGCTGCAGAGTCTGGGTGACCCGGAGCTCTGGAGCATCTTCCGCGACATCGGCATCAAGGGGATGCACACCGGGCCCATGAAGCGCGCCGGGGGCATCCGTGGGCACGAGTACACCCCTACCGTCGACGGCAACTTCGATCGTATCAGCAGCGAGATCGACCCCGGCTTCGGCACTGAAGAGGAGTACAAGGCCATGGTCCGGAGCGCGGGTGAGAACGGCGCCGTGATCATCGGCGACATCATCCCCGGCCACAGCGGCAAGGGGGCCGACTTCCGTCTCGCGGAGCGCCGCTACGGCGACTACCCGGGCCTCTATTACATGGTGGAGATCCAGCCGAAGGACTGGAGCCTGCTCCCACCGGTCGCAGCCGGCAAGGACTCGATCAACCTCAAGCCCGAGGCGGTCGACGAGCTCAAGGCGCGCGGCTACATCGTCGGGCGGCTCCCGCGCACCATCTTCTACGAGAAGGGTGTCAAGGAGACCGACTGGTCGGCCACCGACGGGGTCGCCGGCGCCGACGGCAAGACCCGCCGCTGGGTGTACCTGCACTACTTCAAGGAAGGTCAGCCCACCTTCAACTGGCTGGATCCCACCTTCGCCGCGCAGCGGCTGGTCGCGGGCGATGCCCTCCACTCCCTGGGCACGCTCGGCGAGCGCATGCTGCGGCTCGACGCCAACGGCTTCCTCGGCATCGAGATCGGCCCGCGCGACGGGCCCGCTTGGTCCGAGGGCCATCCGCTCTCGGTCACCTCCAACCAGCTCATCGCCGGCCTGGTGCGCAAGATCGGTGGCTTCACCTTCCAGGAACTCAACCTCACCCTCGAGGACATCAAGGCGATGTCGCAGGGGGGCGCGGATCTCTCCTACGACTTCGTGACCCGCCCGGCCTACCACCACGCCCTCGTCACCGGCGATGCCGAGTTCCTGCGCCTCATGCTCGGGCTGCAGAAGACCTACCAGATCGATCCGGCGACCCTCATCCACGCGCTGCAGAACCACGACGAGCTCACCCTCGAGCTGGTGCACTTCTGGACCCGTCACAAGGACGCCATCTTCACGTTCCGCGGCAAGAAGATGAAAGGAAGCGAGCTGCGCCAGATCATCCGGGCCGAGCTGCACGGCCGCCTCATGGGCCGGGCCGCGCCCTACAACCTCGAGGCCGCCAACGGCGTCTCCTGCACCACCGCCACCGTTGCGGCCGCCGCCCTCGGCATCCGCGACACCAGCCATCTCACCGATGTGCAGCGACGGGACATCCAGCGCGCCCACCTCCTCCTGGCCATGTACAACGCGATGCAGCCGGGCGTGTTTGCCCTCTCCGGCTGGGACCTCGTGGGCGCCCTGACCCTGCCCGCGGAGTCCGTGAAGACCCTGCTCGCCGACGGTGACACCCGCTGGATCAACCGGGGTGCCTACGACCTGCTCGGCAAGAATCCCGGCGCCGCGAAGTCGGGCACGAATCTGCCGCGTACGCAGGCGCTCTACGGGCCGCTGCCCGAGCAGCTCAAGAGTCCGGGCTCGTTCGCCTCGCAGCTCCAGAAGATGCTGCGCGTGCGCGCCAAGTACCGCATCAACGAGAGCGAGCAGGTCGACCTGCCGCCGACGAAGGCCAGGGGCCTCGTCGTCATGGTCCACCGCCTGCCCGCCGGCAAGGGGACGCAGGTCACCGCCATCAACTTCGGCCGCGCGGCCGTCCAGGAGACGATGACCATCAAGACCGCCCCGCCGGGTGGCCCGGTCACGGATCTCCTGGAGGAGAAAGCGGTCGGCAAGCTCGACGCGGGCCGGCGGCTGTCGCTCGCGCTCGGTCCCCACGAGGGACGGGTGCTGCTCATCAAGTGATGATCGCAACCTCGCGACCGCCCCTGAGCTTCTGGCAGATCTGGAACATGTGCTTCGGCTTCCTGGGCATCCAGTTCGGCTGGGCGCTGCAGATGGCCAACATGAGCGCCATCTACGAGTACCTCGGCGCCGATGCGCACCAGATCCCCATCCTCTGGCTCGCGGCGCCACTCACCGGGCTGTTCGTGCAGCCCATCATCGGCCACATGAGCGACCGCACCTGGAACCGGCTGGGCCGGCGCCGCCCTTACTTCCTCGTGGGCGCGCTGTTCGCCTCCGTCGCGCTCATCGCCATGCCGAGCTCGGGGACGTTGTGGATGGCGGCCGGGCTGCTCTGGGTGATGGACGCTTCCATCAACATCAGCATGGAGCCCTTCCGCGCCTTCGTCGCCGATCTCCTGGCGCCCGAGCAGCGCACGCGCGGCTACGCCATGCAGGCCTTCTTCATCGGCCTGGGCGCGGTCATCGCGTCCATGCTTCCCTGGCTGCTGTACAACGTCTTCCCCGTCGGGAGTGACGGGGGGACGGCCGGCAAGGCCATTCCCTTCGCGGTGAAGCTCTCCTTCTACGTCGGCGCGTTCTCCTTCCTCGCCGCCGTGCTGTGGACCATCTTCACGACCAGGGAGTACCCACCCGACGACCTGAAGGCCTTCCGAGAGGCGAAGGGCGAGAAGGCCGGCATCGGCGCCGCCGTCTCCGAGATCTTCCACGACATGCTGGCCATGCCGCCGACCATGCGGCGCCTTGCGCCGGTGCAGATCTTCACCTGGCTGGGGCTCTTCTGCATGTGGCTCTACTTCGGCGTGGCCGTGGCCCGCAACGTCTTCGGCGGCGTGCCCGGCACTACGGGCTACGCGCACGGGATCGCCTGGGCCGGCAACTGTTTCGCCATGTACTCGGCCGTCTGCTTCGCCTTCTCGTTCGCGCTTCCGACGGTGGCCGAGCGGCTGGGGCGTAGGCTCACCCATGGTCTGTGTCTGCTCATGGGGTCAATCGGCTTGCTCTCGGTGGCCTTCATCAGCAGCAAGTACCTCCTGCTCTTGTCGATGGTGGGCGTGGGCATCGCCTGGGCCAGCGTCCTGTCCATGCCCTACTCCATCCTGGTCGGCGCCCTTCCACCTGGGAAGACCGGTATCTACATGGGCATCTTCAACTTCTTCATCGTCATTCCCGAGATCCTCGCCGCGCTCGTCTTCGGCAAGATCATGGAGAAGGTCCTCACCGATGAGAGCGTGCTGGTGCAGCTCGTGGGCGGGGACAACCGGCTCACCGCCGTGGTCATCGGCGGCCTCTCCCTCGCGGTGGCCGCGGCACTCTGCGCCACCGTCACCGAGGCCGACGCGGCCGCTCCCGACCGGCGGCAGACTGCCACCATGACCCGCGCGCGCCAGGACGCCTCGGGGTGACGTTCGCCACCCCTGAGCCTCGGGAAGTAGCTCCCGGGCGGGCAGGTTTCCCGCGTATCGGGCACGTCGCCCGCCCCGGGCGTCGCAGCGACTTCGTCCAAACTCAAAGATCCGCGGACTTGTGCGCGACCGGCCTCTGGCATCCTCATTGCGTACCTGCCCGCACGAGACAGGACGGAGGAGGGCACGGCGATGGCTAGAATCATGGGCGCGCTGATCACAATCATCTTCGTCGCGGTTACTCTACTCGGCTGGGTAACGATGCGCATGTGATGGCTCGCAGAATTCGGTGTCAGCTACAGATACTGGCCGGGCCTCGGGCCCTCGCCGGGGGGCCCTTCCGGCGCCCCCGGGGACAGGCCGCGACGCCGCATCTCGTCGAGCTGCGCGCGCGCCTGCATGTGCTGGGCCCAGAGCGCCGCCTGGATGCCGTGAAACAGACCCTCCAGCCAGCCGACCAGCTGTGCCTGCGCGAGGCGGATCTCGGACTCACTCGGCGTGCCCTCGAGCGGAATCGTCAGCGTCTCCAGCTCCTTTTGTAAGTCTTCCGAGAGGCCGTCTTTCAGTGCGCCGAGCGCCTTGCCATAGATCGTGCGCAGGCGCTTGCGTCCGGCCTCGTCCGGGGAAGACTTGCGCACCTCCTCCAGAAGCTCGCGGATCATCGCGGTAATTCGAAGGAGCTTCGCCGGTTGCGAGACGAACTCTCCGGCCTCTCGCACGCTGGCTTCGGATGGCATCAGAATTTCGGGCTCTCGGTCGCTCATCGTTTTCTCCTGCAGGGTGGGTCGGAGCTGGCTCGGCGCCAAGCGTACCACGACGATTGGAGGTCGACCTGCGCTATCATGCGGGCGAGAGAATCGAAAGGGCCGGTAAGGGAGAAGTGCGTTCTCATCGCTTCAGTGACGACGGCGCTCGAGGACTGAACCAGGATGGCTCGTAGCGTGTTCCGCGCCGTCGGGCGTCGTCTGCTCTTCTCGGTCGTGATCGCGCTCGCCGTGGTGGGCGGCGGTCCGGCCGCGGCGACGCCGCCGCGATCGACGGATCGGGCAAGGTCCTCGCGCAGGGGATCCCGTACGTCGGCTCCGTGCCCGCGCGCGGCAGCATTCCGTTCAAGGCGCGGGTGCCGAGCGTGCCAGGGGCGACGGGCTACCGCGTCGGGATCAACAGCTTTCGCTTCGTAATGGGACGCACCGAGTCGCCCTGAGTCCCGAGATCCTCTCCGGGGGTATAATCCGGTCATCCGTCGAACGGGTCGGTTCAGCCACCCAGAAAGGAGAGGGTGATGACCGCTCAGACCGGCGCTACCACCGAGCCCGCTTCCCGCATCGAGGAGGCCCACCAAGCATCGCGCGACGTCACCAGGCTCCACCAGGAGGGCCTGATCGCTGGCCTTGTCGGCGCGGCGACCGTCGCGCTCTGGTTCCTCGTCATCGACTCGATCCAGGGCCGGCCGCTCTACACGCCGACCGTCCTCGGCACGGCGCTCTTCGGCCGCGGCGCTGGGTTGCCGTGGCCTGACGTCGGGCCGAATCTCGGGATGGTGCTGATGTTCACCTGGGTGCACGGGCTCGCTTTCGTTGTCGTCGGGGGCGTCGTCGCGCGCCTCCTGGCGCTCGCCGAGCGGCAGCCGAGCGTGGGCTTCGGGATCGTGATGCTCTTCGTGTTCTTCGAGTTCGGGTTCATCGCGGCCGCGATGCTGTTCGCGGCGCCCGTCCTGCACGCGCTCGCCTGGCCCGCGATCCTCGTGGCCAACTTGCTGGCGGCAGCGGCGATGGGCGGCTACTTCTGGCTGCGTCATCCGAACCTCAGCGTTCAACCGTAGGTCGGGTATACTGGCGATCGCTGACCCCGTCGTCTAGCCTGGCCCAGGACGCGACCCTTTCAAGGTCGAGATCGCGGGTTCGAATCCCGCCGGGGTCACCACCGCTTTAGGTACGCCAAGTGCGTGTTCGAGAAGAGTTTCGAGTAGGCCGGATCGTCGGCGTCGCCTGCTTGGCCGCGAGAGTTGCGGGCGTGCCCCAGGTCACGATGATGTTCACGTTGAGCCGAACGAGCTCGGACGCGAGAGCCGAGAATCGCTCGTTTCGCCCCTGAGAGCTTCGCTCCTCGAGCGCAAAGCTCTTTCCTTCCACGTAGCCGAGATCACGAAGCCCCAGCCGGAGAGGCTCCCAAGACGTCGAGTCGGCGAGCAGCCCGATCCGTGGGATCGTCGTTGACGGCTGCGCCTCGCCAGCGGCCGACGCGAGCGTGAGGCTGGAAGCGAGAATGACGAGCCCGATCAGCCGCATGGGCACCTCGGTGGAGGACGACTGCCGGGGAGTCTAGCCGAACGCCACGAGGCGCACCAGCACGGCGCCGCACGAGCACGTCATCCAGACGCGATCATCCTCGACGCCGCTCTCCAGCTCGCCGCAGCGGCCGTGCTCCTGAATGAAGGCCTCGAGGGCGAGGAGCGCGGCGATCATGAATACATCCCGGGAAAGTTTGATGATTCTCCGGTAGCGATCATCCAACGTCTGTTTGCTTGCCTCGGAACCATTCAATGAGCCGGTTCCGGTAGTAGTACAGCGGCACCGCCACCGCCACGACCAAGGCTGTGAGCAATACTACCTGGCGATAGTCGCCGGCGGCTGCGTGAGCGCCTTGCGCTGACAAGACCCACGTATCAGGGATGCGGCCGAGCGTGGAGACCACCCCGAAGACCCAGAACGGCATGGGACTCAGACCAAAGAGGTAGCACGCCATGTCCTTTGGGAGGCCGGGAATCAGGAAGATGACAAAGCACAGGATGGCACCCTCTGCTTCCACAATGAAGCCCATCTTGCGCCAGATGTCCGGGCTCACCAGCGAGCGAATGTATCGGGTGCCCAGCCACCGGCCAACGGCAAAGGCCGCCACTGATCCCAGCGTCAGCCCAATCGTCGAGTAGAACAGCCCCACCCATTCGCCGAACAGATAGCCGCCAAGGATTCCAGTTAATTCGCCTGGGATCGGGGAAATGATGACCTGCAACGCCTGGAGGCCGATGAAAATGACGGGCGCCAGCACGCCCCACTCTCGAAGCATGTGCTTGAGGAAGCGCTTGTCCACGTAGAGGCGGACGAGGAACTGGTACGCCGGAGCATTCGTCAGCACGAGCCAGCCGCAGGAGGCGACGAGCGTGGCGATGATTGCCCCGCCGATGATCCAGCGCACCTTCGTCTTCACCCGTCTCCTCGGGCGATCATCAGGTGCCGGGGCCACGCCTCATGTGCGGCCTTGGGTCACCGCTGTCCCGCAGCGCGGGCAGTGGGTCCAGTCGGGGGCGAGCGCGCTCTTGCACTGCCCGCAGGTTCGCTCTCCGGACGGCCGCTCAGCACTCGGAGGGCTGACGCTGGCCTCCTTCGCCTGGCCCTCGTCGATGCCCTTCTTGAACTCCTTCAGACTCGACCCAAGCGATCGAGCGAGTTGCGGGAGTCGGTTCGCGCCGAACAGGACCAGCACGATGACCAGGATCACGAGCAGCTCTTGAGACCCAAGGCCAAACATCGTGAAACTCCTCCGCGAAAGCTCTCAGCATTTACTCTACTCTTCTACGGCTTATGAGAGCGACCAGGAGTGATGAGGCGAGTAGTATCCGTCTGAGCAGTCCCGAGTGATAGAGCCAAGCGGCTGTTTTCATTCCCTTAGCCTCGACCGTCCACCGGTTTGAGCGCGAGCGGCGGCGCTGGTGCGCGTCGTAGCGTTCGGCTAGACTCCCCGACAGCCGTCCCCTACCGAGGTGCCCCATGCGAGTGATCGGGCTTGCGGTCGCTCTCACTGTCAGCCTCGCTCTTGCGCCGCTCGGCGGTGAGGCGCAGAAGTCAGAGAAGATGCCGCACGTGGGAATTCTTGGCATCGGTCCTGCCCCGAGCCCACAAGAGCTGGCGAAGTCCGTCGCGACAAACCCGTTATGGCGGTCGATGAGACAGCTCGGCTGGGTCGATGGCCAAAATATGGTCGTCGAGAGACGGTTCGGCGAATCAGCCGATCAGCTTCGCGCAGGCGCCGCTGAACTAGTACGCCTCAAGGTCGACGTACTGTTCGTTAGAAACGCGGGCCTGGCAAAGATCCTCCAACTGGAAACGAAAACCATCCCCATCGTGGTCGGTGGCGCCGAAGGTGATCTCGTTGCCGGAGGACTCGTCGACAGCCTCGCAAGGCCGGGGGGCAATATCACAGGTTCACAGATTCTTAGCGATGAGCTGACCGCAAAGCGCCTCGAACTTCTCAAAGCGCTTGTACCGACTCTTTCGAAGGTCGCGTTCCTTCAGGAGGACGTCACACTCTCGGCAGTCCCCCAGATGCGCGCTCGGTATGATCAACAGGCCGCTCTCGCGGCTCGGACCCTCGGCGTAGAACTTCATTTGTTCATCGTGCGCCGATCGGAGGAACTCGCTGCCGCTTTCCGCGGCATGAGGAAGAATCACGACCAGGGTGTATTGGTGGCGCCGTCGGCTTTTATGTTCGTGCATAGACAGGCGATCGTCGATCTTGCAGCCGCGCACCGGATTCCTGCAATCTATGAGATCCATTATTTCGTCGAGCTAGGTGGCCTCATGTCCTATGGAGTAAATACTGCGGAGATGGAACGACGTGCTGCAGTCTACGTTGACAGAATCCTGAGGGGCGCCAAGCCTGCAGACCTGCCCGTGGAGCAGCCGACAAAGTTCGACTTCGTCATCAATTTGAAGACCGCGAAGGTACTCAGGCTGACGATTCCTCAGTCGTTGCTCGTGCGCGCGGACCAAGTGATCGAATAGCCGCGTGCTCGACCATCGCGGCGAGCTCCTCCGGACGTTGACAGCGGCTGTCGTCGGGTCATGCAGGTTCGCCCTCTTCCTGGGGGCGTGCGCCATCACGAACACGCCTCAGCAAGACCTGGCCTATGCGCGGTGGGCTAAGTGTAATGCGCCGTACGTTTCGCTTGAGCGGGTCGATCTCGACGGCCGGATCACGTTCAAGATCTCCAACGAGGGGAGCCGGCAAGAGATCCTGCAATGCCTCGCCGAAGCCGGCCGCAAGGGGCCACCGCTTCCCGAGCCCGTGGGCGTCTACCCGCTGGGAGGCCCGTGAGCGATCCGCGCGGCCGGCTGCTCATGGTGGCGCTCGGATTCGCCGGTCTGGGCGCTGAGGTTCTGGCTGGACTCCTGGCGCGGTATCGGCGACGTCGAGCGCGGTATGGAGCGCCAGGGGTTCGATCTCCAACTCACCCGGTACGACGAGAAGGGCTGGCGGGCGACCTTCTACACGACGGGGATCGAGCACTCGATCACGAGCGCCACGGCTTTAGTGTGGGAGCGGACGCCGTGGCGTGCCATCCAGGTCGCTGCGCGAGACGCGCAGCGAAAGGCCGAGGAGAGCAACCGATGATGGACTCGCGCGAAGGGCCCCTGCTCGTCGCGTTCTACTACCTGCCTTTGCCGTGACCCTTTCCGCGACCCTCTCCGCGATCCTCTCCGTGGCCCTTCCCGCGATCATCGTCGCGATCATCGTCGCGACCCTTCCAGGCCCTCTTGTCCGCCCATTCGCGTCCCCACTCCTGCTCCCATCGAGGCGCCGCTTGGTGATCCCACTGCTGCCAGTGTCCGGGAGGCACGGAATAGTACCTCGCTGGCACGAACAGGAGGGGCCGAGGCACGAACTGGGGAGCAACGAGAATCCACGGACCGTCGTGGTGACGGCTCACGTGCCAATCGCCATTGACGAAGACCCAATATTGGTCACCGTACACGAAGAAGTTGGCCGGTTCGGCAGGAGCAGGAGCGTACTGCACCGCCGGGACGCCCGGCACAATCACAAGTTGCGGAGGCGCAGGCAGGTGGATCCCGATATCCACGTGCACCTGAGCGGCGGCTGGCCCCGCCAGGATGAGGGCGAGCAACGCAACGAGAGCGTAGGGCATGAGCATGAGCGATCCTCCTCTCACCGGTTTTAGCTTCGAGCCCCTCGCCGACCTGAAGTGCAAAAACGCTGCCGGGTTACGCAGGGCCGGCGTCCGCGCTCGCACGGCCGTGGCGCGGGACGAACTGCGAAAGGCCAGCCGCGATGCCTAGACGGGCCGCGAAAAAGCGCGAGCCGGCGCCGGCGGGCACCATCCGAGTCCTACCGCCTCCGCTGAGTGCGCGTGGGTGCTGTGGACGGAGCGGCCGACTCGCTCAGATCAGTGGAGCCTCAGCGGGACCCGCCGCGTGTTCGAGACGAAAAAGGAATGTGACCAAGCCGCGAGAATTGGAAATGAGGTGGAAGCGAAGGCGCTCGGCGCGGCCCAGAAGCAGAGGCGGACGCCGGTGCACCGTGTCGAAGTCAAGGACGAGCGGGTCAACAGTTTTACGGGCGTATCCCCGTTGGCTCTTGGGACGCGGCCTTCCCCCGCTCTAGAGGAAAGACACGCTACCCCACCCGCGCGGCGACGTCAGGACTTGAGGAACGTCTCGAGGATCTGCTGATCGACCGGGTCGATGGATGTCAGGCGGATCCGCGTGACCGGCGTTCCCTCGTGCTGCTCGGTCCCGATGACCTTGCCGTAGAGATCGCCCGAATCGTAGCCGAGCCTGGGGTAGTTGAGCCGGAAGCGCAGGTTGGTCAGCAGAGGCAGGGTGCCGTCGAGCCGGACGTCGACACGCCGGCGCCCCAGCCGGACAACGGTACCGGATGTCTCGTCTTTGCCGAGGATCTTGCCCTCGAACACTCGACAGACGAACGGCAGCCACACGGGCACCTGCTCATCGTCGCTCGCCATCTCGGGAAGCCGCTGCGCGAAGTGGCCGCTAATCGCCCGCAGCTCGTAGAGCAGGAGCGGCTCGGCAACACCCTTGACTTCAACTGGGAACGGCTCGCCGACCTCGACAAGGTCGCGAACGCGCGCGTAGGTGTGGGGGCTCAAGAAGATCTGCCCGCCGACCGTGCACCCCTCGACACGGGCGGCGAGGTTGACGGCGGCACCGACCACCGCGTACTTGGCGCGCTGCTCGGAGCCGATGTTCCCGACGACGGCCTCGCCCGTGTTGATGCCGACGCCCATCTCGAAACGCGGCAGTCCGCGCTGCGCGTGCGCCTCGTTCACGTCTGCCATCGCGCGCTGCATAGCGATGGCGGCCGCCGCGGCGCGCTCGGCATGATCGGGATGGGCGAGCGGCGCGCCGAAGATCGCGAAGATCGCATCGCCGATGAATTCGTTGATCGTGCCGCCATGGGCGATGATGACGTCCGTCATTCGCGCCAGGACTTCGTTGAGCACCGCCATGACAGCCTCGGCATCGCCGAGCTCCGCGAACCGTGTGTAGCCACGGAGATCCGACATCAGCACCGTGACCTCGCGCTTCTCGCCTCCGAGCCGCTGTGCCTCGGGGGAGGCGAGCAGCGCCTGCGCGACTTCTGGAGAGACGTACCGGCCGAACGTGCTGCGGATGAAGTCGCGCTGCCGCAGGCCTTCGATCATCTCGTTGAAGGCGCGCGTCAGCCGTCCGACCTCGTCGCGGGAACGGACGGGCAGCGCGACACTGAGGTCGCCCGCCTGGACGCGTGCGGCGGTCTCGGTAAGGGCCGTGATCGGACCTGCCACCCGGCGGGCGACGATCACTCCGAGGATCAGCGCGGCCAGGGCTCCCAGAAGCGAGGCGCCAACGATGGTGTTTCGTACCGCGGCGAGCCGCACCAGATAGACCGTCACAGGATAGTCCACGTCCAGCACGGCGATGGGCTGCCCAGGCCCGTTCCTGATGGGCGCGAACGCGGTGATCCACGTCCCGCTCTGGTTATGGTAGACGGCCGTGTGCGTGGCGACGTTATCGCGGAACGCGCGCCCGAGTGGTTCCAGGAGCGCTGGGACCAGCGGGTAGGGTTCCCCCGGCACGCCCGGGCCTCGGCTCGTGACCATGAAGCGCGCCTGCTGCTTCTCGGCGTCGTAGTCGGTCAGGGTATACACGGGGGTCTCGATCCTGTTTTCATCCTGCACGATCGAAAGCGCTTGGCGCACCCGGAAGTACGCGCTCGTTTCCTGAGTCAGCGTCCGCTGGACCACCATGTGCAGGTCGGGATCGATGAGGTACGCCCCCGTGCGCGCGATGTTGAGCAGCAGGGCCCCGAGCGTCGCCTCCGTCTCACGCTTCTGCCGCTCGTACAGCACCTCGCCGACGAGGCCGACGGCAAGCAGCGTGACGGCGACGAAGAGCCCGGCAACGCGGACGCTGAGGCGCTGCCAGGGGCGGAGCGGGGGGAGCTGGGCGCCGGATGCCGGTGGCACGCCGGTATGATAGCCCGTGAATTGATGCGCGTTCGCCAGGGGCGCGTTCGCCGCCGCGTCCTTCTTCATCCCCTCCTTGATTTGCCGCGCCGCGTGGACGGCATGGCGGGGCCGTGTAGCATTCTGCATTTCCAGCGCGCGATTTGAACCAGCTACAGGCTGAATTTCGCGGAAGTTCCGGCTGCGTGTTTTAGTCGCGTCGCTTCATTGCACGCATGCTGTTGTACAAATACTCGATGGCGTTGGCGAAAACGTGATCGCGACTCAAACACGGGTTCGAATCCCGTTCGGGATACGACCGAAGCCATAACGGGACGATTCGCGTACTCGACGGCGAGCCCCAGTCCGCCCGTGGCGCGGTTTCTGGAGGAATCTGCCACACATCTCCGATCGCGGGTAAACCGGATAATCACGCTAGAACCCATCCCTATCACATAAATCGGATTCGGGCACCTCTGGTAAGTTCGCTACCGGATAGCTTCCTGTACCTCGTAATCCCCCCGGAACCACATTGCCTAAGCGCCGCTTCATCGGTAAACACAAGCCGACTTGATCTTTACCCGGTTTTGTCGGGTACCCCGAGCACTATCCTGGTGACGGCCTGGGGACCGTCGCCGGGGACGGAACGGGAGCATACCCCCTAGGGGTATTACCCTGTCTTGGGCAACAAACCACCAGAATTTTAGGTCCCCATCCCGTCATGAAGCTTCAGCTTCCGCGCGGCTCCGCCTTTTGGTCCCACCGGTCAAAAAGATTCACTGCGCGGCGTGTTCCTTGATAACCGGCTCCGCCACGGGGCAGACATCAGACGCCTCTCCACCCAGACCCCCAGTTCTTTGTCCACCGTGAGAAAGGGTTCAGGATGCGGTCTTCGAGAGCGCCTCACGTGCCGCGCCCTGGACCGCGTGCCACGGCGTCGGCTCCCACGCCGATGCTGTCGCGCTCGTAATCGAGTGCTCCATCCCGGTCGTGTAGAACGTCGCGCGCCACGGGTCAGTTGAGGGTCGTCCTCGACGAGCACTGCCACAGATTTGGGTGAAGAGCGCCGTGGGGGTGGGCTCGACGTTCACGTTCACCCTGCCTCTTCGCGGCGCGTAACACGCTCGGTCGAGCCTGGCCAACACGCGCGCAGCCGCTACCGAAGCTTGAAGACCATTAACTCACCGACGCGCTGGCCGGAATCGAGGTTTTCGCGGAGCTTCACCCACTGGCCGACTTCAGGCGAATACCACATTTCGTAACGGATGGTCCCGGTCTTCTTGTTCCGGCAGACGATCTTGAAGGTCTTGAACGTGCCCGCTGGGACGGTGACTGTCTCTTCGCCTTCCACTGTCACGGTGTCCACGCGCTCGCTCTTCTGGCGATCTTTCGGCCGCTCTTCGGACAGGGTTTGCTCCCACGACTGCCCCACAGACATGGGCCATTTGTACAACACGCGGGATGGGGTGTACTTGCTCACGATCACGCCATCAACGGTCTCTCGACTGGATGCACGATCGGACTTTCTGTAGAAGATCTCGCGGGCGCCCGACTTGAGCACATAGTGGGGGACCCCGTCGATGGCTTCCTCGCGGGCCACGGACCAGACTGAGGTGCCGCCGCCCGCTGGACCCCCGTACCGGTAGGTCCACTCGGTTCCATGTTTCCAGACAGGGGCCTCCGGCATGCCGTTGAGCGATGGCGCCGCGGCTGGGGGCGCGCTCGTCGGGATAGATGACGCGGTGCTTCTTGCCGGTTGGGCCGCCGTGGTCTGGGTGCCAGTTGGCGCGGTGCCTCTTGCCGGTTGGGCCACCGTGGTCTGGGAGCTAGTTGGCGCGGTGCCCCTTGCCGGTTGGGCCACCGGGGTCTGGGTGCTGCTGCAACCAGGAAGGATCAAGAGAATGGCCATGCCGGAGAGCAAGAAGCGAAGAGACATAGGGTGCCCCCGTAAGCGGGAGAATCGTGCACCCCTTAGATTCACACGTTGCCGGCCGGTCCCCAAACTTTCCGGACAACTGTGAGTGCCGCCGCATGCAGTGGGTAAAGTCAGTGGGGTTGCGGAGGTATGGAACGCCCTGCCGCTCCTCGCAATGAACTGAGGCACCGGACGCGTCGCAAGACAAGCTCGCACGTGAATGGGCTCCGACGGTGGCGCGATCTTGCTCAAGGGGATCGATACCCAGCTCAGGCTGACCAAGTGCTTGGCGGCGTGCCTCGACGATCCGCGGCAGCTCAGTACAGCGAGGGTTGCTTCGCCACGTGGGATACCGAGCTGCAGGCACTCATCGCCACCGCGACCGGCAGCGCCCGGCCTGTCGACAAGCGGAACATCACGCCCGATATGCTGGCCGTGATCGTTGGCATCCGGCCGGACGGCCGCGGGGCGCTGGTTCGCCACGTCGAGGGTCGGGGACAACCCGCCGCCCAGCGCGCCAGCTTGATCGCGTGGCGCAGAGGCGACGTGCCCGCGCCGCCGGTGACACTGTTCGCGCGTGACCGGTCCTCGTGGCATCTTTTGAGACCTTTTCAGTTGCCTTCCGTCGGCGACCAGTTGTGGCCACCGACAACCGACCGCGCTGGACGAACTGTACGGCGCGGACTTGCGCTCATTTGGGTACCTTGGCCGGAGGTCGAAGAACGCCTTCGCGTATATCACGCTCCAGAGCAGGTGCGCGTCGAATCAGCATGGCGTCTCCTTCGTCGATAGGCGCGCCGCGCACGCCGGGGCCCCGTGTCTCACACCGCCGCGAACTTGTAACCGTGGCCGTGGAGGGTGAGGATCCAGACGGGCCGGTCGGCGTCGGCTTCGAACTTCCGCCGGAGCCGGAGGATGTGGGTGTCAACGGTGCGGGTGGTGGGGAATCGCTCGTATCCCCACACCTCGTCCAGCAGTCGCTCGCGCGTGATCACTTCGCCCCGATGGGCGACCAAAAAGACGAGCAGATCGAACTCCTTCCGCGTCAGGCGGACTTCCCGGCCCGCCTTGAACACCTGCCGAATACGCGGTCGAACCCGGACGTCGCCGAATGCGAACTCCTCGAACCGCTCCCGCGCTCCCGGCCGGCGCAGCACCGCCCGGACTCGCGCGAGAAGCTCGCGCAGCGAGAAGGGTTTGGTCACGTAGTCGTCCGCCCCCAGCTCGAGCCCGCGGACCCGGTCGACTTCCTCCCCCCGCGCGGTGAGCATGATGACGGGGACGTCGATGCCCTTCTCCCGCAGCGCGCGGCAGACGTCCCACCCGCTCGTCCGCGGCATCATGATGTCGAGCAGGATGAGGTCGGGCGCGCCGCTCAGGGCGAGCGCGAGCGCGTCCTCACCGTTGGTGGCCGACGCGGTTTGATAGCCCTCGAAGTGGAGATTGTCCTCCAGACCGCGCACGATCGCGGGTTCGTCATCGACGATCAGGATCTTAGGCATTGCGTTCCGGTACCACCGGCAGGCGCAGCGTAAAGCGACTGCCTTCACCCGGCGTGCTCTCCACGGTGACGTCGCCGCCGTGTGCCTCGGCGATGTGGCGGACCAGCGCGAGCCCGACACCGCTGCCCCGGCGCCCCTGCGTATCACTCCGCCCTACGCGGTAAAACTTCTCGAAGATCTTCGCGTGCTCGGCCGGCGCGACCCCCACGCCGCGGTCGGTCACCGCGATGGCGAGGCACCCCTCCACGACCCGGGCATCCACGGTCAGCGCCCGCTCGTCGCCCGAGTATTTGATCGCGTTGTCGATCAGATTCGCGAGGGCCTGCCCGACGGCCTCGGCGTCCATCACGACCTCCGGGAGGTCTGGGGTCACGCTCACCTCGACCTTGAACCCTTGCTGAGCCAGCGGGTACGTAAACGCCTCGAGGGTGCCGCGGATCAGCGGCTCGACCGACGTCGGCGTCATCTCGTACGTCTGGCGCCCGCTCTCGATCCGTGAGAAGTCCAGCACGTTGTCGATCAGCCGCGACAGCCGCTCGCTCTCACGAGTGATGACCCGGTAGTACTCCTGTCGTCGACCTTCGTCGGTCACGCGGCCCATTTCGAGGGTTTCCCCGAACATCCGGATGACGGAGAGCGGGGTCTTCAGATCGTGAGACACGTTGGCGACGAAGTCCGATTTGAGCCGGGCCATCTCGGTCTCCCGGCGCATCAGCCGCCAGGTCGTGACGATCCCCGCGACGATGACGACCAGGAGCACCCCGAAGGCGCCGGTGAGGAGCATGACCTGGCGGCGGACCGCCAGGCGGGGCGCTGCGCCCGAAGCCTGGTAGACCGCCAGCCGCCAGTCCGGGAGCGTCTCGCGAAAGCTCACCGAGAGCACCTGCTGGGCATCGCCGATCGGCGCGCGACTGTAGACCGTGCGTCCCTCGTGGTCGAGGACGGCGATGATGGTCGACGACTCGAGCGCACCGAGCGTGCCCTCGAGGATCTCGCGGCGCAGGGCGTCGCTGTCGCGGATGAAGGCCGCCAGCACCGGCTCACCGCCGCGCTTCATGATCATCGCGAGGCAGATCTGGTGACCCGCGACCACCTCGCGCTTGCCGCCGCGCTCGAACTTGCCCTTCGCCGCCTCGGCGATGAGCGGTCCGAAGACGGCCGCGTCGCCGTCATGCCACGTCCGCGGGTAGAGCAACTCGCCGCGCCGGCTGACCAGATAGAGCCGGCGGACCAGTGGCGAGTGGACGAGCAGCTCGTCGACCGCGCGCGCCGGCGGCACCCGCGTCGCGAGGATGGCCTGCAGCCGGTCCAGGAAGGCGTCTTCTGCGTGGCGGAGCATCATCTCGACCTTCTCTGCCGCCATCGCCGCCATGTCGCGCGCCTGCTCGCGGTACAGCAGCTCGGACGAGGCCTCCCACTGGCGGATCGAGACGTAGCCGAGCGCCGCCACGATGGTGGCGGG
>WNFO01001609.1_pt1 | contig 17983 bp, 18 predicted proteins | sample 5400251 | NCBI WGS metagenome assembly WNFO01 (sample SAMN13153354, study PRJNA577476) | soil metagenome | isolation source: 100 cm saprolite under Madrone tree | place: USA:California | collected 2016-06-14
ACGGGTTACGGCGACGTGCCGATGACGGTCAAGGCCATGAAGGCGGGAGCTGTGGAGTTCTTGACGAAGCCATTCGGCGACGACGTGCTGTTGAGCGCCATTCGGCACGCCCTCGAGCGCAGCCACACGGCACTTCGTCACGAGGCGGAGATACGGGCGCTCCGGGACGGTTACGCGTCACTCAGCCGTCGCGAACGGGAGGTCATGGCGTTGGTGGTCTCCGGCCTGCTGAATAAACAGGTCGGTGGCGAGCTCGGCATCAGCGAGATCACGGTGAAGGCACACCGAGGCAAGGTGATGCGAAAGATGAAGGCCGACTCTCTCGCCGACCTGGTGAAAATGGACGCGAGACTCCGCCTCCCACCTGAGTCGAAAGGCTGACACTCCACCGATCGTTCGTTCTCCGCTTACTCTTCTCTCGTTCCCTTCTCTCGACTCCCTCGTACGCTGGTGGTCGCGCATATCTGATCCCTCGGTATCGACCGACACCATCGTCCAATAGATTCGCGTTCAAGCACATGCCCCAATCATGTGTCAGATGCATCGCAGTCCGAACACGCGAAACGAGAGGGGTGAGGACGGATCGCAGCGTTATGACCTGCGTGTACATGCTACCGGGCGCATCCCACGAATCCGGCAGACATCGGCGAGCGTCTGAAGCCATGAGAAGCTCGGTACTCGTTCCACCGTGACGACACGAGAGGAGATCGAAATGCCCCTTGCCAAGATCCACGTCCTCGAAGGTCAATACGACGAGGCTCGACTCGGCCGGGTGTCGAGCGCCGTCCAGAACGGGCTCATCAGCGCCTTGGGTATTCCCCCGGAAGACTTCTTCCAGATCATTCACGTCCTGCCGCGGAGTCGATTCCTTCACACGCCGTCCTTCCTCGGGCTGAGCTATTCAGACAACCTAATCGTGTTGGAGATCACGTTCATCTCCGGCCGCCCCAAGGAGAAAAGACTCGGATTGTTGAAGGCCCTCAACGACGGCGTGGTCTCAGCGGCCGGCATCTCTCCAGACGATCTCCTCATCACGCTCTACGAGACGCCGGGCGAGAACATTTCCTTCGGCCGCGGCCTGGCTCAACGTGCCCATGTCTCCGACCGAAAATCTCGAGCCGGCGTACCTGAGCGATCGTTGCCATGACGCCGGGGGTGAGAGGTCTGCGGTCGCGAAAGGCAGAAACGGAGAAGTCATGATGAGAGCGATGCGCGCGGAGTCGTTCACGGGGTACGGAGGGATGAAGCTCGTCGAGGTTCCAAGACCTCGTCGCGCGGACGGGAGGGTGCTTGTCCGGATCACAGCAGCCGGCGTCACCCCGCTGGACCACACCATCCTGTCGGGAGAGTACCCACGAGCAACGGCGCCGTTGATCTTGGGCAATGAGGGCGCCGGTGTCGTGGAAGATCCTGGCGACTCGGTGCTCTCAGAAGGCGCCCGGGTCATGTTCACCGGCTCGTACGGTGTCGCCGAAGACGGCACCTACAGCGAGTGGATCGCGGTGCGCGATGAAGATCTGTGCATCATCCCGGACACCATCGACGATGCAACCGCCGGCGGCATGCCAGTCGCCTATCTGACGGCGCAGATTACCCTCACGCAAGCGGGCTTTGAGCCAGGCAAGATCGTCCTGGCGCCAGCCATCGGTGGCGCCGTCGGTAACGCCGTCACCCAGTTGGCCCGCGCGCAGGGCGCGGCGAAAGCGATTTCGACGACGACCAACCCCGCCAAAGCCGAGCAGGCACGGGCCCTAGGCTTCGACAATGTCGTCGATCTCTCAGCTGAGAGTCTCACCGATGGGGTCGCTCGCCTGACGGGAGGCCGCGGGGTGGATATCGTCATCGACAGCGTGGGCGGTGCCCTGACGGGTCACGCGCTCGCCACGCTGGCCTCCGGTGGCGTTCTCACCTCGCTGGGTTACTCGGCGGGGCGCGAGACAACGATCGATCTCACGGACTTGATCTGGAGGCGCGCGAACATGAGTGGCTTCTCCCTGTTCGCTCAATCGCATGCGGTGAAAGCCGCCGCATGGGCCGCCATCCTGCCGCTACTGACCTCGGGAAGGGTGAAGCCAGTCGTCGAACGAGTGTACAAGCTGGACGAGGCCGCCGAAGCTCTCCGCCATCTGATCGAAGACCGCCCCTTCGGCAGAGTAGTGTTGGCATGACGACATCGCGTGCACGACAGATCGTCCTCGCGGCTTCTCGCTCGGCACTTTGCTCGTTCGGCGCGAGTCTCGATTCTCGAATCTGCCGCCTCTTCCCGGAGAGCGAGTCTTCACCAGAGGAGGGAAGACCGTGACACCCGAAACCCTGCGGGCGCTGGATCAGTACGCCTTCGTCATCCTCCCCGCTTTGCGCACGCCAGGGGATGCTCCGAATCGAGGAAAGGTCGACGGCCACCGACACTAAAGCACAGGAGACAATTATGAAAGGCATTAGCAAGACAGCTCACGCGGGGTTAAGTCCTCTGATCCCGGCGGTGTTGGCACCGCCAGAGGTGATGAGCCAGGCCCCACCAGGATTTATTCCACCACCGCTCAACCCCTCCGGGGCACGGCTCGAAACGAGGGAGCTGGCGCCTGGCGTCTACGGCCTGCTTTCCACCAAGCCGCCCGTGGACAACAGTGGCTTTGTGGTGGGCGAGCATGGCGTCCTGGTGATCGACGCGCACATCAATGGCGCGATGGCCGGGCTGATCCAGACCGCCGTCCGGCAGATCACCAACAAACCCATCCTCTACGTGGTCAACACCAACTACCATGGCGACCACACATTCGGGAACTACACCTTCCCTCAGGAGACGCTGATCGTAGCCCAGCAGAAGACCGCCGAGAGCATGCGAGATTTTGAGCGAGAGAAGCAGTTCATACTGCCGACCGTGGACAACGACCCAACGGTGTTCGGCGATGTACGACTACGCCTCCCGGATTTGGTCTTCGATGAGTACCTGGAGTTGGATTTGGGCGGCCGGGTGGTGGAGCTCCACCACTTCGGTCACGGCAATACGCCCGGCGACACCGTCGTTTTCGTGCCCGAAGCCCGGGCCGCCTGGACGGGCAACCTGATCGTCGGTGAAGGGAGCATTCCCTTTCTGATCGAAGGTGGGGCCGGCGCATACCTGGAGACGATGGCAAAGTTCGCGCACACGCTCGAGGTGAGGACCATTGTCCCCGGGCACGGGCCGCTGACTTCGGGGGCGATCCTGGGCCGTTACCTGCCCTATCTGAGTGAGCTGATTGAATCTGTGCGGAAATCTATCCGGGCCGGCCAGAACCTGGAGGAAGCGATAGCCGCCACTCCGCTCGGGCAGCGATACACGCAGGACACCGCGGGCTCCGGCTCGCCTTTGCCTGCTCAATTCGTAGCGTTCCGGGCCGGCATCCATCGCTGGAACGTGTGGCGGACCTACCAAGGGATGAACGGGAATCGGACCTACAGAGAGCCAGAGGCGGCGTACGCCGAACACTTGTAAGAAGAACGCAATGTTCTTAGTTGATTCACATCTCGGCCGCAGGAGGAGCAATCGACATGAGGAACAAAGTCGCCCGACAGATGGTCTTAGCTGCCCGGCCGCATGGGCGACCCAAGCTAAGCGACTTCCGACTTGAAGAGACGGCGATGCCTACGCCAGGTGCCGGGCAGGTTCTGCTTCGGGTTCAGTATCTATCGCTCGACCCCTATATGCGCGGCCGGATGGATGACCGGAAATCGTATGCGCCGTCGCTGCCGCTCGGCGGTGTCATGGAGGGCGAATCCGTTGCGACGGTGATCGCCTCGCACCATCCCGGCTATTCGGAAGGGGACATTGTGCTTGCCCGGACGGGATGGCGCACCCACGCGCTGTCGGATCGCGCGGACCTGCGCAAGCTCGATCCGGCCGTCGTGCCGGTCACGACAAGCCTAGGCGTTCTCGGCATGCCGGGTTTCACGGCCTATTGCGGCTCGCGCCTGATAGGTAAACCTACTCCTGGCGAGACGGTCGTTGTTGCCGCGGCGACTGGACCGGTCGGATCGTTGGTCGGCCAGCTCGCCAAAGTCGCGGGCGCGAGGGCGGTCGGTATCGCGGGCGGGCCGGAGAAATGCGCCTTCATGAAGAAGGAGCTTCGCTTTGACGCTGCGGTCGATCATCGCGCCGACGATTTTTCAGCCCAACTAGCTGTCGCTTGTCCAAACGGTATCGACGTCTACTTCGAGAACGTCGGCGGAGCCATCTGGCAGGCGGTGCTGCCGCTGCTCAATGACTTTGCGCGGGTGCCGGTGTGTGGCCTTGTTGCACAGTATAACGGCACCCCAAACGATGACCGAACGGATAGGCTGCCCGCCACCGTGCGCCAGATCCTGTCGAAGCGCTTGATGCTCCGAGGTTTCATCTACTACGACTTTGCTCAGGAGCACTTCTCAGAATTCCTGCGCGAAGTCGGCCCAGGCGTTGCGGATGGCCGCATTCGGTACCGTGAAGACATCGTAGATGGTCTCGACAAGGCGCCCGAAGCGTTCATCGGTATGCTCGAGGGACGCAACTTCGGCAAGGCGATCGTCCGAGTGGACGGCGAATAAATGGAAGGCACAGGGTCGCCGCGCGCGCCGAGGATCTGTGCCGGATCCCTGAAGCCATCGACGACGCCACTGCCGGAGGCCTACCGGTTGCCTACCTGACGGCTCAGATCACGCTTACGCAGGCGGGTTTTGCTCCCGGCAAGACCGTGCTGGCTCCGGCGATCGGTGGCGCGGTCGGCAATGCCGCCACACAGCTGGCCCGCGCGCAGGGCGCGGCACAATCTTGGGGTTCTTCGGTTCGGATACTTTCCGTGTCAGCGTCGCCGATTTCTTGAGCGCGGGAATAAAGACGCGCAGCTCGACAAATGCCGCGTCGGGAAACTTGGTTTTGTCGACATGCGGGCCGTGTTCCGAAACGGAGAGGCCCTTGGTGCCCCGCCCCATCAACCGACCGATCTGCCCCGTTAGGCCGAACTCGATCGCGTCGATCACGCCGCTCTTGCCCGAGCCGTTCGGGCCGGAGATCGCGAACGTCCCTTTCTGAAAATCGATATCGAGCTTGCGGATGCCGCGGACTTCCTCGATGTGCGCGTGTTCCAGCTCAATCATTTGACGTCGCCGCCGGCAGGAGCCGAAAAGACCTTCACAAAGTCATCGGCCTTCAGCTTCTTCGTGTCGGCCAGCAGTATTTTTGAGCTGCTCGAGCTTGCCGGCGTCAACGTCCTTCGACTCCGCCAGTTTCGCCAGGAACTTTTCGGCTATCTTCTGCTGAAGTGTCGCCATAACGCCTCGTTACTTCGGTAGGACCCACAGCTCTCTCGTGGCCAAGAGTCAGCACGCCGCGCGGGCTCCTTCCGGCGTCTGCTCCAACCAATGATCGCCTCGATGTCGGCGGTAGGAAGGCCGAACCAATTCCTGGGTGAAGTCTGGGTAAAGCGAAGGGGTTAGCGGCTGCGACATCCGCTAACCCCTCGTCGTCAATGGTTGCGGGGGCTGGATTTGAACCAGCGACCTTTGGGTTATGAGCCTAGTGCTTGCCGCGACGTCACCCAACGATCGCCAATAAGGGCGGTCACTTAAGCCTCCGGCGAAGGGCCCGCGGTTGGATCTTCTTGGGGCTCGTTGGGCCAGGTTCACGTCCAAGACACGGCCAAAAATCAGCAGTGCCAGCTCAGCGGAAGTGGCATCACTGCTTCACACCCCTCACCACCACCGGTATCCTCGGTGTTGCCCAAGACACTGCCACTGGGATCGGGCGCAGCAGGAGTCCGAGCAGGCTCCGATGGGAGCAGAGAGAGGGACCGAAGTGGGCGCATCGACCTCACGCGAACCCGTCGTCGTCGGAGTCTCGGTATCGGTGAGCGGACCGTTGCGCCGCCAGGGGCAAGAAGCTTACGACGGGATCCGCCTCTGGGTGGAGCACTGCGTGAGCGCCGGAGGCCTGAAGGTCGGTCGGAATCGAGCAAACCGCCCACTCCGCCTCGTCGCCCTCGACGATGCCAGCAGCGCGTCCCACGCTCGGGAGAACGTCGCGCGGTTGCTGACCGAGGAGCGCGTGGATCTCCTTCTCGGACCGTATGGGAGCGGATCGACGCTTGCCGTCGCGCCCCTCGCCGCGGCGCACGGAAAGATCCTCTGGAACCACGGCGGCGCGTCCGACGCGGTTGCCGAGGCCGGCGGCGGGTGTGTCGTCAGCGTGCTGAGCCCGGCCAGCGACTATCTTCGAAACCTGCCAAGACTCGCGCGGCATCGTACGGGCGCGCAGCGGGCAACGGTCCTCTACGCCGGCCGCGGTACATTCGCTTCGTGCATCCAGCGCGGCGTCGAAGCGGGAGCCCGGACCGCCGGGTTCGATATCGTGCGCGCAATCGCATTCGACAGCCCGCTTCGCAACACGAAAGCGGCCATAGACGCCGCGCTGGCCGACAGTCCCCACCTACTCGTTGTCGCAGGGCGATTCGAGGACGACGTCGCTATCATCCGGGAGCGACAGATGCTCGAGACGGTCGGTACCGTCGCGTGTGTCGCCGCCGGAGCGGACGGGTTCCACCAGGAGCTCGGGGTGCTGGCCGAGGGCGTGATCGGACCGAGCCAATGGGAGCCTCATCTGCACGAGCGACCCTTGATTGGGCCACCCTCGGCCTGGTTCTGCTCCGAATTTCGGCGAGTGTTCCATCGCGATCCCGGCTACGTCGCTGCGCAGGCGTACACGCTCGGCATCATCATCGGCGAGTGCATCCGGCACGCGGAAAGTCTCGAGGACCGTGAGCTGCTGGCAGTCGCCCGTCAGCTCGACGCGACGGCGCTCTATGGTCGATTCCGACTCGAGCCGGGCTCCTTGCGGCAGGTCGGGCACGAAATCATCCTCGTCGAATGGCGAGACGGTCGAAAGCATCCGTTAGAGGCGACCGGCATCACGCCAACGAGCAGTCAGCCGACCTAGGGAGACCGAACGAGCCCCTCCGTTCGCTCCTACCTCTCCTCACCGAAGGCCAAGAAGAGAGGCAGGAGCGAACGGAGAGTTTTCATCTTTAGAGATTCGCCTGGAAATCGACGTAGTCGCGAACCTTGCGGTATATCTGCAAACGGTTCCGCTGGCTGTCGGCTACGATGATGCGATCGGTTTCCGGATCGAAGTCGACCGCCGTCGGGAAGCAGAAGCGATATTCGGGCTCCAGGCTTCGCACTCGACGACGAGCTTTCATCATGTCGGGGTTGGCGTCGATGCTCATCTGGCCCCACTTGGACATCACCTGGGCATCGCCGATGAGATTGACGACGGGGCTTCCCTCGGCATCGAAGACACAGACTCGATGATTGCCCCAGTCGGCGACGTAGATATCGCCGTCGGTATCCACGGCGACATCGGTGGGATGATTGAGCAAGCCGGCCTTGGGATAGCCAGGGGTGCCTGAGGGCGATATGTACGGCCCCATGTAGGAGATGGCGTAGGCCTCCGTCGGCACGGGAACCGTCCCATATTGGCCGATCTGCATCATGAACTTGCCCTGAGAAGACAGCTTCTGGACGCGGTGATTCTTCCAGTCCGCGACGTAGATGTTGCCCGTCTGGTCGACAGTAACCCCCCAGGGCTGGTTGAACTCTCCTTCCCCGCTCCCGGCCTTGCCGCACTTCGCCAAGAACTTCCCGTCGCCGGTGAAGACCTGGAGTCGATTGTTCCCGCTGTCGACCACGATGATGTTGCCGCTCTTCTCGCACACCAGACCCGCAGGACGCTGGAGCTCGCCGTCGCCGCTGCCCGTCTTTCCCCATTTTCGGAGAAACTTGCCTTTGCTGTCGAACACCGAGATGGAGTTCGTCCATTCGTCAGAGACATAGACGTGGTCCTGCCCGTCAACGGCGACGCCGAAAGGCCAGGTCGAACGGCCGTCCCCTTCGCCCCACTGGAAGAACTCGGCGAGTAGCTCCTCTTCGCCGGGACCGCCGATCTTCACCTCGTTGACACGCATACCGAAGTTGTTCTCGTTGCCGCGATTGGCGACGTAGGCGACGCCACCCTTCGCGAGGCACATCGTCTGGGGATAGTTGAACCCCGTGCCCGACTGCGCGCCGCGCCCGACGGCGTGGCTCCACTCGTAGACTCTTCCGCGCGCCACCGTTGTAAGCGGCATTGCTTCCCTCCCGTCCGCGCTAGTTCAGGAAGGCCGGTTGCTCGAACCGGCCACCGGTGATCGGTTTGGGATCCAACTTCAGCCACTTCTCGAGAATCGTCGAGTAGATGCTGCGGAAGTCCGTACTCGGGTTCAGGTCGCCCTGAACCAGCTTTTCCGCCTTGAGGGAGGGATACTCGCCGTAGTGACCGCCTTTGACCTTGTCACCGAGGATGAAGGCTGGCCCCGCTGCACCGTGGTCCGTCCCCGAGCCGTTGTCGTGCACGCGGCGCCCGAACTCCGAGAACAACAGGATGATGACGTTGTCGGCGTGGTCGTGCTCGCGCAAGTCCGCCGTGAAGGCCTCGAGACCTTCGCACACGTCCTTCCACAGGCCGCCGTGGCCCGGGTTCTGGCCCGCGTGGGTGTCGAAGCTTCCGTGATCACAGTAGAAGATCCGGCTCCCGAGATCGGCAAAGTGTACCTGTGCGATCCCCTTGAGCTTGCGGGCGATCGAGGTCTCGGGATACTTCACGGTGGACGCGTACTTCTGCGGCGCCACCTTCAGGATATCGGCGCCCTTCAACGAATCCAGGCCGGTGGTGCCGAGGTATTCCATCACCCCGGTCCCCGCGACCGGGGCGTACATCTTCGCGAAGCGATCCAGCACTTGCAGGCGCTGCTCCCGTTCCTGGATGTTGGGCAGGAACCCGTACTTCTCCAGCGGGCCGGACACACACGCCACGGGAACTCCTGGTGCCACCAGAGCCCGGAACAGGCACTGTCCGAAGCTCACGACCGTGACCACGTTCTCCTTTCTGGGGTCGTATTCGCGCGCCACCTGACCCAACCAGCCCTGGGTCCCTACCTTCTCCGGCTCGCACGTATGCCAGATGTCCATCGAACGGAAGTGCGAGCGAGGCGAGTTGGCGTAGCCCACGCCGTGCACGATGGCGAGCTTGCCCTGATCCCAGACCTTTTTCAGCGGGGCCATCGCCGGATGGAAGCCATAGTTCTTGTCGAATTTCAGGATCTGATCGTCGGGGATCCCGACCGCTGGACGGTTGTCGCGGTACAGCGGGTCATTGAGCGGAATCACCGTGTTGAGATAGTCGTTCCCGCCCGAGAGCTGCAGCGTGACCAGCACGGGATCTTTTCGCGTTGCGGCCATGCGTAGTCCTCCTCACCCGATGAGGCTCATGACGTTAGGCGAACTGATACTCTCTCGTCGCCACGATGAGTTGCAGCATCTCGCCGACACGCTTGTCGGCCGTCTTGGAACTCGTCTCACTCGCCCAGCCCGTCTGGCCCCACTCCTTCGCCTGCGCGACGAGCTCTTGCCGTGTTTCGGAGCTCACCTCCACTGGGCCCAGCAGGTCCAGACATCCGTCGACCAGCTGCTCTGGGCTCAGCGTGCCCTTGGTCTTCAGTCGGTCGATGATGGCGCGGACGCCCGGCAGCGACGGATCACCGACCAGTCCTGCCACGAAGTTGATGCGGGCCATCAGGGAGCCACTGTTGATCCACTCAGGGCCCGTATGCCATCCCTCGACGCTCGGGGGATTGAGCAGGTCCTGACCCATGTAGGCGGGCTGCATCGACAGGTCGCCGTATCCGGGTCGCGGTAGCTCATAGCCCCCGACCAGACGAAGACTGCCCACCACCACCTCGGCCGGGGACTTCAGGTGCTGGAAGCGGGCATTCTTGAAGAAGCTCGAGTTGAACAGCACACGGAGGACGGACCGGATGTCGAAACGTGACTGACGGAACGTTGCCGTCAGAGCGTCGATCGCCTTCTGGTCTCGCGGCGGCTCGATCGACCAGGCGGGCACCTGGGCCTCGTCGGCGACGAAGAAATTGTACAGATGCCGGCACACGAAACGCGCACAGGCCGGTTGCTCCACGACGATGTCGATGATGTCCTCGCCGTCGAAACGGCCGCGGTGGCCGAGAAACTCCTTCTCGCCGTCGTCGTGATCTTCCGGGCGGTACTCGAACTTCCACGGGAACCGCCCATAGGGCAGGCGTGGGATCTTGGTCTCGAAGGTCCAGCCGGTGAAGGCGCGGGACGCTTCACGGACATCCTTTTCCGTGTAGGCGCCGACGCCCATGCTGAACAGCTCGAGAAGCTCGCGACCCCAGTTCTCGTTGACGGCCGTGCCGTGGTTCTGGTTGTTGTCCAGCCAGAAGATCATCGTGGGGTTTCTGGCGATCGTAAGGAGCAGGTCGCGGTAGTTGCCCATGCCACCCTGACGGAACAAACCGATCTGCTCCAGCAACTGATCGTAGTTGTCCACCTTCGAGTTGCCGGTGGCGAACACGTGGTGCCAGAAGAGCGCCATTTTCTCTTCCAGCGGGCGCTTCGTATTCACCAGGTGATACATGATGTTCACGTTCCCCATCGGGGGTTGCCCGCCGGGCAGCAAAGACGCCGGCTGATAGCGGAGCAAGGTGTAGACATCGACCGCCGGCTGTGTTTCGGGGTGGAGCAACTCCTCCACGGTCGCTTCGTACCCCTTGGCTGCGCGCGCTTCGAGCTCGTCGCGGCCTGCGCCGAAGCCCGCACGGCGCATCAGGTGAGCCATCAACGCGATGTCTTCTTGGTATGCCATACGTTAACTCCTTTAGGTGTGACGCACGCTCACTGCTGTCGTCCACACAGGGCTCTCGCTAGGGCTTTCGCACCGCCCGGCGCTGGGGGCTGGATGTCCGACGTCGAGCGGCACAGACTTGACACATCCCGTGGACCGTCAAGTTGTGGGTCGTGACGATGTAGCCCTGCTTCGCGAGCGAAGTCAGGTCTATTCGTCGAGCTCGCCGCAAGAACAGGTCGACCACTCGACCGCATTTCTCGCAGACGAAATGATCATGCTCACTGGTCTCGGGGTCGTACCGAGCTGCCTGTTCATCCAGGAGGAGCGTGCGGATTTTGCCCTCCTCGACGAGACTGTGAAGGTTGCGGTACACCGTGGCGAGGCTGATTCGAGGCAGCTTTTTGTGCACCCGCCGGTAGATCTCATGGGCAAACGGGTGGCTGTGATCACCTTGGAGAGCTTCGAATACCTGTGCCAACTGACGTGTTCTACGCTTGCGGGCGGCCCGTCGCATCGCCTACCTCGAATTCTGGCTATCGAACGGATCGGATCGAGCGTCAGTGGCTGCGGCATATCAAGTCGTCAGCCGCCTGTCAAGTGGTTTTCGGGCTACGTGTCCTCCCCAGCGTCAGGTACGCAGCGTTGTCCGATAGTAAGAATCATTAACCCGAGGGGGAGCAGTCCCCCGCTCCAGGACCCGGATCAGTGCGCACCGATCTCCAAGACGGAAAGGGCGGCCTGGCAGCACAGGACATCCTGGTCGGTCGCGCTGCCGCCAGCGACGCCGATGGCGCCGATGATCGTGATGCCGTCGAAGATGACGAGACCGCCGGCCGCGGGCAGGAGGCGCCCGTGATGCGCGACGACGAGGCTCCTCAGCCATGGCTGGCGCGCTTGAGCTGCCAGATCGGCCGTGGCGAGGTGAAAGGCGGCGGCCGTGTAGGCCTTGCTGATCGCGAGCTCTGTCGTCCGCGAGGCGGCGCCGTCCATCCGTCCGACGGCGATGGGCACACCTGCTTCGTCGACCACTGCGGCTGTCACCGCGATCCCCACGCTCCTCGCGTACTCGTGTGCCCTGTACACCATCTGCCAGGCGGTCTTGAGCGTGACCGGGCCGACGACCGCCTTGTTCTGCCGGAAGAAGCTCGCGTTGACGTCGATGGAACCCGCGTACTCGGCAGGGACGTCGACATCTTTGAAGATCGCGTCCACCGGGCAGACGATCTCGCACTGCTCGCAGTCGATGCACACGTCGGGATCGATGTAGAACTGCGGGGCGCCGGGCCTGGTATGGATGCAGGCGACGGGGCACACCTCGACGCAGGCCCCATCGTTGGTACACAGCCGGGTGATGACGTAGGGCACGGCCCTTGCGGAAGCGCGCTGCGCTAGGCGGGGACCAGGGGCAGGTCGGTACGGATCACGTCGGCCACGTGAACCCGGGTGCCATACTCCGTGGTCACCAGCTTCCCGGTTCGATCGAGCGTGCCCAGCTTCGCGGCCACGGCCAGTCGCGCAGCGTCCAGTGACGCTGCCATGCTCGCGCGGTATCCCAGTTCGCGAATCCACGCGCTGAGGACGAACGTGACGAACAGCCCATTCTGCACTGGGACCTGACCGCCGATGCCGGGTGCCTCGCGTGGATCATTGTCGGCACGCACGGCGCAGACGATGGCGAAGGGATGACCGGCGTCATCGGCGTCGAGTTTGGCGATGCCTATCAGGTCCGCGCCCAGGTAGCGCGCCATTTCCTTGACCTGGCTCGCGGTGATCTCCGGCGTGTGCAGGTCCGCCTTGGTCGGGAAGACGTTGCCTTCGGGCGCCCGCCGGATGACATCGAGCACCGAGTTCGCTCGGTCTGCCGGTGGCGTGTTGATGAAGAAGTCCCAGTAGGGATCGTGGCTTCGGCGCGCGGTCCGTCGCCACGGCGACTTGAGCCAGCCGGATCGCAGCGACACTAGACGTCCCGCTTGACGAACCGGTTGGTGTTCTCCTTCAGCGGCGCGTAATAGCCGACGTTGCCCACTGGATCGGTCGCGTGGGCCGTGCCATGCGCCGCGGTGCAGCCCGCCACCGTGCAGGCCTGCTCTCCCGGTTTGATGCCGGAGTCATAGCCGAGCCAGCGGACCCGCGTCTGCTTCGTCGCGCCCCAGAATCGGTCGTCGATCGCCTTCAGCGCGCGCACGAGGACCGGTCGCGCGGGAATGGGGCACGTGCTGAGCGCCCACACGGTGAGGCTCCGCCACCAGACGTTCGGCTTGGTGAACGGACAGACGGTGGCGCAGGTGAGGCAGCTTCCCCAGTGCGCATCCATGTAGGGCCGGATCTTGTAACACGTGAGCCAGTTGATCTTGTACTTCTCGACTCCGTTGAAGACCACCTTGTCCCCGAAGGGCACGCTGTTGGTGGGACAGTTGATGGCGCACTTGCGACAGACCTTGCAGAAGTCCTCCACGCCGTTGTCGACGGGCTGATCCGGGACGAGCGGGAGGTCGGTCATGATCGGGTCGGGCATGTGGATCCGCGCGCCGAATTTCCTGTGAATGAGGAGCCCGTTGCGCCCGAGCTCCCCGACGCCGGAGGCGAGCCCAGCGGCCTGAGGGTTCGACATACCCCGGAGCGCCGCATAACCCAGCTCCTTGATGTACCCCTCCAGGGCCTTGAGAATCATCTGGGCCTTCATCTGCGAGACGTGATACGCGGCGTCACCGATGTAGTGACGGTGGGCCTGCAGCTTGTCGTAGTCCCACGCCGTGGTCGCCACAATGATGTACGGATACCGCTGCGCCATCTGCTCTGGAGTGCGCCCCTGGTACGCGTCTCCAGACCGGTTCTGGTACACGTCTCGCGCTGCGCTGTCCTTGGGCGGAGCGGTGGCGGCGTACAGGAAGGACGGATGCGCCCGAGCCACCGTGACGACGTCGGCGCCCATGTGACGGGCCACCGCCTTGATATGACGCGTCATGGCGGCGGGATCCGACACCGCGACCTGTCTCGAATTGACCGTGCCCTTCGGGGCTTGATTCACCACCGAGGCCAGGAAATTTCGCTGGTCGGCGAAGTGGTTCGGTGCCGACACCCGAGTCAGCGGGTCTCTTGAGATCGTGTTGCGATACCAGTTGAACATGGCCTTGCCCAGCTCGCCGCGCGAGTTCCTGGGGTGAGGTGTCTCGTTCATGTCGACGTTGGCGACCGGGCCGACGATGCGAACGGAGCGACCCAGGTACGGCGGGGCCGGAGTCTCGGTGCCAGGCGTCACGGCCATGAAGATCCCCTTTCCCGATGCGGCAAGTGCGTCGGACCCAATGTTGACACGTCACACGTAGGAGGCAAGCGCTACTTCAGCGCAGCGCTGATCCTGCTCCTCGGTGCCGCCCGCCACGGCAATGGCACCCACGACGCTCCCACCCTCCACGATCGGCAAGGCTCCCGCCCCGGGCATGATGCGGCCATTGCTAGACACGACCAGGCTTTGAAACCACGTTTGCCCGGCGACCCCCGCCAACTCCTTCGTGGGCTGCTGGAAGCTGGCCGCTGTGTAAGCCTTGTTCAAGGCAATCTCGACCGTGATGGGACGAGCGCGGTCCATGCGTCCAAGCGCGATCATCCGGCCGCTCTGGTCAACCACCACGGCGGTCACGGCGATGTCCATCTGCGCGGCCTGAGTGTGCGCGCTAAGCACCATCTGGATCGCCTTCTCTCCAGGAATCGCCATCGCAGTGTGCGTCCTCCCTCAAGCCACGTGAAAACGCTCCGAGTCAGGGGGTTTCGACCACAACTCCTCGGCTCCTTTCATGGCAACTGTGCGCTCCGGGCTTGCCCGCCATTGATCATAGGTGCCGTTGTTTGTCCACACTACCAGTGTGGTGATTTTCGTTGGATCGCCAGTCGAGTACAAGGTCTGGCGGCTCACGAAGCCTGGTGCCTTACTCTGTGCTAAACCGTTGCCGTCGAGCAGCTTCTTGGCCTCGTCGACTCTATCCGCTTTGGCCCAATGATGGGTCAGTACTCCGATCATAAATTCCTCACCTCCCGTTCTGAGATGCCCTACACGCCTTCGACCAGAACCACCTACCCTTAGCCGTGCGCAACCTGAGCACCTTCAGCGCACGGTATTCGTCCGAGTCGTACCAGCGCCGAGCCAGCTCGAAGCTCAAGGGCAAATGAGAGGGTGATTGTGCCTCGGGCCCTCACCCTCTGCCCGCCAGCAGGCTCGACATCCGCCGCTGATACAACGCCTGGCGCTCGCTGCTGATGCCCGCTCGGCGCAGCGTGTCCTCGGGGGTGGTGATAGGCTCAGGCGGGGCCGGCGAGAGGGTCGACTCCAGAGCTGGAGCTATCCAGCCCACCACGGCGAGAAACTTCTCGCGGCAGTCAGGGCAGAAATCGGGCACACGGTAGGGCGGAGTCGGATCGTGCATCGTCTCACACCGTCCTTTTGTGGCGGCAAGGCCTGCTGCTTCTCTGCAACGTGGCTCGTCGATGACCACGAGCCGATCAACACATGGGCACCTCGGTTGGATACGGCTGGCGGGAGTCTAGCAGACCTGACCTCTACGGCGGTGTACTCTAGTCGACCACGCGCCGTCTCCAACGCGTCGAGGACGATGGCGAGATACAGGAACCCGGCCCACGTCGGCACGTAGGTGATGTCGGCGCCCCACAAACCAAAGGAGAGAACAGATGTCAACCGAAGCAAAGTGCCCGTTCACGCACACGGCTGGCGCCGGCCCGTCGAATCGAGACTGGTGGCCCAATCAGCTGAACCTCAAGATCCTGAACCACCCCTCGCCCCTGTCCGATCCCATGGGCAAGAGCTTCAACTACGCCAAAGAGTTCAAGAGCCTCGACCTGGCGGCCGTGAAGAAGGACCTCGTGGCGGTGATGACCGACTCGCAGGACTGGTGGCCGGCGGACTTCGGCCACTACGGACCGTTGTTCATTCGCATGGCCTGGCACGCCGCCGGCACGTACCGCATCCGCGACGGCCGCGGCGGCGCCGGGGCCGGCCAGCAGCGCTTCGCGCCCCTCAACAGCTGGCCCGACAACGTGAGCCTCGACAAGGCGCGAAGACTCCTGTGGCCGATCAAGCAGAAGTATGGCCGGAAGATTTCCTGGGCCGACCTCATGATCCTCGCGGGCAACGTCGCGCTGGAATCGATGGGGTTCAAGACGTTCGGTTTCGGCGGCGGCCGTGAGGACGTCTGGGAACCGGAAGAGGTCTACTGGGGCTCCGAGGACACGTGGCTGGGTGACAAGCGGTACTCCGGCGACCGGGATCTCGAAAATCCGCTCGGGGCCGTTCAGATGGGGCTGATCTACGTCAACCCGCAGGGCCCGAATGGCAATCCGGATCCGCTCTTGGCGGCCAGGGATATCCGCGAGACGTTTTCTCGCATGGCCATGAATGACGAAGAAACCGTCGCGCTGATTGCGGGCGGCCACACCTTCGGCAAGACCCATGGCGCCGGCCCTGAGTCCCATGTGGGGCGTGAGCCCGAAGCGGCCGGCATCGAGGAGCAAGGCTTCGGCTGGAGGAGCACCTTCGGCACGGGCAAAGGCGGTGACACGATCACCAGCGGCCTGGAGGTCACCTGGACCACCACGCCCACGAAGTGGAGCAACAACTACTTCAAGAATCTGTTCAGCTACGAGTGGGAACTGACGAAGAGCCCGGCCGGCGCGCATCAGTGGAAACCGAAGGGTGGCGCAGGCGCCGGCACGATTCCGGATGCCCACGACCGGGCCAAGCGTCACGCGCCAGCCATGCTGACCACGGACCTCTCCCTGCGGCTCGACCCGGTGTACGAAAGAATCTCGAGGCGCTTCTTCGAGAATCCGGATCAGTTCGCAGACGCATTCGCCCGGGCGTGGTTCAAGCTGACGCACCGCGACATGGGCCCGCGCCCACGCTACCTCGGCCCGGAGGTTCCGGCCGAGGAAATCCTCTGGCAAGACCCCATCCCTGCGGTCAATCACAAGTTGATCGATGAACAGGACATTGCCTCCCTCAAGAGCAAGATCCTGGGTTCCGGGCTGTCAGTCTCGCAACTGGTCTCGACCGCCTGGGCGTCGGCGTCCACCTTCCGTGGCTCCGACAAGCGCGGCGGTGCGAACGGCGCGCGCATTCGCTTCGCGCCGCAGAATAAGTGGGAAGTCAACCAGCCGGCCGAACTGGCGAAAGTGCTGAGAACCCTCGAGGGCATCCAGAGCGGGTTCAACAGCGCGGCCTCCGGCGGCAAGAAGGTCTCGCTGGCCGACCTGATCGTTCTGGCCGGTTGCGCAGGCGTCGAGCAAGCCGCGAAGAAGGCCGGGCACGACGTGAAGGTCCCCTTCGCGCCGGGACGCATGGACGCCTCACCGGAGCAAACCGATGTGGACTCCTTCGCCGTCCTCGAACCGGTCGCGGATGGCTTCCGCAACTACCTCAAGGGCCAGTTCCCGGTATCGGCCGAGGAGTTGCTGGTCGATCGGGCGCAATTGCTGATGCTGACCGCGCCCGAGATGACGGTTCTCATCGGCGGCATGCGCGCCTTGAACACCAACTTCGGACAGACGAAACACGGCGTCTTTACCAAGCGGCCGGAAACGCTGACCAACGACTTCTTCGTGAACCTGCTCGACATGGGCATGGAGTGGAAGGCGGCATCGGACGCCAAGGACGTGTTCGAAGGGCGCGATCGCAAGACGGGCCAAGTCCAGTGGACCGGCACGCGTATCGATCTCGTCTTCGGTTCGAACTCCCAGCTCCGGGCCCTGGCGGAGGTCTACGGAAGCTCGGATGCGCAGGCGAAGTTCGTCCAGGACTTCGTCGGGGCCTGGACCAAGGTGATGAACCTCGATCGCTTCGACCTGGCGTGATCCGAACAGCCTCGACGTGGCATCGGGTCATCCCGGACCACGTCGAGGTTGAGCGAACCCTACCGGGCCGCATGGTCGGCCACCTGGCCAAGGCCGCTCCGGCCTCTGGGTAGTTCCTGGGTGAAGTCTGGGTGCGGACTAGATTGAGTCGCACACCCCCGATTCGATGCGACGCGTTGGTTTCAATGGGTCTTCTTGGACACGCGAGCTATCAAGTCATCAATTCTCGAGAGGAATAGCTTCAGGATCGGAGACGTATTCGTCTTGCTGTAGCCGACAACCAGATCAATCGTGGGTACATCCCCCTGCAAAGGGCGGCTGATCAGGGATGACGGCAGCAGATTCCGTGCGTAGGCAGGTAGCAGCGCTACGCCACGCGTTGATGCGACCAAGGACATCGCCATTGCCAGATGGTCT
>WNFO01002030.1_pt1 | contig 17972 bp, 17 predicted proteins | sample 5400251 | NCBI WGS metagenome assembly WNFO01 (sample SAMN13153354, study PRJNA577476) | soil metagenome | isolation source: 100 cm saprolite under Madrone tree | place: USA:California | collected 2016-06-14
GGTGATAAGCGTCGCGGTTACTGAGCAGCGCCACCACGAAACCGGCGTCAACGAGGACGTTTCTGGCCATAGCCGGTACTTCGCAAATAGGCCTTCTTGCGTGTAGCCAGGTCGCTAGGTAGGCCGTCAACTGATCCGACCAGATCGGCTATGGCACGAAGCGAGGCAGCGCGCCGCCGGCGCAGACGAGGTGCGAGTTCCAATCTTTCGCGGACTACGTCCGACCTTGAGATCTTTCGCCCGCGAGATTCTGCCTCGATGTCAGCGACCAGGGGCTCGGGGAGACGCACGGTCAGAGTCTTCATGAATCTGATTGTATTACATATGTGGCGGGTCTGCAAGACAGAAGCCGCAATCACAAAACAAGCTCGCCAACCTTCGAACCATCTGTGGCGCTGTGGTCTCATCTCGTCGAACGCCGGCCAACTTCCGGATGCCTGACGATTCGCGTACGATCTCGTGGGTTTGGCAGGAACCTTGCCTAATCTCTTCACGCGATGGACAGGATCGGTGATAATCACACTCCCGTTTCGGGGAGGGCGGCCAGTCTATGAAGAGATCCATTATCCGGGTGATCTTGGCCACTGCGGTCCTTTGTGCAGGTGCCATTGCTACAGTGCGAGCGCAACAAGGGGCACCGCTTACGACTGAACAGAAAGAGCAGCGATTGCAGACGGAGAAGGAGCTCGAGTCGGCGGCCATCATTGAACGGAAGGTGATGGTGCCGATGCGGGACGGAGTTCGATTGGGGACGGATATTTATAGGCCGAAGAATGCCAGCGGCAAAGTGCCAATCATTTGGGTACGCACACCATACAATTTTAATTTTTGGGATGTACGCAACGGAGTGCCGGCCGACATGAAGGCGGCGCTGACCGCGGTGAATCGTGGCTACGCGTACGTGGTGCAGAACGAGCGCGGCCATTTCTTTTCCGAAGGCAACTACGACATTCTTGGCGCGCCACGGACCGATGGTTATGATGCACTGGCGTGGCTCTCGTCTCAATCGTGGGCAAACGGCAAAGTCGGCACGACGGGCTGCTCTTCGACTGCCGAATATCAGATGGGAATTGCGGCGATGGGTCTTCCCGCGTACGCCGCGATGAATGTTCAGGGATTTGGCGCGGGCGTGGGACGTGTCGCGCCGTACTATGAGCAAGGCAACTGGTATCGCGGGGGTGCCGTGCAGATGCTGTTCATCACGTGGCTCTATGGCGAGCAGAATCAGATCAGGCCGATGTTCCCACCAAACACCTCACAGGAAGATTTGATCCGCGCGTCGAGGGCATTCGATCTTGCGCAGCAACTGCCCCCGGTCGATTGGTCAAAGGCGCTGTGGCATCTGCCGGAGCAAGACATTCTGAAAACGGTGGATGCGCCGCACGGGATTTTTGCGGACGCCATGCCGGTGGATACCGGCGGGCGAACGATTCAGCGGACGCCGAATGATCCGGCCTGGTATAAGGGCGGGCTGTACCACGACGACATGCCGCTGAATCTTCCGGGACTGTGGTTCATGTCGTGGTATGACGTGTCTGTCGGGCCGAATCTCGCGCTCTACAATCATGTGCGCAAGACGGCGAAGCCCCAAATCGCCGATGAGCAATGGGCGATCATTGCGCCTGTTACACACTGCGGTTATACGCGCGCGACAGAGGATACCGTTGTCGGCGAGCGAAGCATGGGCGATGCGCGGCTCGAGTATCAGGAGATTGTGTACAGCTTTTTTGACCGGTTCTTAAAAGGCGATAAGAGTCCGCGGCTCGATTCGATGCCGAAGGTTACGTACTTCACGATGGGCGCGAACAAGTGGCAGACGTCGGAGACTTGGCCGCCTGCTGGCGCGCAAACGATGACCCTGTTCTTATCCAGCGCGGGTCACTCCAACTCCCTCACTGGAGATGGCGTGCTCGTTACGTCGCCTCCCGCAGCTGATAAACCCGACGCGTTCACCTATGATCCAACTAATCCCGTCCCTTCCTACGGCGGAAACGTTTGCTGCACAGGTACGGCTGTTCAGGCCGGCGCATTCGACCAGCGCAAAATGGAAGCGCGAAACGACATCCTCGTCTACACATCCGAGCCCTTCAAGCAAGGAACAGAGGTGAGTGGACCCATTGAGCCCACGCTGTATGTCTCGTCGGACGCGAAGGACACTGACTTTACGGTTAAAGTGCTGGATGTTTATCCGGATGGGCGGGCCTACAACCTCGACGAATCGATTCAACGCCTGCGCTATCGCGACGGGTACAGTAAGCCGCTGGTCTGGATGGAGCCCGGGAAGGTGTACAAGGTCGCGCTGCAGCCTCTGAACACCAGCAACTACTTTGATGTCGGACACCAGTTGCGCATCGAAATCTCGAGTAGCAATTTCCCACGCTTCGACCGCAACCTGAATACTGGTGGCAACAATTACGACGAGGAAAAAGGTGTCATCGCGCATAATTCCGTTCATCACTCGAGGCAGCATCCTTCGCAGGTGACCGTGACCGTGGTCAAGCATGCAGACGGACCATCAGACGGAGGTCAGCAGTGACAGTCAGGGACCGTAGCGGCGTCTCTCGAGACTGTGCCCAGATGATGGCGTTACTGGGAAGCTATTCCGGGCCAAAAGTCCCCTTCAAGGAAATGGTGCAAACTGACACGAACTTCGGTTTGAGGCACGAACAAAGGCCTGGTTTTCCCGACATCCAAATTGAACGCGGGCAGGGCTAGCACGAAGCGGGAAGGAATTCGGCAGGCAGAGGGTTCTGGGCGGTTTCTTCCTGCCAGAATATCGTGAGGATCCACCAGCGATTCCCGTCGAAGAAGAGTTGAAAGCTGTTGATGCCACGGGCGAAGGGAAGTGCGTCTTTGGCGTCGTGGCGCGACTGAATTCGCGTCGAATACCGTCAGGCTTATCTCGCCCTTCCCCCAGCCTCACATTAGTTATTCGAAATCGTGCGGCTTGAACTGGTGAACATCGGAATCAAATCCGTCCTAACAGGGAGTCCAACTGAACGGAATCATGAGTAGCACAGCACGACCAGAACACACACAACTACATTGTCCAGGGCTTCTGCTTCCGATAAGCGATTCCTTCTCATAAGCGCACGTGCTCGTCTTCCTGGTCCCTTCCGGAACAGAGGCTGCGACGGCGTAGGCAGAGCGTTTAGGCCGGAGCGTAGGTGGGGACCAGTGAGGACGAGGGTCTTTCGTCTTCTGCGCTATTTTGTCGAAACTGAGTCATTCGTAGTGCAGAGAGACCAGCGGGTCCACGTAAGTGGCTTTACGAGCTGGGAACAGACATGCTGTTAAACCAACAGAGAGAATGAGAGCTGCGACGGCGGAAAATGTCCACGGGTCCATCGCTGAGACACCAAAGATTTGGCTGGCCATTAAACGCGTCATGGCAAGGCTCGCGACCAATCCGGCCATCGTTCCTGTGAGAATCAGAGCCAAGCCCTTTCTTGAGCATCATACGCAGAACATCGATCTGTTGCGCCCCCAGAGCCATTCGGATGCCCTGTTCGTCGGACTCCCAAGCGCGGTTTGCGACAGGTGGATTTTATGTTCGACGGGACAGAAATTCGTGGGTTGGAGCAGAATCCTGAGACCAAATCTCGTTGGGCGCAATTGGCACGATCAGGCAAAAGGGTTATGCAGTTTCTCAGCGAAGGCCGCTACGTAGCGAATGTGGTGGATGGAAAGGTGACTCGCTATGGTAGGCCACAGTGATAACGCCCACCTCTGCCACAGCCATAGTCATCTACCCGGCTCAACCGTGATTTGCGCCGGAGCATCTGCGATCACTTCAGGCACCCCTCGAAAGAGGCTAATTTTGCCCGTCACGCAGATTCGCTTTTCGTTGTATTCGACCTCCGGCTTACCAAACTTGCTCCGATTGCTGCCCCAGATCACTACAGTGAAGATTTGATTCGGGTATGGCTTGTCCAGGTTGAGGAACGTCGGCTGTCCCTTTGTAGTAGAAGCGTATCTGGTGCTGACCACGTTCCCGCAAACTGTCACCGTTTCACCGACGTGATCCTTTGCCTCGGTTGCGGTGAGCTTCTTCTGAGCCAGCGCAGGTTGGATGATTAGCAGCACGAGTGCTAACGCCACGATGAGACAGACAAGCATCCACGCAAAAAGAGATGAGCGGCTGGGTTGGGCAATAAGGTAGGAATGGTTGGGTTTCACGGAGGTCTCCTTGACAACAGCGGAGAGGATGTGTTTACTGCGACTATATATCTCAGAGAGACACGTAATGTCAAGGAATTAGAGGAGGCCATGATGAAGCGGGACGACAAGACTGGCAAGGTGACGACAACGATTCAGGAAGTGGCGTACTACAATATGTTTTTGACTGAGGCGATCTTAGAGTTGCTGGCGGAGAAAGGAATTTTGACAGGCGAAGAGGTATTGGAGCGCGTGAAGAAGCTGAAGAGCGAATCTCCCGTTCAGTTTCGTTGGATGCAGTGAAACGCAATGCAAGCGCGTCAATGCTTGTGACGTCCATACTGATCGCTCGTTCTCGGGTTCTTATAGTGTCCACCTTTGTGATGAGAATTCTGCTGTCCCTGGTAATGCCCTCCGTGGGACTTGCTATGTTTACCGCCACCATAATTAGGGCGGCTATTGCTGTGATGCTGCGCTTCGACGGAACCGAACGCCAATAACGAGCAGATTCCGAAGACTGCGATTCGGAGAAACTTCATCGTATTGCTCCTTGAATCAGAACAAATCCTAGACGCTACTGAGAATTGGGGACGCGAAATATGCGCGTAGCATGAGCCGATTCTCAGTATCCGTTAAGATTTACTCATATTCAGGATGCGGTATGTTGGTTCTTGACGCCCTTCTACTTTGGGTAGATTGTGGTTGCAGTTAATTCCAGCAACAAACCATGAACGGAGGCCAGCCCATGAGAGTGGCTTGCTCATTTATTCTTTCGGTTTCACTTCTTTTCCCGAACGCAGTGCTGGCTTCGACGCAGACAAAGCAAGATAAGAATGCCAAGGCTGCTCAAGAGCCTCAACCGCCGGTAGCTCCGGTCGTCAAGCAACCTCTCGCATTTGGTTTGGAGGATGCTACTCCGGTCAAGCTCCGCATAAACAGGAACATTTCGTCCGCCGATGCACACGTCAATGAAACCGTCGATTTCGAAGTTCTTGAGGATGTTAAGGTCCACGATGTCGTTGTGATCCCCCGTGGAGGCATGGCTTGGGCAACGGTAACTGAAGCCCAACCAAAGAGAAGAATGGGACGCGCAGGCAAGCTGAACATCAACATTGACAATGTGCGTCTTACTTCTGGCGAGAAGGTGGCTTTGCGGGCAGTCAAAGATGTGAAGGGCGGCGGCCATCAGGGTGCAATAACAGGGGCGATAGTGGCGACAAGCATCGTATTTTTCCCAGCTGCTCCCCTTTTTCTTCTGATACATGGGAAAGACATCACCATTCCAAAAGGCACCGAGATCACCGCTTACATCAATGGGGATATTCCGCTTGACCCAAAGAAGTTTGCAACGCAGACGGCGGTAAGTCCTGAAGCAGGCACGGCCACCGTTCAGTCGCCCACTGACGCAACCCCGGTGCACAATGAGAATGGCTCGACTGCCGCACTCTCCACAGTTGAAATAAAGTCCACGCCTGACGGTGCAGAAATCACGGTGGACGAGAAGTTCATGGGCAGCACTCCCTCGTCGCTGCGGCTTGCAGTGGGCGACCACAAGATTAAGCTGGGAAAGTCAGGCTTCAAAACTTGGGAAAGAACCATGACCGTGAGTGCAGGAGCAACTGCCACGGTGGATGCCACCCTCGAAAAAGAATAGGAATGCATTCATCCACAGGACGATATTCGCGGTGGATGTGCGGCGGTTCTCGAAGGATGAGTTGAACTTTGTTGGAGTCCGGCAACCATGCGCCGGGTCTTGAAGTTTGTCCGTGAGTCTTCAGAGAGAGTGTGCTTTTGCCTACATAATTTTGTCTCTCGTTCTCAGTTGGATTGTGTGGGCTCCGGTGCTCCTGGCATCCCCGAGATATGAGCAGCTTGGCGATCTGCTATTCTTCGGCATTTTTGGTCCTGCGCTTGCTGCCATTCTGCTTTCCTATCGGGGCGCGTCTTTGTTACTTCTTCGATTCCCTAACGGTCGCCTACCCACCGTACGTACGTGAAATCCGCAGTAATCAGTCTTTCATCTCCCAAGGCCGGGGCACAAACCTCAATTGAGCAAACGGAGGTTGAACCGAACACGAGGGTCTTAAGGAGTTTCCCACAGAGCGATTGTCACGACTTGGAGCCACGGCTCTCCATTGGGGTGCGTGGAATCCTTGGGGGACACTTCTTTTCCTAACCGGCACAAGACGATCGTCAAAATCGCATCGCCTTGCCACCAAGACACGTAGGCCAGTTTAGAGGTGTCTTTCGAGTCTCCCATCATCTGCGTGGGTGGCCCGTAGAGTTTCTCAAAGGAGTCTAGAACAATCTCTACAGACCGAACGTCTACGATATAGCTGATGTTCGTCAGCCTGTTTTTCGTGAATTTGGCACGAACTGCGCAATCATCATCGAGGATCACAATTTGAAAGGATGAAACTTTAGAAGCCGACTCCCTGTCATTTAGACAACAATCCACGTCGCTCTTGTTTGGTGACTCAGCCGCACCCTGAGCGGTTACTATTATGGTTCGCGTGCATGTGGCTCCCTCATAGCGAGTTCGAAACACATTGATAGTTTCCCCGAGCGAGTCGTTACCCAGGGTGCGAATACGTTCGTTGGCGCTGCCAGGTGATGGCAGCAAGAGAAACAGGGCGGCTGTCACAATAAACATGAATTGACCGCTGATCGCTTTCAACTTTTTCGTTGTAGCCATAAGCACTTTCCTCCATAACTCCGCAGCAGGCCGTCAACCCGCGTGTTGCATTCGGCGGTCCATCAATTGTTCTCGGCTGCAAGCCTTTTATTCGCAGTTAGATACAAGAGGGAGGACTGATCCGGGAGATTGATTCCATCCCTTTTTCGGACACCTCGGGCGGGACTCAGTTCCAAAACGATACAGTAAACACTGGCTGAGGAATCGTTTGAAGACAAGTAATGGGAGACGAGGATTGCAGCTATCGATGGGCCATCTTCTGGGCCATATGCAGAATCAGTTTGCGATCTTCCTCGGCTACTTTGCCTAGTACGCGGCGTAGCTTGCTCAGAAATCGCGCATTCTTACCCGAACTGCCCCAAGCGTCTTTGTCAGATGACTTTAGCTTGAGTAAATCTGGTACCTGCGGAGGCTCTTCGCCTTCGTAGAAGAGTTGATAAAGTGGGACTTCCAGAGCCCTGGCCATCTTCTCCAGGGTTTCGATGGCCGGGACAGTATGACCATTTTCGACCCGAGAAATGTAACAGCGAAGCAGGCCAGTTCGCTTTTCGATGTCACCTTGGGAGAGTTTCTTTTCCTCACGCAGTTCGCGGAGCCGGTCGCCGATAATCATAAGCAGATTATCCCATTCGCGGAAACCGCGAGGCAAGCAGTTAGATTGATGATTCGGCCGTAATCACCTTGACTCACATTAGGGTCCATTTCCCGTCTCCTTACCGGAATGCCGGGCCAGAGTCTGCCAGCATGAAGACTTACTGCACGTTAAAGGGGTAAGTTCCTATGCTCTGGAGGCCATCCGCCGTAACCGATAGATAGTTCCAACCGCTCGGCGTCAATTTGGGCAAGGTAACGACAATTTGTGTGTCACTCCAACTGGTAGCAGTCAATGCCGTCCAAGTATTCGACACGGACTGAAGAGTGACATAGCCGCTTCCTTGCGTCGGACCAAAGCCATTTCCATTGATCGTCAACACGGTTCCGGTTGGGCCAGACGTAGGCGAGTAGCCCGTGATGGCAGGCGGGATGCCGACAGTGAAAGGATAAGTACCAATGGATTCCAGGCCATCGACTACCACATAGAGAGAGACCCTGCCGAGGGGCATATTACTTGGCACCGGCACGGTGATTTGTGTGTCGCGCCAGTTGGTTGCGGGCCAGCCAAAAAAGGCATTGTCCACACCGGACTGGACGAGGACGTAGCTTCCAGCTTGCGTTGATCCGAAGCCCGTACCGTTGATTGTTACAACCGTCCCCGCATTGCCGAACCCCGGCGAGTAGGTTCTAATTGCCGGTGGTATCCCAACTGTAAATGGAAATGTGCCAATGGATTCCAGACCCTTGACCACCACGTATAGAGAGACCCTGCCGAGGGGCATATTACTTGGCACCGGCACGGTGATTTGTGTGTCGCGCCAGTTGGTTGCGGGCCAGCCAAAAAAGGCATTGTTCACACCGGACTGGACAAGGACGTAGCTTCCACCCTGCGATGCTCCAAAGCCAGTTCCGTGGATAGTGAGTTCCGTTCCTGGGTCGCCATAGGACGGGGAATAGGTTGAGATCATGGGTGGTATGCCGACCGTGAAGGGGTAGGTTCCGATGTCATCTAGATGGTTGACCGTAACATAGAGATAGACCAAGCCGAATGGCGTGTTGTTTGGTACCGGCACAACAATGTGAGTGTCGCTCCAACTCGTCGCGGGCCATGTCGTGTAGGTATGAATATCTATCGGTGAGTGAGCTGAGACATAACTGCTGCCTTGCGATGCCCCAAAGCCAGCTCCGTAGATATTAAGCTCCGTTCCCGGGTCGCCGTAGCCCGGGGAATAGGTTGAGATCGTGGGTGGTATGCCGACCGTGAATGGGTAGGTTCCGATGTTATCTAGATGGTTTACTGTAACGTAGAGGTAGACCTTGCCAGTTGGCATAGTCCTTGGGACTTGCACGACGATCTGTGTGTCGCTCCAACTTGTGGGCGTCCACCTAGTCCAAACATCTGGTGGCGTGCTCACGACAGAAACATAGCTGTTGCCCTGCGATTGTCCAAAGCCAGTTCCGTGGATAGTAAGTTCCGTTCCTGGGTCGCCGTAGCCCGGGGAATAGGTTGAGATCGTGGGTGGTATGCCGACCGTGAACGGATTCCAGCCGGGGCTGTCCTGTTCGTTGACCTCAACAATAAGGTACACCTTGCCGAGCGGCATGTTGTTCGGCACAGAAACCACAATCTGAGTGTCGCTCCAACTTGTCGCGGGCCATGTCGTGTAGGTATGAAAATCTGACGCCGAGAGAACTGAGACATAACTGTTTCCTTGCAAAAATCCAAATCCCGTGCCGGAGATCGTCAACACGGTCCCAGGCAATCCAAACAGTGGAGAATAGCCGAGGATTTTTGGAGATGCGGTTGTTCCGGGTGAAGGGCCTCGCCTGGGGGGACGCGCCGGACTCCGCTCTACCCTTCGTTGAGCAAGTGACTCACGGGGCGTCGGGTTCTCTTGAGGTTTTGGTGCGGGTTGAACGCAGGGGGCAACTAAAGCTAGAAATGCACCGAGTTTAAGGAAAGCTCTCTTCATATTCCCTCCGATTACAAGTAGAGCCAGCGACTCGAAATTGGTTCGGCCTGGTCTGACCGTCGTCCAGAGATCGTCGGGCGATAATCCAGATGATCCAACTCCAAAAACTCGCAATCAAAAGAAAGGGGGCGATTGCGAAGCAGAATGTGTCCTTCGACTGCGAACTCATCGCATCCAAGTGCCGCACGTAGCACTCCATTGATAAAACTCAATTAAGAACATCGGAACTGCTGTGAATTGAGGTTGTTTGAAACCCAGCGGCAGCACTTTAGGTAGGTCGATTTCGAAGATTATCCCGAAGTGGGGCCCGGCTCTGGGAATACGTCCCATTCCTGAATAAATTGTTCGCGAGTTGCGCACCCGCGAGTGGAACGCGCAACCTCTTCGAGGGTGAAGCCGAATGAGGAGTTCCCGAACAGATCCGCTTACAACTGATTTCTCACTGCTTTTCTGGCATCGACATTAACCTGTATATGCCAAGCTCACCGTTCACGATCATCGAGCACAAGGATTCCAGGCCAGATTGGTTACTGTTACCAAGCTTTCGCCGGGACCGTCCGCGTTTCTTCGCTAAAGCAGTTCCATTCCCACGAATAATTGAAGTTCTGAGAACATTCTTCATTCCTTTTTGTCTATGCGAGATCATGCGTCTTCCCCCTTATTGGATTAACCTCCAGAGCTACCACCCTGGAAAGCGTGGTATCAGTGTGTGACTCACCGAGCGGATCGTTCATTTGATCGAGGCCATCATTCCCAATTCGGGAAAACCAGAGGGTCGGAGTTTCTTACGGACCAAAGTAGTTCTCTGACCCTACCCCTCCTAGAATCAAGTTGCTCTATCAAACGATGGAGAGATTCGGAATCGAATTCATACCACTCGGGCGGGATTGCCTTGGCAATGTCAAGAAGCAACTGCGCATTGATCTTCGCTTCAAGGGCGTCCAACCAAGGCTGAAAGGATTCAATTCCTCGCACTTGCTCGTAGACTACTTTGCGGTCGTACAGATTTTGTCGCGGCTTATCCGGGAAATTCCATTCTCCGCCGTGGAAGCAGAAGCCCTGGTCGATCATCCACCCGTCATAACGTGTGTCGCCTTCTCGGCAGCCAAAGATGACTTGCCTTGGATCGGTGTTGCATGTCCACAGGTCGAAGACGAGCATTCCAACGAAATCTTGCAGGTTCCTTGCACTCAATAACTGTTTATCGGGCAAAGAATTAAGAACGGTCAGATGATGGGGGTTTCCAGGATAACGCGAGCCGAATTGAAGACCAGAGTGACACGGAATTCGAGTTAGATGCCCCCTCATATATCCAGTCCAAGCTCTCTCAACGTGTAAGTCTGGTGTCAGCCGAATCAAATCCTTATCAACTTTGATGATCGCCACTGCCGGTGTGCGAAGCCCTAGTACAGCAGCCAGCTTGGTTCCGAGGAATTCGTTGACCAAGACACGGCGGTGTTGGGGGTTATTTTGGAATTTAACGACGTAGTAGTTCTCGTCCGAACACCGCATGAGGTGCGACTGAGCCCCGCCACGCATTCGCCGGATGTGCTCGACAGCACGCAGTGTGTGAATAAATGCGTTACGAAATGATCCGGCAGCACTTCCGACCGGGGAAACCCCGGAATCGGGAAGGGGCAGGATCACAGAATTCACCGCGTCTTGACGGGTGGCTGGAATGACTCCCCCTAACAGACTTCTGTGATTCAAATTGGTACAGCCTGCGACCACTTCATGTATCATGTTGGGGCCTATTGCAAGTCGGTAGATTATGTAAGGGATTAACCGACGTTCCGTATTAGTGACTCTGGAGGAGCTGGGACATGATTCTGGAAGGATAGGGTGTGCTTCTACACGAAGCGGGCGCAGGCGTGGCGTTTGGCAAAGGCAAGACGAAACGTCCGCCAGACACACAACACAATTAGGTGCCCCAAGACGATCCAGCAGCAGAAAGCCGCATTCGGGACAAATGGAAATTATTAAGGACCCGCATTGGGGGCACGCTACCGGCGTCTCAGTAGACCGTCCAGTTTCTCTGTCATGGAGTTCGATGCTGTATTCACACTGAAGATTTGAACAGAGCGCGTAGGGCATTTCCTTTAGAAAACAACAAATTTATTTTGCACAGCGTATCGGACGAGATTCGCTATCGAATGAATATCGAGCTTCCACATGATCCTGCTCCGGTACGTTTCAATGGTCTTAATGCTTAGGATCAGGCTGGCCGCAATTTCTTTGTTACTCTTGCCTTCAGCAAGCAACTGGAGAACTTCACTCTCTCGTTTGGTCAGTTTATTCCCGTGCGCTGGCGTAAGGAGGCCCCCACGTAACCGAGAGTCTTTTACGCCAGCAGCGAAGGTATGTCAACAAAATAAATCAGATTCAGTAGTACTGTACGGGTATTAAATTCAATTGACACGTCTCCTGTAAGTATGTAGATTCCTTATTCGGAAGGGCGTTCCGTCATATCCCACCATCCTCTGAGAGGGAAGCTAGGAGATGACCCCCAAAGGAACGCCCTGCTTGCTGCAATCACGAAGTCAAACGAGCAAGAAGAACTAACAGGAAGGGATTGTGTCCATTGATTCCTCGCATTGATAGCGTTGCTTGACGGACGGGACGTGACACGGTACAAAGCTCAGACTCCTGGCTCGTCCAAAATACAGTCTGGGCCACTGGCCGCTTCGACTTGGCGTTTTCCTTCTCTAATTCTTTGAGTTGTTTGCTAGGATTTTCACTCGACTGCTGAATATCTGATAGTCCCTAAACTGGCCGCGACACCAGAAGATGTGCTTCTTGTAGCGAGCCACCGTAAAAATGGTCAGAGGAACGCGCAGAAGAGGCTCATTCTCCCGCCTGAACCACCCGTAGGTAAGGACAACGTGAACGTCCTCCCATCCTCGATAGGCCTTCAATTTGTCAGAAAGATCTAAATGCTCCGACATTCGTATCATGTTCCCGTCCTCATCCGTCCAAACTTCCCCGTAACAGGCGACGGCGACAGGCTTGCCGATGGTGAAGAAGAAAGAATCTTCGACGGGTTCAAAGGGACACAAGTTATCCTCGACGTTGGCGTAATACTGAAAGACCTTCATCCGTTGCTCGTTCACAACTACGTCGGCGGCTTGACGAACTCTTAATCGGAATTCCGTTCCAACCATCTTTGGCAGCGTCGCCCATTCGTCAGCCGGAAGCACCCAACCATTCTGATGAGGGTAAGGTGCCTCCTCTAACTCTATCTTGCCGTCAGGATACGCGCGGAATCGCTGAACTCCATCGATAACCCGGGCTTCAAACTGTGCCTCAGCAGAGGGCTCCTTGTCTCCCGAGCCCCAGGCAAAACCCTGCACAGCGATGAAGTTGCGCATACTATCTGCCAGAAGTTGAGCTTTTTTTCGTAGAATGCTGACTTCATAAGGTTCCTCGGGCCGGTGCTGTAGCCCATCAGCGGGGCGTGGCACGAATTTTGGATAGTGGTCAGGGGGTGGTATGAATTTTGGATAGAGGTCTGCCGAAACTGGTGAGACATCCTTGGTGGTGGGAAATATTTTCTGCGCTAGGAAGGGCTGTACTCTGCTTACGAAGTCAACTAGGGTTTGAACCGGCACAGCTACCGCCATCGTTTCACTGGTCGCGCTCAGAATTCCTATGATCTTTTCGGTCTTCCTATCAACGACAATGCCGCCGCTTGCCCCCTGTATGCGAATTGGTTTATCGGCGGACAACTGGTAGTCAAAGGCGAATAGACCTGATGTCGTTGGCGCTTTGAATGTGGCGGGAAATCGAGTGAGTTTGCGAATGGGATTGATAATTCCCTTGGGGTAACCGTAGATGTCAACTTCCTGACCAACTTCCAGCTCATCAAGACTGAAAGCAAGACCATGATGATGAGGCAGCGAGCGTCTTAATTCGAAGATAGCAAGGTCCCGTTTCGCGGCATAAGGAAGCACGTCCCCGTTCCCGAGGTTGTTCGCGGTAGCGCCTTCATCGTGCGGACCCGTAGCAAAATATCGTTGGATAATCTTTTCTCGTTTGATCTTGCCAGGCCGCGTGGTCATAGCTACGTGATAATTGGTCACGATGAAACGGCACGCGGCGTCCAGGCAAAAGCCCGTACCGAAGCTAGCATCGAGGTCGAGCTTAGGTCCAAGCTTCCCCGAAATACTAAGCTTTGCCGAGGGAATTATCTTCACCGAGGTAATAGGAACTACGATCTCGCTAAAATCCTGAGTGTGTTCCGTGGAAGAAGACGGGATTGTCGAGGAACTCGGGAAGGCTTCTTGGGCCGGTGCCGAGGGAGCCAGACACGAGCTTACAATGAACAGCGGAATGACATTGCGCAAAATCATTGGAAATCACGGAGCTAGTTCCAATGTTTTGCATGTGCTTCACCACGGACTGAACGCTGAACACAAAGGATTTAGTACGGGTTAAATCGATGGTCCAACCAAAATGAAACAGATAAGGAACCCATTGCGGGAAAACGGTGCCGATACGAACTCATGTCCTCACGCGATTCGCGCCGTGTTTCGGATTCCTGTCATGGCCGTCGCGCTTTTCCATGTCGAACAATTTCTGACCGGCATCTCAAGAAGACCGCACAGATCGTCTTCGAGGAGCGGTTTTTATGGGTCTAGCAAACAGTAATGTGGGATTCGAAAATGCAGGTATGTTGGGAAACAACGGGCCGACCGTCGAACTGAATAATCGTCCGACGCTGGTCGTAAGCAGGTCAACCGCCGAGCCAGCGAGAAAGAGCATCAGCCTTGCCGGGGTTCAGGCCGTGAACTTCATTGCCGGAGTAACGCGATCTTACAGAGCGCAACTATGGTGGGTGGTCTCTATGTGTTCGTAAACACGCAGCCCGGCGTAGTGACCCTCGCCCTCGACAATGGCGGGACTGTCGGAGGTCAAGCGATTTACGTCCTGGCATTCGGTGCGCCTGTTAAGTTTTTCTTCGACGGAACCAATCTTAACTTACTGAAGCACGGCCGGACGGCCCGGACCTAGAATTCTCGCCATCTCGACCCGACAATTAATTGCCAGTATTAACGAACTGGAAGCACTGTCCCTGGTTCTTAAAACCGAAGGTCTGCCAGCCATCGCTACACTGCGCTGTGCTCGTAACTGGCGTCAAAAGATACGCCCGGAACTTGTCGTTAACCAGTCCGTAGCCTACAATTTGCCCATCATTGTTAATGTCAAAGGCCCAACTCAGCTCCCAACCAGAACCCGAAGGAATCAGCGCATTCAAATCGGCCATATTCCCTCCCTCGTAAAGGAAGGCACGCTGGCGGTATTGGATGCATACGCCAGATGAACATGTAGCATTATATGGAACCCACGTGGTTCCGATAACTTGCTGCTGGTCGTTAATAGCAGCGGCAACTGTTTGCGGGCTCCCGAGGGAGCCGATATCGGTGACGACGCCATCCGTATAAAGAAAGGCATGGAAGGCGCTCTTATCCGCAATAAGAAAGTCCCCGACGACTTGACCACGATTATTTACGTCTCTCGCGTAGCTTTCCGTTCCCGATTGGAAAATGTCTGTCGTGACGCCCTGGCTGGAGACAAACGCGGTTGCAGTACCGTTAAATTGAGGAGACGCGAAGCCAACAATCACGCCTTGATCGTTGATGGCAAGAGCACCACTATAGCCGCCAAAAGAGTCGATATCTGTCATTGCGCCGTTGCTATACAGGAAGGCGTGTCGAGTAATAGGGTCGATATAAGAGTAGCCGACCGCATCCCCCAGATTGTTGATGGAAGTAGCCACTCCATTAAACCCATAGGAAGTGACACCCCCAAGTGAACCGAGGGAAGCAAGGTTGCCTGTTCTACTGTCAAATACTGCGGGAGAGTAAATGCCACCAAAAATACTGCCACTGCCAATTTGACCAAAGTCGTTGATTTCAGTAGGTCCCACGGTCTGTATGCTCTGGCTGTTAAGGGGGGAGAGATCAATCATTCGACCTTCGCTGTAGAGAAAGGCGTGAGTTGACACATCCCCTGTTATCCTCGATGCTCCAACAACCTGCGCGAGCCCGTTAATTGCATAGGCAAAACTTTCCGTGCCGCCAAGAGTGCCAAGGTCAGTGACAAAGTATCCCCGATTTATGGCGGCGCCAGGAGACGCGGTCATGATGTAGTTGTCAGTTGCTCCTTGAACTGCTGTATTGCCGGTTCCGACTTTGGAGAGCAACCTATGCCCCAGTATCGCCTCGGGGTTAGGAAAAATGAGAGGGCTCTCACGTGAATCCTGTCGAAAAACTCCGTACGCGCTTATGTCACGGCTTGACGTCGAATTTGAAGCGTTGGGGTTTGCGCTAGTCTGGGCGTGGAGAGCCGAGGCGGCACCGACGAACAACACTACCGCCAACAGTTCGACTCTGTGAAATGATAAGAAGCGTTTCATGGGGTTGTCCTCCTGACATCCGAGAATTTTTGGAGGATGCAAGGGCCGACCTGGGGGCACACATTCGAAAGCGCCCTTAGTGAAAAAGAACACCGCGAATGCGACAAGAGTCTACCATGAGGCCATATTCACCCGTGGCTGGCGTCACGCCTCAAAGCGACGGTAAATCGGGTTACCGCAGAATTGGTTTCAAACTCACGGTGTGATGAAGCCACTGACGGCTGATCGCCTACACGGACTTCCGGGCCGACTTCTCGCTCCTGCTCATAGCCGGCTTTTCCGAACCAAACCACGCAGCGCCCGAGCCTGGGCGTCTTCGACACCACGCGCTTTAAGCGGTGGGCTTTGGAGACAGAAAAGCTGGGCATTCTTTCAACCACTCGTCTACAAATAGTGATGGCAGGCCCGGATTAGTTTCATTTTGAAATACGAAATGATCAACCGCTCGCAGTTGAAAGTTGCATCGAGCTTCTTACTCCTGGTAAGTCGGGCCGGTTCAATGGGTCGGCGCAACACCATCTAGTCAGTTGATCCGACAGCTCTTCCCCATGGAGAACCGCTTTGTCCGGCTGTACTCAATCAGACCCTAGCCAGGATGGTGTTCCGTTTGAATCAACGCCCGTGAACGACTCTTAGCTATTGAGGCCCCTGCTAGTGGATCTCGGCCTAGTGTTGCATCGCTATTCGTTAACGGCTCCGGGCTTTTCCGGGGCCGATTTTCTATTTAGGAGGCAGAGCCGCTAGACATCCTTTACTCAAGGAAGTAACCCCGAACGATACGCGCAAGCGTAGGCAGGGGCAGCAGCCAATCCCGCCATGAAGCAGAAACTCTCCGCAGTTGCTTTACCTGTTGTATCGGAAGTCCCCACTACAGCACGAATCATTACACCAAGACCTTTACTTGCCGTTCTCACAGACCCATTTCGCACCGCTGGAACCTCTCCGCCACGGAAGTTCTAGAAGCCAGCCGAGACTCCCAGCGGTATGAGTGTCACTCCTGCCTCGGCCCCTGCTATCATTGACACCGAAACGGTTCGAACGGTTCATCGGAGAGGAAAATCGATGAGCCGAAGAATCGGTCAGAACGGAAGCGTAGAAGTGCGCAATGGAGCTTGGCGAGGCAGATATCTAGTGGACGTTCCAGGTCAAGCGGAGCGCCAAAAGAGGTCCTATCGTTACCGGATCCCCGTTTGAGTAGTTCTCATGAACGACAACTCACGCAGGGCCTTTGTGTCGCGCTTGCTTACTGGTGCTGGGGCAGCATTCGCTTGGAGTGCTTTGCCTCACTTCGCAGCGGCGCATGAGCACGCGGCCGCACAAGTGAAAACTGGAGAACGCAAGTTTGCGCGCTTCACCTCCGAAGAAGCAATGCAGATGGAAGCAGTCTGCGAGCAGATCATTCCGTCCGACGATGGGCCGGGCGCACGCGAAGCCGGTGCGGTCTACTTCATTGATTACGCACTAACCCAGACCGAGCCTCATTTACAGCCTCTATTCCGGGATGGTTTGAAACAGCTAGCAGCGGCGGCGGCACCGCAAACTTTTAGTGAACTGACATCGGAGCGGCAGTTTGCCGTGCTGAAAAACTTGGAATCCACCGACTTCTTTCGGCGGGCGCGCGAGTACACAATCCTCGGCTTTCTCGGCAACCCCAAACGTCAAGGCAATCGCGACGAGCTGGGTTGGAAGTATATCGGGTTCGAGAATCCTGGCATGTTCTCGCCACCCTTCGGCTACTACGATGCTGAATTGCTCTCCGGTAAGAAATCGGGTGAGTGATGACCGCTCCGGCGAGATACAAGACGACAGATGTGGTGGATTTCGTAATCGCGGGATCCGGCGCGGCAGGCGGAGTCCTGGCGAAAGAGCTGTCCTCGAATGGATTTCGCGTGGTCGTGCTTGAGCAGGGACCGCGTCTTGAGCCGGGCGACTTCGAGCACGACGAATACTGGGCGTACAACCTGAACGCGCTCACTAACAACTGGCGCGAGCAGCCGAACACGTTTCGCAAGTCGCAAAACGACAGTGCGCAAACGAAGCCAACTGTCTGGTATGGACGGCTGGTCGGCGGCGGCAGTGTTCATTTCACCTCCAATTATTGGCGGTTTCATGAGATCGATTTCGTGGAGCGTTCCAG
>WNFO01005355.1_pt1 | contig 17972 bp, 15 predicted proteins | sample 5400251 | NCBI WGS metagenome assembly WNFO01 (sample SAMN13153354, study PRJNA577476) | soil metagenome | isolation source: 100 cm saprolite under Madrone tree | place: USA:California | collected 2016-06-14
TCCCGGACGCTCTCGCACTTCTAAAGCAATCGCCTCAAGATGTCTTTCACGATGATAAGCCGAGAGAATTTTTTGAGGGCGCGATTCATATCTTTTCGAAAGATAAAGAGAAGGCGCTTGCTGCCTTCAAACGCGCTCGACCCATTGCAGAAAAAGCCGTGCTCGAAGGTCCGACTGATGCGTCGCGGCACGTAATCCTCGGCATGATTCTGGCGGGGCTTGGTGAGAAGGACGGGGCTATCGCCGAAGGCAGACGCGCCGTCGAACTTCTACCCGAATCTCAGGATGCCCTCGATGGGCCAAAGATGACTGTTGCGCTCGCTCAAATCTACGCCTGGACAGGCGAAACCGATCAGGCGCTTGAGCTCATTGACCGTTCGCTGAGTACTCCCAATGGAGTCACAGTTCCCTTCCTCGCACTTGATCCGATGTGGGATCCGCTGCGAGACGATCCCCGTTTTCAGGCATTGATCGATAGGTACGCTACAAAAGCTTAACGGCGACTTCTCGTCTTCGCTTCCGACAGGAATCGTGCTGACAATGGGGTCACGAGAAGAATTGGAGAGAGAGCGATCACCGGCACAAAGTGAACGCCGCGTGTCAATTTCATGTCTATATTTTCGCCGTTGAACTATAATCCCGGTCAGTCCAAGTCTCTTGTTATGAGCGATGGCTTCTTCGAGGAAGTGAAACGGCGAAAGGTTTACCGGGTGGCGGCAGCCTACATCATCGCTGCCGGCGGCATAATTCAACTGGCCTCGGCCGCGTTTCCGGCATGGGAATTGCCAAACTGGGCGTTGCGCCTGGTGATTGTGCTGTTACTGGTCGGGTTCCCAATCGCGCTCATTCTCGCCTGGGCCTTCGATGTCACACCGCAAGGCATCCGAGCCACACCCAACGTGGCTGTGCCTAGAACAAACCGCCGTCGCAACATAATTATGCTTGTCGCAACCGGAGTGATCGTCTCCGCGATCGCGGGATTTTTCCTTCTCCCCCGTATTTCTTCCGCGCGCAAGATCGACAAGTCGATCGCCGTGCTTCCTTTTGAAAACCTGAGCGACGAAAAGGAGAACGCCTACTTCGCCGATGGTATCCAGGACGACATCCTTACGAACTTGTCGAAAATCGGCGACCTTAAAGTGATTTCCCGAACGTCCGTGATGCAGTATCGGGGAAAGGCGCCGAACATTCGTGATATCGGCAAAGCGCTCGGCGTGTCGACTGTTCTCGAGGGCAGCGTTCGCCGGTCAGGAAACAAGGTGCGGATCAACGTGCAATTGATCGACGCAAACAGCGACCAGCACATTTGGGCGAGCGATTACGACCGCGATCTGACGGATGTTTTTGCTATCCAAAGCGATCTCGCGCACGAAATCGCAAACGCGCTCCAGGCGAAACTGTCCGACACGGAAAAAGCGCTCATGGAGCGCAAACCTACGGAGAATGCCGAGGCCTATCTCGCCTTTGTCCAGGCACATGATCTCCAGTGCGCTGTCGAGGACTTCGGGAAACTCAAACAAAGCGAGCAGCTTTATGCGCGCGCCGTCGAGCTCGACCCGAAATTTGCGCTCGCTCTTGCGCGCTACTCGCAGTTGGAAAGTTGGATTTTTCACATCTATGATCCAACTCGGGAACGGCGCCAAAAAGCCCGCGCTCTCGCTGAGCAGGCGCTGCAATTACAGCCTGACCTGCCAGAGGCGCACTTAGCCATGGGGTTTTCTTATTATTACGGCGACAACAATTACGACGCGGCGCAGAAAGAATTCGAAATCGCCCGGCGCGGATTGCCTAACGAATCCGAAGTTTATCTCGCTCTCGGCGCGATCCAACGCCGCCAGGGCAAATGGGCAGAATCGACTGCGAACCTTGAAAAGGCCGCCAGTTTGAATCCGAAAGACAGCTGGCCGCTGCAAAATCTCGCTGAAAATTACCAGGTGCTGCGGAACTTCGATGCGGCCAACAAAACGATCGACCGCGGCCTCCAAATTAACCCAACAGACGTGGGACTTTGGGAGTACAAGTCCAAGCTGGCCATCGCCGAGAAAGGCGATCTGAGCGTTTCGGAGAAAGCATTTCAAACGGTGAAATCGATGCCGATGAACGACAAGGACAAACTTAGGATCGCCGGCTCGCGCGCGGACGTTTTTGTTTTGGAACGAAAATACCAGGAAGGATTGCGCGAAGCGGAAAGCCTGCCGGACGATCTCCTCGCACCGATTCACCCCGCAGCCTTGTATGGCAAATATTATATCATCGGCTTTGCGCGAAAGGCGCTTCAGGACGAAGCCGGCGCGCGAGCCGCCTTCCTGAAAGCAAAAGACCTCCTCGAAGCGCAACTGAAAGAAAGTCCAGATGCGCCGGACATTCATATTCAGTTCGCGAAAGCTCTCGCCCATCTCGGAGAAAAAGATGCCGCGCTAGGTGAAGCGCGGCGCGCCACCGAATTGCTTCCGGAGAGCAAAGACGCCCTTGGCGGCCCGGAAATTGCCGGTGGCGTGGCCGAAGTTCACGCCATTCTTGGCGACAACGGTCGCGCGATTGAAATCCTCGACGGATTGTTGAGCCGACCAAGCGCTGTCACGGTGCAAGGCCTGAAGCTGAATCCGATTTGGGATCCGTTGCGGAGCGATCCGCGTTTTCAGGCTTTGATCGACAGGCACGACACAAAAGCTTAGCGCTGGCTTCCGTTTTCACTGCCGAAAACGGTCCTCATCCCGAAATACGTGAGGAAATTTCGCAAAGCGAATGGCCCATGTGAAATGAACGGCGCCCTTCATTTTCATGTCTATATTTTCGCCGTTGAACTATAGTCCGGGCGAATCCAGATCTGTTGCTATGAGCGGCTTCTTCGAGGAAGTAAAACGGCGGAAGGTCTACCGGGTGGCGGTAGCCTACGTCATAGCTGCCGGCGGCATTATCCAACTGGGTTCGGCCGCGTTTCCGGCATGGGAACTGCCAAACTGGGCGCTGCGCTTGGTGATTGTGCTGTTACTGGTTGGTTTTCCAATCGCCTTGATCCTCGCCTGGGCCTTCGATGTCACGCCGCAAGGCATCCGAGCCACACCCGACGTGGCAGTGCCTAGAATACGCCGCCGCCGCAACGTGATTATGCTTGTCGCAACCGGTGTGATCGTCTCCGCAATCGCGGGATTTTTCCTCCTCCCCCGTATTTCTTCTGCGCACAAGATCGACAAGTCGATAGCCGTCTTGCCGTTTGAAAATCTGAGCGACGACAAAGAAAACGCCTACTTCGCAGACGGCATTCAGGACGATGTGCTGACAAACCTGTCCAAGATCGGCGACCTCAAAGTGATTTCGCGCACTTCCGTCATGCCGTATCGAGGGAAGACGTCCAACGTTCGTGAAATCGGGAAGGCGCTGGGTGTCGGTTCGATTCTCGAAGGAAGTGTTCGCCGCGTCGGGAATCGCGTACGCGTGAATGTGCAGTTGATTTGCGCCGACACCGACGAGCACCTTTGGGCGGAAGACTACGATCGCGAGCTAACCGACGTGTTCGCGATTCAAACTGATCTCGCCCAAAAAATCGCCGAAGCCCTGCAAGCCAGGTTGTCGCCCGGAGAGAAGTCACGGATGGAACGCAAACCCACAGAAAATGGGGAGGCCTATCTGGCTTTTGTCCAGGCGCATAATCTTTCGTGCGCCTTTGAGGACCTCGAAAAGCTGAAACAGAGCGAGCAGCTTTATCAGCGCGCGATCGAACTGGATCCAAACTTTGCCGTGGCCATTGCACGTTACTCGCAATTGGAAAGCTGGATTCTGCACATATTTGAGCGAACACCGGAACGCCGCGAACGGGCCCGGACTCTTGCGGAGCGGGCTCTCCGACTGCAGCCGGATCTCCCCGAGGCGCATCTCGCGCTGGGGTCTTCGTACTACTACGGCGATAACAATTACGACGCTGCCCTAAAAGAATTTGAGACCGCGCAGCGTGGATTGCCTAACGAATCCGAAGTTTATCTCGCGCTCGGCGCAATCCAGCGGCGCCAGGGGAAGTGGGCAGAATCGACGGGTAATCTGGAGAAGGCGGTTAGCTTAAATCCCAAAGACACCTGGGCGCTGCAAAATCTCAGTTTCAATTACCAGATGCTGCGAAACTTCGCTAAAGCCAACGAGACCATCGATCGCGCGATAGTATTGAACCCTACAGCCTTCGAGCCTTGGGAAGTCAAATCGAAATTCGCGCTGTTTGAGAGAGGCGACTTTAGTGTGGCCGAGAAAGCATTCGAAGCAGTGAAGTCTGCCTCGATGACCAACGAGCAGAGACTCAACGCCGCCAGCGCGCGGGCGAACGTCCTTCTTTTGGAGCGCAAGTACCGAGAAGGATTGCAGGAAGCCGAAAACCTGCCGGACGATCAGGTCGCCGGTTTCCCAGGATACTTGTGGAGCAAGTATTACTACATTGGCTTTGCACGGAAGGCGCTGCAGGACGAGCCCGGAGCGCGAGCGGCCTTCCTGAAGGCGAAGAGCGTCATCGAGGAACAACTTAAGCGGAGTCCCGATTCCGAGGACTTGCATATTCAGCTGGCAAGAATGCTCGCGTATCTTGGCGAAAAGGCTTCCGCGCTGGCGGAGGCGCAACGCGCGACTGAACTGCTTCCTGAAAGCAAGGATGCATTTGGTGGTCCGGAAATTATGACCGCGGTGGCTGAAGTTTACGCAGTTCTCGGTGAGAACGATCGCGCGATTGCAATTCTGGATGGATTACTAAGCCGGCCAAGCGCGGTCACTGTGGAAGTTCTAAAAGTTAATCCGGTTTGGGACCCATTGCGAAGCGATCCACGCTTTCAAGCTTTGATCGACAAATACGGTGCCAAAGCCTAGAGCGTTGCCCATCGTCCGCTCTAGCAGGGGAAAAGCACGTCCGCTCGGGCGAAGCCCTGAGTTTCTTTTGCGATCGGCTTTGCTTCTCTTCGCGCTCGCGACCAGGGCGCACGGGGGAGACTGGACGATTGTCTCGGCTAATTCGGAGCCAGGACGCGCAGGGGTTTTTCATCGGCATATTGTTCTGGAGAACGTTGCCACCGGACAAATCGCCGTGGATCTTGCAATATTTTCTACGAAATCGTGCACTTTGCGAGTGATTCAAAATGAGAACGGCGCTGCGGCTCTTGGCGATATGATGAGACAGGAGGGATGTCTAGCTGGCGTGAATGGCGGCTATTTCGATGATAAATTCGCGCCGATCGGTCTGCGGATTGTGAATGGACAAGTAATCGCGCGACTGCAACGCGCGCGATTGATTACGGGTGTGCTCGTCGCGTCATCGCGCGGAGTGCAAATTGTGCGCGCCCGTGAATTTTTACAGCGTCAAAAAATCGTCGCTGCGATCCAGTGCGGTCCATTCCTCGTCGATGGGTCCCGGCGCGTTCCTGGTTTGAACGTTTTGCAGCGGGCACGGCGAACTTTTGCCGCGACAGGATCGAACGGGCGCGCGTTGCTCGGCTTCTGCTCAGGAATTTCGCTCGCCGACTTGGCTACGGTCCTTGCAACCACGCCAATCGCTGGGGATTTGAAAATTGAGCGCGCACTAAACTTCGATGGTGGTTCCTCGAGCGCATTCTGGTTTGCACGGGAGAACGGCAGCGTATTTTCCATTCCAGAGCGGAAACCTGTCCGTGATTTTGTGGCTTTGGTACCAAAGTAAATTGTAGGGCAGGCGCTTCGCCTGCCAATGTTTTTGGTTCGGCAACCGGCGCGGTTGCCCTACAATTTTACGTATGCGCACGTTTGGCGGATTCAGATCTGGCGATCGTTTTTTCTATGGCGAAGTGCGTGGCGATGCTGTGCACGTACTGACAAGACCGTATTGGATCGAGATCCAACCCACCGGTGAGGTGTTGCCGTTCGCGAGTTTGCAGGTCGACCTTCCAGTTGCGCCATCGAAACTAATCGCCGTCGGGTTGAGTTACGCTGATCACATCACGGAGATGAAGCGGACACCGCTTGGCACACCGCTGATCTGGTTTAAATCCCCGGGCTCGCTTCTGCCGCACAACGGCGCAATCGAAATTGCGTTTCCCGAACATCAAACCGATTTCGAAGCGGAGTTGGCGGTCGTCATTGGCAAGACCGCGAAAAATGTCGTCGTGGAACACGCGCTCGATTTTGTTTTCGGGTACGCAATCGGTCTGGACATCAGCGATCGGGATTTACAAAAGAGCGAGAAGCAATTTGGTCGCTGCAAATCATTCGACACTTACACGCCGATCGGGCCCTTCGTTTATGCCGATGCGGATGTTGCCGATGTTTCGCTGGAGCTATGGCAGAATGGCGAGCTGCGCCAGAGCACGCGCACAAGCCAAATGATCTATTCGGTTGCGAACATTATTTCATTTGCGAGTCAGTCGCTCACACTTTTGCCCGGCGATGTGATTTTGACTGGAACGCCCTCTGGCGTCGGTCCGATTCATGCCGGCGATGAATTGGAAGCAGCAATCGGCGATTGGCCGCGCCTGCGGAACAGGGTCGTCGGCGCGCAACGCGTTGCGGATCGCAACCCCGAAAAAAGCTCGGCAATCACAATTTGAGAGACTTGCTTACGTCCCACGAGTTGAGATATTTCGAATCAAAGATGCGACCTTTCGTCGAAAGGGAGCACCGCTGGAAAAAAATGAAAAGTTTTGCTCGACTCTCAACCAAGTCGTCTGCAATAAAAGAAAACCTGTATCTAAATCGATACGGGTCAGATCAAACTCCTGGTTCACTTATGAAAACACTACTTGCCATCTGTTCATGCTCATTCGCGTTTGCACTGATTTCGCTCGCGCAATCTCCACCGCCGAGACAAGCTCCTCCTGCAGCAGGAACAAGTCCGGCTGCCCAAGCGCCGACAAACCCGGCCGCGGCGGCGCAGGCGCCTGCTACAAACGTGCCGCCAGGGCAACCTGCAGCACAGCAACCAGCAGCGCCCGGACAACCCGGTGCTGTAGGGCAACCTCCTGCACTCGGACAACCCGGTGCTGTAGCACAACCAGGAGCGCCTGGACAACCCGGAGCTGCCGGACAACCTGCTGCACCGGGCGCGCCGGTTACCGCCACACTCAGCCCTGGACAGCCCGCCGCCGAGAGTCCTGCCGCAGCGGCTGCGAGTGCCGCACCTTCTGCTTCGCCCACTCCCGAAACCGGCTTCCTTGCCGGTAATTGGTTGATCGACAAGTTCCACAAGGGCGGTCCAATCATGTGGCCGATTTTGATTGTATCGATCATCGGTCTCACTGTGGTGATCGAGCGAATCTTTTGGTGGACCGGCCGCTGGTTCCGTCGTGACCCCAAACGGATCGAGAAAGTGTTTACTGCGATTGAGAATGGCGATACCGCCGAAGCCTCCCGGCTTTCCCGCGGATCGCGTGATCCAGTTTTGCGCATGATGTGGAATGGCCTCAATCACCAACACGCCTCGTTGCAGGGCGCATTGCAGGTCGCTGCCGGCATCGAGATCAAACGCGCGGGTCGATTCCTCGTCGTCATGGACACACTCGTAACTTTGGCGCCATTGCTCGGTCTGTTAGGCACGATTACCGGTCTTATTAGGTCGTTCAGCTTTCTCGGCAACGAAGAGCTGGCGGTGCAAGCCGTCACCGGCGGTATCGCCGAGGCGCTCATTGCCACGGCCTGCGGTCTCGGTATTGCCATCTTCGCACTAATTCCATTTAACTTTTTCACTTCCCGGGTGTCTAACTTGGAGTTCGAATTGCAGACTGCGGCCACAAACCTGGAAGTGATGTTAGGAGCACAAACCGCGGGACGCGAACTGGATTTCGCGGCGCAAGCCCCATCTTCTGGGAAAGGCTCGTCGATCTAAAGATATTTTAAGGTATTTAATGCATGTAAGCTCGCCCATTCCTCACAAGAAAGCGCGGATCGAGATCATTCCGTTGATCGACATCATGTTCTTTCTGCTCGCCAGTTTCATGATGGTGAGCTTGAGCCAGGTGCATATGAAAGGCATTAAGGTGAATTTGCCTTCGGGTGTTTCAGGCCAGACGCAGACAAAGCGCGAGTACATCAGCGTCTCTGTTGATAAGAACGGGAATTATTTCTTCGACAAGGACCAAGTCTCGGATGAGGAACTGATGAGTCGCCTGCACAAGGTGCACGATTCGGCCCCTGAAGCAAAGGTGTTCGTTCGCGGCGATCGGGACTCGGTTCACCTGAATGTTACCCATGCCCTTGATATAATCCGCTCGGCTGGTTTTTATAAGATCTCGTTTGAAATTAGGAGCGAGGCGCTCAAGGGAGTTCCGGGACCGCCCCATTGATGGACCATGGCAACATCGGAAGTAAAACCGCTAATTTACCGGCCACCGCCTCGATGGTATTTCTGGACCGCGCTTGGCGCCGCATTGGCGATCCACCTCACAGCGGTTGCAGTCTCTCAAAGACATGAGGCCCCTGCGGTAGACCTTCCTCCACAGCCGCCTCAAGTCGTCGAGGCAGTATTGGCGCCACCCGAGGCCACTCCTCCGCCAGAAGATATTCCGATCCCAGAGCCTCCTCCTCCTCCAGACATCAAGCCAGAGTTTGTCGAAGAAAGAACACCGCCACCGCGGCAGCCACAGAACGCGCAAAAATTTGCGCCGATCAAAGCCCCTGGGCCGATGTCGATGTCTCGAGCAAAAGCGCTCGCCTTGTATGCGCCGCGTCCGCAGTATCCTTACGAGGCGCGGTCGCGGCACGTCACCGGTAGTGGAGTGATCGTCGCCCAGGTGGATGCAGCTAGCGGCAACGTCACTAGCGCCTCCGTCTCGACAAGCACCGGGAGTCCCATCCTGGATAATGCCGCCACTAGCGCGTTTCGGCAGTGGCGATTTAGACCTGGAACAGTTTCCAAGGTTAACATTCCCATCACTTTCACCATGACCGGCGCGTCGTACTAAATACCACAATATGAGACTAGCTTCGCCAGTTCCGCATAAACGAGCGCGTATCGAGATCATTCCTTTGATCGACATCATGTTCTTTTTGCTCGCCAGCTTCATGATGGTCAGCCTGAGCCAGACTCACATGAAAGGCATTCGCGTGAATTTGCCGGCTGCGGTAGGACCTCCGTCAAACCAAGTGAAGGATTTTGTCTCCATCAAAGTGCTGGAGGGAAATGCCGTGTTCTTCGATAACCAGTACGTAGCAGACGAACAAGTCCTGCCGCGCCTGTTTGAGCTTCACAGGGCAAATCCGGATATCAAAATTTCCATCAGCGCAACGCCGATGGCGATCTACGGTGACGTCATTGGAGTCCTCGACAAGGTTCGCTCGGTCGGAATCACAAAGGTCGGTTATCAGATTAGAGCAGCTGCTGGGGTTGCGCCTGCAGGTGCTGCGCCGCCGGCAGGTGCTCCGCCACCGCCACCGCCGCCGCCCAAACCCTAGATTACAGGAGGCGTTAGTCTCTTACGACTGAATGTCCCGATCGCTTTTATGCTGAGCGGGGCGGCGTATTTAAGAACACCCGTAATTTTTCCAACGCGCGAGCCCTGTGGCTTAATTGATTTTTTTCCGCAGGTTCAAGCTCACCGAAAGTTCGTTTGAAACCGTTTGCGACAAAAATCGGATCATATCCAAATCCGCCCGATCCGCGCGGTTGATCAGCGATTTGTCCCTCAACAACTCCTTCAAACACTCCGAGAACCTCGCCTTTGCGCGCCAGCGCCAGCACGCAACGGAATCGAGCGCGACGTGCGTCTTTCGGAGCGCCAACTCGTTCAAGTTCCTCCAATAACTTCTCGATTTTTTCGCCGTCGCTCGCAGCCGCTCCCGCGTAACGCGCGGAATAAATCCCTGGCGCTCCACCGAGAGCATCGACCTCCAGCCCAGAATCGTCCGCAACCACAAACCCGGGCACGAGCTTCCAAACTGCTACAGCTTTGAGAATCGCGTTATCTTCAAAAGTTCTGCCAATCTCCGCAATGTGGGGAATCTCAGGATGCTCAGCCAGATCGTTTACTTGGAACTGCGGCCCGAGAATCTCCTGGATTTCTTTGGTCTTATGCGCATTGCGCGTTGCGAACAAAAGCTCGATCACAATTCAAATGAATCTGGAAACCAGGAATCCAAGAGTAAATTTTAGTTTGTTTTCCTGGCTTCCTGGGTTCCTGATTGAAAATGTAATGAGCAGCGAGCGGCGCAAACCATACCCATTCGACGACATTGAACCGAAATGGCAAGCCATTTGGGAGGAGCGGCAGCTTTTTCACGCGTCCAATCCTCGCGAGAAAGGTTTCGATCCGGCGAAGCCGAAATTTTACGTCCTCGATATGTTTCCGTACCCGAGCGGAGCAGGGTTGCACGTTGGACACCCCGAAGGTTATACCGCAACGGACATCGTTGCTCGCTACAAACGAATGCGCGGCTTCAACGTGTTGCATCCCATGGGTTGGGACGCATTCGGTCTGCCCGCCGAGCAATACGCGATCAAAAGTGGCCAGCACCCCGCCGTCACCACGCGGGAAAACGTCGCGAAGTTCAAAAGCCAACTAAAGCGCATCGGTTTTTCCTACGACTGGCAGCGTGAGATCAACACGACTGACCCGCGTTATTACAAGTGGACGCAGTGGATTTTTCTCCAGATTTACAATTCCTGGTTCAACCCGGAAACGAAGCGGGCTGAGCCCGTTTCGACCTATCGTGGCACTGATCCGGACAGCGTCCGGCTCGCCTATGTGGATGATGTCGCGGTCAACTGGTGCCCGGAGTTGGGCACAGTTCTGGCCAACGAAGAAGTGGTGGATGGAAAAAGTGAAGTTGGCGGGTTCCCGGTTGTTCGAAGGCCGATGCGTCAATGGATGCTGCGCATCACGGCGTATGCGGAGCGATTGCTCGATGAACTCGACGAACTTGATTGGCCCGAGGGAATAAAATTGCTTCAGCGCAATTGGATTGGAAAAAGCGAGGGCGCAGAGATCGATTTTAGAATCGAGAATCAGGACGCAAAAATCCGTGTTTTTACGACCCGTCCCGACACGCTTTACGGCGGGACGTTCCTGGTGCTCGCGCCGGAGCATTCGCTTGTCGATCGCATCGTCACCGAAGAGCAATGGCCTGCGGTGCGCGAATATCGAGAGAGGACCGCGCGCAAGAGCGATCTTGAACGGGTGGAGTTTGCGAAAGAAAAGACAGGCGTTTTTACCGGTGCGTACGCAATTAATCCAGCGAACGAACAGAAAATTCCGATCTGGATCGCCGATTATGTGCTCGCCGAGGCGAAAAAGAAAATTACCACCTGGCTGGAAGAGCGCGGCCAGGGCAAGCGCGCGATCAATTACAAATTGCGCGATTGGCTTTTTTCGCGACAACGCTATTGGGGCGAGCCGTTTCCGATTATCTGGCAAGACGGAAAACATCGCTCATTAAGCGAAACCGAATTGCCGGTGGTCCCGCCGCCGCTGGAAGATTATAAACCCACCGGTACGGGCGAACCTCCGCTGGCGAGAGCGAAAGAGTGGGTTCGCTATTCTGAGAAGGCCGTGCGCGAGACAAACACAATGCCGCAGTGGGCAGGCTCGTGCTGGTATTACCTGCGATTTTGCGATCCGCACAATGACAAACGTTTCGTTGGCGAACAAGCGGAACGTTATTGGATGGGCGGTGATAAGCCGGGTGGGGTGGATTTGTATGTCGGCGGGACCGAGCACGCGGTGCTACATCTGCTTTACGCGCGTTTCTGGCACAAGGTGCTGTTCGATCTTGGTTCCATCTCGAAACCGGAGCCATTCCAGCGGCTTGTCAACCAGGGAGTTATCCTGGGCGAAGATAATCAGAAGATGTCGAAGTCGCGCGGGAACATAGTGAATCCCGACGACGTGATCGACCAGTACGGCGCAGACGCATTTCGCTGCTACGAGATGTTTATGGGGCCGCTCGAGCAAATGAAACCGTGGAGCATGCGCGGTGTCGAAGGTGTCGCGCGTTTTCTCGCACGCGTCTGGCGCCTGCTCATGACTGAGAACCAGGGCGGCGAGTGGGAATTATCCGGAAAAATCAAACACGCTGACCCAAACAAGGCGCAACAGAAGATGCTGCATGCCACGATCAAGAAAGTCACTGAGGATATCGAATCGTTCTCGTTTAATACCGCAATCTCACAAATGATGATTTTCGTGAACGCATTTACCAATGCTGAAACGATTGCGTTGGCGGCGATGCGCAACTTTCTCGTTTTGCTGAATCCCTTTGCGCCTCACATCGCCTCTGAGTTGTGGGAAAGGTTGAGCGCGAAATTCGCGGATGCGCGCGGCGACATCACGGAACAGTCCTGGCCAAGCTATGACGAGCGGCTGCTTGTCGAGGACGAGGTTGAAATCGTGATTCAAGTAAACGGAAAACTGCGCGATCGAATGAAGATGCCAATCCTTGCAACAGAGAAGGAATTAAAAACTGCCGCGTTGTCGAGCCCGAAGATTCAAGATCGAATCGCCGGTAAGACTGTGCGCAATGTAATTGTGGTCCCGAGAAAGCTAGTCAATATCGTCGTATGAAGAAGATCTGGAAAGAATTCCAGGAATTCGCCGTAAAGGGCAACGCTGTTGATCTCGCAGTCGGCGTAATTATCGGCGCGGCCTTCGGTTCAATAATCGGTTCTTTGGTCAAAGACATCATCATGCCGCCGATCAGCCTGCTCACCGGCGGACTCGATTTCTCCAATAAATTTCTCATTCTTCGGGCGGCCAAAGACGGCTCGACGGCATTCAATACTCCCGTAGACGCCGCGAAGGCCGGAGCGATCACCTGGAATTACGGCAACTTCATTACGCTCGTGATCAACTTTGCCATCGTTGCAGGCGCAATTTTTCTTCTGGTTCGAGCAATCAATCGACTCAGACATCCAGCCGAAAAAGAACCCGACACCAAAGATTGTCCGGCGTGCGCGATGAAGATCCCGATTAAAGCGGCTCGTTGTCCCCATTGCACGAGCGAGCTCTCGCAGTCGGCTACGCGCTAGCGCTGTAGCCGGGATCGTTGATCCCGGCCGGGAAGATCTCTTAAGTTTCCCCAGATTCAGCGGCCCTAGGGAATTTTTGTAAATTATTGCTTGCCCTTCGCTACTCGGGCTGCTAAGGGGGGGCGATTGCAGATGCGTAGATGCCTTAACCTTACGCTCGCAGGAGCGGCAGCTTGCTTGATCGTAGGCTGTGCCACGCAGTCGAAATCCACTCTCACCAGTGGGCGTCGCATACCAAACGTGCGCACTACTGCCTACACGCACAGCGAGGGCAGCGGCTGCCACAACGCGCTCGGCGAATACCTGTCCGGCCGCCACGTCCTGAGCGCCGCATCTGATTGGTCGCGATACCCACTCGGAACTCGGTTCCGAATTGCCGATACGAGTGAGGAATATGTCATCGACGATTATGGGACGGCGTTGATCGGCACTGACACCATTGACCTTTACAAGTCGAGCCGGCTCGAGATGAAACAGTGGGGTGTTCGTCACGTGGACATCGACATCTTGCAATGGGGCTCGGAGGAAGAGAGCCTGAAGGTGCTTGGTCCGCGCTGCAAACACCGTTGCGTGCAGAAGATGGTCGCAAGTTTGCAGCAGAAAAAAACACAGGGAAAAAAGGAACTGGTCGCCAGCCTGGACTCCAAAAAGCCGCAACCAAAGAAGAAGATCTAGCGGCTTACGCTTGCTTTAACAGGCGGATCAGGCACGCCGGAATTTCGGCGCATGAAAATTTTCGTTGTTGGCGGCGCTGGCTATATTGGTAGTGTTTGCGCCGAGCTCTTGCTGGATGAAGGCCACGAAGTTGCCATCTTCGATAATCTGATTGAAGGCCATCGGCACGCGGTCGATTCCCGAGCGAATTTCATCCGGGGCGACCTGGCTGATCGCATGCAAGTTGAGGCTGCGCTTTCCAGCACGCGCCCCGATGCAGTAATGCATTTCGCAGCATACGCACTCGTCCCTGAGTCAATGCGCGATCCGTCGAAATATTTTCGCAACAACATTTCCAACGGCCTGAATCTGCTGGATGCGATGGTGGCAACGGGTGTTCAACGGATCATTTTTTCATCGACCTGCGCGATTTTCGGACCGCCGGAGCGAGTGCCGATCGACGAAACCGCACACCCGCGTCCGGTCAGCCCATACGGAGAATCGAAACTGGCTTTCGAGAAAATTCTGCGCTGGTACGACGAAATACATGGATTGAAGTTTGTTTCATTGCGTTACTTCAACGCGGCTGGTGCCACGGAGAACCTCGGCGAAGATCATCGACCTGAGACACATTTAATTCCCACCGTGCTGAAGGTCGCACTCGGTCAAAGTGCGAATATCGAAGTTTACGGGACCGATTATGAGACGCCCGATGGCACATGCATTCGGGATTACATCCACATCGTCGATCTTGCGCACGCACACATTCTGGCGCTCGGTGCCGCCTCCAGCGGCTTCTACAATCTTGGCACTGGAGGCGGCTCCAGTGTTCGGGAGGTAATCGCGGCTTGCCGCAAAATCACTGGCCGCAAGATCGACACGATTGAGAAGCCACGCAGACCTGGCGATCCGCCCCGGCTTATTGCGTCTTCGGAAAAAGCCAAAAACGAGCTCGGGTGGTGCCCACAGTTTCAGTCGGTCGAGGCAATTATCGAGAGCGCATGGAAATGGCACCAGAAATTTCCGTGCGGATACGAAGACTGACAAGTTAAGCGAAAAGCCATTAAAGAATGTCTGGGACAATTCCGTATCACATATGTGATAGTAAAATGTGCCCCCCACAGTGCCGGGGAAGGGTAGATGGACCCTTTCATTCCAAATCGTGAGACAAGGCAGTGACGACAGCTCGTTTGACGGGGGCGATTCCCAGATCATTGAGTCTGCCGCTTTGGGCTCGAAGCACTTGTACGTTTTTGTTGCGCGGCGCCCACACATCGGGGTCGGTCGGGCCAAACAGCAAAACGCAGTTTGCTCCCGCGGCTGCGGCGAGATGTGAAATTCCGCTGTCGTGCCCAATGAAGATTGAGCGCTCAAGCACCGCGGCCAGGAGAGGCAGCGGTAAATTTCTTGCGAAGCGGACCTCTCGATTTTTCCACTCGCGTTCCAATGCTTCCGTCTGTGCTTTATCCGCCTCGCCTGAGATGAGGACCAAGGAGAAAAAATTTCCCGACTGGCCATCTTTGTCTTCAGCGAGTGGGAAGCCGCCGCCTCTTGAAAACAACGCGATCCAATTTTCCAGCGGCCAGTTTTTCTCTTTGCTACCGCTTCCGGGATGAATCGCGAGAATCGGTTGCCGTAAAGCTTGGAGAAACTCCCTGGCGAATTGTCGATCATCTATTGAGGGAAAAACTTTTTCAGTAAGATCGCAGACTCTGATTCCCATCTCTTCGACGGGTTGTGCAAGCTGGCGCGCGGCATGTTCAGCGCTTTCCACGATCTTGTCCGGCCCGCAAAGCAGATTTTCTACGCCACAGCGCCGCAGGTTGTTTTCAAAGATCCGATCGGGATCAAACAGATAACTGATAATCAAATCGAAGCTCGCAAAATAATTTGCCAACTCCGCTGGCAGCTCCGAATTCTTCGCGAAGAAGCTCGAGAGCGGCCCATATTCAATCGAGCGTACTGCTTGCGCGTAAAATCGGTTTTCCGCAAGCACCGCAATGTGCTTGTAACCAAGAATCTCGACCTGTGCATCTGGACAGGCGTCACGCAGCGCTTTAAGCGCTGGCAACGTGAGAATAAAGTCGCCGATTGCACCACCGCGGATGATCAGAATGCGCCGGAACATAGACTTTTAGTCTGTGCGCCCAGCGGATTTGCAACCCGCTAGCTTCAGAACAGCGGACAGGATGTCGCGCTGGCCGCACAGGGCAAAGCCCTCTGTTCCTAATACTGCGTAAAAGCGAACGTGAGAATCACACCGCCATAGATCAAGGCGATAACATGCAAAAAGCGCCAGCGAAAAACGCTGCGTGCGCTCCAGTTGATTTGATCACGAAGGACGTACGGGATTGCGACCCAGAATAGGCCCGCAATGATCAGCAGATAAGCAAACACCGTTATTAGCAGCCGGCTCGTTTCGTAACGCAGAAAAGCGGCATCCAGCAACGGTTCTGCCGCGAGCAGACAAAGAATTCCAAGAGCGCGTACAGCCAGAAATTCATCGACAAAACGCAGGACGAGCACGTAACCGACTGGCAATGCAATAAGAAGCGGGCGACGAAAGCCGGAGAATTCACCCATCTGAATCGTGGCGACCAGCCAAAACGTCCAAATGAGACAAATGGTGAGCAAAATAACTCCTGCAATGTGAGAGCGCGGAAAGCGCTGCATAAGATCCGCGAAGTCCGGTTTCAATAATCCGAGCAAACCAATTAAAATGAGAACTGCGCCCACGACGATTCCTACGGTGTGCAAAGAGAGCTGGTAGATCATGCGTCAAAATTCGCTGATGGCGTGTGAGTTTGGATAAGATGGCGCAGGTTTTCAACCTGCGATTGAGCAGATCGCAACTTTTAAGAATGCTCGCAACACGCACATTTTGGAGTGTCGCAGTAGCTCAGGCTTCTAGCCGTGCGCCATTTGAGCAGGCAGGATGAGCGCTCGACGAAACAACCGAGATGTCCGTGTTCATTCGAATCGGGGTGCCGCACAAGCTGAAGCCGTTGGCTCGCTCGATTTGGATATCCACCAGTTCTCCTATCAGTTCGTTGTCGCCTTCAAACACAGCAATTTTGTTGGCGCGCGTTCGGCCCATCAGGCGGGCGGGATTTGTTTTGCTCGGCCCTTCGCAGAGAACTTCCACACATTGACCGACCAGCCTCTCGCCGGCGCGCCTCGTTGATTCGTTGACGACCCGGAGCAAATCCTGATTGCGCGCTTCCTTGGTGCGCTCATCGATTTGATCCGTCATAGCCGCTGCTGGCGTGTCTCGCCGCGGCGAATATCGAAACACAAAAGCGTTGTCGAACTGGATTTCCTCGACCAAATAGCGCGTCTGCTTGTAGTCGTCTTCTGTCTCGCCGGGAAATCCGACGATAATGTCGGTGGTAATCGCAATGCCCGGGCGCGCCCGCCGAATTCGCCGGACCAGATCAACGTATCTTTCTGCCGTATATGCGCGGTGCATCGCTTTGAGAATTTTGTTGGAGCCGGATTGCAACGGCAGGTGAACGTGCTCGACGAGTTTCGGCAAACGTGACATCGCGTCGATTAAGTCTTCGCGGAAGCCGATCGGGTGGGGCGACGTGAAACGCAGCCTCTTCAGCCCTTCGACCTGGTGAACGGCTTCGAGCAACTGCACGAACGGAGATTTATTGTCGATCTTCGGAAATTCATGGCGACCGTAAAGATTCACGATTTGTCCGAGTAGCGTAATTTCTTTAACGCCGCGCGAAACAAGATCGCGCACTTCACTTACAATTTCGTTGATGGAGCGACTGCGCTCCGAGCCGCGCGTCTGCGGAACGATGCAGAATGTGCAGTGCATGTTGCATCCCTGCATAATGGAGACGAACGCAGTCGGCTGGCGGGGCGCGAGTTGCTGTTCCCGGATGGTCGATTGCGAACCGGTTTCTTCGTCGACGTCCACGATCGAAAACCGCAGATCATCCATCCGCCTTTCCATTGGAGGTTGGACGTCGGGCGCCTGCTCGCGATTTATCGGAGTTGAGCGTTGGGCGTTTTCTAACATCCGGTTCTTTTTCTTCGCCACCAATTCATCCACATACTCCGCCACTCGATGAAATTTCTGGGTTCCCACGACAAGATCGACATGCGGCAACCCTTTCAACAGTTCACCGCCGCGCGCCTGGGCCATGCAACCGAGGAATCCGAACACCACGTGCGGCCGCTCCTTCGCGAGCCGTCCCAGCATTCCCATTTTCCCCATTGCCTTTTGGTCAGCCATATCGCGCACGCTGCACGTGTTCAGGAGCACAACGTCGGCTTCTGATTCTTTTGAGACCCGCTCATAACCTCGCGCCAGGAGCGAATGCGCGACCTGTTCCGAGTCGCGCTCATT
>WNFO01003106.1_pt1 | contig 17971 bp, 14 predicted proteins | sample 5400251 | NCBI WGS metagenome assembly WNFO01 (sample SAMN13153354, study PRJNA577476) | soil metagenome | isolation source: 100 cm saprolite under Madrone tree | place: USA:California | collected 2016-06-14
AAGTGAACAGGCACAGGATAGTGGATGGCCGTCTCGATCCCGCGATCATGCAAAGCAGCGCGCACCCGGTCGCGTTCTGAAGTTTCAATTACATAACAATGCCACACGCATTCTGAATCGGAAAAGTGCGTCGGCACCTTGTACGCCGAATTCTTAAGTAATTCGGTATAATATGCCGCGCAATCAGCGCGCGCTGTATTCCAAGCATCGAGTTGCTTCAGCTTGATGGCGAGCACTGCCGCTTGGAAGCTGTCCATCCGGTAGTTATACCCGACCTCATCATGCAGGTATTTCTGACTCTGCGCGTGGTCGCGTAGCGAACGCGCGCGCTGTGCGATGGATGCATCACTGGTGACTAAAGCTCCGCCTTCACCGTAGGCACCGAGGTTTTTGCTCGGATAAAAACTAAAGCATGCAATTTGTCCGAATTGGCCAACCCGCTTGCCGCGATACCGTGCTCCATGTGCCTGCGCGGCGTCTTCGGTTATCGGTAGCCCATGTCGATCAGCAATGGCCTTGATGCGATCCATCTCTGCTGGCATGCCGTAGAGATGGACCGGGATAATTGCCTTTGTCCGAGCCGTGATCGCAGCCTCAAGCTTCGCGGGGCACATTGTTCGACGCGCTGGGTCGATATCGACAAAAACCGGTGTCGCGCCGACGTAGCTAATCGCCCAGGCAGTTCCTATGAAAGTCATCCCAACTGTGATCACTTCATCTCCCGGCCCGACATCCAGACAGCGCAGAGCCAGGTGGAGCGCGCTGGTGCCGCTGTTGAGGCTTACACAATGATCGACTCCGCAGTAGGCTGCGAATTTCGTCTCGAAATCTGATGTGGCCGGTCCCTGAGCAAACTTGGTGGATTCGCAGATTTTTCGCAACGCCGCTAATACTTCGGTGCGAATGCCGTCGTATTGAGCTTCGAGGTCCAGGTAGCGTACAGGTTCCATATTACTCTGCTTAAGTAAGGAGGGCGCGTTCTCAGGCTGACTTGTCTTTTTGTCGATCAATGTAGGCACAGTAAACAATGTCGCCCCCAATCTGGGCGCACTTACTAGGCTCACAATCCACCAGGGATTGAAAATATAGCGGTGAATAAAAGAAATGAATGTGTAAGTCGAGCGTAAAACGAAAGAAACGTTGTTGCGGGACAATCAAGAAAAGCTGCTTTCTAGCCACTCTTTTAAGTTCCTGTAGCGCTACGCCTAATCGGCGGACATGCTCCAACGTGTGAAAACAGGTGACGACATCGAATGATCGATCGCTAAACGGCAGATTCTCGACATTCCCTTGAACATAGTTTGCCACCGAAGCGGCAGCCGGCGTAGCGTAAATGTCGCAGCCAGTCACGTCGAGACCGAGTCCTAAGAATTTCTCGATGCAGTGTCCGCGGCCGCAGCCAACATCGAGAAGTGTTGCGTCGCTGCCAACGTCGATCCTTTGCATAACCCAATTTAAGCTGGCTTCAGAGCAGTCCGTCGGGCGAATATTGGCCCGGCATTTAAGGGTTTCGTAAAACGCAGTGAATTCTTCCTCGCTCATCGAATGAACGACTTCTTTGAATCGCATGATGGAGTCCAGATCATTTGAGCCGTTGAACCAGTAGCGGTAAAAAGGATACATAAAATAATAGTTATCCCTGATGGCTAGTGGCAGTAGCTCATCCATACAGTAACGCATGGTGTTTGTTAAACTCCGCTTCATAAAGTGTGCTGGACTGCGAAAATGGTTAAGAACGGTCCCGAGCCTGCGAGGCAACTATCGGCTTAGACATGTCGTGTTCCATGTGGCCAACTAATCGGAAACAATCGCGAAGTGACGCAACAACATTGCGCAATGTTGCCCCCTTTGCCTTGCCGTGAGTGCGGGGGAGGAACGTGATGGGTACAAATTCCACGCGAAAACCGCGTCTGTGTGCTCGAATAATTCTTTCGGCGTCGGCAAATGGACTGCGTGAGATCACATTACAGGTAAAGACCTCACGCACTCCGAGTTTGACGCTGCCGGCATCTCGGGTGCCAAGGCCAAAGAGCATTTTGGGAAGCAGATTGAAGGCATACGATACAATCCGACGACGCAGGCTGTAAACAGCGTTTCGGTTTTGCCGAACCCCAACGACCAAATCAGCTCCTGCTTGCAGCGGCGGGAACATTTCTAGCAAATTGCTGGTCGGCCACTGTCCATCTGATCCTGTAGAATAAATATGCGTGCCCAGCGCATTGAGATATAGATCGGCTTGAGATTGATAGATTCCTTTATTTTCCGCGTGCCGGAGCAGCCGGATCTTGTTCGTTTGTTGTGAAAGCTTTTCGATGACAGCAGCAGTACCGTCCTGACTGGCATCGTCGAGACAAACAATTTCCCAATCATCCAGCGAATCTGCCAGCTTTGTAATCGCCTCGACGTGCTCTTTGATGACTGCTTCGATGTGCGGCTGCTCATTATAAGCAGGCATCACAATTGAAAGGAATATCGAAGGTTTCATTGAGCCGTTGTTTTCCTGGCCAGTTCTCGAGCCGGATTGCCTGCTACTACGGCTCCATCCTGTACGCTGCGCGTTACCACACTGCCGGCACCTACTATGGCACGGGCGCCTATGACCACTCCGCCAAGAATCGTGGCGTTGCTACCAATGCTGGCACCCTGCCGCACAAGCGTTGGCTGCACTTTCCAATCCGCTTCGGTTTGTGGCGCCCCATCCGCGGTCGTAGCGCGGGGATACTTATCGTTGATGAACTTGACGCCGTGCCCGATAAATACTTCGTCTTCGATTGTTACACCTTCGCAGATAAAACTGTGGCTTGAAATCTTGCAGCGTTTCCCGATCGAGGCCCCCTTCTGCACTTCCACAAATGTGCCGAGCCGGGTTTCGTCGCCGATCGTGCATCCGTACAGGTTGACGAAGCTGTGAATAGCCACGTTTCGCCCAAGTCGCACATCTGCCGCGACGACGCAGAATTGACCTTTGATTGCCACTTGTCCTCCCGATTGCAGTATAGACTCCGGTTTTCTAGATTGCGACCGGATGACCCCCGTTTGCAATTGAAGCGCTCGCCGCCTCGAGGATTTTTACCACTTGCAATCCGCTCTCACCATCTGAATTAGGACTCTTACGCGAGCGGACGCAATTCACGAAGTCCTCGCATTCGACCGACAACGCTTCACGCACATCGAGCTTGGGCGACCAGACGTCGCCCATGCGGTAGTCCACTAACGCTTTGTAAATTCCCTCCTGCGATCTGACCTGAATTCCGCGATCGTAAACGCGAACTTTTTCGCTCGGCTCCATGTCATCGTAAACAACCATTCGACGACTGCCGCCGATCAAGTTTTGCCGCACCTTTACCGGGGACAGCCAGTTAACATGGAAATGGGCGATGAAGTTATTGGCAAAGTGTAATGTCAGATAAGCCACGTCAACCAGTCCGCGTCCGGTGTGGTCGGCTCCTACCGCGGAGACCGACTTCGGTTTCTCTGGGATCAGATAAGTCAAAATAGAGACATCGTGGGGCGCCAAATCCCAAATAACATCAATATCATGCTGAAATAATCCAAGGTTAACCCTTACCGAATCGAAGTAGTAGAGCTCACCCAGCTCACCGGCATCAATGATTTCCTTCATTCGGCGGACGGCCCCCGTGTAAACGAACGTGTGGTCCACCATCAAAACGAGATCCTTTGCTCCTGCCAGTTTGATCAGCTCCTCAGCTTCCTTGACTGTGCGGGTCATCGGCTTCTCTACCAACACATGCTTGTTAGCTTCCAACGCCCGCTTTGCCAGATCATAATGAGTAAAGACGGGTGTAGCCAGGACGACCGCATCCATTTCTGAGTCGTTTAGAATTTCGTCAACGTCGGCAGAGACTTGAACGGTTGGGTACCGTTTGCTTGCAGCGGCGCGCCGCTCCGGGCGCAAATCTACGCAACGCTTGACCTCCACACCGTCGGTTTCCTGGAGGTTGCGAAGGAGATTGGGCCCCCAATAACCGTAGCCGACAAGACCCACTTTTATGTCCGTGTTCTCCATTTTAAACAGGCATCGTCGCAGATTCTGGCACATTTCACACCATGTCTGCGATCCAAATCAACTTTGCTGGGATATCCTCAGTCATCGCGAGTGACTGTCAACGACGCGAGGAGCTTGGAGCGTTTTTTAGCATACAGCCGGAACTCGTAGAGGGAGTCGAATTGTATCCAGTCGATGTTCATGACGCCGGAAGGAGCACTGCCGACGAAACGTTCATCTTCTCGATCTATTCTTACGTAGAGGTCACCTAGAGCCCCGGGACACGCATTCAGAAAGAGACAAACAGACAAGCCGAGAACTAGCGTGATGCAACGCACAGAAAATGTATCGCTAATCACGCGCCCACACACACTGTTAATGACCTCGCGCACAACACGCCAACTCATTGATTCACTGTGGTCTTAGCCAATAGGCGGCGTGACGCATCCCTTGAATATAGCCGAAACTCGTAGCTGCTTCCAGGTGCAATCCAACTCGCTTCGACGGATCCGCTCGGTCCTCGGGCAAACAATTGTTCTGGTCCTCCATCGCGCGAAACAAATATTTCGGCGTCAGCTTTAGCAAATGTCGCCCATGAGATTTTCGTTCGACCAAGGCCCGAGCCTGCCGGAACCGGATTCGGGTCGGCGTCAATTGTGGGTGCTACCCTTATGCGGGCAGTTTGCAAAGACGTTGCCTGTGATTGCAAGTAAAGCCGAAATTCATAATGGCTTCCCGGCTTTATCACATTAACGAACTTCAGGCCCGACTGGCCACTAGCAAACAACTCCTCAGTGCCATTATCGACCGTTACAGATACCCGACCTTCTGGGCTGCAACATGTGTCCCATGAGACCGCAGCGCGACTGGATTCGGTAGCAGGTCCCGAAACGAGATTCGGGGTAACAAAGAGTCCCGGTGTGCACTCGCTGGGGATCTTTTTAAGAGAAAAGTCGTCAACCCAGATCTTTCCGCCAGTTGCCGCAGCGTGAACGACGGCGTACTTACTCCCGCTGGGTGCCCGAGCGGTGACACTGGATTGCTGCCATCGCTGTGTCGAACTCGAATTGACATGGGCGATCGTGGGACCATGAAGGTCGTTGTTGTCTTCGTTCTTCCAGTGCAGCCGCAGAAGTAATTTTCCCACTTTCGAGGTATTGGCCTTTTCGCGAACAGTAAGCCGGTAGCATTGACCTGGCTCTACAAGAACGGGCACAGATAACAGGAAGTCTTTTGCGGTTACAGCGCAAGCAGCTCTGCCGCCGGCAGAGAACTTACTGGTCCGGTCGATTTCCGTTTTGCCGACCATCTTCCAGCCAGGCAGAAACCTTGCGCTGCCCTCTTCAAAACTTCCGTTAGCAAGTAGCTCGCTGCCCTCATCAGAGCCACTGTCGATTTCGTAAACGTGCACTCCATCTAGAACAGCCACTTCTTTCAGGCGCGGACTTTCCTTAATCGCCGCTTCCAATGTGTCCCATGTTTGATAGACATTCCAAAATGAGCTCCCTGCGCGATAGAGATTTTCGTCCACAAGCGCATACCTTGCGCCCCAGCCGTAAAGCAGGTCGAGAGTTATGGGTGAGGGGAATGCGCTTAGATAACTCCAATACATGAGGTTTGGAGGATTCTGCGAGCTTCCCATGATGATGCGCTTGCCCGTTAACCTTCGGGAATAGATTGCGGGTCCACCATAGCCGTGGTAAGCAATTGGATAATCGACGAATGCGAAATTTCCTGGCTGATTAGCGAGCCACTGATCGACTGCCCGCGGCGCAACGGTGCTCATGCTTAGCGGCTCCGGAAAGAAATCGAATAGGACAAGTCCGATCACAACTACGGCGGCTCCGAATTGCACAAAGGCGCGCGCATGAAATTGGTGTTTCATCCAATCAAGAAGACGAGCCAAGCCTGCGGCTGCGAGGAGACCTACCGCAAGCTCGACAAAGAATCCCAGGCGGGCCCATCCACGAAGGTTGTTAAAGCCGGGGAGTTGTCGCAGAAACCTGCCCGGCGCCCAGACGGGTGATAATGCGACGTCATTTGTTGATTCGCCAAGAGGAGCTGGATGAGTGAAGTAGACTCCGGGACCAAAGGAGAAAACGAGGCAGCCCAGCGCCATCGCGATGAGCGCGATAACAACGCGCCGGCGTGGATGGAAAACACCCGCGACAGCAAGCAACAGCGCGATGGCACCCAGGTAAAGTTGCCATTCGGATTCCCATAGCCTGTTTGGTCCGTTGCGCCAAAGATCGGCTACCTTCGTTCCCCACAAAACATGTGTGGTGGGTGGAATGATGTAGTCGGCTAGTGCGGCGGCAAATGCCTGGGACTCACCTGGGCCACGAAAATCGACGACTGCTCCATGGGTCGCCAGATAATAGGGGATCAAAAAAGGCAGGACAAGGATGAGAGCGACCCCGATGGAGATAAGCCCTAGCTTTAACAGGTTCCAAAGGTCTTTGCCCGGCCGTCTCCAATTAATTCGAAAGGCAACATAAAACAGCGCCGCAATTGGAACCATAAAGAAGTAGTACCACGTCGACCATGCGGACAGACCAAAAAAGAGGCCGGCGAGAACGGCGTTCTTTAACCGAGGCTTGGAGATCAGCCGTTCCAGGTAAAGAAAGAAAAACGGAATCCACCCGGTTGAGACGATCGACAAATGGCCGGCGGCATGTGCAAAACGGTAAGGACAAAATCCAACAACCAATCCTGCCAAAAACGCCGCGAGCCTGTTAGACCATAGTTCGCGCGCAAGCAGGTAAGTTCCAAACGCAGTTAGAAGGAACGACATCAGGACGAGAAAGTTATAGGTGAACACTTCCCCGAAGAAGTGTGTTAATGGTGAGAAGAGAAGCACGGTCCCGGGAGAGAGATCCTGATTGCGAATCAGGCTGAACCCGAATGGAACGAAGACGTCTGGATCGAAGAAAGGCGATTTGTGGAGATCGAAGAGAGCGTGCGCGACGTACCAAAGCTCCCAGAGGAAATGAAAATTGTCAGCCGGTCCTCCGAAAACTTTTGAGCGAAGGAAGATGGCAGCAGGATAGGTCATTGCTACCGTCAGCAGGCTGTATAAGAGCAGGACCAATAAATTCTCATACCGGCCACGTGGCTTGCTTTGTGCCTTGAAATCGGCCGAGACGCCTTGCGAGTTACTCATTGGCATTATTGAGCAGGAAGGCTGTTTGCTATGAGTTACTGATCATTCGGAAACTCAACGTGAGGCGGAAAAACGAGTAGCCCCGTCCTTACATTGGATCATTAATTTTTCGTGCGACTGCGATAGAGCTCAGCGCCAAAGGTATAATTGACCCGCTGTTGAAACCCAGCCTCCATTTCATCGGCCGCAGCGGATGAAGCGTTCGCCGCCTGGGCAGTTTTTTCGATTACCGCAGAAAGCTGCGTCGCCTCGTCAACAATCACCGGATTAGCAGTGGTGTCGTTGGTCTCAAAACCGCCGGAAATAGTCGAACTATTAATGCGCAGTTCGAGTGGCTCGAGACACCTTTTCGTGTAGGGCTCGTCAAGGAAATCGAGCAATGAACGCATGGTCGATTCCGGATCATCGATCAGGTCTTCATAACGGATGCGACGGACAACAGCGGGGCCATAGGCGCGCTCCGCCTGCAGGCAGGCGCTGACCGTCCGTATCCAGTATCGATATGCGTCCTCCTCGTTTGCGACCAACTGAATTCCTGTTGCGCGATGGAAGTTGACCATCGAGCGAACTACCGCCCGGACATCGCGGACCAAATGCACGAAAAGAGCTTGAGGAAAAAGCTTTCGCAGGCCGTAGATGTGGAAAGAATATTCCGGCGTTCCATCAACCCAGCGTGTTTTGGGGCCTGCAGCGGTGCTAGTAGCTTCGAGCCAACGCGGTTCAATTTTCAATTCGATAGTCCTGGTTTCACGTTTTGTTTCCAGATCCTTGCGATGGCGCAGGATCAGGTCATTGATGCTCTGACCGAACGTGGCAAACAACTCATCATCGCGGATCTCCATCGCGCTCAAGATCGAGTAATCACCGCGTGCCGCGCCGATTTGATAAGCAATAGCAACATTAACCGTAAAATCCCCCATCCAATTTGACTCTGGCACCGGGAACACATTGCGATGGTGACCCAGACACCACGTGAGAATGCTTGTTCCTGAGCGTGGCGATCCTACCACGAAGATTGGCTTGTTTACCCGCTCCTGCATTTCACGTGTAAGTTTTCAGGTTGCATAAACGGGTGGCAAGTCGGTGCGTCTCCGAAATCATTCATCTCGGCGGCCTGGGAAAGGAGTCTGCTTTTACAGGGCGTCGGCGCATCCAGAAACTGCCTCCACCCCAGGACGACAGATCGGGAAAAGCGGCCTTGAGATTCTCCTGATGATAATGGTTGAGGTAGCTATTGGCCATTAGCACCTCGAACTCAGGGTTAAATATCAGGAATGCCTGTAACAGATATTGCTCCGTCCAAAAACGAAACTCATCCAGTACCCAATCTCGCCGATACTCGAATGGCAGGAAAATATCGTGGACGTGCACAATAACTCCTGGCTTGAGACGCGGCAGCACTTCCAGGAACAAATAATTGACGTCTCCGCCAATTTTCACGGTATGCGAGCTATCGATAAACAAGATGTCGCCTGACTCGAGTTGTGAAAAAAAGTTCAGGTCGATTTCCTGAACTTTTTTCTCGATCAATGATCGCAAGCCAGGAAATCCCTTGCGAAGAAACTCGCGCGGAAATGGTTCGACACAGATCAGGCCTGAGCTGTCGTTTCTTGCAGCGGCATCGCCCAAAACCAGAGAAGAGAAGCCGCTGCCCACTTCGATGATCAATCGTGGTTGGAAGTGGCGGACCATGCAGTAAGCGACCAGAGCGTCCGTATCGTCAAAAAGATGGTTGCCCAGATAAAATCGATTCTCCTTTCCGGTCGGCTTGGTTGGAAAGTGCTGATATTCGTCCCGAAATCTCGGAAAACAGTTTCGCAGCAGATCCAGCTGCATTGCGTGGTTCATGTCGATGCCTACGAGTTCGCTCGGTTGCTTCCAGAGCGTTTCAGGCAACGATTGGGTATCAGGAATTGGCTGGTAGAAATGGACCGGCGTCACGTGAAACCCGTGTCGCTCCCAATTCTGGAACAATTCTCGAATTTCTTTGCTCTCGAGGCAAATCGGAATTACCGCAGCCATAAAGCGGGAAAGCTCCGCCATCTCGATGTTTCCCCGCCTGACTTCGTCGGCAATCTCGCGGAGGGCGGCTGGCGCAGACTCGATCTCACGCCGGGCTCTCACAGAGTCGAGTGCTACTTCAGGGCGACTAGCCGCATAGAGACGGAACTCATAGACCGTGGAGTCTGTGATCCACGGAATTTCCACATGGCCAGATTTTCCGCCTTGCGTCACGAGCTTCTCGTCATCCGGTCCGGTTGAAACACGTACCTCCGCGCCACCAGGATCATTTGTGTTCCACGAAATTACGACGCAGCGTTGGCCGAAACAAATGGGATTCGGGTTCGCGTCTATTTTCCCGGTAATCGGCGCAGTTACCTCGGTCTTATCCACTGTTATTAACCAGGGTCAGCTTGTCCTTGCCAAAACAAGGTCCTGCTCTGGAACGAACGGCGACCGCTCCAAACCTCTCAGATGCTCGTCCCCAAATAGAAATTCCAGCTTTTTGCGCGCCGCGTCAGTGGAATAAAGAGCACGTGTTTTCCTGATGCCGTTCTCTGAAAGCCGGTTCCAAAGTTCTTCCGATTCGTAGAGCTCAATTAATGTCCGTGCAAAGTCCTCCGGCTCGTCCGCGACCAGGATTTCTTCACGATCGCGGAGTTCTGTTCCCTCCACAGCGATGGAAGTCGCGACCACCGGCACGCCGAAAGCCATGCTTTGATTGATTTTGCCTTTCACCCCGGCGCCAAATCGCAACGGCGCGACGGAGAGTCTGACGCTATCGAAAAACGGACGCGCATCTCTCTGCAATCCAGTGACAACGATCTTTTCATTTGCCAGCGCCACAATCTCCGGCGGCGTGTTATCGCCGATGATGTAGAATTTGGCGTCTCGCAGTTGATCGCTCACGAGTGGATAAATCTTCCGCACGAAAAAGAGAACCGCATCGACGTTAGGCGTGTGTTGAAAACCGCCAATGAACAGCCAGTCTCGCCGAAGCGCGAACGGGGTGTTGGAGCCGGGCACATCGACAATGTTCGAAACTACTTGAATAGACTTGTCGGGCCATTTCTCTTGAAGCAACCGCAGCTCGCTGGTGCTTACCGTCCACGTTTCATCCGAATGCTCAATCAGTTCGCTCTCCAGCTTCTGTGTTTCCTCCGCTTTGCGTTGCACTTCCGAGTTGCCGGTCACCCGTGCCTCACCTGCTTCACGAAGAAAGTGCAGATCTACTGTATCAAAAATAATTCGGCTCTGGGGCGCGTACAGGCGGACGTCCGCAATGTGTTTACGCGCAAACTGACACCGGCTTAACACTGCTACATCCAATTCGGAACCGTGTGCGATCAGGTAATCGCGAACTTTTCGGGCATACGGGTGATAGATAACTTCGATTCCGCGTTTCTGCAGCTCCTCCGCGTAGGGAGAAATCTTTGCCAGATTATCCGGAATGAAAGTAACCCGATGGCCAAGCTGGTGAAGAAGCTTCAGAATCTGAAACATCCGGAGCGATCCAGAATCGCGATCAGGCATTGGAACGTGATGATCAATCACGAGAATGTTTTTGCCCAAAGGATTTCGGGGCCGCCGCAAGAATGTCAGGTCACCGTTGACTGGCTTTGTCATCAACTCGTCAGCCCAGGTTTTCGCAAAATTCGACCGGTTGATATCCTGATATTTTTTCGCGCCCGCTGAAAGATCAGTGCCTCCAGTTACCCCCTCGTAGTGAATCACCTCGCTTAGCGGCTGGTACACAACCTTGTAACCTGCCTGGCGGATCTTGAATGCCAGATCGGTATCTTCATAATAGCCGGGGGCGTAGCGCGAATCGAAACCACCTACACTATCAAACAGCGCCTTTGGAATCATCAACGCCGCTGCTGAGCAATAATCTACTTGGCGGAGATAATTGTATTCAGGCTTTTGTGGGTCATCCAACTTGCCATAGTTCCAGCCCGAAGCATCTCGCCAAATGATTCCCCCGGCTTCCTGTAACCGGCCATCTGGATAAAGGAGCTTTGAGCCGACGATGCCGGCTTGCGGCTCTTCGGCAAATGTATCGAGTAAGCCAGTTAGCCAGCTGCTGCTAACAAGCGTGTCGTTGTTTAAGAAAACGAGGTATTTGCCGCGCGCCTTTTCTGCACCCCGGTTACAGGAGACAACGAAACCGGAATTCATCTCATTGCGCAAATAAACAACTCCCTGAATCTGTGGCACAGCCTCTGCGGTAGCATCTGTCGAGCAATCATCCACAACGATGACTTCAAAGCGATGGTTTCCCTGATGCTCTTGAAGAGAAGCCAGGCAGGCCTGTGTGTAACGAAACTGGTTGCACACCGGGATAATGATTGAAATCTCGACCTGTTCGGGAATTGGAAACTCAATCGGCCGTGTTGGCGCAGGGGGTCCTGAACCAGCTGCGGATGATATCGTTTCCGGCGCCTTCTGCGGTGTCTGCCCCGAAGCCGCGTCTGCGATCAGAGACTGTATTTCGTCGTCGATTTTAGCGACCTCCGGATGGATGGCTCGCCACTTTTCGTAAGTCGATACGATTTTTTCCAGATGCCCATAGCCCAACAATGTTCTGGATTGCGTTGGAGACAGCTTTGCCTTCAATGCGGCAACCGGATTTGCAATTTGCCACCGGGCTGAGGATCGAAGTCGAGCTGCTGCATGATCAGCCTCGTCCAAAAGCCGTGAGAGCCTCTGCGTACCTTTCAATTGCTGGCGCAGGCGGTTTCGGAGGTCCTCTCCCCGGGCGTCACTTTCTGCGAGGCTGATGCTTCTGGTGCGAAGAAGGTCACTGATTTGCATCACGCGATCGCGCAATTGCCTAACTTCCTTCGTATAGTGAGCACTGATTTCCTGGATTTGCGCTTTGTAGTCCTGTTCGGTGTTCGCGAGATGCGCACTAAGTTCCTCGACTTGCGCCTTGTGGCGCGCCTCGGTTTCCTCGACTTGCGCCTTGTGCCGAGCTTCGGTTTGCGCAAGATGGGTTTTGAGTTCCTCGACTTGCGCCTTGTGCCGCTCTTCGGTATGCGCCAGGTGGGTGCGGAGTTTCTCGATTTCGGCTCTGTGTCGAGCTTCGGTTTGGGCGAGGAGTTCGCCATATAGATGCTCGATCTGGACAACACGTTCCGGAACGAAGGCGTTCACCCGGCTCACCGATCCGGGAAGCAAATCAGGCTCGTCGGATTTCGTCCCGCGGCCGGGCGAAATCTTTGTCACTTGCGCTTTGCTCCTTCTCCCCGATGACGCCTCGGCAATCAAAGCGCGATAGAGTTCGATTACTTCTGCGGAGACGCGGGCATCGATCAGCTCGTCAATCGTGAAATGCGTATGGCGTTTTCGCGCCGATACGAGCGCCGCGGCCTTGCCTGTTTCTTTATCGAGCAGGCCAGCGAAGCGCGCAATTCGGCGTAGCTCCGGTTCTGCATCCGTGAAAAATGAATCGTAGTGCGTGACGAGTCGGTCTTTTTCATGTGCCGACTGTAACAAGCGCCGATTATAGATTTCCCAAAGCCGCAAACCAAACGAATAAGAAGTTCCATTTCGTTCCCGCATCGAATGGGCGACTTCGAGCGGGTTACGTACGACGATGAGAGTTTTCAGCCCGGGCAAGAGATCCTGCCAGAATGGTAGGGTCAAGCTGTTGCGCGGATCCTTCCATCCCCAAACGTATGCCGAAGCAAAGGCGTCGATCAGGAGCCGCGCTTTCATTCGCAGGGGATCCAGTCGCGAGCTTGTGAAGCTCTCGTCAGGCTCAGGTGGCAGGTCCCAGGCGCCGCCGAGCTCACTCAACAATTCGTCGTTCAGCGCCACGAACCCCAAGTGTTCCCAGAAACCTTCCGGGTTGTCAGCCTGCGCCGGCATCAAGGCTGATTCCGGCCCAAGCTCCAGGCCACAGAAATGAAGGAGCCGCGTCACCAGACTTGTGCCTGAACGATGCGCCCCGGAAATGCAAATCGCCGTTTGGGTGTCAGCGGTATTTTTCACTCAAAATACTTAAAGAACGATGGGCGACGCAGGGCGTCAAGCCGATTAGGCACAGGCTACGGCTGGCTGTTTGGAACAAGGTTCCGATCCAGCGCGGTTTGTGCACTACAAATTGTTCGTCGCATAACGTCCGGGCCACATCTAAGTTCTAACCAATGCAGCGAAGTGACGGCCGCGGGCCAGATGAAATCCGCCCACTCAATTTCGAGTTGAACGTGGCGCCGCATGCGAGCGGCTCGGTGCTCGTCTCGATGGGTAACACCCGCGTGATCTGCGCCGTTACGATCGAAGAAGGAGTGCCACGCTGGATGAAAGAGCAGGGCGTGACCGGCGGCTGGCTCACTGCCGAGTATTCGATGCTTCCGTATTCGACGCAGCCACGCAAACCTCGCGATATTGTCAAAGGCCGCATCGATGGTCGCAGTGTGGAAATTCAGCGGTTGATTGGCCGCTCATTACGCGCAGTTGTGGATCTCGAAAAGCTCGGACCGCGCACGATCTGGGTGGATTGCGACGTGCTACAAGCCGACGGAGGGACACGCACAACTGCAATTACCGGGACGAGCCTGGCGGTCGCCATTGCATGTCGGAGACTCGTAAGGGAAAAGAAGCTCGATTCGTCGCCGATGCGAAAATTGGTCGCGGCAGTCAGCGCCGGCGTTCTGGATGATCAAACAATCGTTGACCTGAATTACGAAGAGGACAAACTGGTCACCGTTGATTTTAATCTTGTAGCTACCGAAGACGGCGAATTCGTCGAACTGCAGGGCTCTGGTGAGGAAGCGACATTCGCCCAGTCACAACTGGACGAAATGCTCTCGATGGGGCGCAGAGGCATCGGGGAATTGATCGGTGCCCAGCGCACTGTCCTCGCACGTTTGATGGTCACGCCGCCGGAAAGCTAAGTGACACTGGAATTGTAGGGAGTCTGTGTCAGACGTCGGCATTGATGTTCTTGCGTTGGCGTTTCACAGAAACGCCCTACAATTATTGCCCAAATGAAGCGGGCGCTCATCACCGGTATCACTGGCCAGGACGGAAGTTATCTGGCGGATCTGCTGCTTGAGAAAGACTACGAAGTCCACGGAATTATTCGCCGCGCCAGCACATTTAACACTTCGCGTATTGATCATCTTTACGCTGATCCACACGTGAACGGCGTGCGAATGTTTTTGCATTACGGAGACCTCAGCGATTCGGTGAATCTTGTGAAGCTTCTTTACGAGTTGAAGCCAGACGAGATCTATAATCTGGGCGCGCAGAGCCACGTGCGCGTGAGTTTCGATATTCCCGAATATACCTCCGACGTCACTGGCGTGGGCACGATCCGCATTCTGGAAGCAATTCGCGAGGCCGGTTTGCGTTCCCGCTTTTTTCAGGCGTCGAGCAGCGAAATGTTTGGTAAGACCCAACAAACGCCGCAAACCGAGAAAACGCCGTTCTGGCCGCGCAGCCCGTACGGCGTAGCAAAAGTGTTTTCATATTGGGCGACCATTAACTATCGAGAAAGTTACGGTCTTTGCGCCAGCAACGGCATCATGTTCAACCATGAAAGTCCCCGGCGCGGCGAAACTTTTGTCACCCGCAAAATCTCACGCGCAGTCGCCGCGATTAAGCACGGACTGCAAAAGGAGTTGTTCCTCGGTAACCTGGACGCAAAACGTGACTGGGGATACGCGCCTGAGTATGTCGAAGGCATGTGGCGAATTTTGCAGCTTGGAGAAGGAGACGACTTCGTCCTGGCTACTGGCGAAACTCACACCGTGCGTGAGTTTGTCGAAGCCGCCTTCGGTTACGTCGATCTTGATTGGAAGCAATTCGTAAAGCACGACCCGCGATATGAGCGGCCGGCCGAGGTGGACGTTCTACTTGGTGATGCTTCGAAGGCGAAGAAAATTCTCGGTTGGGAACCCAAAGTGCGATTTCACGATCTCGTACGAATCATGGTGGACGCGGACATGGGTTTGCTCTCGCGCAATACCCCCAAAGAACATCTCGGCAAGTTGCCGTGAGTGACACAGGCAATCCTGTCGGCCGGTGGAGGGACGCGCTGCGGCGAGCCTTCTAGTAGATGCAGACAGGATTGTCTGCATTACGATCCTAGCGCATTACAAATGGTGCCGGGTTCGTCGGGGCCATTGAGTGGGCCGAGACGAGGCTGGGAACGGCGGTGGCAAGCGGCGCGTTCACGATGGTTACCGCGGCGCCGACTCCCACGATCTCATATAATTGTACGATGTCACTAGAGCGCATTCGTATGCATCCGTAACTTGCAGCCGAACCGATTTTCCATTCCTCCGGCGTGCCGTGGATGTAGATATCCCTCCCAAATGCGTTGGCATTTTGCGCTTCGAGTCCACGTAACCAGAGAATCCGCGTCACGATCGGATCGCGACCAGGCGCGTTGGCTTGGATAATTTCGCCGGTGCGCTGACGGTCCTTGAATACCGCGCCCGGTGGCGCATTACCGCCAATTTTTTCCGCTATCTGCAATTGGCCGAGTGGCGTAAACCTGCTGCCTCGCCAATCGCCCAGACCGAACTTGGAGGTGGAGACGGGATAGATGGCCATGACGTTGCCGCGGTCGAGAAGGGCTAGCTTCTGTTCGCGCGTGCTGATCACGATGTGATGCTGCGTGTCAGGCGCGGCGCACGACGAAATAATAATTGGAATCAGGATTGCGATCCACTGGTACCAAGGGATCGCCGCGCCGTCCGTTTTATTGCGTCTTTTCGGCGTGTCCCCGCCACCGCGGGCAGGTTGTGATAGCGCCGTCCGATTCTCGATTTTCATTTGCGATTAAACCTGAAAAACTTTTCCGCGGTTTCGGTTGTTGCTTCGGCAATTTCTTCTAACGGGACTGCCCGCGCTGAGGCGATCGTTTCCGCCACGATGCGTGTGTACGCCGGTTCGCAACGCTTTCCGCGGAAGGGGACGGGCGCCAGATATGGGCAATCGGTTTCGACCATGAATTTCCAGAGTGGGATTTGTGCCGCGACTTCTCGCACGGCTGCGCCGTTTTTGAAAGTAACAATTCCAGTAAACGAGACGAGGTGATCAAGATTGAGAACTTCATTTGCCTGATCGAGCGAGCCGCCGAAGCAATGAAAAACGCCGCGCAATTTCCCCGCGTATGGCTGCATAAGTTTGAGCGTGTCCTCCCAGGCGTCGCGCTGATGGATCACTGCGTTGAGCCCCAGCTCAACGGCGAGGTCGAGTTGTTGTTGAAATAAACTCGCTTGTTTCGATTTGTAAGCGCCGTCGCGAATTTGCGCCTCGATTTCTTCATCGGTCTCGGTTCGCAACGCTGTCATGACTTGGACCTGCTTTTCTTTCGCCACTTTTTCACTCGGCAACTGGTGATAATCGAGTCCAGTCTCGCCGATGGCTATTACGCGCGGGTGCTTCGCCAGCTCGCGCAAAGGCGTAAAAACATCTTCCTCCGCCTCTTCAACGTAAGTGGGATGAACCCCAATGGCCGCGTAAACAGCCGGATATTTTTCCGCAAGATCGATCGCGCGCCGGCTGCTCTCGATCGAGGTGCCGATGGTGATGATGCGCGTTACACCGGCCTCGACAGCGCGACGAAGCATATCCTCGAGATCATTTGCAAAATCGGGATAATCGAGATGCGCGTGGGTTTCGATTAACATGAGTTGATTGTAGGGCGTTTCTGTGAAACGCCAATTTCTGGTCTGGCGTCCGATACAGACGCCCTACAGTTTACCATTCCAAAATCGTGCTCGCCCAAGTGAGACCACCGCCGAACACGACCATCAGAACATAATCGCCGCGCTTGATCCGACCGGTGCGATTCGCTTCGTCGAGTGCGATTGCTACGGCCGCAGCGGACGTGTTGCCGTAGCGATCCAGATTCACAAACATTTTATCGCGCGAAATGCCGAGCCGGTCCGCGATCGCTTCAATAATACGCAGATTTGCCTGGTGCGGAATGACACAGGCGATATCGTCAATAGAAAGCCCGGCTTGATCGAGAGCCTTTTTCGCTGCGTTGAGCATCGCTATGACAGCTTGTTTGTACACTTCTTTGCCGGTCATGTGTATCGTCGCCAAATTCTTGTCCACATTGTCTCGTGTGATAGGGCAGCGCGAACCGCCGCCCGGCATGAACAAAATGTCAGTGTACTGGCCGTCGCTGCCGATGTGAGTGCTGATGACGCCATGAGCGCTGCCGCGGTGGCGCAAAATAGCGGCGCCGGCGCCGTCACCAAAAAGGACGCACGTGTTGCGATCGGTCCAATTGGTGATCGACGTTAATTTTTCTGCCCCGACCACAAGCACCGTTTCGTGTGTATGGGACGTGACGAATTGCTGTGCAATCTCTAAACCAAAAAGAAACCCCGCGCAGGCTGCAGAAATATCGAGGCAGGCAGCGTTGTTTGCGCCGATCTTTTTCTGAACAAAGCACGCGGTGGCGGGAAACAGCATGTCCGGCGTGGCCGTTGCCACCATGATGAGATCGATGTCTTTGGCCGAAATCTTGGCTTGCTCGATCGCCTTCAGTGCCGCCTTGGCCGCCATGTCGCTGGTGTCTTCGCCCTTTGCGGCGATACGGCGTTCCTTAATGCCAGTGCGAGTGGTGATCCACTCGTCGCTCGTATTGACCATTCGCGAGAGATCCGCATTGGTCAGAGTTTTTTCGGGCACATAACTGCCAGTGCCGATGATTGAGACCGTGCGCAGCGCTTTAGTGGAGCGCGGGCTCAAGCGGGGCTGTCGTTTCATGATAACGGCGAATCTCCTCGACGATATGCGGGTTCACCTGCTGTTCAATGGACTCGGCC
>WNFO01005599.1_pt1 | contig 17963 bp, 21 predicted proteins | sample 5400251 | NCBI WGS metagenome assembly WNFO01 (sample SAMN13153354, study PRJNA577476) | soil metagenome | isolation source: 100 cm saprolite under Madrone tree | place: USA:California | collected 2016-06-14
GGCGGCCAAATGTTTCCGATCGACATCATGCCCGCCGGGATTCAGGCGGCGCTGAAATGGATGCCGTTCTACTACGAACTGTTTTGCCCGGTCGCGATTTTTCTCCAGCGATTGAAAGGCGTGGAACTATGGCAAGCGCTTGCGATTCAAACCGGCTGGCTTTTTCTCACCTGGGCCGTCGCGCGCACGATGTGGCACCGCGGCCTCGGCCATTACCAAGCCGTCGGCGGATAAAAAACTATTTCGTCGTTGGCAGTTCGGCGGCTTTCCACGCTTTGAAGCCGCCGACCATGGAACGGACGTTTTTGTAGCCCATCTTTTGCAGGCTCTCCGCCGCGAGCGCGGATCGTCCGCCGCCGCCGCAATGACAAATGATCGTCGTGTTGCGATCGGGAAATTTGTCCTCGATCTCAAGCTCCAACATTCCGCGGCTCATGTGGACTGCATCGGGAATGTGCCCGTCGTCCCATTCATCTTTCTCGCGAACATCGACAATTACGGCGTCGCTGCTTTTCGATTTTGATGCGGCGTCGGTTGGAGAAATCTCAGTGATCTTCTTTTTCGCGTCCGCGACTAATTCCTGGAAACCCTTGTGCTCCACAATGCTCCAAATCTATCCGCAGATTTCGCAGATTCCCGCAGATTTTAAAAGGACAGGATTCACGCGATTAAGCAGGATTAGGAAAGAGTCTCTGCGGACGCTCACTCGTAGCGCAACGCCTCGATCGGATCGAGCGCGGCCGCTTTTCGTGCCGGATAGAATCCAAAAAAGATTCCAACCGCGGCGCTAAACATGAACGCGACGATGATCGAGCTGAGCGATATGAGCGTCGGCCAATGCGCGTAGCTCGATAGAATTTGCGAAGCGCCAATTCCAAAAACAATTCCGATCACGCCGCCAACGGAGCTGAGCGTGACTGCTTCGATTAGAAATTGCATGAGAATGTCGCTCCCGTGCGCGCCGACCGCCATGCGCGTGCCGATCTCGCGCGTTCGCTCGGTCACGCTCACCAGCATGATGTTCATGATCCCGATCCCGCCCACCACGAGCGAGACGCCAGCGATTGATCCCAGTAGCACTGTCATCACAGCTGTCGTGGCCGTCGCGGCGTCCGCGATTTCCTGTTGATTGCGCACTGTGAAATCGTCATCGCGCCCGGGGCGAATGTTATGGCGCTGCCGCAACAGCGAAATGATTTGCTGTTGGGCCGCCGCAATCTGACGGCCATCGCTGATCTGAACATTGATGTTGCGTAATGTCGTCCCGCCAACGACGCGTTTCATCGCGCTGGTATATGGCATGATCACGATGTCGTCCTGATCGACGCCCTGCGTGCTTAATCCTTTCGCCGTTAAGGTTCCGCTAATCGTGAACGGCACATTCTTGATCCGCAAAATTTGTCCGACCGGATCTTCATTGCCGTAAATCTGCGACGCCGTCGTGCGGCCGATGACGCAGACTTTGTTCGCACTACGCACATCCTGTGCGGTAAACGGCGCGCCGTCGGCCAGCGACCATTGCCGAATGTCGAAATAATCGGCCGACTCGCCGTAAATTCGCGTGAACCAATTTTGATTTCCGGCCGCGACCTGAGTCGTCGACACAACCTCTTCGCTGACTGCGATCACACCCAGCACCTCGCGCCGGATCGCTTCTGCGTCTTCGATTTTCAACGTGCCGGCGCCACCCCAACCGGTTCGGATCCCGCTCGAAGTTGTGCTGCCGGAAAAAATCAAAATCACATTTTGGCCGAGACTGGCGATCTGCGCTTCCACCTGCGCTTTCGCGCCGTTGCCAATTCCCACCATCGCAATCACTGCCGCGACGCCGATGATGATTCCGAGCGCGGTCAGAACCGAACGCATTTTGTTTCGGCGCAGTGCGCGCAACGCAATGTTCAATGTCGATCCAACTTTCATGACGGTGTTTCCGAATCGATCGGCGTGACTTTCTCCATCTCAGCCGCGGCGTCGAGCCGTTGCGTCACGTTGAAATCTTTCAGGATCAATCCATCGCGCATCACCACATTGCGTCGCGCGTAGGCTGCAATGTCTTGCTCGTGCGTGACCATGATAATGGTGATGCCGTGCTCGTTGAGCTGCTGAAAAATTCCCATGATCTCGATGCTGGTGCGGCTGTCGAGATTTCCGGTCGGCTCGTCTGCGAGCACGACTTCGGGATCGTTCACGAGCGCGCGCGCGATCGCCACGCGCTGCTGCTGCCCGCCGGAAAGCTGGCTTGGGTGATGATCTTCGCGTCCGGCCAAACCGACCGAGGCCAAAACCGCATCCGCTTTCTCGCGTAACTGCGCATTGGTCAAACGATGCGCGCCATAAAGCAGCGGCAGTTCCACGTTTTCGCGCGCCGACGTGCGCGGCAGCAAATTGAAGCTTTGAAAAACAAAACCGAGCTTGTGATTGCGAATATCGGCTAATTGATCACGATCGAGCACGGAAACATCGGCGTCATCCAGAACGTAGCGACCGGAAGTCGGCCGATCGAGACAACCGACAATGTTCATGAGCGTCGATTTTCCCGAACCACTCGCGCCCATCAATGCAACGAACTCGCCGCGCTGGATCTCGAGCGATACCCCGCGCACGGCGTGAACATCGACATCGCCGGTGTGATACGTCTTGTGGACGTCGATCAGTTTGACGACTTCTCCGTTCTTCATGTCGATCTTGCAAGCGCCAGCACGAGATAATTGTCGTTGCGCGTTGCCAGCCCCTGAACTCCCGAGCGACCCCTCACCTTCATCCTCTCCCCTTGAAGGGGAGAGGGCAGGGTGAGGAGTGATTTTCTTTTTCTTTCGGCTATGCCGCGCTGTCCGTGGCTCCGATTCATGGAAATCTTCGCTGTCCGCTGAATGGATTCGTCGGCGGCGAGCTTGATGCCGACGGCGACGAAAGTTCCGCGGTTACAACGCGATCGCCTTCCTTCAAACCTTCAGTCACCTCGGTCGCGATCCCGTCGCTGATTCCGGTTTTAATTTGGACGGGCTTTGGCCGGCCGTAGGACAAAACATAAACGGTCCGCTCTGGTTTTCGTTCACGCGCTCCGGTCGGTCGCTGACCGCTTGGCGACGATGTCGACCTGGCCGTCGTAGTCGAATTCACGGAGGAGGCGCTTGGCTGTTGCGCAGTCTCCGCCGCCGCTTCGGGTGGACGAAAACGCAACGCCGCGTTCTTAAGTTGAAGCACGTTGTCTTTGTGGATGATAATGATCGAGACGTTCGCGGTCATCCCCGGTTTCAATTTCAAATCCGGATTGCTCACGCCGATGACGGTGTCGTAAGTCACGACGTTCTGGACGGTGATCGGCGCGTTCCGCACCTGCACCACTTTGCCGTGAAACGTCCGCGTGGGAAACGCATCCACGGTAAAATCGACATCTTGATCTACCTGCACGGCTCCGACATCGGCTTCAGCCACATTCGAATCGATCTGCATTTTGGTCAGATCGTTCGCGATTTGAAAAATAACCGGAGCCTGCAAGCTGGCCGCGACCGTTTGGCCAACATCGACATTGCGCGAAATCACCACGCCATCGATTGGCGACGTGATCGTGCAATGGTCGAGATCAGCCTTCGCTCGATCGAGCGCGCCCTGTTTGATCTTAACATTCCCTTCGGCCTGATGTAGCGTCGCCGTCGCCGAATCGAGGTCCTGCTGCGACGAATTCTTCTTGGCGAAAAGTTCCTGGGTCCGCGCCGCGTTTACTTTCGCAAGCTCAAGCGCGGCCTGCGCGGTCGCGAGATCGCCTTCGGCTTGCGTAACCGCTGCTTGAAAAAGGGCAGGATCGATTTGCGCGACGGTTTGGCCGGCTTTCACCTCTGAATTAAAATCGGCGAAAAGTTTTTGAATGTTACCAGAGACCTGGCTGCCGACCTGAACATTGACCACCGGATTGAGCGTGCCGGTCGCGGTAACAAGTTGCGTGATCGGGCCGCGGGTCACGGTGGCGGTTTGATAACCGGCGGCGCTGCTCTGCGTGCATCGTCGAACAACGAACAAAATGATGAGCAGGGCGACAATGATGACGCCGATGGGCAAAAAGCGCTTCATGTAGGATGAGATTTGACTTGGGCTCCAATTAAAATGACAGGCAAACGTGCTCCGGCGTTACGGCGAGATCTATTCCATCATGCTGCGCAACTCGCTCATTCGCGAGATGAGTTTCAAAGCGAACTTCCTCCTTTGGATGCTGGTGGAAGTGCTTTGGTTCGTCGGCCAGATCGTTTTTTTCTCTATCATCTTCGGCAATGTCGACCGCATCGGTGATTGGACAAAATGGGAAGTCGTTTTGCTCATCGGCACCCACCAAATGATCTCGCAACTTTTTCAGGCGTTCTTTTTTACCAACGTCGCAGCCGTTCCTGAGCTAGTCCGCACCGGAAAACTCGACTCGCTTCTCGTTCTGCCGGTCGACAGTCAATTCGCCGTTTCGACCAAACAGTTCGGTCTCGACAGCGTCGTCAACGCCGTAGTCGGCGGAGTGGTTGTCGGTGTCGCGCTCTCCAAACTCGGCTACGTCCCCAGTCCGATGTCGATCTTGCTTTACATCATTGCGATCGGGTTCGGCATTGCGGTGCATTATTCGATCATGCTCAGCCTGGCCGCGGTCAGTTTTTGGATCGTCCGCGCGCAGGGGCTGGTTTACGGCTATTTCAATTTCCTCAACATCGCGCGTTACCCGGACGCAATTTTCCCGCGGCTCTTCAAAATCATTTTCGGGTGGGTCATTCCAGTTGTGATCGTGGCCAACATTCCCGCGCGGCTCTTAATTAAATCGTTCGGCCACCCCGGACCGCTCATGTTTCAGCTCGTGGTGGCCTCGACCGTTGTCTTCTGCCTCTCTCGCGCCTTTTGGGGATTTGCCCTGCGACGATACTCCAGCGCCAGCTCCTAGTGCGGCGTTGAATTAAACCCCCGTAGATTCGTCAAATCTCCCCTTGCGCTGATTGGGAATTGTCCTTAATTAAGCCTCCGTTTTTTCGGCGCCCGACTGCTGGGGCGCCACAGAAAAAGAAGAAAATTTCAGCTAAGAAAGCCGGCAAACCAAAGCCAGGTCGCAGGGTTTCTGTAAAGAAATCCAAGGCGGCGCGCGTTCGCGCCAGCTCGCGCCCGACTGAGACGCTGCTCGGACGCAATCATCGCGAACGTAAATTGAGCCCGTTCACGCGCAAGCAGAAGGAGAAGCTCCTGCAACTGCGCGATGCCATGGTCGATTCCATGGCCGGCGTGGCGCAAGACACGCTCCGTTCGCGCGCTGAAGGCAGCGAAGCTTCGGCGTTTGGAATGCACCAGGCTGATGCCGGCTCCGATGCCTACGATCGCGATTTCGCGCTGAGTCTGCTTTCACAGGAGCAGGACGCGCTTTACGAGATCGATCAGGCGTTGAAACGAATCGAGGTCGGCACTTACGGAATTTGCGAGATGTCGGGTAAACCGATCCCGCACGCGCGTCTGGAAGCGATCCCGTTTGCGCGGTTCACGGTCGAATGCCAATCACAGCTCGAGAAGCAGAACAAGGCTTCGCGTGTCAGGCAATCGGTCACTTCGCTCTTCGGTTTGACCGATGACGAAGGTGGCGAAGGTGAAGAAGAGGAAGCGGCGCCGGCGGCCGAGTCGAAGGAATAGCGGCGATGGCACAGGAAATTGTCACTCTCGAATGCACCGAAGCGAAAGCGCTCGGCAAACCGGTTTCGCGCTACATGACCAAGCGGAACAAAAAGAGTCCGCGCACGCCGAACCGCCTCGAGAAAAAGAAATACAATCCGTTTTTACGGAAGCACACGCTTCATCGCGAAACCAAATAATTGCTAATGCAACCCAAGACCGCTAAACGCCGTTCCGCATTTCGCCGCGCCAATCGCGCCATGCCCCGGCGCCGGATCGACATCGCCATCGAAGCGATCGATTACAAAAACCCCGATCTTCTGAAAAAATTCGTGACCGAGAGCGGCAAAATTCTTCCCCGCCGCGTCACCGGGATGCCAGCGCATCTCCACCGCAAAATCACGCGCGAAATCAAGCGCAGTCGCTCAGTGCTCTTGATGAAGTGATTTAATTCGCGTCCGATGTGGAAGACGAACTCGCCGACGGCTGATCATCGGAATTAGATTCTGTAGTTTGCGACGGACTCGAATCGTCGTTTCTAGCTCACCAACTTTTCAGATTAATCAATCTGAGTCGCTCAAGATCAACGCAATCGGCTAGGTTGGGGCCGAGGATTTTCTCCTTTAGCCTTAGGCGAAGCCGGTATCGTTTTGTCACGCCGTCGGCTGCGACGATGATCCGTAAAATATAACATCCATCTGGCAATACGAGGTCTTGATTTACCCGTGGAATCTCTGTGTCGAATGTCACTGATACGGGCTCAGTACCCGGGCGAACCTTCCCGAGGTCCAAAAGACGGTATACTCCCGACGCTATTCGCTCGCAAACTAGTCCTCCAGCATGAGACCACTGTAAACGGATTGGAAGATATGTCGGCTGGCTAAAGAGCTCAGACCCCGTCGTCTCCTTGATATCCGAAAGAAAAACTTCAACGTTTGTAGCAGCGCGGCGCCAAGCTTTATTCTTGATGGGTAAACGCAGCTGCCAGAAGGCTTCTCCGTCGATCGAAACTAGTTCACTGTGAACGAAAACTCTGTCTGCGAGAGGCACAAGCCGCGGTTTCCGCAACCAGCTCTTAATGCTGTTCCAGAACGCGCCAATCACGGCGACGCCCAGCGCGACTATAGTTGCGCCAACCGTACCGATAGCGGTCCATGTTGCGGCATCCCAGCCCCGCAGCGTCGGTTCACTTTGCGTCGCCGGTGTGGACAAAAAGTCTGGCGCAATCAAAAGGATCCAGGCATCAGCCATCATCTATGCGCCCGCGTTCGGATATTTTGCGTCGCTTTGCCTTCGTCGATCAATTTCCAGAACTCGCGCGTTTTGCCGAGCTGCTGGTCTTCCGAGACCGGAAGTTTGCTGCGGAAAAGGAAATCGCGAAACGTGTTCTTGTGCAGAACGCGATGGATGGTGATCCCTTCCGGCCTTTCTTCAAAGTAGATCCGGTAATCTTTCGCGCGATAACGGTATAACTTTTTTCCTTCGCGCTCGATCACACCGAAGTGCTTGGCGTCGAGATGATCAAGGTCTTCGGGCAAAATTTGAAATTGTTCGAGCAGATTGAGCTGCATTTTCTTGGGCAAGGCCGACATCTCGGCCGCGCTCAGTTCGTTGAAAATGATCTGGAACATGGGGCAAACGTGATTCGTTAAATCGTTACATCGTTAAATCGTAATCGCAGCAGGTGCCGCAAACAAGAAGCTTGCCCTCACCCGTCGCTTCGCGCCGGCCTCGCCCTCAGGGAGAGGCGAAACCGAGCATCACCGCGCAATTCTGTCTCCTCTCCCTTGTTCGGGAGAGAATGGAGCGGTTGGGAGCTGCGACATGGCCGGTACTGCCGCGCGGTAGCGGTCGAGCGTTGCGGGCGGCAACCGAGATACAATCGAGGTGAGGGTGTCTCAAACAAAAACGCGCTTAACGCGCTGGCCAATACGGGTCGTAATCTCCCACGTAATTGTGCCGGCCTTTTCGCCCAATTCCGTGCAACAAACATCTTCGTTGCCTTGCCGACCCATCAATACGACTTCGTCACCAACATCGACATCCTCGATGTGGGAGACGTCGATCACCATTAAATCCATCGTCACGCGCCCGAGCAGCGGACAACGTTTGCCACGAACCAAAACGTCGGCGTCGCGATTCGACAGATGGCGCGGATACCCGTCGGCATAGCCGCAGGTGAGCGTGGCCACGCGCATTTTTCGCGGCGTGATGAATGTGCGCCCGTAGCTGATCGAGCTTCCCTTCGGCATGTCGCGAATCAAACCGATCCGCGTTTTCCAAGTCATTGCCGGCTTGAGCAGGTTCTGAAATTCCGGAAGCGGCGAAATTCCGTAGAGGATGATGCCGGCGCGCACGATCTCAAAAGTCGGGTTGTTGAAAGCGAGCGTGCCCGCACTTTGCAGAACGTGCGCTTTGTATTTGCCCGGCACCGCGGCGCGCAATTGCTCTACGATTCTGCGGAACCGAACCAGTTCATCGCGTGTGTAGTCGGCGTCTACATCCGAGACCGGCATGTGGGTCGAGATGCTGTGGATGCCGATCTTCGGCAACTCCGAGACCCGTTTAAAAATCTCCACCGCTTCATCTTCCACCGCACCCATTCGTCCCATTCCGGTATCGACTTTGAAATTGATCGCAGCTTTGCCGATGTGATCGAAGGCTTGTGCTTCTTCGAGCGTAGATATCGTCGGAATGAATCCGCGCTCGACGATTGTTGCTAGCTCTTCCGGAAGCGAAGGCCCGAGAATGATCACTGGAAGATGGAATCTTTCGCGAAGAGCGAGCGCTTCTTCCAAATTGGCCACTCCGAACAATTGCGCTTGCTCGGCTAGCGTTTCGGCAACGCCCATCAGCCCATGGCCGTAGGCGTTCGCTTTGACGACCGCTAACATCTCGGCCGAACCGATTCGCTCGCGCACGACCTTCGCGTTGTGGCGCAGCGCGCTCCGATCGATTTCAGCCCAGCAACGATAATCTTGCGTCATTTTTTTGGAACCGTGATGTGCGGTTCCCGCAAATAAATTGGCTCAAGCGGCGGCAGCGCGAAACTTCGATGCGAATCGTTGGCAAGTCGCGCAAGGACTTTCGCCGACGGATAGCAAATCACAGCCCGCTCAAATTGCGGAAGTTTCTCGGTTGCGAAGATCGACATCTTGCGGTCGAGCTTATCCATTTTTTCACGCAATTCAGCCTCCGACATCAACATCGGGCCTTCGGCCAGGTTGTTCTCGCGAATGCGTGCGAAGAAGAATGTCTGCCGGCGCGCGTCACCGATCACGCAGAACTCTGATGCGTCACATTCCATCACACAGATCGATGGAAATCCGACGAGCCGCGCTCGCGACGCAGTTTGCAAACCAATTGCAGCGGAGATCGCGATCCGGGTGCCGGCATATGAACCAGGGCCAAGCCCGACGATGATCGTGTCCGGTTCTCCGAATTGCTTCTGCACTTCAACTAAGGATTCGAAGAATGGGCCGGAATTCTTTCGGTCATTTTCCCAGTCCCGGACAACTTCGACATTGCCATTGCTCACGACGGCAAGACTTCCGCGGGCGCTGGAAAGTTCGAGCGCCAGAATTTTCATTTGGCGGTAATCGCGCGTTGCGTTTCAGATTTCGTTTCGAAAGCAATCCAGCGCGCTTTTTCCGGAATCAAATCCGGAAATCGATCGGCCCATTCGATGATGGAAACACCGTCGCCAAAAAAATAGTCGTCGAGTCCGAGTCGTTCGGCCGATGGTCGATCTTCAATCCGAAAAAAATCGAAGTGATAGATCGGCAGACGTCCTCCGGAATATTCGTGAATGAGCGTGAAAGTCGGACTGGTCGCGGCCGTAGCCGCGCCCAAACCGGCGGTGAGGCCTTTGACGAATTGCGTCTTGCCGCTGCCGAGTCCGCCGTTAAGCGCAATCACATCGCCAGCTTTGACGTCGTCGGCGAACCGCCGGCCGAACGCGCCCGTTTCGTCCGGACTATTGGAAATGAACGTAGCCACCGGACAGATGTTGAGAAGTTGAGTCGCAGAGACGTTGAGCGAGACGACCGATGCGAGTGAGCGAGAGTTTCGGGAATTTTTCTCGCCAACGTTTCTCCAGACTTGCTCGGTGTCGAGGTGAGATTGCGAAGAGGAGTTCGTAATCTTCGCCGTCGGAGATTGCGTTGTCGATCTTCGCGCCGCGCGCGAGCGGCAAACTCTTCTTGTTGATCTTGAATCCGAGTTTGCTCGCCTTTGCCAGTCGCGGAAGATCCGCGCCAAGTCCGTCGCTTAAGTCCATCATCGCATGAACGCGGAAATTTTTGGTTAACCAGCGCGATTCTTCGATACGCGGAATAAATTGCAGATGCTTTCCCCGCAACGATCCGCCCAGCCGGCCAGTCACAAAAAGGTCGTCGCCGTTCTTCCCGCCGCCGCGAGAGATCCAGCGACCTTTTTCAACAAATCCGGAAACGCTGACCGAAATGACACTCGGCCCGCGCGTGGCGCTGGTTTCGCCACCAACAATGCCAACGTCGAAACGTGAAGCCGCCCGCCGCAACCCGCGATAAAGTTTCTTTACCCACGATGTCGATCTTATGGCCGGCACGATCAGTGTGATGAGAGCAACTTGCGGAACAGCGGAGATCGCAGCGAAATCGCTCAGCGCCCGCATCATCGCTTTCCAGCCGACGTGAATTGGATCGGTCGCCGGCGCGAAATGAATTTTCTCAACCACGCAATCGGTTTTCAAGACGAGTAGATTCTTCTTTCCCTGAGATTCGACGATGGCGCAGTCATCGCCGGCACCAGCAATCACCCCCCGCGGTACCGGCAGCCCGCGCAGCAACGACGCGATTAGCGCATCTTCACCAACCTCGCCCAGGCGAGTCCGTCCGCTGGCGGACCGGCGACGTTTCATTGCTGAACCAGTTCAGGAAAGGCGAGAAAGACCAATTGAACGGAATTGAAAAGAGAATGCATGGCCATTGAAACCAGAATCGACCCGCTCCATTCATAGGCAAGCGTGAAGCAGCTTCCGAGGACGAAAAGCGGCACGGCCGACGGCAAATGCGTGTGCGCGGCGGCAAAGATTAACGCGTTGAAGAACAGGCCAACAGCAATGCCGAAATAGCGGCGCGCGACGCCATAGATGAAAAAGCGAAAGATGAACTCTTCGGAAATCGGCGCGACCACCACCGCCAAAACGATGATCATCACGCGCTGTTCAATCGTTTGCGAGCTGTTGAAAAGATCTACAATCTCCTGTCTGCTCGAACCGCCGCCGAACGCATTTTGAGTTATCGCCTCCGCCACAAGAATCAACGGCGTGGCCGCGAGCAATAGAATAACTGCGGTGCTCAGCGCCCGCTTCAGACTCGTTTTCGAAAATCCGCCTAACGAATCGATGTCGAATCCACGAAGCTTCAAGAACGCGGCGATAAAGCAGACTATGAAGACAGTAGCGAGCAAGTTCTCGGCGAGGTTGGGACTGCTCAGTGGCACAGGAGACCGAGTCAGCGCCATGTAGATATTCCGTAAGACAAGAGAAACGAAGGCACCCCCCAAGAACACCTCCGGTAATCCAAATGTTTTTTTGGGCGCAACATCAACGTCCGGACCCACCGCCCGCCGCCGAGTGGCGATTTGCAGCGTAAGCGCCAGATAAATTAATAAACCGAGAACTACGAACGCGACGAAGAAGAACTCCAGCGCGATTGAGGAAGCACCGGCTAACATTTCCTTGGTGAGGCCGCGGCTACGGTGCGTAAAAGCTCGGCAGAAAATACGCGCGTCCGCTCTCGAGTTGTGGCACGAGCTGTTTCGGAAGCTGAAGCTCGATTTTCGACTGACCAGTTTGGCCGAAAGCGCGGAAAAATCGCGCAAGACTAAACGGCGGACCGTACTTCACCACTGTCGCCTGCGGCGCGTTGCCGAGTTGTTTGGCTTTTGCAAACGCGTCCTCGATCTGACCGAGCCCGTCAATGAGCTTGTCGTTCAGCGCTTCTTTGCCAGAAAGAATGCGGCCGTCCGCGATGTTATTGCGCAGCATTTCGGCCGGCAGACTGCGCTCCTTGGCCACGATACCGAGAAATTTGTCGTAGGTTTGCATGACGAAACTCTGGATCAACTCGCGCTCCTCCGGAGTCATCGGCCGGGCGCCATTCAAAATGTCTTTGAACTTGCCGCTTTTGAAAACGACGGAGGCGAGGCCGATTTTGTTGAACAACTGCTCGTAGTTCAGCGTTTGAATAATCACGCCGATGCTGCCGGTGATCGTGGTTTCATTCGCCATCAAAAACTTTCCGCCGCAGGCGATGTAATAACCGCCGGACGCCGCCAGCGAGTCCATGTAGATCACGACCGGTTTGCGCGCGCGGGCTTTCGTGACCGCGTTGTAAATTTGATCGGCCGCGGTGACTTCTCCGCCGGGCGAATCGATTTCGAGCACAATCGCTTTGACGCGGTTGTCATCGCGCGCTTGCTGCAACGCCAGCCGCATATCTTCGACCATCGAATCGCTCACGTTGCCCGGAATTGAGGAGCTGATCAGACCGCGCATCGTAATCAACGCGATCCGGTCGGGAACCATGCGCGCACCGCGTTCAATAACGATTTCCCGGAAGCGCGGCAACGGTTCCTCGACGCGCACACCCGCCGCTCCAAACCCACGGAACGCGGCCAGCGCCAGAATGAAGTTGATGAACACGCTGACGCAGAGCGCGACGAACAAAAAAATACTGAGACACCCGATTTTGCGATCAGCCATGGCTCGGAGTTGAAACTGGCGGAGAACGAGGGCCCGCACAAGCGCTTTTCACGCCCACGATATTGCCCGGCAAATATACTGTTCGGACTTGAATTCCCGACGCACCAGCGCCGTCTAAATTGGCGTGGAAGCTGCTCGGGTATGAGAGACTTTATGAATAATAGCGGTCATCTGGCGGTCAGTGAGGCGGCCACCCGTCGCGTCAAAAAAACGAAGGCGCACAAACGCCCCCGTAACCACGGCCGAAATGGTAAGAACGCTCCAAGTCACGCCGGCAACGATGTTGGAACGACCATGGCCGCAGCCGGCACGCTTACGCGTACCAAAGCGCTTTTGCTCGCGGCACTGCGCGTTTGGGAGCTCAAACACCGCATCCGTGAATAACGGCGCGACCGTTGATTGCGATCTTAGCCTCGAATTACGTCGTGGCTAATTCTTCGGCTCAATCTTTACGTAAATCTCGCGTGGCGCGGTCGGAAAATATTTCAATAGCGCGGGACAGAGCCAGCCTTCCATCTTGAAGCGGTCGCCGTAATACCAATTGCCGCCCGATTCTTCTCGGCGCCAGTCGAGTTTCAAGTTCGCTCCTGGAAACGGCAACGCGCTGAAGATCGCCTGAAATCCTTTCTCGGCATTGGGAATGTCGGCGACCGCTTTGTCGATCATCGTGTCGATCCCGGCGATGAACGGCTCGCGTGACAAACCGACCGCCGGATCGTCAAACACCCATGTCCCTTGATATTTGTAGGGCGCGATAACCAGAAGCGCGTTCATCGCGGCAACGCTCAAGTTTTGCGCTTGCAAAAGCAAGATCGACATCTTTGCGGCACAACCATGATTGCAGTGGTTCGCAGCGTGATTACGTTCCATCCGCAATTTGCGCCCGTAGCTCAGCCGGATAGAGCAACGGATTTCTAATTCAAGCCTAACGAGTTGCGCAGGTTTTCACAGCGTTGCATAGTGCGTTTTTCATGGGTGAGCCTAACGAGTCCGATTTGCGCTGCATTTCGTGGAATTGCGCAGTTTTGCAGCAAAAAATACTCCGACCGTAGAAAAAGACCGTGAAAAGGTCAGCCGTTTTTGATCTTTCAGGCTCTGTCTGCAAAACCCCGAGCGAACTCAAATCTTCCAAGGGCATGTCGTACCCGATCTGCACAAGTTCGTCAAACTCGCGCGCGAGCACGGATCGCAATGATCCACCTCACGGCGTCTCCACACCGCTCAGAAACCCGCCGAGATGCCCGGTGAGCGTAATGATCGCCACCGCCAGCAAGAATCATTTCTTTCCGTTCGTAATGATCTCCTGCGCAAGCGCTTTGAACTCATCGAAGTCGAGCGATTGCGGGCCGTCGGAGAGCGCGTGCTGCGGGTCGGGATGAATTTCGATCATGACGCCGTGCGCGCCGACGGCTCTGGCGGCGCGGGCGAGGGGAGCGACCAATTCGCGGCGGCCAGCGGCGTGGCTTGGATCGACAATCACCGGAAGGTGCGTCCGTTCGCGCAAGACCGGGACCGCGGAAAGATCGAGCGTGTTGCGGGTGGCGGTTTCGAAGGTGCGGATGCCGCGCTCGCACAAAATCACGCGCATGTTGCCTTCCGCCATGATGTATTCTGCCGCGGAAAGCCATTCGTGGATGGAGGCCATCAACCCGCGCTTTAGCAAAACGGGTACTCGTGCGTTGCCAACGGCTTTGAGCAGAGAAAAATTTTGCATGTTGCGCGCGCCGATCTGCAAAACATCGGCTTCGCGCGCGACGGCATCGACATCCGCCGGGTGGAGAACTTCCGTTACAATCGCTAATCCGTAGGGCCTGGCAGCCTCATGTAGCAGGGTGAGACCATCAAAGCCGAGTCCCTGGAAATCGTAGCGCGACGTGCGTGGTTTGAAGCAGCCGCCGCGGAGAAATTTCCCTCCGGCATCGCGCACCGCGCGCGCGCATGCCGCGATCTGGTCGGGTGACTCGACCGAACACGGCCCGGCAATCATGACGAATGGAGCGTCGCCGCCAATGCGGGCACCACTGATCTCGATGATGCTGTCGTGGGCGTGGCTTGCGCGAGAGGCGAGTCGATAGGCAGAATTTTCCTTCGCCTCGCGCGTAGCCCGCGCCCATTTTCGCGGGATCGGCTCCGGCGTTGTTGGGGCGATTTGCTCGATGGGAATTGATGACGCTCCGCTTCGCGGGTAAGTGCCGAGAACGCGGACGGCTTCGGCGTGTTTGCGCAATTCGCGCAGTGCAAGATCGACATGTTCTTCGTGCAAGCCGCCTTCGTGATCCAGATAAAACAGATACTGCCAGGGACGCTCGGTGCTTGGGCGCGATTCCAGTTTCGTTAGGTTGACCTCGTGCTGTGCGAGAGCATCCAGGCATCGCGCCAGCGCGCCCTGCTCGTGTGCCGTGGTCAGCAACAGCGACGTTTTGTGCGGAAGACGGGTGTCGGATTGCTTCGGCTCGCGGGCGATGGCGACGAAGCGGGTGTAATTCTCCTTTTGATTGGCGACGTTGCGTTTGATCACTTCCAATCCATAACGCGCCGCCGCTTCTTCGCTGGCAATCGCTCCGCGCGAAAGATCGCCGGACTCAGCGACGCGCATCGCGGCACTGGCCGTATCGTCCTCGATCTCAACGTGGCAATTTTGCAGGCCGGCCAGGAACGAGCTGCATTGCGCCAGCGCCTGCGGATGCGACCCCACGCGGCGAATCAGGCCTAACGGAACCGATTTCAGCGCGAGGAGACAATGCTCCACCCGATAAACTTCCTCGCCGATCAAATGCGAATCGGCCCGGTTGAGCAGGTCATAGGTCTCTGTGATGGAGCCGGTCAGCGAATTTTCAATCGGCAGAAATGCCACCTCGGCTTCGCGCCGAATCACCGCATCAAGCGCCGCCGCGAAGGAAGGATAGCCGTGATATTGCACGTCGCTAGGCGCCGCCGTGAAGTGGCTGCGGGCGGCCGCTTGGCTGTAAGAGCCTTCCACCCCTTGATAAGCCACGATCAGCGTCGCACGCGCGCCGTTTTGATTTCGCCGCGCAGCCTGGAAGCGAATTGAATGATCGAGAATGCGCCGGTAGAGCGACTCGACAAAATAACGATCCATGCCCTGTTCTTCGGCAAGGTTGGAAATGCGGGCCAGCAACTCGCGTTCACGTTCTGCGTCTTGCAATGGCAACCGCGGATCGGATTTCAAAGCAGCGACTTTGGCCACGACGCGTTGACGTTCGGCCAAGGCCTCGACCAAACGAAGATCGATATCGTCCAGGCGGCTGCGGAGTGATTGAAGAGGATCGGACATAAGCGGGCGAGGAAACGCTGAAGATCGGACGGCGGAAAAAAGCCCGATCTACAACAGGCTAAAAAAGTAACGGAAGCCAAACGCTGGAGCGTTGCCGCGCTGTGACTCCGTTGAATTCATGCTGGGCCGATACTATCGCAAGCGCCGTCTTGAGGTCAAGCAATTGCTTGCCACCAGTTAACCCTCACCTTTTAGAACAGTCGCGGTTGCTTTCGTTCGCTATTTGTTCACGGACTGTTCGCGGACGCGAGCGGACAAACGGCTAGGCTTTCGCTCAGGTGAGATTCGCATTTTGGATTCAGCTGGCAATATCGACCGGGTGATTTGAAGCTCTCACGAGCGGCCTCCAGAAAGTGAGCGACAAGCTTGAAGTGACCAAAGCTATCCCGCGACTGGTGGCCGACAATCAGTAAGGTTGCGGAGCCCAAACACCCGCCGCTTTATTTCGGAGGACTTTGTAATTTTGGGGTGCGACCTTCACGGGTCTTGCGCAGCCTGCGGTCGCCGCGAGGTGACCATCAGATCTGCGATCTTCAGTCCACCGTAACGGCAACGGGAGCGGAGGGGATGCCGTTACAGACGACTACAAGTTGGCTAGGGCCCCGCTCTTGGGTTGCCGGCACATCGAAATGAGTAGACACGGGATCGCCAGATGCAACAGCCATGCTGCTGTGGTCGTGCGTCCGGCTATAAAACACGTGTCCAGTTCTGTTGTTCGTGATGCGCACGAGCGGATAGTTCGTTGCGGCTTGCTGATCGTCCCCGTAAGCAGCCCCTTGCGACATGCCGTTGAAACGATGGCCGGAGATAACGTACGACCCCCCAGGACGAACCATGGTAGGGGCAGACTGGATGCTTGGCGCCCACGCCGGATTGTAGGTTCCCGAAGGGTTGTAAACTGAGACGAAGAAGAAGTCGGTAAAGAGAATCTGGCCGGTTGGAAGGACCAGAAAGTTGCCGTAGAATGACGAGTCGTTCGATGCGTTGGGGGCCGGGGAAATTTCCGTCAGGCTCGATCCGTCCCACTCCAAGAAGGTCGAAGAGGTATTAAAGATCTTTGGGCTCGCCATCACCAGAACCTTGCCATTAGGTTCGAGCACCGCGGGACCATCGGCAATGTCCAGTGAGTCGGGAAAAGACGGACCCGCAGTCCAGACCCCGGTATCCGAGTTGTAGACTGCGGTCTGGCCCGCACCACAACGGTTCGCTCCAGTGTAGAAGACGGTCCCGTCGGGCCGCAGGACGGCGGGTCCCACCTCGAACGAAGCATGGTTCTTGCCGCCGCACATTGCGGCGGAATCCCAGAGCTGCACAATGGTACTGCCTGCGCTCGACCACGAGCCCGTGGCGGGGTTGTAGATTTCGGAGTTCGTGCCGTTGTTGTCGTAAGCAAAGACGTAGGCATCCACCGTCAGCACCTTGCCGTTAGGCAGCAGGGTCCATCCTTCTTCATCATTAACATCGAACTTCCCTGCACCCGTCGCTGTCCATGTCAGGGTCTTAAGATCCAGCAGAGCTGCCTGAGGCGTGCAGCAATTGGCCTGCATGAAAGTTCCATCGAACAGAACGACGCCTTGAGCATCACCAATCGTGGACCAACCCGTTGGAGGGTTTACGCTCGTCCAAGTGTTGGTTACTGGGTCGTAGATGGCGCCCTTATTGGTCCAGACCGCTTGCAGGAAATTGTATTCACCGCCCTCGATGATGACCCGACCATCAGGGAGTACGGCTGAGGAGTGATAAAGCGGGCTGTATCCTGCCGGCGTTGAGGCCAGCTGGGTCCAGGTTCCATTCACGTAACTGCCGAACTGGTCTGGGGTCAGTTTCCACCAATCCTGGCACCCGTCATCTTGCACCATGACAGTGCCATCGGTGAGTAAAATTGGGTTGCCAGGGCCGCAGTCGACGTAATCAAGAACCGGAGGTTGGTTTTTCAGTAATTCCCATGGCGAGCCGACGGCGGGGGCGGCAGTTGCGGCGAGGGCAGTTGGGCCCTTTTTCGGCGGGATCGGCGGGAGCGCCATTGGCATGGGAAAGGACTGTGCGCCGGCGGACTGCGCAACGACACTAGATGGGCGGGCCGTGAAGAAGGCCATTGCCGCCGCCGCGAAGATTAGCGTGACTGCAGTTGCGATACGCAGATGTGAGAGAGCGCGATTTCGAGTAACCCAACCAGGAGTTTTCATATGTTGTTGGAGCTGCCGATAACGGGTTGAATTTTTAGTGGAGTTCCATGAATCTAACAATCAATACCGAAAATGCCGACCATTTTGGTCGCTTTTTTCTTCTTTCTTTCTG
>WNFO01001934.1_pt1 | contig 17962 bp, 26 predicted proteins | sample 5400251 | NCBI WGS metagenome assembly WNFO01 (sample SAMN13153354, study PRJNA577476) | soil metagenome | isolation source: 100 cm saprolite under Madrone tree | place: USA:California | collected 2016-06-14
AACGAGACCTATCGGCGGGTCTCGCAGAAGCAAAGACATGACGAAGATCATCATCACGATCGAAGTGACGGTGGCGAGGGAAGGGAAGTTATGCGCCGTAGACGTCCATTTTCTCCACATCGGTCCAGCCAAGGAAAGGAGGGAGAGGGGAACCTACAGATGAGGTCCGGGTGATACGACGCGAGTTTGTCGTGCAGCTTGACGGCGTGCGGCTCGTAGATGGAGTTCCAGAGCGCGGTCCCGCGAGCAATAGTGGCGTCGATGTTTTCCGGGTTGGCGGTCCTAGGACGGGACACGAGGGTCCCCACTTACTTGTGAAGACTCCATCAGGTGAAATGAACGGCGCACCTGCGTGAGTTAGTCCGCAGGCCAGCCTTCACGTCATCTTCGAGCGCGTCTGTGAGCCCTGCAAGAGCTCCGATGGCCTGTATGCGGAGAAAAAAAGACACTGAGAATAACTGAAACGGGATGTGAGATGTGAGTGATTCTACACACACGAGGAACGCCGACAAAAATGGTACTCTTGAGTGCAGCTTCGCGCATGAGGGCCGCATTGCGCACAGAGCCTTGAACGTCTTTTTCTCTTCCAGAACACGTTACGAAGCGATACAGATGTCCGACAGATGATGGAGTGTTTGCTGTCAACAGAGTGCACGTCTAATCCGCAGTTAGGGAGAAGTAGGGTGTACATGGGCTCAGTTGTGTACCGTGAGGACGAGCCACGCTGCCCCAGCCCCCTTCGGGCGTGCATCAGCATACGTCTTTTTGAACAGGCAATTCAATCGGGACATTGAAGGTCCAGCGAAAGCATCCGGACTCCGCAGGGTCAACAATTGCTTGATAGTTGGCGGGATATGTCGAACCATTAGCCCATCAAGTCAAACTGGTCAACGCCCTAACAATGCGTTTCAAAATTCGATTTATAGTAACACCCGGTACTACATCACGACGCAACACGCTCCCGGCGGGGCAAACGAAAAGAAAGTACGCTCTAAGGCTGCTAGCAGACCAGCTCCGAACGGTTAAGGGTATAAACTCATGAGGTGACTAAGCAAGGGATACTTTGTTATGTGAACTCGCATGAAACGACGTATTAGTGGTAATTGATGAATTGATTTCCGAGGCCATTGGGTTTGCACTGCTTGTTATCACCCGTAGGGCAGGTTATCATGCTGTTGACTACCTCGACGCCCATCGGCATCTCGGATGGTGTGAACATCCCTGCCGTACACGATCAGTACACTTCCGGTGACTCAGGTATAGACACCTCACCAAACCAGGCTATTTGTTCGATCCAAGAGGTGCTCTCCGCGTAAGACATGACAGCTGGGAAGAACGCATCGAAGACGCCCTGGGTGCACGGCTTGTTGTGGCCAGAATAATCCTAAAGCAAGATTGATTCAACCATCGTCCTTGATAATGTGAAGTGCGCAAAACTAACATGGCAGCCAATTTCAGTGATCCATACAGGCAAATTATTGACAGTTTTGTGGAAAGTGTTCACAGCCGTTTGGAAATCTCCCGCGTCAATGCCATAGTAATGGAAGTCAGCGGCATAGATCTACAGGAATTCGTCAGAGCCACAGAATGCAACTGAAGGTACACGTACAGAACATTTCCCATTGCAGAGGCTCAAGAATTTTGCAATCCATTCAAAACCAGCACCTGTGACCGCAGGGGCAATAAGTTGATAGCCTCGGCCCTTAAGGGGTTCAAAGTACTGCATCCAGAGCCCATGGGCCTCTTCCGGTTGCATATTGGCTTGAGATGCGATCTCGGGCCTGGGAGACGTTAAAGATGACTAGGAGGTAGTTCGACAAGAACTCACTCATTTACAAACTTGGCATATCTGGCATAACCCTGCTTCAGAACATCTAGGGCTTGGTGAACGTCATCTCTGCCATGAGCGGTGGGGACGAATTCTAAGTTCTTGACGGAGGATATTACAACATCTGAATATTGGGTCAAATGCCAGTTGTAGATGCTGGGCAAATAAGTCAGATAAGTTAGTGAGGAAGGACCAGAAACAATGAGCAAGTGTACACACAACCGCGTTTCACCATTGAGGAAATTCGTAATGCTAGGTTGTTGTAAATTGGACCAGGCATACATGATCTTAGAATTGACAGAAGAACCGGGGGAAGAAGCCGGGACGGTAGGTTGAGCCGCATGAGAAGAGGAGCTGGACGACGGTGCAGAGGGAGGTTGGTAATTGGGGGTGTTAGCGGTGGGGGTCGGCGAAGCACTGGTCGGGCGAGGTCTGCACTTCTTAGAAGAACCACGCTTAGCGATTTCAGCGTGGGCGTGGCTAATATCGCGACCTATATGACCGCGCTCCACGGCAAGAGCATTGACGGGAAGGGCGTGAAACGAGGTGTGAAGGAACGCAAGTGAGACGAGGGTAAGAACGGGGAGGAATCTGACGAGAGCCATCGTAAAGAAAAGGAAAGGCGGGAGTAAGGAATGTGTCGAGCCGTGCGGGCAGACGAGGAGAGAAGGGAAAAAAAGCGAGGTGAGCTGGTTGGTGTGACGAGGACGAAAGGAGGTATTTAAGGCTGTCGCTGACATAATCCGCGCAGCAACCGTGACGGCGTCTTCCATTTTCGGGTTGATGGGCGGCGTGATAAGGGGCGCCCGCCTCGCTATTTTTTTTTCTCTTCAACTTTGACAACAGCCAAGCCAGTTCACCCGTTCATCCACCTAATCCCAACCCCTGCCGCTAATTCAATAAAAATGTCTGATGCCCCCGCCGCCAAAGTCACAGAGCAAGGCGTGCCTCCGGCTACGCAGACCGAAGAAGCTCCCTCTTTCAAGGTAACTTACTGTCCTCTCTTGCCTGCGCCTCATCATTTATCCTATCCCCTCATGCAGGTCTTCATCGGAAATCTTGCGTATTCCACTACGGACCAAGGGCTGAAGGCGTTTTTTGAGCCCGTTCAGAGCGACATGTATGCCTTTTTCTCCACGTCCGAAATGACCATGCTAATCACCAATCCTGTCCCAATGGACGCAGCATCTCCGCCCAGGTTATAATGCGCGGAAACAGGTCCGCGGGCTATGGGTTCGTTGCGCTCTCCACAGCCGAAGCAGCTCAGAAGGCCGTGGAGGTTCTCGACAAGAAGGAACTCGATAACCGCCCGATCATCGTCGAAATCGCGAAGCCGGCCGATCAGAAAGAAAGTGAGAGGAGAGACAGGAAGCCTCGCAACAGGCGCCCTAGCAGGCGTGGCTTGAGGGCCGTCCCCGGCGAGGTCACTGAGGCCGAGGCCAATGGTGAAACCAAGGCAGAGGAGGACACTGCTCCTGCCGAAGGCGAAGCCCCCAAACCCAAGAAAAAGAAGAAAAAGAGTGCGGTACGTTTCGTATGAATTGGTATTATCTTAAAAATCCGTCATTCATAATAATTTTTGCTCAATTAGAGGAAGACAAAGGTTAGGACCTCGACCGCTGATGGCGAGGCTGAGCCCGCAGTTACCACCTCAGAGGGTGAATCTGGTCGTAGGAAGCGCAACCCGCGCCCCCGTCGTCCTGTGGGTGAAGAGCCTAACGGCGAACCCTCCAAGTCGGTGCTTTTCGTCGCCAATCTTGGTTTCAACGTCGATGACGTAGCACTCGCCGCCCTGTTCACCGACGCCGGTATCAATGTTGTCTCGGCTCGTATCGTCCGCAGGCCGTATGGACGTCCCCGTAGGAGTAAGGGTTACGGGTTTGTTGATGTCGGCGACGAGGACGAGCAGAAGAAGGCAATCGAGGCTCTTGAGGGTAAGGAAGTTGGTGGGCGACCCATTGCCGTCAAGGTTGCCGTCAATGCCCAGGCCAGGGAAGCTAAGGTGGAAACGGATGCCGAGGAGGGCACCCCTGAGGTTGCCATCGTGGCTGCGTGATGGCTCTCAGTTCAGTTGATGATTCATGACCCCAATGTTCTCAACGCCCTTTACTTCTCCCTGGATGGAAGGTTCTTCAGACTACGCTGACCGTTGTTTTTTTTTTATGGCACGCTATTTGTTTCAGTTCTATGCGTGTTCTGCCCATTCGAGAAAACTCGTCGGTCTCGTACCGTTCTTTTTTCGGTCGATAAGGTGTCATGATCTCGTACATGTACTATGACACCTTATTTGTGACTTGATCATCACATCTCATGAATCATGGCTGATGACGGTGATGATGATTATCTCTCCGACAAATTCCTCACCATCACCGAGCTCCAGAAGCCAAAAACTTACAGTGAAAAACGCAAAGAAGCTTTACGCAAGTCTCTTCTCAAAGATGAACAAAACAAAACAAAAAGTACTAGACAACTCGAACTCGAATCGCGCGAGGAGGGGCTCTCCAAGAGCCTATTCGAACGGGCAGAAGATGACAAGGCTTCTGGTCGTGGAACGGAAAACAAGGCGCTCTCTATGATGATGAAAATGGGTTTCAAGCCAGGACAAGCTCTTGGTGCGCCCACCAATGTCAATGAAAGCTCGACCCCGATAGACGCCACGACCCCTCCAAGTCGATGGAATCCCAGCCCATCCCCGGAGACTTTGCAACCGCAGATACATGACGGGGGGCGGTTGGTGAACCCGCTCCCCCTCAATGAGTGGTCAGGCATGTTGAGTCTTCCCCATGTGCTTTCTCTTCCTCTCTTCCCCCTCCCCATCATTTATTGTCAGGGCAGTACTAACTCGGGGCGGCGGCACGCCCATTTAATAATTAGGGAAGAAAGGAATCGGCCTTGGAAAGCGTGCGCCATCGCCGACTGAGATCGAGCGCCTGGCCAAGGTCGCCAGGGCTACAGAAGAGGCGAACAAGGAATCTTTCAGGGACAGGTCCCGCCGAGAGTATGAGCAGCGGCGAGCGGAGACTCGGCTTGGCCCCGCCCAGAGGACATGCGCGACCTTGGACGAACGCGCCGGCAAAGAGGTAAAGTCGAATTCAACAGCATCATCACCAACCATACGCCCGTTCCTTGCCATCACCCTCATTTTTTCTCGCCTACGCTACCCCTCTGTTTCCATCTATCAAAAGTAGCTCTCGGCTAACGTTCTGGTGCCGCAGTTTAACGTGCTTTGTCTGGATCCAATTGATCCAGACTCCTTCCCTACCGGCCTCATGGATGCCGTGACGGCCTCCTCGACGGCCGCCGCAGCCGCAGCCACTCCTGCTTGTGGTGGAAGCGGCGAGGACCGCTCGATTGAGGAACGGTTACGTGAACAAATGCGGGCTGACGCGCTTCAACCGCTTGATGATGATGATGATGATGGTGTTGCAAGTTCGCCGAAGAACGCGGATTTAAACAGCGAGTCACATCTATCACCAAAATTAGTTGAGGATGCTGCGCAGTTCCTGTGTCTAAATGTGAGTACTGATCATAACCGTCCGCGGCTGTCTTCTTGCGCGCCACTTTTTTTTTTCCCTTTTCCTTGGCATTGGCTGATAACTTGTGACAATTGTGACAAGCCGGCAGAACGCTTAGATCACATATTGGAGTATATGCGTGCGGAATATCACTACTGTTTCTGGTGTGGCACACAGTATAAAAGTTCCGACGAAATGCAGGAAGAGTGTCCGGGTCCTGAGGAGGATATGCACGACTAGGTGAAAACACATGTAGTCGATACTCAGTTCCCGGTCATCTATTGATTACTGTAAATGAAATAGAGGTATCCAAGAGACGACAGAGTGTCATATAATTACACGCAACAATGGTTGTACACGTTCGATGCAAAGTCAGCATATTTATCACATGTAAAGACTGTCCAAGACGATCAACAGATATGTCTGTACCATCGGCAAGATCAAGAGTATAAGGAGTGGAATGTATGGAGAGCAATCGTCGGGCAATTGTCCACGACAGTCTGGATCTGGATATATGGATATACGTAAATGATTGAATAATTAATTAGTGTCGGAAGCGGCAGTTGCCGTCAGTGCTTGAGGCTCCAAATCACCACTTGGAGATGATGGTTGCACGGTGTGCCGCGGGAACACAAATGATGGAAGTAAAGCAGGAAGGGCCGGGATAGCAACGGGAGCCAACGGCTCATCAAACTCCGTCCGCGGAAACGTTTCTGATGTCGGCGACATCTGGGGGGACTTGCGGCGTAAAAACGTCGAGATAGGAGTGTTGAACTGGAAATCTGCTTCGTGTAACCACGTCTCACTGCCACGCCGCGACAACCTCCCATTCGGAGAGGACCTTGGTCCCCGAGTTGCCCGGGTGCGAGGAGAGGATAGCGGCGAGGTGGAGGGCATCTATCGTGGCATTAGTATTTACCAAACCCTTGTAAACCGGTTGGCGCAAGACGTACCCTTTTTGCTTTTTCTGTCTCGAGCAGTGAGGGTAGACTTGCCTTTCTTGGGAGCTGAAAGACAACAGAAAAAATAAAGGTTGAGCTGAGCACTGACTCATCAAGAAGGGTTTGTGCGTACCGAGTCGGTGGGATAAGGAGAGTATCTGCCTTTGCTGTGGCGAGAGACCCGGGGGGCATCTGTATCAGTCAAGCTGGAACTATCACGCCGATCGTAGTCGGCAGGGACGAAGAGGTATGTGCCGGAGGGGGTATATTGCCGGGGAGAGTGCTCCCGCTCGTCGTCGGAAGAGGATGAAGCATTGGAATGAGAACGCGGGCGAAGGAACGAACGAACGTTGTGGGGGCGAGATGCGTCTTCGAGCCCGAGAGAGGACATGAGCTCTACGAACGACGGAAGAGACATAGGGTGAAAACAGCAGCGTATAGCTGAAGGATAGTCGCAACAGGGCAACTTGGAGCACGATCGGTCATAAGGGGGACGTATATAATATGCCAGGCAAAACCCTAGAAACGGTTCGGCGGGAGCGGTACCATAGTTAGTCGTCATGATACATCCGTATCATGGCAGGTTGCGCAGGTGGCTGCAGTGCCTCAGTTCGCAACCACCCGGAGCACCAATTATTACTTAGCTAGGGTTGGTCTGTTCTCGTTCGTTATCTTGGTCGGCAAGGAGACAGCTGAACCGTTCCACGTTTTTGTCTCAAAGTCCTTTTTTGTTTCTTGCCTATTCCCGGTATCTCAGGCGGTCCGAAGTAAAGCCTTCAGCGTGTTCAGTTCAACTGGATGCGCATTGCGTCATCTTGTGGGAACTGGGGTGATAAGGAGACAAAAGCAAAGCCGAGACACAGAGACGCCTGTCGTTTAGTTGCAACGACGAGGCGGTGCACACGTATCGAAGCCGTCGTCGCTTGGATTCATGTCGTGTGGCTTTGAGCGAGCAAATGGGTCACGCGGACAACTGTAACTGTCACAACCGGCTTGGTCATAACCACGATGAATCAACAGGGACAACCCAACTCTGGCGCTGCCGCACCGCCTTTACCTCCTCCGAGGCAGGAGATGGAGTATCTGTGTGCTGGTGAGAAGCATGATACCGCGAACATTCTTGTATTTTAATGTACGGAAGATTGTGGTGCCAAAAATGACATCAAGCCTCGGGAGCCCATTCGCTGCCGGGAATGTGGGCATCGTATCATGTACAAGAAGAGAACAAAACGAAGTGAGTCCGGAAGTCCTTCGGCAGCGTTGTCTTTGTTCTCAACGGTGTGCAACAGTGGTGCAGTTTGAAGCACGGTAGAAATAGATAGTCATTACGGAATCTCTGTCGGGCCGGGGGGAGCCGTCTGATTCGGGCGGGGTGGACGGAGGTGACGTCTGTCCTCCGGCAAAGAAAATATCATATCCTACCTCTGTTCTACATCTGCGTCGTTCTTGTCCTCTATCCAATGACAGATTCAAGACGCCATACCAGAGAGCGCAGCCTCTCCGGCGAGTTTGATGTAATTTATTTTCGGTTTAGGCTCGTCATCGGAGGATCTCTCTCACCCTTGATTTTCGGTTTCTGTAGTCCGACGTTGAGTCACCACAAGAACATCATCCCAACGACGACTCGCCTGCCGGTAAACCTGGGAGAAAGAAGAACCCCAAGTCAGCCGCCGTCATTTTGCTTGCGTGCATCTGTCTGACACTCCCCCAGTTCGCAGGCTGCACGTCGTGACCAGAACAGAATCGCGCAACGCGAATTCCGCTTGCGCAAACAGCAGCGCGTAATGCTCCACTTCTCGCTTGCATCCCGTCAGACACTTGACTAATCCCTCACCCTCCTCCCTCCCTCCCTTAGATTCGCGATCTCGAGGCAAGAGTCGAGATCCTCTCCGGTGGAAAAGATGAGGCCCTCAGTGAGATGCGAAATATCCTCAAGGGTGCGCTACAGTATTCTCCTCATCCTCAACCTGCATAACCTCTCTTTCGTCAAAAGATCTCATGGCCGAAAATCAGGTCCTCCGGGGCTTTCTACGTGGCCTAACCGAATTCATCGGCGATGGGGCTGGAGGTTTGCTATCTAAGCTGGGATGGTCGATGCAAGATTTTGATAAATTCGTCAACAAGTCTGAAACTGACACTGCATACGAGAGTTTTCAACGACGAAAGCGAGAAGGTCAATCTGGCTCTGGTTCATCAGCCCAGACCTCATCCCGGAAGCGCCCGGCTGATGATGACACCGCTAACAACGCACCAAAGAAAGCACGCGGCCCCGGCGAGCGCGACGATACCGAACACAGCACTGATGCCTTCCCGGTCTTGATGCCACTGAACTCAGTTACGCCTAGCAGTAACTTGTATACTAGCCGGTCTCCACAAGATTCCAGTCTATTCTCGGATCTTTTACGTGGTTCCAATGGCTCGCCGATGTTAATACCGGGTCCTTCGTCTCCTTCCTCGTACACAGTATCCTCATCCCAAGTTCCTCCATCGAATGGCAGTTACCAAAACTCATACGTCACCCCTTTGAACATGGGGGTGGATTCCACTACAATCAGCTCCATGTCCTTCGTCAATAATGCATCCACTCCGACCATTCCACAGCAGTCTCGTCCAAGCGTCGGCGCCATTGAAGATATGGATCTCGTCGATCCAAAAAGGATGGAAGCGCAGAAGTTGATTTCGTTCGTGATTGTCCATTTCCCCTCACTGAAAGCCCGCTCATCCCGCTTTGATTCCAGATATCACCTGGAGAATTACAAACGGAATAGCTCATACTGCCTTCCTGCTTCTCTTCGCCCAACGCTTGTCCAGAGGTACGTTTTCCTTCATCCCCATCACCAAAAAACTTTGACACCTTTGTTAGGACCGTTCCCCACGGTACATAAGCTGACTCTTTGCTTCGTTTTCTGAGTCCTGACGGATGTTACAGAGAGTGTCATCGATCGCATTCCCCATCCAGACCTCCGCGACCGGCTAATCTTACTCCGAGGCACGTTCAATGTCTTTGCTTGTCCCTGAATTGCGTTTGTGCTTAACAGGCGTTCCACAGGTCGCTTCAACCTTGTCGACTGCCTGCATGACTTAATGTCGACAGTCACCATACACGGTGACGAAGTCCTGGCGCATGGGAACTGGGAAATCGGCGAGACGTGGCTCCGACGTTACGGGTTCGTCGACTCGTCTTTTCTTATTCGTATCCTGACTGGCTGGTCTAATCACTCACCGACCATCGCAATTCGGTGGTTATACAGATTCCTGGTCGACCCAAATACGTTGAACACATCCAATAAATGGAGACAGGACCGTGGCTTATCTGAATTGCGCATGGCCGATATTGCCCCTGAACAGCAGGCATCGGCATAGGTGTACGGCCGACTTATTGGTTGTCACGATGCATATGTCCCTGACTTTCGAACTTGCTGCCTTGCAGCAAGTCTGTAGCCTTTTAGATTGCCTTCATCCCCTGGTATCGTTGACTACGTATCATTGATTCTGCTACTAGGTTTTACTGCTTTCGATCATTGTATATATAGTAAATATCTGTTCTTCTGGGTATCGATATTGGTAAACAACAACTTCCTCAAATCCAGTCCAATCAAAATCAGCTGATACCAAGACAAACATTTGGCATCATTTCAAATTGTGGAGTGGAGTACGTCTTCGTCCGCAGCAGCAAGTCGCGAGGTGACATGAGTTTGTAGTAATCAACCCCCAGTCGGGATGGCCACGTCCTGTTTGCTTTTCGAAAAAGGACGACGATAATTGCTAGAAGGTCCGAGCATCACGATTTGCTCTCTTTCGAGTTGCAAACCCGAAAATTCGACATTGCACAGATGTCGTTTCTCAGGGCGTTTTGCGCGATCCCCACCCTTGATTTGTAAGTGGCAACCACAGAGGTGTTCCATTTAATCAATGTGGCGTACAGTATTGGTTTCTCGTTATGTATGTATTCTATTATCAACAATCCTCCTTTGAATTCCCCGTAACAATCGGACCATGACCATGACCATGACCATCACGTGTACTCTAGATGGTCTGGTCTGGTCTGGTCTGGTCCGATGAAATGAGCACATGAAAGACGACTAAAGGGGAAGGGGAGGAGGGAAGGCGGAGGTTATGAATTTTATTCTACAGTTATTACTTCTTTCCATTGTTCAGCAAGTGCACACAAAAGTATCTTCTGCACAGCGTAGACTCGTGAACCTTCTAGGTAAAGGTCGCTGAACCTGAAGGGGAAACGGGAGGGAGGGGAAGTCAGCTGATCCCCGCGCCAACCACGCGTCTTCTAGGCATCAGATATCCGCTGTCGTCGCTGCACAAGGTTTCTCCGATATTGAGATTCTTGCTCCTCGAGCGTCCCGCTGAAGGGATGATATGATATTGAGAAACGCCGAGAGGAAAGAGTAAGTGATAATCACTTACGGTAAGGGATTCTCTTGGATGGCCATGCAAGAAAGGAAGGTCAGAAGGGTCAAGGCTACTTGACAAATGAAGACTACACGCAGAGCATCTGCGTAGGAGTCTATAGCCGATTTTCTGAGCGACGGGTCTAGCCCTCGAATTACATCAGTCGAATGCCTTGATGACGTTTAGATACTATCTCAATGGCCATAGACGAGACATGTTCACCTTATTCGTGAGATAAGCTAAGATTGATTTTCATAAGTCTTCTAGGAGTATGAGGAGAAAAGGGCTCGGGGGCATACCTCCTCTGCGTTAGGTCCTTGGATACGTTGCTGCAGCTTCGACAGGAGAACTGTTTGCAGTAATGTACCACCGAGGCTGACACCGAGCACTTGCCCAGTAGTGCGGAAGAGGTAGGTTACTGGAGACAATTTAGTCAATCGAATGACGGGCGCATCTACTTACTGCCGGTAGCCACTGCTACATCCGCCTTGGAAACACATGAAATGAGAGCCTTGGTGGTGTGAGTAAAGACGACATTCAGAGACTCGACGAAATTCCTACGATGAGGGTTGTCGTGATCACACTCGCCATCCCAAATCCTTGGGGAATCAGATCAATCCAAAAATGCCACTGTGACGAGTTGTCATTCCACATCGCAACCATAGTACTGGCGTAGAGGGTGCACATCGCAGACAGCAGGGTGAGCCCGTACAGTTTACCTGTCCGCCGCATGACCCTGGAGATGAAGATGTAAGCGGAGACGCATTTATAACGAATTGTCGGAATTGGCTGACCAGCCTGCAAAGACACTCCCCGTAGAAATAGCAACCTAAAACTCAGTCGAGGTATAATCTCAATGGCACGCGAACGAAGTGGCTAACCGAGTGTGGCAGAAGATGGAGACCTAAAATTGAACGGTTGAGTCCGAGTCTTTCTGTGCTGATTGACGGTGATCCTACCTGCGTCTGCCGACGAGTTCAAACGAACAGTGGAGAAATACTAGGCATAGTCAGACCGACTTCAGTTTTTTTGCATTCCAATTAAACACACCAATGGCACATTGTATATCTGGATCCAACGGGTTAACCTCGGCCAGAATAAGGTTTGTGATGTACGCACCATGGAAAAAGCAGACATACTACCGAAAAGATTGGACAGCGCAACCGCAAGCGGGGTACGCTGAGTGATAAAGTACAATGGCATGACAGGATAAGGAGACCAGTAGGCCTCTACAGTAACAAATAGAACGCCAAAACCGACGCTCGTGATAAATAGGCCACAGACTAAGGGATGCGACCATGGAAGTGACTCTGTGGCCTTGAAGGTAGAGCCCAGGAGAAGACTGCCAATGGTAGCTGCAAGGGTGGCAGATCCAGCGAAATCCATACGGCACATTTTCGAATATAAAGGTTGATTTTTCACGTCTGGGGAAAGTGGGATTGTTACTTTCCAAGCTACGACGATAAACGAGAAGGCCAAGACAGGGATCTGATGACGTCAATGTGCCTGCTGGTCGTCAAATTCGCAATCAACAGGAGACTGACCTGGAACAGAAAAGCATACCGCCTGCGTAGATCTGTCATTCAGTCTGGCTTCAAGGGCACGAAGTCTGTTCAGCGTACCACCCGAGGGTATCGCTCATCCATCCGCCTAGAGGCCCGCCTATCCCCGCCCCGAGCCCAAACATACTACCAAGATTCATCAAACGACCTGATAAATGAGACGCAACTGGTCTCACATGTTCGCCATGCCTTGGTATAATCCTCGCTGCTTTCTTGGGTGGGGAGTTAGCTCGTCGCAAATCTACCAATGGAGGGGAACATACAATGGTATTAGGTCCGTAACGGCCACGCTAGATACTGTGCAGCGGCTGTCGGTGACAAGTAAACTGCCTCGATAAAATGTCGCATTACCTGTCATCATCCTAAAAAAAATAACGGTCAGCTTCCTAAGCAATGTGTCCTAAAGGCGAGTACAAACCCTCCACCACCCATGCCAGCCACCGCTCTGGCTGCAATGAGTGCTTCCATCGAAGGGGCGAACCCGCAGCCGATAGTACCTGTCCCTATTGATTCGATTTGAACATCGTCATCACCAAACTTAACATGCAAGGGTTCAACGAACCGAACAGTGTCAAGGCCAAGAGCATCGCCCCCCGTCGACCAAGGATATCCGAGAGTCGTCCTACAGATCAAGAATTCGTGCTGGCTCGAATATATGCGGGTCGATGGGAGTGTACGCACCGTATAATGGCGTGAAGCAACACACGGAGAGCAAATAAGATGTCCCAATGTACGAGGCTTGATTGGACTTATTGAAATAGTTTCCGATTGGCGTCATCAGGGTGGCAGCAATCGTGCCTACAGACCGTGTAGCACAGATCGGGGTGCAAAAGCCAAGGTACTTACCGTCTAAAGCACCTAAGAACACAGCACTCCATAACCCTGCCAGAATCCAAAAAAGGTCCATCCTTGACACGCGAAACACCTCAGGGTCTGGCAAGTCTGAAATTGGACGCTCCAACCCATCACCTGGTTGGTGATCATGGCGAGAAGATATCAATGGACTGGTTTCTGAAGGAGTTGGGGCTCTGGAATGCATCGATGGTGCAGAAACTTTGGGAGAGGTCTAGACAGGATTATTTCATGGGAAAGGGCAGGGGGTTTTAGTATGAACAGGGAGACGCTCAAACTCGCGTCTGAAATGTCCTGTATTTCGATAGATGAAGTTCGGAGGAAAGATCCATCCGTAAGTTACTTATCTTTTTTTTCGAGAACGCGACTCCGACATTCGCGTCACACCGCCAGGGACCTGCTGAGCTGGCTCACGCGGTCGGTCGATTGTGCGCTTCCCCGTGGACAGTGGGCACATCGCCGGACGCCTCCCAGCACCCCAAAGAGGTGTAATGTTCAACGTCATGGTCCGTAGACTTCGGGGCGCACCCTCTCATTAAACGTCGATTTAGTGTATGCGTGGCTTGCCCTCATGACCTGATCTATAACTCGTCCAGCACGCTCGCTGCCTTTCCATGGTCCAAGTGTCCACTCACTCACTGCTGTTTGATGAAGCAGAAACCGAAAACGACGCGTGTGTAATTAGAGATCAAGACGATTCCGTCTACGCCGGAGTGGTGACGCTTGTGCGAAAATCAGCAGATTGAATTGTATCCGTCTTTCTCCTTTCAGCAGGTCCCCTGACCGAGGCAGGTCCATTTCTCAGGTGGGACAGTGGAACACTTGACGGCATTCACATTAGCTCTGGATTCGCTCGCGACGCGCCACCCCGCATGAAGTGTCTGCCACGACCAACGGTACGAACTTCTCGGATGGCTATGGCACGAATTCTGCGAATGGCGGATCCTTTCGGCTTCTGGCATACTACGACGACCGCCGATCCTCAACCTCGACATAAACCACGCACAAGTATCGGTAATCGGTATCTCGTTGAGGTCATTTCTCTCGGATTCAACCGTCGAGTCTGCGCCGAGGGTACTGCGGCGTTATGGTGCGGTAGGGGCGAGCACAGCCGCCAAGTTGGACAGAGAGTCTTGGTGTACATTACATGGCCCGGGGAAGGCTCATCTGGACAGTATGTCGTCAGGCCCCGAGGGAAAGCAGCCGGGTTGACAGTGAGTTACGTAAGGGGAATATTTTAGGGAGAAGCCGGTGAATAGCATGTTATCAAGTTTCCAAATATGGCTGCGTGAAATGTTTGGAGGGCGGCCTGTTCCCGCTAGCGCAGTTGCTCACATCGCCGCTTCACACCCCTCGTCCCCTTCCCCTCTCTGTCACTTCCCCTCTCTTCTCGTCATGCCGTCCCCAACGCTCCAGACTCGTGGCCTCTTTTCGCATTCAAGATCAACTGACAACCTCCGCCCAATTCGTAGCGGCTCATCAACTCCCACCAGCCCTTGGAAGTCCATGCTCCGTATCGGTAGCCAGTCATCAAGGAAGCTCCTCTCCAATGGCATCCGTTCATCTATTACTCTCAACACAAATTTTTCCTCGACAAGTCCATCAACTCCTAATAACCAACCACTGACCCCTGCCTCGCTTATTTCACCTGCTCAGCGGGACTCGTCTAATTCCTCCAACAACTCCTCCGATTCCATAAATGAAAAAGTTCCAGCGACTCCACCAGACCATGCATCGCCCTCTGTGCTAGTCTCACCATCCCCCGACGCGTCGTTTGACGCGAAACACCGCTCGAGATCAAAGTCAGAAAAACAACAGTTAATATCGCCTGAGCGGCATAGCCCTCCCGCGACGACGACAGCAACAGTGCCTAGTAGTTTTTTTCCTCCTTCTTCGTCTGGGCAACGTCCCCGGAGCTCCCGCTCTGTGAGTGCTACCGCGTCGCGCCTTATCAGGCGCGTGGCATCAGCGCCGAATGCAAAGGGACTCTTCAATCTGGGTTCACGCCAGTCGCCTGTGGCGACAAAAAATGGACTTTTGGCTCCAGGCGCGATGACCCCGGCAGCGGTACTAAAGAGTGGCATGCGAACGTCTCACACCAAGTCCGGGGAAGGCACAAGCTCCATTGAGACAATGTCGTCCGCCTCATCCTCGAGCCGTGCTCCCCGTGCTGTTAGCACACCGGCCTTGCCCAAAGTCTCCGAAAATGATTTATCTGTTCATGGGGCAAATAGAGCGGCCTTCCGTCGCACATACTCGAGCAATTCGATCAAAGTCAAGTCTGTAAGTATTATTTTTTCTCTTTGTGATGGCACGATTTTCACTTTCGTTTCTCAACAAGGTGGAGGTTGGTCCATCTAGCTTCCAGAAGATCAAGCTGCTTGGCAGGGGTGATGTTGGAAAAGTCTTTCTCGTGCGTGAGAAGAAATCTGGCAAGCTTTATGCCATGAAAGGTACGGATCATTTTTACTAAAACGCGCAATTCTTATTCACAAGGTGGACGATAGTCTTATCCAAGAAGGAGATGATTCAACGGAAAAAGATCAAGCGCGCGTTGACCGAACAGGAGATTCTAGCAACTGCCAACCATCCATTCATCGTGACCCTGCACCATTCGTTTCAGTCGGAGGATTACCTATACCACTGCATGGAGTACTGCATGGGGGGTGAATTCTTCAGAGCGCTTCAGAGTCGGCCAGGGAAATGCCTTCCAGAAGATGCCGCTCGGTTCTACGCAGCTGAGGTAGTAGCCGCGTTGGAGTACTTGCATCTCATGGGGTTCATCTATCGTGACCTTAAGCCCGAGAGTACGTCCCATTTGCTTGCATAAATAAAATGATTGACTCTTGTCCCCTCCAGACATTTTGTTGCACCATTCTGGGCATATCATGCTCTCAGATTTTGACCTTGCGAAGCATTCCGGTGTCATTGGGGGCAGGCCTGCGGCAATTCATCAGTCAGAACTCAATGGGGTGATCATCAGCGCTCTCATCCTCTGTGGCCATGCGGATCCTCATGTGTGATTTGATTAGCTTCCTTTGGTCGACACTAAATCGTGCACGGCTAATTTCCGGACTAATTCGTTTGTGGGAACCGAGGGTTAGTCGTGATTTCATCGTGCTTTTGGCCCATCTGACCGTACCGTTGTCGGATTTAGAATATATCGCTCCTGAAGTCATTCGAAACTCTGGTCATACCTCCGCTGTGGATTGGTGGACCCTAGGAATCCTCATTTATGAGATGATCGTGAGCGTGCTAGTTTCATTCATTTACCATGATTTACCTTTGTCGCGTAGTACGCCACAACGCCCTTCAAGGGGCGCGAGCGTACAGACACATTCAACAACATCATTGGCCTCCCAGTCCAATTTAGGGAACTACCAAAAACATCACCGTAAGTGCCTTGCTTTGGATGTACGGTCAGTTCAATCGCATTAAACCAACGTGCCTGGACATCGCCACAGTGCGGGTAAGGACATCATATCTCGGCTTCTAGACAAGGAAGAAAATACTCGTCTCGGGAGCAAGACTGGTGCGAGCGAGGTGAAGCAACACAAGTGGTTCAGCAAGATTAATTGGGGACTGTTGAGAAATACGGAACCGCCGGTAAGTTGAATACCCGGGTAGCTCGGTTAACAACGGTGGCATACGGGGTTCGTGTACTGCGTGTCGCCGAGGCTATGGCCCTGTTCGCAACACATGGTCCCTCCCCGTCTTTGGACGTTTGTTCAGATCATCCCTGCATCATCAAATGGAGTGGACACGGTAAACTTTCGCCGAATGGAGGAGTCTACGTCGCTCCATCTCGAAAAGCAAGAAAACGCGACCCAGGCTGGTGTACAAACGCCAGGTACGCCCGATGACCTGGAGCCCACCTCGGGCGGGGACCTGTTTGGCGCCTTTTCGAGCATTACCCTGCACCATGATGGTGACAACTAGAAGTTGGGGGGGGATGCCGTGTACTCAGGCTCAACGTCCGCTTTTTACTAATTCTCGTCAGCGGTTTCAAACCCGTGGGGATCTGATTCGTGCATATAGCTGTTCATCACTGGTGCTCTGATGTCTCTTCGACTGTTCTGGAGACCTCCGCTGTCTCGGAAATATTCATATTCGCCGTCATTCCTTTTCTTTCCCTCCGCACACATACACGCACGCACGCACGCACATACGTACACACACTCGTTCTTGTATGTGACCTTTCATTCCTTGCATTCATCCTTATTATTTTGACCTGCGCATTTACACAATTTCCGATACCACATTGCATGCCTTGACCGTCGATAGTACTATTTAGAGACCTTTGGATTTCCATTTACATTACAGAAACAATAGGAAGGGCCAGCTTTATCTCTGGGGCCCAATTGACAAGATGACTTCGGCGTTGGTTTCCGTTTCACTCTTTGTCTCCTGTTCTTTTATCTCTCGTTCTTTTTTACGTGAGCCTGTCTCCATCAAGATATCTGTCAACGGGGACGGACAATAGATAGAGCTACACGGAAGCAAAAGAGACGAGATTGACGGCGACGGCGACGGCGAGCAAAGCAAAAAAGAAGAGTTGATCGGAATCTGAACGGAGGGAAATTGCGTCACTTCGGGGGCGGGGTCGCTGAGTCAGGGGGTCACAAGCGCGAGTGAATTTGCAAGTGCGACGTGAGGGGGCCTCAGGAAGATGAATCGCGTCGCGAGGGGAGGCGTGAGAAACCGCGTGGAAAACATATGAAATGGGCCTCAACTCGGCATTTGACCTACTGTGCTTGTGAGTCCAATCGAGATCTGGGGTCAAAAGGGATGAATAGAGCGGCAGACGGACCAGTCGTTGGTCCTCTAGACTGGGGGGAGGGCATCGAGCAAGGGGGA
>WNFO01001810.1_pt1 | contig 17960 bp, 17 predicted proteins | sample 5400251 | NCBI WGS metagenome assembly WNFO01 (sample SAMN13153354, study PRJNA577476) | soil metagenome | isolation source: 100 cm saprolite under Madrone tree | place: USA:California | collected 2016-06-14
GCTCCGTCCCTCAGATTCAGTCTCAAGGGACGCTCGTCCGCCTTAAATCCGGAATAACAATCCACACGGACAATTTGTTCACGCATGGGCCCGCGCCCCTCTGCGGCTATCCGCCAGCTCCGCGTTCCAGGCGGCGCCCAGGAAAATAATCACCGCGGAAAGCTGCATCCAGATGATCAAGCCGATCACCGCCGCAAGGCCGCCATACACGACGCCGTACGGGACGCGGCGGACGTAGACTCCAAACACCACGTCCACCACCCACCACAGGAGCGTCGCGAGCATCGCTCCGGGCAAGACGTTGCGCATGCTGTCCTCCTGGGGCCGCGCCACGCGATAAATCACTGTCAGCGCCATCATGCCCAACACCATCGCCGCGGCGGGAAAAAAGAAATTCCACCACCCTTGTAAAATGGCGTGCTTGCCCACTTCATGGGCAATCCATCGCCGCAACGGCTTACCCAGAACGCCGAGGATGGCCGCCCCCAGCAGCGGAGCAATCGTCACTAGCAGTAGCAACAGGCCGCGAACCTGACGGTGCAGAAACCCGAATTTTTCAGTGTCCCCATAAATGATGTGAATTCCTTGCATCACCAGCTTCATCACCTGCGAGCCTGCCAGCAACGTTCCCGTCCATCCCAGCGCCGCGATTTTCCACGCTTCCGGTCCGCGCTTCACCAAAAATTCCGAAACGATCGTTTGGCTTCCCGGCGGCAAAAACTGTGTGAGATCCTCGATGAGGTCAAACAAACTCGTCCTGCCGCCGATCCGGCTCGTCGCTAGCGCCACGGCCATCAACAGCGTCGGGAAAAACGCCAGAAAAAGATTGAAGGCAATCGCCTGCGAAATCACGCTGCACCGTGGAAATACGCGGGCAAACATCCCGTACACCCGCCGAAGGAGCCCCGCCGCTGAAATCATAGCCGGCCATTATACCTGCGACGGCCCTTGCCTGTCTGAAGCCTTGCACGTCCGGCGGCTGATTCGAATCGTGGGTCGAAGCTAGGCCTGCTTCTCCATGTGGAGGACCGGGAGGGATTCGCCGTTCGACAGTGGAATCGAGATGGGTTTGACAGCGACATAGCCTTTCACGCCGAAGAGCTTTGCCCCGGTCAACGTCGCCCCCATCTCAAAGCGAGTAAACCCTGCGGCGCGTGCGGCATCTTCGCAAGCCTGCAGGATCATGCCGCCAACTCCGCGGCGCGCCCAATCGGGATGGATGAAGAAAGCGCGAATCTTTGCCGCATCGCGAAGAGGGTCCAGCAGCGCATCCTCGCGACCAGTCCAATGGTCGCTCCCGTAGAGCGTCTTGCGTTTGCTCCAGCCGCCGCAACCGACGATCATCAGTTCGGGTTGCGCATGCTTTGCTCCGGTGCGCTCGATTGCGGTAGGCTCGGCCCGCGCCACGATATACGTTCCGTCGGCGATGAGCTGGCTATCGACGCCAAAAACGGTCTTGAGCGCGCCCTCGATCTGCGCAGGCGTGTAGTCCTGCGTCTGTAATCCGCGCACCGATGCGTCGATCAGTTCGCGCAGAACGGGAACATCTTCAGGAACAGCGAGGCGGAGGTGGATGTTCGCTTGCATCATCGCTAGAAACCGGAAGCCACGGGATGGATTCTACCGCCGACTGATTGAGGAGCGTGACAGAATTCAAATTGTCCAACATCATCGGCTGCAATGTTGGGCGATTCGCAGGCAGCCTCATGAACGAGGGGAGGCGGGTGATCTCTGATGCTCTATATGATCATCGAGCGATTCAAGAATCGGGACGCGAAAGCGGTTTATCGCCGCTTTCGCGAGAAGGGGCGCATGGCTCCGGACGGCCTCGCCTATGTGGAAAGCTGGGTGGAGACAAACTTTGATCGCTGCTTCCAGTTGATGGAGTGCGGCGATGTGCGCTTGCTGGAACAGTGGGCGGACCGCTGGCGGGATCTCGTCGACTTTGAGTTCGTCCCGGTGCGCCGTTCGAAAGAAGCGGCTGAACTCATTTCAGTTGAACTCTGAATCACGACTTTTCGCTCGAGCGCTGAGGAAAAGCCGCGAAGTCCTGCGGCCGGACAGCGAAGAGAAAAGGTTCTTGGCTTCCGTGGGTTGCTCAGCGCTACAGGCTAGATTTCGCTCCGCCCGCAGGGTACACTTTTTTAGAAGCAATCCAGTTGATGAGGACTCATTCATGACGACACCCGCACATTCCGTTCCTGCATCCCAACTCGCCCGCGGCGCGCGCAGCGAAGAAGTCGTCGCCAAACACAAGAAATACCTTTGGCCCTCGGTGACCAACTACTTCCAGCAGCCGCTCGTCGCCGACCGCGGCGAGATGCAACACCTGTGGGATCTTGACGGCAACAGGTACCTCGATTTCTTCGGCGGCATCCTGACCGTCTCCGTGGGGCACTGCAACCCGAAGATCACCAGCAAAGTGAACGCGCAGGTCAACCGGCTGCAGCACACGTCGACGCTCTATCCCAACGAACACATCGTGGCACTGGCAGAGAAGATCGCGCAAATCACGCCAGGGAACCTGCAGCAGAGCTTTTTCACGAATTCCGGCACCGAAGCCAATGAAGCCGCCATTCTGCTCGCGAGGATGTCCACCGGCAGCCACGACGTGGTGGCGCTGCGCCATGCCTATTCCGGAGGCTCGGCGCTTGCCAAAGCTGTCACCGCGCACGCGCCATACCGCAAGGGTGGCGTCATCAGCGTCGGTGTCTCGCACGCCGTGAATCCCTACTGCTATCGCTGCCCGCTGCACCTGAAATACCCCGATTGCGAAGTGGCCTGCGCCGAGGACGTGGAAAACCTCATTCAGACCGGGACCAGCGGAAACATCGCTGCGTTCATGGCCGAACCAATTCAAGGCGTCGGCGGATTCATTACTCCGCCGAAGGAGTACTTCAAGATTGTCTTCAAGATCGTGAAGAAATACGGTGCGCTGTTCATCGCCGACGAGGTGCAAACCGGCTGGGGACGCACCGGAAAGAAATGGTTCGGCATCGAGAATTGGGAAGTCATTCCGGACATGATCACCAGCGCGAAAGGCATGGCCAATGGCGTGCCGATCGGCTTGACCGTGACCACGCCGGAAATCGCCGGCGGCTTCCAAGGAATGAACATCGCCACGTTTGGCGGCAACCCGGTAACGAGCGTGGCGGCCAGAGCCACCATCGAGCTGATCGAAGAAGAGAATTTGCTGGAGAACGCGGATGTGGTCGGCAAGTACTTCCGCGGTAAGCTGGAAGAGTTGCAGTCGAGGTATTCGCTCATCGGCGACGTGCGCGGCATGGGGCTGATGCAGGGGCTCGAACTGGTGAAAGACCGCAAGACGAAAGAACCCGCTCCCGAAGCCACCACGCAAGTGATGGAGCGCGCCCGCCAGAACGGCCTGCTCATCGGCAAGGGCGGCCTCTACGGCAACACCCTCCGCCTCGCCCCCATGCTGAATACGACCAAGCCCGACGTCGACGAAGCCATCAAGCTCCTCGACAAGTCCTTCAGCGAGGTCAGGAATTGAGAATCAGAAGTTTGTCGGTAGTGCTTGCCATTCTTTCTGCGGCAATCTGCACTTCACATCTTCAGGCTCAATCACCGTCGAGCGAAAAGAGGCTGGTTTGGAAATCCGTGGGCTTTGCCATTGTGAAGTTCAATGACGAAGCGCCGAAGTCCTGGAACATCTATCACACCGAGAAAAAGGGACTTCTGCTCGTACACCTTTGGAAGCGCTATTTGCTCGTCGATATGAAAGAACAAGAGGCGTACGAAATCGATCCTCAAACAGTGAAGCAGCGCGGCGAAGATGTGGAATGGTCACCCGCCGATAAACCCGATCAGCCGCTGGAGACGCCCGAGTGGAAGACGCGCGACGTCGGGAGTGTGCAATTGGTGAGATTTCGCCTTGGCAAGGATGGCCACGTCCTGGAGCTGCAAATCCCGCTTCTGATCAACGGCAAACCGGCGTACTGAACTGCAGTATTAAGTTTTTAGTCTTAAGTTTTTAGTTTTGGTTATCCGCTCCTAGGCTGCGAATCGAAGTAGGTCGTGCGGGGAGTTCTCAGCCTTTTGCTAAATGATAACCAAGGAATCCAAGAATACGCCTCTAAGCGCCGGTAAAGAGCGTTCCAGCCAACACCCAGAGTTTTTTTCTTCTCTATTTAGAACTTATAACTGAAATCGTTTTTCAGCGGCGGTACACGCCGTAATACCACGGAATGCCGAGCGCGCCCGGTTCCACACCCACGACCACCGAATCGCCGGCGCGAAAGCGATCGTAATCATCGAAATCTACCGCTAGCCGCTCGATTTTCTGCCCTTCGCGCCAGGAATGAACGAACAGGCGGCGCGTGCCGCGGACGATTCCCGGCATGTTGTAGCGGCTGTCCACGGTAGTGGCGTGATAGGCCACGTTTCTTTGCGAGTCCAACTTCCCGTTCACAACCAGTATGGCGGCTAGAATCCAGGGCAGCGGAATGAATCCCGAGTAGACGCGCTTGAGCACTTCGAGTTCCCGGCGATTTCGCGCGCGACGGTCAAGCACCACGGCGATGGCCAGCGCGAAAAAGAAGAGCCCGCCGAAGCACACCAGCATGAGGTCTAGATCCAGCGGCGGATAAATCTGGCTGACGTACGGAAACGCCAGCGACCCGGCGAGAAATACCGCCGTGCGCTTCAAGAGCCGCCGGCGGAACATGACTTCAGCGGCAGCGGAAGTCAGTCCGCAGGAGGGACACTGATCCGCTGTCCGCTCGGAGCCGCAATCAAGGCAGCGTGTCATCGCATTTAGTATAAAACGGGATCAAGAACCAGTGACGGAGAGTAAGGAAAGAAGATCCTGAAAAAGTTTCTGGCTTTCGGACCCGGAAACGGCCATGGACACGCCCATGCCGCGCTCCGGCTCGATCCGTTTCACAAAACAGTCGAGTCTTACGGGGCGATCGAGGGTCAGTCGCGCGGTGAAGCCGGCGCCCACCCAGAGCGGATCGACGGCTTCGATAAACATTCCGTTGGCGCTGATGTCGCGTGTGCTTCCGCGAAGGACCGCGGAGCCCCATTCGATCTCGAGGTCTGCGCGGAACGAGTAACGCGGCGCCCGGCGGCGTTCGAGGCGCCGGGCGGGATGATCCCCACTGCCCATGAATCGAGTGCAACCCCCTGCCAGGGATTACGTACCACGGCGCTCGGGCGAAATCGCCGCTTCTCTCTTGAAAGCATACCTCTTCTTCCGCCACAACACATACGACGCCGGAGAAGGATGTTTTGTTCCCAGCAACCTGATTTTCCATGCCAAGGAAGTCATGCAGTTGACATACGAATCTTACGAATGGAAGAGCCGGTGCCTACTCCCGATTGGACGCGGAAGGGTCCTTGGCGGGACCATTTCCACTTGCTGTTTTTTCGCTGGCGCGCATGCGGCGCTGCACTTCGGCCTGCAGATATTTGCGGAGGTTTTCCGGAACGATGCCCGGGGCCGCCAATTCCCGCAGATCGGAAACCGTGAGCTCGGGAAGGTAGGAAAGAATCGTGGCGAGCGGTGCAGAAGGGTGGCGGACCAGTGCGAGGCGGACATTGTACGTGATGGACCATTTGTGATGGCGAACGATGGCTGGAATCACGGAAGTGGGAAGCTTTTCGCGGGAGAGCGCTCTCAGGATTTGCGCTTCCGTCATATACGGATTGTCGAGAACGATCGAGATGACTTGAGCGTGACCTTCCGCGAGCAGCGCGCCGGCCACGCGCGCCGGGCCGCGCCGCGCCAGTGTGATTTTCTGCCCGAGAGGAAGTTGCGGCAGGCGCGCCAGCAATTGATCTTCGGCGCTGCGCTTCAGCTCGGCGGAAACACCGGGCAAAATCGCAACCTGCACAAGGTCCATCAAATAGAGGTCACGGAGAAGGCGCAGGCTGATCAGCCGCGGCGCGCGCGGATGAAAAGCCAGCGATCGCTTCACCCGGTAGCTCTTGAGCAAAAGTTTGCGCCGCGCCACCTCCTCAACAATTTCTCCCGGGAGGTTTTTTCTTTCCAGCAGCAGACAAACATGCGTTTCTTCGAGGGCCGGATTGTCAAGCAGCGCGAGGAGCACATCCGCCGAGGGATGATGTAAGAGGATGGCAAGCTCCTCGCCAGTGGCGATGAGCGCGCGTTCGCGATCTGTTGGTTCTCCAGACATCTCAATACCTCGCGGCGCGTGCCGCTGCCTCCGCCGGCGACATTCGAAGCCCGCCGATTTGCGCCTGGGGCAAAACCCGCTTCAATGCCGCGTCAAGTTGCATGTCAAAAAATGCGCACCGGCCTACGGTTCCTCCTGTCTTCACAATCATAATATTCTCGCGCCCGAGGCTCGAGTGTTCGGCAACGGTGTTCACTAAAGAGGATAATTCGCCTGCTGCTTGAAGCAATATCTCACGCGCTGCAGGATCTCCGGCATCGGCCGCGGCAGCCACGACGGGAAATACTGACGGAAAAACGTTATCTGGCTGCAGGCCGGCGCGCTGTTGCAGTTCCGCCCAGGAGGCGCAACCGAGCTGCTCTAGAATCTTCATTCCCAGTGGCGAGTCCGTTCCCCGCTGCTCTCGTTCTTTCATCGCTCTTGCAACCGCCCGGCTGCCGATGTCAAACGCGCTGCCGTCGTCACCGAGCCGCGGGCCTTGTCCCCCCGTGCGCCAGATTTGTCTCTGTGCATTGCGTCCAATCGCAGCGGATCCGGTTCCAGCCACAAGGACGATCACCGGGCCTTCCCCGGCTGCCGCTAGAGCTATTTCCAAATCCGTAAAAATGCTGACCGCCGCGCCCGGAAATGCTCCTGCGATTGACGCCCGCATCTGCTCCTTCATCTCCGGCTTCCCCGTGCCCGCCAATCCCGCACCTAGCACAGCGACCGCATTTCGCGCAACCCGAGCTTCTTGCAACGAAAGATCCGCCGCTCTATCAATTTCGCGCGTAGCCGACTCCACGCCAACACGCGAAGGGTTCGATGGCCCAGAAAAGCAGCGGGCCAGAATCTTTCCAGCCGGGTCCATCAATACGCATTCCGTCTTAGTGCCGCCGCCATCGAAGCCCAGAACGAAATTCATGGAAAGAGCATACGTGAAAAATGGCGAACCCGAATCGATTCGGCGCAAAGAGCGTGCGAAAAGTATTGACGCAAGGCGCAACGACTTCTTGACGAGGTGACGCGAGGCCACTATCCTCGACGCACTTTCCGCAGCATTCGAAGCGCGCGGCGGAAAAGACACTCGATGCGCATTCATCCGCTGGACCTGGTCATTGTCATTGCGTACCTGCTCGGCGTCACGGCGTTGGGCATGCGCTTCCGCCGCGGTCAGCAAAACGCCACCGACTACTTTCTGGGCGGCCGCACCGCGCCATGGTGGGCGCTGGCCTTTTCGATCGTGGCCACCGAAACCTCCACGCTTACGATCATTGGCGCGCCGGCCATTTCCTACGGCGGAAACCTCACCTTCCTTCAACTGGTCTTCGGCTACCTGTTTGGCCGCGTGCTCATCGTGCTGTTGTTGCTGCCCGGCTATTTTCGCGGCGAGTTTTTGACCGCTTACGCGCTGATCGAAAAGCGGTTTGGCCAGAAGATGCGCGCGGTCGCCGCCAGCACTTTCCTCGTCACCCGCGCCATTGCCGAAGGCGTCCGCGTTTCTGCCATCGCCCTGGTCGTCAGCGTCGTACTGGGAACCTCGGAAAAGCTAGCCGTCGTCATCGTCATTGCGCTCACCGTGCTCTACACCTTTGAAGGCGGCATGAAAGCCGTGATTTGGACTGACGTGGCGCAGTTGCTCCTCTATCTCACCGGAAGCGCGGTCACGTTTTTCGTTCTGCTGCACCGCATTCCCGGCGGATGGACCGAAGTGACGCAGGTCGCAGCCGCGGCCGGTCACAAACTCCAAGTACTCGATTTTTCCTGGAATCTCGCCACCAAATATACCTTCTGGTCCGGACTCATCGGCGGCGCCTTCCTCACCATGGCCACTCACGGCACGGACCAGATCATCGTGCAGCGCCTCCTCGCGGCGAAGAGCGAGCGGGACAGCCGCCGCGCCCTGCTCGCCAGCGGCGCCATCGTGCTTTTCCAATTCACCGTGTTTCTGCTGATTGGCGTGTTCCTCTATGTGTTTGCGCAGCATTCCCCGCTCTTGGCGCCCGGCGAACGCACCGACCGCATCCTGCCGCTCTTTCTGGTGCGCGAGATGCCCGTGGGACTGGCTGGCCTGCTGCTCGCTTCCATCGTGGCCGTGGCCATGTCCAATGCCAGCGGCTCCTTGAATTCTCTGGCCGCTTCGAGCGTGCTCGATTTTGCAAAGCTGCGCGGGCAAAGCGCCGACCCCGCCCGCTTCGTGCGCCTCTCCCGCGGCATGACGCTCGCGTGGGGACTGGTGCTGATGGGTTTCGGTCTGGTGAAGTGGGGCCCGCTACTCGAAACCGGGCTGACCGTGGCGTCGCTGCCCTTCGGCAGCCTGCTCGGCCTCTTTCTTCTCGGCACGTTCGACCGCGGCGCCAACGCGCGCGGCGCCCTGGCCGGAATGATCGCGGGACTCGCCACGGTTTTATGCGTATTCCAATTCACGAGTGTGGCGTATACCTGGTACTTCATGATTGGCGCGATCATCACATTTCTTGTTGGCTGGATCGTGAGCCGAATCGTGCATCCGTAAGGACGCAGCATGCTACGCCCCAGCTTAGGTGAGCGTTGCGATTCGAAAGAAATTTGTGCGGGGTGACATGACCGAAAAACCTCTGGAGCTGGTGCGCGGCCTGGGCGCGTGGGCCTCCGCGGCGATTGTTGTCGGCACCATGATTGGCACGGGCATTTTCCTGAAGCCCGCGGAAATGGCACGCGAAGGCCGCAGCGTCTCCGTCGTATTCGCGGCGTGGATCATCGGCGCGATTCTCTCCATCTTCGGCGCATTCTCCTTCGCCGAATTGGGTTCCATGATTCCGGAAGCCGGCGGCGAATACGCCTATCTGCGCCGCGGCTTCGGACCGGTTTACGGTTTCGTCTTTGGTTGGATGCACTCCATCGTCGGACGCCCCAGTTCCCTCGCCTCCATCGCCGCCGGCATGATGCGCTTCCTCAGCTTTCTCCTCCCAGGAATCGCCCTTCCACTCTTCACGGTTCACATCTCCATTCCTGGCCTCACCGGCTGGATCAAGCCATACGATTTTGTGTTCACCTGGGCGCAACCGCTGGCGGTCGTCTGGCTGCTGATCATGACCGGCGTGAATTATCTTGGCGTTCGTCTAGGTGGTGCAGTCCAGATTTTCCTGACAACAATCAAAATAACATCTGTCGCGGTGGTGATCGGCGTGGCATTTTTTGCACCAGCGAGTACGCAGGCAAGTGGTACGCAACCTTTTTGGCCGGCGGCAGGAATGGACGCTGGCACAATTTTCAGCGCGTTTCTTGCGGCACTGGCCGCGGCCCTGTGGGCATACGACGGGTGGGAGGATCTGAATCTGGTTGGTTCCGAAGTGGAAAACCCGCAGAAAAATTTCCCCCGCGCGCTGGTAGGCGGAGTGGGTCTTGTCGCTGTGGTTTATCTCCTGTTCAGCGCGGCTTGTTTGAAGGTGCTGCCTTTCGACACCGTGGCGGCGTCGCAGCACATCGCCTCCGACGTTGTAGAGCATATCAAGGGGGCCACCGCCGCTAGCTGGATCACTTTTGCCATGGTCATCTCCGCGCTGGGCTCGATGAACTCCTCGGTTCTGAGCGGAGCTCGCGTGGGCTACGCCATGGCGCGCGACGGAATCTTTTTCAAGATCGTCGAGGGCATCCATCCGAAATTCCGCACGCCCGGGCGCTCGCTGGTTTTTCAGGGCGTGCTCGCAAGTTTGATGGCGCTCACCGGAACATTCGAGGAGCTGACCAATCTTTTTATTTTTGCCGCGTGGATTTTTTACGCCTTCGCCGTCGTCGCGCTCTTTCGAATGCGCAAGACCGAGCCCGACCTGCCGCGCCCTTATCGCTGCTGGGGCTATCCCTGGGTCCCGGGCCTCTTCGTGGCCGGCGCGCTGGCGCTCACCGTAAACATCTGGATCGATCGCCCCGGCCGCTCTTCGATCGGCTTGCTTCTGATTCTCGCGGGACTTCCCTTCTATCGCCGCTGGAACCGGTCTCTATCAGCTGCCGGCAATTCTCCGAGAATCCAGCCGTCGTGAAAGAAAGTACTGTGCCAGCAGTCCGCCTACAAAAAGCGCCGCCCCGGGGGCCAGAACCCACGCAAATAAGCCAACGAACAAGGCACCGAACATGATGTTGTGAGCGAGTTGATCATTGAAGATGGCCATCACCGGAAGCGCAACCACGAAAAAGACCAAATAAGGCAGGACAGGAAAAACGATAGAACCGAACACCGCGCGTTGAGAGCCTCCGCCCCGATTTGAAAGATAAGCTCCCATCGCACCGATCAAGGGCAATGACAGCAGCCAGGGAAGATAAACCACCGCGACGGGAGCAACGAGAGACCAGCCGCTCTTCCGGGCGACCAGCCATGGATTGGGGCCAAAAACCTGGATCAGCGCTAGGAGCCCCATGGAAAATAAAAGGGTCAACAGGCTAGGCAGCCAAAATTGCTTGACGCGATTCGTCATGATGTTCTCCTTTGTCCTGGCGGTTTGAATCAACCGGGTCAATTTCTGCCAATCCTCGACTTGAGATACGGTGCGCCTGACGGCCTCTTCTTCCGTCATTCCCTGGCTGCGCAATTCTTCGCAACTCTCCGCAAGATGCGCAGCAAGTTCGGCAATCACTTCGGCGCTCTCCGCTGGCTTCAGCGCAAGACCAGTTAGGTGCCCTTCGACAAGCGCTTCCCAATCACGCATGCGACACCTTGGTCAGGCGTCGCAGCGCACTGAAAAGCTCCGACCATTCCTTGCGGAGCGGTGAAAGCTTCTTTTTCCCGGCCGCCGTGAGGCGATAACAGCGCTTGCGCCGTCCCGACCGGCTGATTTCCCAGGCGCCGCGAATCCAGCCGCGCTGCTCCATGCGGTAGAGCATGGGGTAAAGAGCGGCGAGGGTGAAGCGCAGCACGCCTTTGGTTTGCTGCTCGATGCGGCGCGCCATTTCGTAGCCGTGGAGAGGGCCGTGTTCGAGAACGCTGAGAACCGCGAGTTCCGCGGTGCCACGTTTGATTCCAGTTCCAATCATAGGGCTCTCCCTTACATATAAGAGTCTTATATATGAAGCGGGAATTGTCAACTGGCCGCCGGAACAGGTGTCCAAAGGCAAGGCTCGAGATGACGGATTAAACCGAGGCGGTGCGGGCGGCGCCTGTGCTAGTGGTGATGTGCAAAATGGCGGTTTCGGCTTCGCGGGAAACTTCGATCGCGGGCAGGAAAAGTTTGGCGAGGGCTTCGATGCCGGTGGCGAGGCGCGGGCCGGGGCGCGAAAAGTAGCTGCTGGCTTCGAGGGCGTAGACGCGGCCGTTTCGAACGGCGGGAATGGCGCGCCACGGCTCAGGAAATGACATGGACTTGTATTCGTCGCGAGCCCGCTCGGCGGTGTAGCCGCACGGGGCGATGAGCAGGATTTCCGGCGCGGCATCGATCACATCTTCGATAGCGATTCGAAAGGAAGGCGTGCGGGCGCGGCCGAAAACGTCTTCGCCTCCGGCAAGGTGGATCATTTCCGGAACCCAGTGGCCGCCGATGTAGAACGGTTGCAGCCATTCGAGGAAGGCCACGCGAGGACGATCCGCAGATACCGGCAACTGCTGCTCCAGCGCGCCGAGACGCGCGCCGATCTGCTCCAGCAACGCTTCCGCCTGAGGACCTCGGCAAGATTCTTCTCCAACCCAAAGAATGTCGCGCCAGACGTCCACCAAATCCTCAGGATTGAGGCACAGAACTTCCGGGCGCCGGTCGAAGCGCGTGAGCGCGGTAGAGAGATCATCGGGAGAGGCGGCGCAAACATGGCACAGATCCTGAGTGATGATCAGATCCGGGGCTAATGCCTCCAGCACCTCGGCGTCGACGGCGTACAAACTTTCGCCGCGATGAACGTACTCGCGAACGAGGGCGTCGATTTCCGCGGGGGAAGCACCGTGCGGCATCCGCGAATGAATGACCACGCGTTTCGTGCGGGCGGGCGGCGGAAAGTCACATTCGTGGCTGACGCCCACAATTTCGAGGTCCAATCCGAGCGCAAAGAGAATCTCGGTAGCCGACGGGAGCAGTGAAACGATACGCATGACGGGCACAACTTTAACACAACTCTGGCGAAGGCTATTTGTATAGAAAATATTTACGGCGGACTTGGTCGAAGGTGGATAGCGAAGCGGCCCAGCTGGCGACGATTTTCTCGGGAGCTACGCCGGCCTGCAATTGCTGGATGGTGTCGGAGTGTCCGATGAGCAACAGAAGTTTCTCGGGATCGAACTGCTGAGGATAGAGCCTATGCAAAATCACGGCAACCTCCAGGCCCATGCGCATCGAGCGTACCGCACCGCGCTCTGTAATGCGCACCACTACGCCGCCGCAACGCTCGCCGCTATAAAGACCGACAATGGGGATAAACGGTTGCGCGGTGAAATGCAGACCGGGAAGATGACGCCCGTTCAGGGCGGAGGCGACATCGTCGCCGTTGAGCCAGGGAGCGCCAAATTCTTCAAACGGGGTTTGCGTGCCGCGGCCGACGGAAACACCGGCGTTTTGCAGAATTTCAATGCCGGGGTAAAGAATGGAACCCTTCGTAGTGCGGAGATTCGGTGACGGCGGAATCCATTTGATGCCGGTGCTCTCAAAGAAATAGTTGCGATGCCAGTTTTTCATGGCGATGACGTGAAGATCGGCACCGATGTGATTCTCCGCGTTGAAAAGCTGGGCGAGCTCGCCAATAGTGAGCCCGTAACGCACCGGCAATGGAAAATATCCGACGAAATTTGTTTTGTCGGCGTCGAGCATCGGGCCTTCTACGATTTCACCCCCGAGCGGATTGGGACGGTCGAGAACGAAGAAAGCGATTTGGCGTTTGGCGGCTTCCTCCATGCAATAAGCCATCGTTGCCGTGTACGTGTAAAACCGGACGCCGGCGTCCTGAACGTCAAAGACGAGCGCGTCGATGCCCTTGAGCATTTCATCCGTGGGACGGAGCGTTTCGCCATAGAGACTATGGACGGGAAGGCCGGTGGCGGGATCTTTGGAGGAAGAGATCTTTTCATCGTTGCGGCCGGCCAGGCCGTGCTCCGGACTGAAGAGGGCAATCAGTTGAACCCCCGCGGCATGGGATAAGACGTCAACGGTACTGCGCCCTTGCGAATCGAGCCCGGTGTGGTTGGTGATGAGGCCGACGTGCTTGCCGCGAAGGGGCGCGAACTTCTGCGATTCGAGAACGTCGAGGCCGGTTTGCACTCGCGCGGCGTGACGCGAGTGTTTCGATGCTGCACGCGCCGGCACGGGTCCCAGCGCGAGAAGCGCGGCAAAGATGGAGAAATGGACGAACGTAAAACGCGCGAGCCTGAATCCAGTCAAAGGGTCCCCCGCCATTGAAACCATACAATGATATTCTGGAACGCGCTGGCCGCAGCTGCGTTGAGAGCGCGATGTGCGTGTGCTATGTATAAATACAGACTGTTGGCGGCCGCTGGGGGATTTTATCCGATGGAAGGACGCCGCGTCCGCTTCTTGCTTCTGATTCCCGTCTCGATCGTTTTCCTTATGGCCTATAACGCACGCAGCCAGAGCCGCAGCACCTCGGCAAAAAAAACCTTCGCCAAGGAGGGCGCAATCTCCGCAAAGAGCAGAGCGAAAAAATTGTCGCCTGCCGCGAACGCCTGGGTGGAAAACACGCTGCGCAAGATGAGCGTCGACGAAAAGATTGGGCAGCTTTTATTCGCCACCTACCATGGAAGTTTGACGGCCACGGACACCGCGGCTTACCGGCAGATCACGCACGACGTGACCGATCTCCACGTGGGAGGGTTCATCAATATTACGCAGGGATCGCCGCTGGGAATCGTGAAGAGCCAGGCTTATCCCACGGCGGTGCTGAACAACCAGCTCCAGGCAAAGTCGCAACTGCCGCTGCTGGTCGGTGCGGATTTCGAACGCGGCACGGCGATGCGGCTGGATGAAGGCACGTCTTTTCCAACGGCGATGGCGCTCGCCGCCGGTGGCAATCCAAAAGACGCTTACACTCTGGGCAAAATCACGGCGCTCGAAGCGCGCGCCGTCGGAGTTCACTGGATCTATGCGCCGGACGCGGATGTAAACAATAATCCCGGAAATCCCATCATCAACACGCGATCGTTTGGAGAAGATCCTGCGCGCGTAGCGGAATTTGTTTCTGAGTTTGTTCGCGGCGTGCGGGAAAATGGCGGACTGGCGACGGCCAAGCATTTTCCAGGCCACGGCGACACGGCGGCAGACTCGCACATCGATCTCCCGGTGATTCGTGCCGACCGCGCTCGCCTTGATCAACTTGAACTTGTTCCCTTCCGAGCCGCTATCGCCATGCAGGTTGACAGCATCATGACGGGGCATCTGAACGTTCCTGCTCTCGAGCCCGATCCCAACACGCCGGCCACTTTATCGCACAACATCCTCACCGATCTGCTGCGCAATCAGCTCGGCTATCAGGGCCTCATCGTTACCGATGCGATGGACATGGGCGGAATCACCGTGCGTTACGCGCCGGGAGAAGCAGCGGTGCGCGCGGTCGTGGCGGGAGCGGACGCGCTGCTGATGCCCCCCGTGCCGGACGCCGCGTTTGAAGCGTTGCAGGCTGCGGTGAAGTCGGGACGAATTTCGAAAGAGCGTCTCGATGATTCGGTGCGGCGGATTCTCCAAGCCAAAGCTCGGCTTGGCCTGAACGCGAGCCGGCTCGTGGACGTGAATGCAATCAATCAGAAATTTGGCAGCGCTGCGTGGCAGAAAGAAGCGCAGGAAATTTCGGATCGTGGCGTGACGCTGCTGCGTGATACGCCCCACCGATTACCGCTGGATGGAACGAAGCCGTCGCGGGCGCTGCTGCTGGCGTTTTATGCTGATCCGGAACCTTATCCGGGAGAAGATCTCGAGCGCGAATTGCGTTCGCGATTCGACTCGGTGACGACCTTGCGAGCGGACACGAGATTTGTGAACGCCAGCACTTTGAAATTGCCGCCGCCGGATTCGTATGACGTGACGATTCTCGCGCTGTTTGTTCGCGTTAGCGATCGCAAAGGAAATGTGGATGTCCCGGCGGAGCAGGCGGCGCTGGCGGAGCAAATTTACAAAACGGGCAAGCCGGTGATCACGGTTGGATTCGGGAGTCCGTACTTGATCGAACGGTTTCCGGAGGCGGAGACGTGGCTGGCAGCGTTTGGAATCAGCGATGTCGCGCAGATTTCGGTGGCGCGTGCGATGTTCGGAGAGATTCCCGTGCGCGGGAAATTACCGGTGACGATTCCGGGAGTGAATCTGAAAGCGGGCTTTGGGATGGAGCTGCTGGCGAATCCGATGACGGTACAGCCGATGGACGTGCGCAGCGACGCGCGATTGCAACCGGCGTACGAGGTGATCGAGAAAGCGATTGCGGACAAGGCGTTTCCGGGCGCGACGCTGGCTGTGGCCTATCGCGGAAAAGTTTCAGTGCATGCATTCGGGAAATTGAGTTACGACGCGAAGGCGGCGGCGACGATGCCGACGACGATGTATGACATCGCGTCGCTGACGAAGGTGGTGGCGACGACCACGCTGGTGGCGAAATTGACGGAGGGCGACTTCGCCGTGCCGCTGGATTTGGACGCCAAGATCGAGCGGTATTTGCCGGAGTGGGCGAGTGGGCCGAACGCGGAGTGGCGGCACAGGGTGACCGTGCGGCATCTGCTGACGCACACATCGGGATTGCCGCCGTTCAAGGAGTATTGGCGGACGTCGAAGAACAAGCAGGACACACTGACGAAGATTTTTGCTGAACCGCTTGACTACGAGCCGGGGGCGAAGGAAGTGTACTCGGACCTGGGGATTATTTTGATGGCGGAAATTATCGAGCGCTTGACCGGGACATCGCTCGACGATTTAGCGAGAAGCTACATTTTTTTGCCGCTGGGAATGCAGGACACGATGTACCGTCCGCCGAAAAAATTGTGGCCGCAGATTGCGCCGACGGAGATCGACAATAATTTGCGGCACCGATTGGTACAGGGCGAAGTACACGATGAAAACGCGTTTGCGATCGGCGGTGTTTCGGGGCATGCGGGACTTTTCAGCACCGCGCCGGACCTGGCGGCCTTCTGCCAGATGCTGCTGAACGGCGGCATGTACGCGCATCAGAGGATTTTGCGGCGCGCGACGATCACCCAATTCACGACGCCGCAGCAGCTTTCCGGCGGCACGCGCACGCTGGGCTGGGCGGTGCCGACCGAAGGCGGGTCGAGCGGGCATTATTTTTCGGCGCACAGCTTTGGGCACACGGGTTTTACCGGAACGTCGATCTGGATCGATCCGGATCGGCAGCTTTTTGTGGTGTTGCTGACGAATCGCGTACACCCTACCCGGGAGAACATAAAGATTCAGCAAGTGCGCCCGGCACTGCATGATGCGGTGATGCAGGCGCTGGGATTTGCCACGGCAGCGGCTCCGGCGAAGTGAAGCAGTTCTCAGTGGTCAGTTTTCAGTGTTCAGTCGGAGAAGAGAAATCCTGATCTTGATATATCCCAATGAAGCTGTCGTTGGCTTCAGGTCGGTGACATGGTTCTAAGTTGCCCCCCTCCTAGTTTTCTGTAAGTTGCTGATAAAGGACTTAGTGTTGCTGTAAGTGGTTTAGAATCAACAGTTGCGGGCGGTTGTGTAAGTGTTGATTCTAAAGTGGTTTGCCGTCGATGAGCAGCCGGCAAGTGTGATCGAAGTGGAGTGCGCGAGTGAGCCTATCTGGGACAGGCGGGCGGGGCAGGGTCTTGAATTGTGAGGATCGGGAATGCTCTAAATACCAGAAACCATTGCGGTTAACAGGACTGACGGGATTTTTGAACATGTCCATTTTTTCCTTGACAAAGCGCCCTTGATCGTATACATTTTGAACATGTTCGGAACAACAAAGAGCTTGTCGAAATCCCAAGAGACGCGCTTCCAGATTCTCCGGACCGCGCTTGGTCTGTTCCGTCAACGAGGCCTCGACGATACGACCATGCGGGACATCGCTGCAGCCGCCGACCTGTCCTTGGGAGCGGCCTACTACTACTTCCCCAGCAAAGAAGCCATCATTCAGGCTTACTATGACGAGGTTCAGGCCGGTCAAAGCCTTCTCGATCGCCTGCGAGTGGCGTTTCACACCAAGCTCGACATCCTTCAGAACGATCGTAAACTCCTGAGCGCCCTCTTCCGGTTTGCTGGACAGCCCGAGCACCCGCTCTCCCCGCTGGGTGCCGGGACGCGTCAGAACCGCCAGCAAAGCATGGCCACGTTTTCCCTGGCCCTTGACGAGGAGCACCTCGCCGATGATCTGCGCGCCATTCTTCCTTCCGCACTTTGGGCTTTGCATACAGGGATTTTGCTCTACTGCATCTATGACGATTCGCCGCAGCAGAAGCGCACCCGCAACCTCGTGGACGGCACTCTCGCGCTGCTCGTGCACTTCCTCTCGCTGGTGAAGTTGCCGTTCCTCAAGCCCGTACGGGGCGGCGTTCTCTCGTTACTTCGCGATGCCGGTCTTTTGGAGCCAGCGTCCCCGGCTCCGCTTTCTCATGAGGAGCTAAAGCCATGACTGACCATTCCTTCAACGACCATCCGGAACGTTCTGTGCCCAATCAACCGCGCCGTGATGTCTCGCGCGGCGCCTACAATCCCATCACTTTCGGTGACTTACAGAAACCCAGTGAGTCCGGCATCGAAGCACTGGTCGGTCCGTTAGACACGAATGTCGCGAGGTCTTCCGCCGCGATTTTCTTCGTGCTCATCCTGGTCTTCTCGCACCGGGTTCTGGAGCTCGCTCCCCTCATCATCTTGGTTCTGCTTGGTGGGCTGCTCTACCGCATGAACAAGC
>WNFO01002138.1_pt1 | contig 17940 bp, 21 predicted proteins | sample 5400251 | NCBI WGS metagenome assembly WNFO01 (sample SAMN13153354, study PRJNA577476) | soil metagenome | isolation source: 100 cm saprolite under Madrone tree | place: USA:California | collected 2016-06-14
ATGGCCACTGTCCAATGTCCAATGGACTTGAGCAATGACTAATGAAATTGAGAAATGAGGATTGAGAAATGGATTTCTTATTTTTCAATCCTCAATTTCATTAGTCATTAGTCATTGCTCAAGTCCATTGGACATTGGACAGTGGCCATCAGTGATCAGTAATTTAACGGCGCGCAGCAACCCTTGGTTTGAGGACGAGTTCCCTGCCCACCAGATACAGCAGCACCGTCAAGGCTAAGAACGGAATCAATCCCAGCAAATCGGCGTAACGCCCCGCAAAAAACGGATTGTTCGCGGTGGACCATTCCTCAAAGCCGACGAGTCTCGCGACAATTCCTTCACGCAGGTTCAGAAACGCATAGACCACGCCCGCCAGCGTCGCACCCGCGATGTAACCCGAAGCCAGCAGCACACCCGGGCTCTTATCCGTTTCCGCCGCCATCTGGTCCGGAGTCAATCCCTGGTTCTCCGGCTTTCGCGTGAGGTATTTGTCCACGAGCCAGCGCACGAGACCGCCAACCCATATCGGCGACGAGGTCGAGATCGGCAAATACACGCCCACAGCGAAGGCCAGTGATGGAATACCGCTCAGTTCCAGCGTAATGGCGATCATCACACCCAGCAGCACCAGGCCCCATGGCAGCTCGCGGCTGAGGATTCCCTTGATGATGTAGGACATCAGTGTCGCTTTCGGAGCTGAAAATTTGGCAACGCTTTGGGAAGAGTTTGGAACCTTGTCGTAGATGCCGTTGATCCCGGGGTCCGCAAGATACATCGGCACACCCTGATCGTTGACGAAGTAACGTCCCGCGGGCCCGTACTCGGTCGTCGTCTTGTGGACGACATAGTAGGAGTTCGTGTCCGAGCCGGCCTGGCTGCCGGCGAGCCGCTCGCGCTTGGGCTCAGTGCCGCTCATCACGTATTGATCGGCGGTGAAGTGGAAACCCGCCGGAAAACTGAAATCCTTACTTTGCGCGACAGGTACATAGACCGTGCCGGACTGATTCATTGCCAGCAAAATCGGCCCCAGAGCCACCGCGGAAGTCAGCGCTCCCACCAGAATCGCAATCTGCTGATACCTGGGTGTCGAACCGACAAGGAAGCCCGTCTTGAGGTCTTGCGAGGTGGTGCCGCCGTTTGAAGCAGCGATGCAGACAATACCGCCGATCGACAAAGCCGTCACAAAGTAGCCGGGCGCGGTCCAGCCGACGATCAGGAACACCAGGCAGGTGAGCAGCAATGTCGCTACTGTCATTCCGGAGATCGGGTTGGATGAAGAGCCGATTTCACCCGTCAATCGCGACGACACCGTTACGAAGAGAAAACCGAATCCCACGATCAACAAAGCGCCCAGCAGGTTGAAACGCAGGTTGAGCTGCGGCGCCAGCATGATCGCAATCAGCAGCAGAATGATCCCGCCCACCACAAACTTCATGGAAAGATCCTGGTCCGTGCGCGGCACGCCGGCCGTTTGCGCCCGGCTGCTCCCGCGGAAATCCGCAAGCCCGCTTTTCAATCCGGCCCAGATGACCGGCAGCGAACGAAGAAGACTGATGATGCCGCCCGCAGCCACAGCACCGGCGCCGACGTAAAGAATGTAGGCTTTTTGAATCGCCGAAACGTCCATGTTCCGGATGAGCCTGGCGGTCTCCGGGGCCAGGGGCGCCGCAAGCCCGGCCCCGAAAAATTTGATTGCCGGAATCAAGACCAGGTAGGACAGCACACCTCCCGCCATCATGATTGCGGCGATACGCGGGCCGATGATGTAGCCGACGCCCAGCAGCGCAGGATTGTTTTCCACAGAAATCGACCCTGAATCAAATGGCTGCCCGAAGACTTTGGTTGGGTATTCCTTCCACGTTTTGAAAATGGACTGGATCCCATAATAAAGAAACCCCAGTCCGAACCCCACCATGATGGTCTTGCCGCCCGAGGCCGCCTGATCCACGAGATCCGTTTGCCCGCCTGCTGCCCTTGCCGCTGCACGCGATTCGTCTGATGCGCCGGCCTTCAGGACTTCCGCGCAAGCGGTGCCTTCGGGATATTTCAACGCACCGTGCTGCGCAACGATGAGCGCTCGCCGCAGCGGAATCATCAGGAGAATCCCGAGCAGGCCGCCCAGGATTGCTACCAGCATCACTCGCGTCAGTTCCAGATCGAATCCGAGGATCAGGATTGCCGGCATCGTGACGCCGATGCCGAAGGCAATCGATTCGCCCGCCGATCCCGCCGTTTGAACGATGTTGTTCTCGAGAATGGTGGCATCGCGCAAACCCAGTTTGGAGAGAATTCGAAACAGCGTGATTGAAATCACCGCCACGGGAATCGAAGCACTGACCGTCAGGCCGACCTTTAACACCAGATACAACGACGAAGCGCCGAAAACGATGCCCAGCAACGTGCCCAGTATCAAGGCAAGAGGACTCAACTCACGCAAGCGCACCCCGGCGGGGATATATGGGCGAAATGCCGCCCCTTCCTGCTCCTGGCCGGTCGTGGTCACTGTTTCGTTTCGATCAAGGGCCTTAGTCGACATTAAGTAGCCTCCGGCGGTCTTCGGGGACAAACACGTGTTTTCTCAGGTGGTTTAGACGTTGGTCCCCAAATAACCGCACTCTTTTTACTATACATGGGCCTGTTGAGGAAAGAATAGGCGAGGGAGTGGAACTATTGTCAGAGGCGGGAAGCCCATTCGAATTCTTGAGCGCCGGCAGCGGACACGTAGCCGTGGGCTTTATGCCCGCGTTCAACTACCGCGAAGAATTCTTCAATTGTGTTTGAACGCGGGCATGAAGCCCACGGCTACGTGCATTCTGGAACATTCCGGCTAACCTGGACCCTAAAATGCGGTTCGCGCAGTCAGCGACTCGGGAAGAATTCGGACACGTCCGTAGTAGCTCGTTCTGGGCGCGACCGCAACCGCATGCGCGACAATATCGTAGGTGCCGTTGGCGGGCTGGTCCAATCGTACTTCTTCGGATCCGGTCTGCTCATGGACCGAGTCCTCAATTGTCTGGCCGTCTTTCCTGAGATAGAGATCGAAATCGTTTTGCGGGTCGTCCCACTCCAGGCGCACCGATACCGCGAAGTTCGGATGGAGTTTCCGATACTCATCCGCAATCTCCACTTTCAGCGTGAATACCTCGCTCGCTATGGAATTGCCTGTCCAGGAAACGCCTGCGGACATCTCTTTGAGCGTGGCGGACGTCGTCTGTTCCCCGCCCACCAGACCGACCGGCGCGGTGAAGAGGGCGGCAACTCCGGCGACGAGGATTGAAACCAGTAGCGAACGGAAGGCCAGTGGCAGGATCAGCCGTTGCACCATGTCTCACTTCAAGCAAAGCATCTGCCACAGAAGGAACGCGGCTTTTGTTTCATTTACGCTTGGCGGGGTGCCCCCGAAGGAGCCAGAAGCCCTCCTCTGGGGTACAGGAATTCCACTTCCACATGGGGAGGAGACTTTGAAATTGGACGAATCCTGCATCTCAAATCGGAAATCCGAAATTTCGGATTGGACGGGCTCTAGTCCAATTGGAAATTTCGGATTTCGGATTTGAGATGCAGGATTCGTCCAATTTCAAAATCTACTTACCGAAGGCCCTCTTCGAGCGTGGTCGCGGCGTCCGTCTTTTCGTCCCGGTATTTCACGATGACGGGCGCGTAAACGGAGACCTGATGCCTGGCGGCGAAGTCGCCGGTGGCGGGCCGGGAACCGGGCACGACCACGGCGCCGGAGGGAATGATCAACGGAGTATCAGCGGTCTTGCGATAGGTCTGGCCGCGCACGAGGTCATAAACAGTTGTCCCGCCCGTGAGAATCACTCCGGGCGCCAGAACGGCGCGTGACTGCACGATCACGCCTTCGTAGACCCCGCAATTGCCCCCAACGAATGCTTCGTCTTCGACGATCACCGGCAAAGCGCCCGGAGGTTCGAGCACACCGCCGATCTGGGCCGCGGCGGAGAGGTGCACGCGCTTGCCGATCTGGGCGCAGGAGCCGACGAGAGCGTGGGAATCCACCATCGAACCCTCGTCCACGTAGGCTCCGATGTTGATGAACATCGGAGGCATGCAGATCACGTTGCGCGCCACGTAGGCACCGTCGCGGATCGTCGACCCGCCCGGCACCACGCGGACGCCGTTCGCTGTAGTGAAGGCTTTTGCGGGAAGCGTGTCCTTATCGAAGAAATAAAACTCGCCGGGAACGGAGCGGTCGGCAACAACGCCGATTTTGAACGCCAGCAGAATGCCTCGTTTTACCCAGATGTTGGTCTTCCAGCCGTTCGCCGTCTTTTCGGCCGCGCGAAACTCGCCTGCGTTCAGGCCGCGCCGCAATTCCTCAACGACGGACATGCCTTCGCGGCGCGCCTCTTCGGCGGGCAGGGATAGCAGACGATCAATCTGTTCGGGAAGATTCACGGAGCCCCTCTGTTTTCTAACGCGGATTCTACAGCCGCGGAGCGGCGATAGAGTGTAGCCACGGGCGTAAGCCCGTGGGTTGAACCATGTTGAAGTCCCAGCCCCGGGGGGGCGACAGATTCATTGGTAATCCCACGGAATCTGCCGCCCTTTCAGGGCTGGGAAATCTCACGCACACCTCCCCCGGGCTTGCGCCCGGGGCTACACTCTATCGCCGCTCCGCGGCTGGCACCACTCAAGATTTGCCTACAGCCTGAAGCAGCCCCAGCTCTTCAACAACCTTCGCCAGTTTCTCACGATTCGCAGCAGCCATCGGCACCAGCGGCAATCTGTAATTCTCCTGGATGAGACCCATCATGGCGAGAGCGGCCTTCACGGGTATTGGATTGGACTCGATGAAATTGATGTTCATCAACGGCATCAGCCTGTAATGCAGCGCCCCGGCCCTGGCGAGATTTCCCTCGAGCGCCCAATCGACCATCTCGCGCATCATCCTCGGCGCCTCGTTGGACACGACAGACACCACGCCATCGCCGCCCATGGCGACGATCGGCCACGTCAGAAGGTCGTCGCCCGACAGCACACGAAAATTCCGCGGGCGATCCCGCAGGATTTCCATGATCTGGCCGATGTTTCCCGATGCTTCCTTCACAGCCACGATGTTCCGAACTTCGGCCAGCCGCAGCATCGTCTTTGGCTCGATGTTGCCCGACGTTCGGCCCGGCACGTTATAAACAACAACCGGAATGTCTTCGGCTTCGGCGATCGCTTTGAAGTGCTCGTAATATCCCTGCTGCGTCGGTTTGTTGTAATAAGGGCCCACGGACAGTACGCCATCGGCCCCAAGCTTTTTGGCCCGCTTCGTTAACTGAATAGCCTTCGCAGTCGAGTTGCTGCCCGCACCGACGATCACCATTGCACGCCGTTTCGCCTGCTCGATGACGATCTGCGTGACCCGATCGGTTTCATCGGCGTCGAGTGTGGCGCCTTCTCCGGTGGTGCCGCATGGCAACAACATGTCGATGCCCTCGGCGACCTGGAAGTCGACCATTCGCCGGAGCGCGTTCTCATCGACCGAACCATCGGCCCTGAAAGGTGTGATCAGCGCTGTTCCCGTTCCTTGAAATGGCTTCTTCGTCATGGTTTCCTCTTTTCCTACAACTCCACGTCGTCCATCGTGTAGACGCCCTTCTTGCCTCGCAGCCACCGCGCCGCGATGAGAGTACCCTGGGCAAAGCCCCGCCTGCTCTTAGCGACGTGTCGCAGTTCGATCAGGTCGCCCTCGGAGTCGAAAGCCACCGTGTGCATTCCCGGATTTACACCGGCGCGCGTGGAAGAAATGTGCAACATCTCGGGAGGGATTTTACCTTCAGGAGGCTTGGCGAGGACGCCTTTCTTCCGATCGATCTGAGACAGCAGGATCCTGGCCAGTGAAAGCGCGGTCCCGCTCGGGCTGTCCACCTTTTGCCGATGATGCACTTCCTGAATATAAGGATCGTAGTCCTGAGCATTGCGCATCAACTCGGCGGCCCGTCTCACAAGGCGGAAGAAGATGTTCATGCCGACGGAAAAGTTCGTGGAGTAAAGCAGTCCCGATTCCTTCACGCTATTTCGAATCTCAGGCAGGTGCGCGTCCCAGCCCGTCGTGCCGACCACGATGTCCTTGCGGGCCTCGATCGCTGCACGGATGTTCGAAACGACGGCGTCCGGCGTGGAGAACTCAATGCACATGTCGACATCGGCGAGCGCTTCCGGTTTTATGGGGTGCCGCGAATCGAAGACTCTCGAGATCGTCTCGCCCTGTTCGCGCGCCATGGAATCGATCTCGCGTCCCATTTTGCCGAATCCCATCAGTGCGATCTTCATAACAACAACTTCCGTACGAGTCGTTCGTACAGATCTGCGCCATCCATGAGCTCGGTCTTCTTTATCCTCTCGCCAGCTGTATGCGCCTCCAGAATCGAGCCCGGTCCGATAAGGAGCCGCTTACCCATATTCCCGAGATGCGGCACGTCGCTTCCAAACGAGACGACGGTTGTCGGAAAGCCTTCAACCACGTGCATCACCTGGGGATCCGACCCCGAGACCACCTCCATGGTAGCTCGATTCTCCGCAATCCTTCGCATCTTCTCTTCAACCTGGACGCGGGGCTCAATGGTCCGGATCATAACCGAGGCTGTGGCGCGAGCCGGCACAATATTCGCTCGCTCGCCGCCCTGAAATACGCCGATATTGAAGGTGCCTTTGCCGAGTACAGGATCGTTTCCCCAATCCGCGTTGCGGCCCTCTTCGAGGACTTTCCATAGATTTTCAATCGCAGAAACTCCCAGTTCCGGATATCCGGAATGCGCGGCGCGGCCGTCTACGGTGAGGTTCACCATTACCGCACCCTTCTGCGCCCGGGCGAGTTGATTCTGCGTCGGCTCACCAACGACAACGTATTGGGAATTCCATTGGAGCGTATTGGCCGCCTTTGCGCCGGCACTATCGGTTTCTTCACCGACGACAAACAGATATCCGAAATTGGTAATACCCGCCCGGCGAAGGCGCTCACCGGCTTCGAGCATGGCCGCAATAATTCCCTTCGTGTCGCACGCGCCGCGTCCATACAGGAATTCGTTGTCTTCTCGAACAGGCAGCATTGGGGGAACCGTGTCGATGTGTGTGCACATCACGACCCGCGCGTCACCGGCAAACGCGAGAACGTTGAATCGATCGGGTGTGACGTTTTGACGTTCGACCTTGTATCCCAGATTCCCCAGATACGATGAAAGAAACTCCCCGACTTCGCCCTCTGTTCCCGTGATGGACCCAATGGACATCAACTGCTTTGTCAGCTCGAATGCGTTCATGGATAGGCCCGTTCGAGCGCTGCCCGCACACGCTCCCGCGAGAACTCACGCTCGTCGCAGAGGAATCGAATAATGCCATCGAGGTCCGGCGGCCGGAATTCGATGGAATAATCGTCCGTGATTTCAGGACGGAGGAATATTTCTCGAATAGCCGCAACGGAAGGGCCTGCGGCTTCTCGAATCTCTGAAGGCATGTTGTCAATTGAGCCGAAGTCGGTGACCAGTTTCAACGCTTTTTTCGGGCCGATGCCTTTGATGCCGTCGTTGAAATCCGTTCCGACCAGAATCGCCAGGTCGATCAACTGCTCACGTGTGATCCCGTAATGTTGCAGCATCACGCCGGCATCGACCAGTTCGGGTGTGATCGGACGAAACGAGCCTTTACTTGGGAGGAATTCCTTACCCGAAATCGTTAGGAAGCGCAGAAGCCGTGGCGCGCCGAACAGCAGGCAGTCGTAATCCTTGCTGGCCGCCGCCCAGACTTGTCCGGCCGCGGCCATGTACGAGGCCTGGGCTTCACCCTCGGATGACGCCTGCACAACGGGGATTCCCATTAATTGCAGCAGCTCGCGCGCCTCCTCCACCATGCCGCGGCTCAAGCGTGAGGTCATGGTGGCTTTGGAGTATGCCCTGGCAAGATCGCCGGCCTGCACCGCTTCGGCATGCTCGGTCTCGTACTTTTCCTTGATGCTCCGGCGCCGCGCAATCTCGGCCGATTTGAGTGAAGGAGGTTTGCCGTCGAAGACAAAGACCAGCTCCAGGCCGTAATCCGCGATGAGCCTCGTCGTGCGATAGAACAGCCCTGAAAGGTGAGACGTGATTCGGCCGTGGGAGTCCATCAGCGGAGAACCGTCCCGCAGGCGAATCAGTGCGAGGAACTGATAGAGCTCGCCATTCCCGTCCACGGCCATGCGCCTGCCGCGCAGGTCTTCAAGCTCGAGTGTCTGTTTGACAATGATCGGAGTGAGGAGAACGCCCATTCCGGACCTATAATACAGACCATGGCCATCACCGAAGCTGAATTTCGCACGTACTGCGATGCCGCGCTGGAGAAACTCAACCGATCGTTGGACGTGGTCGCCGAGAACTACGACGCGGAGGTTTATCTTCAAAACGGCGTGCTTACCATTGAAATCGAAGACCCCAACCCCGGCAAGATCGTCATCAGTCCGCAGGCTTCGACGCGCCAGATCTGGATCTCCGCCCAATCCACCAGCTTCAAACTCGACTGGTCTGGTAATGCCTTCGTCCTTCCCTCCTCCGGCGAATCCCTGAACCAGCTGGTCGCCCGTTTGGCGGCCGAACAACTCGGTGTTGGGCGTATCGAAATCTAACAAGACAGAGACAGGTTTTTAGCCGCAGATTACGCGGATTACGCAGATGGGCGCATTTTAAGAAGTATTTTAGGCGCCCATCTGCGTAATCCGCGTAATCTGCGGCTAAAAACCCTCTCTTTGTGTACTAAGATACACACCTCCCAGGAGGAACAAATGTCGACGAAGCACGGAGATCTCGCCTTGCTCAACACTCCTCTCGCACAAGAACTGCTGCGATCGAAGATTCCCGCCCGCCTGGCGTATGTCTGGCGCGACGGAACGCCGCGGGTCGTCCCGGTCTGGTTCCAATGGAACGGTAAAGAAATCGTGGTCGGCACTCCGCCGAAAGCCCCGAAGAACCAGGCGTTGTCATCCGGGGCAAAGGTCGCAGTGACCATCGACACGGAGGCCGCGCCATATAAAGTTCTCCAAGTCCGAGGCACCATCCAGGTTGAGACCGTCGAAGGCCTGGTTCCCGAATATGTCATGGCAGCCGAACGATATTGGGGTGCCGAGCAGGGCCGCGCGTGGGTAGAACGGTTTCGCAGCTTGTTTCCCCGCATGGTTCGTATCGCTGTGCAGCCGGAATGGGCCGACATTCTGGACTTCGAGCAACGCTTTCCCAGTGCGGTCGAAGCCGCGATGGCCGGACGGTGAAAACCGCTGGAGGTACCATGAGAATCCTCAGACACGGTTCCAAAACCCGGACCGCGCTCCTGCTGCTTGTTTTCGCAACAGTGGGAACGACCGGCGCAAGTCAGCGCGGCGGAACAGACGACGCCGCGGCTCGGGCGGTTGCAGGAGCCATCGACATCCACGTTCATAGCGATCCCGACAACCGGCCGCGGTCCATCGATGCGATCGATGTGGCCAAGCTGTCGCGTACCCGTGGAATGCGCGCGATCGTGCTGAAGAACCATTACGATCCGACCGCGGCTCTGGCTTACGTTGTGCGCAAGGAAGTCCCCGGTATCGAAGTGTTCGGTGGCATCGACCTGAACCTGACGGTCGGTGGAATGAATCCGGTTGCGGTCGAGCACATGACGGAGGTCTCGGGAGGATGGGGGCGTATCGTCTGGATGTCCACCTTCGACGCCGAGAACCAGGTCCGCTACTCGAAGGAAAATCGGCCATCGGTGAGTGTGACGCGCAACGGCGAGCTGTTGCCGGAAGTGAAGCAAGTCATCTCTGTCATCGCCAAACACAACCTCGTGCTGGCAACCGGGCACGTTTCCTCAGCAGAAGGCCTCATGCTGCTGCGTGAGGCACGCCGGCAAGGCGCCCAACGCATGGTCGTCACACACGCGATGAATGCGCCGATTCTGATGGATGTTCCGCAAATGCAGGAAGCGGCAAAGCTGGGAGCATTCATCGAGTTCACTGGCGGTTCCCTCGCCGAGGCCGGCGCGCCGGCCCGGATCGATCGTTTTGCGGAGGCCATCCGCAAAATCGGCCCCGCATTCTGCATTCTTTCCTCGGACCTCGGCCAGAAAGGAAACGCGTTACCGCCGGACGGCTTCGGCGCCTTCCTCGTTGCATTGCGCGCCAAAGGCTTCACGCAGCAGGAAATCGATCAGATGGCGAAACAGAACCCGGCGCGATTGCTGGGTTTGCAGTGAGGCGGATAGCCACTTGAGTTTTTGCAGCTGTCCACAGCGGATTCGTAGCCGTGGGCTTTATGCCCGCGTTCAAACACAATCAAAGAATTCTTCTGGAGGTATTTGAACGCGGGCATAAAGCCCACGGCTACGTGCATTCCCGACGATTTCGTCTAACATGGACACACTCATGCACGTGGATCGGCACATGTTCGCTGGAAAAAGTTGGAAGCAATGGATTCACGAATACGGACGCAGCCATCAGCATCCGGTTAATCGCGCTTGTCACATCATTGGCATTCCCCTCATTGCCGCTTCCATCCCCTTGTTTGTTGTCCTTCTATTTGTGCCTGGCTTCTGGGCAGTACCCGTAGCGATGTTCACGTTCGGATGGCTTCTTCAATTCCTGGGCCATGGATTCGAGGGCAAGCCTCCGGAATTCTTTCGCGATTGGCGTTTCGTGTTCGTCGGCCTCCGCTGGTGGTTTGCTAAAATCCGCGGACGGTAACATGTCTATGCAGACGGCCAGCATCGGATTTCGAGCAAAAACGGGAAGAGCGATTGCAGTGGCACTCACCTCTGGAAACTCCGGGCCAGCGTTCCTGGCACGATGGGAGGTTGCGTTACACGATCCGCATCGTCCGGCCACCGGCCAGCCTCACCACGAAGTAATGGAAATGCCGTGGCTCGATGCGCAGTCCGCTGTGCGGCCATTCGAGCGGCAGATCGAGAGTATCGCTGTCGACGTGTTGTCGGGGTTGTTGAAGGAACTTCAGTCGAAAGGTTGCCGTGTGGGAAGTATCGGTGTAGTGGGCTCGCCGGATCGAAAGCTGGAAGCCATAGGGAATCCGCACATTCGCGCGCACGCGGCGGAAGGGATACTATTTCGCCGGGTTCTCGAGGTCGCAGCCGATGAGCACAAACTGCGATGGCGCAGCTTCTCGGATAGAACCTTCAATGACCAGGCCCTGGCTGAGTTGCGCCGAAAGCCGCAAGACCTTACGACCACTCTGGTATCCATCGGGCACACCGCCGGCAAGCCATGGCGGGCAGACGAACGTATTGCGGCAACCGCAGCGTGGCTCATGCTTAACGCGGGCTAAAGCCCGCGACTACATTGGGGACAAACGTGATCGACAAAATGTAGTGGCGGGCTTTAGCCCGCGTTAATTACTTCCTTACTTGATCGGCTCCGCCATCGCCTTCCGATACGCTGCCGCCTCCGACGCCGAAGGAATCATCTCCATCAGGTCTGTGCCGGCCGGCAGCAGCCGCAGCGGGAGCTTGTTCCGCGGAACCCACGGCTTCGCGTACGTCTTCGGGTCGTCTATCGTGACAGTAAGCTCGAGCGTGTTCTGATTCACGCGATGGTAGCGCTCTTCGACGCGCATCTGATCGCTGTGCGGGTTGCCGGAGTTATCGAGCCACGTGCGCTCGTCCATGCCGACCGACTCGACGACAAGCGTGGTGTCGTCTTCCCACCGCCCGACCGAGTAGCCATACCAGCGAGGGTCCGGATCCGTTGGGAGCTGCCGGCCATCCGTCCAGATGACGCGCCATCTCTTCTCGAACATGTAAAGCATCAGGACCGAGTTCGGCGTGTGCACGACCTGGAATGGGCGCAACTCAAAGAGGAGGAGGCGCGGAAAGCCCGCGGGGTCTCCCAGGGTGGACAGCGGGTCGTTGATTTCAGGGAGGGGCACCATCCGCGAGCCGTCTCCGGCCTTGTGGGTCTTGCTCACCTCTTCCCCCCAGGGCGTTAGAGGAGACGTCGGATAGCCGGTCGCGCCGATGCCGCCACCGCCCGCATCCCAGATCCCGGTAAGGTCGCGGCGAGGCGCCGGGCCGGCCTCGGCCTGCTGCTGATTGGGGTTCAGCGCACGGCCAGGATTGTTCCACGGCTGGTTGTGCGCGAATGAGACAGCCGGCAACGTCAGGACCGCGGCGACGATGACGGCGAAGCGGAAGCGATTCGCCATGGCGTTATCTCTCCGGCGGCGCCGGTTGCGCGGGGGCTGCAGCGGGCGCTGGGTTCGTGGTTCCCAGCGTCTCTCCGTTGGCAAGCACGACCTTTCTTATGCGTCCCACTGGTGCGCCGTTCTTGACCGGCTGTAGCGTCACGGTAACCTGATCGCCAACCTTGAATGAAGTGCGGCGCCAGCCGCGAACCGTCATGTCGGTCGGATTTTGCGATTCGACTACCCAGTTGCGAACCGTGCCGGTGTCATCCTTCGCATCGAACTTCAGGAAGCAGTGCGGGTTGGCCCAGATCCACTCCGTCACGGTCCCCTTCAGCGTGAGCTCCCTTTCGGTGTCGAAGCTCGCCGCGCCGTGATGCGCAATGAGCGGCGCTGCCATCATGAGCACGGCCGCCGTGGCAAGCAGCACACCGAAGACTTTCTCTCTCATAACACCTCCAACTTCCGCGGTAGCGCGAATGTAGAGAATTCCCTTGGACCTGTCAATGATACGCGCAAAATCTTCAGGAAAGCACGTAGCCGTGGGCTTTACGCCCGCGTTCAAGTACCGCCAGAAGAATTCTTTAATTGTGTTTGAACGCGGGCATAAAGCCCACGGCTACGTGCCCGCTGTAGACAGCTCCAAAACTGGACAGGCGCTACCGCGGCGCCGATGACGCCGGCCTGGCGAACCGCGATGCATCGATGGCGGCGTTCGGCTCAACCGACGTGAGTTCGTAGGTGGATCGGCCATCCAGCCAGGTCACCGTCCACTTGAACGGTATCTTGACGCCCGCAACCTCACGATAGTCGCTGTAGTCCACGCGCGTCACCACGCGGCCGACGGGCGAGCTCGAAAACCGCACGAGCCGGGTGAGCAGCCCGGTTTCCAGATCGAAGCACAACGTGGCGGTTCCGCCATTCGCGGTGGTTCCCTGCACGACATGCACTTCACGATCGTTGATGAGCGTCGGGATACCGACCCGCCAGTTAGTCAGTGCCTGCTTTATTCGCGCGGGAAAGAACACCTCGGATTCCAGCTTGACGCCGTCGAGATCCTGACCCGTGACGGCGAGCAGGGGCACCGGTTTATCGGTCGCAGGTGCAGCAATCCAGGCGGAGCGTCCGTCGAAGGTCCAGGTGGTGTCGCCCGAACGCGAGTGGGAAATGATCGTGTGCTGTCCGGGCGCCCTGGCATACATCTCCAGAGGACTCTTGTCGGCATCATCGTAAGCGATGTAGTTGCCCTTTGCCGTAAAGCTGTTGAGCGCTGCCAGCCGTTGCGGGCCGCCGAGCGCCTGGAGATACTTATCCAGGATCTGATCGGCCGCCGGCTGCCCGGCTGCCTGTTGGATCGGGTCTCCCGGCTCGTCGGGGGGCGGGCTGCTGTAGAGCAGGTCCAGGCTCGGCATCACGTTGGGACGCGCGCTGCCGCGATGGCACGTGTTGCATGTGACGACCTGGCGGCCGCCGAAGTTCGTCTGGTTGATGGTATTCACCATCAGCATCATCCGGCGGGCAATCTGCTTCCGTGCGTTATCGTCGGCGTATAGAGCCCAGTCCCCGCCGCTTTTATCGCCGTGGCAGTCGGTGCAGTTGAGGCCGAGCGATGCGGAAAAGAAACCCATCGTTCCCATGAACTGATCGACGGGAATTCCCTTCAGGATCTGCACGTTCTTGAAGACTTCTTCCGCCATCCGCGGCCGCTCGTCGCGCGCGCCCTGGGCGCCGATCACCGCCACGCTCAACAACCAGACGAATGCCGCCACCATTTACTCCTTCGACGCGCTTTGCACTGTAGCGGCGGTCTATGACCGCCGACAGTGCGACAACTTGCGAGATCGCCGGCGGTCATAGACCGCCGCTACAGCGCTATTTCCAGCTCTCGGTTGCCTTGCGCAACTTTCCCTCCGGCGGCTGCTCGCTCAGCTCGATGCGGCCGGCGTTCGGGTCGGTGATGTTCGCAAGGATACCGCCCGTGAATGCGCTCGGCGCCCCCGGATCGCTGACCATCAGGCCGCGCTGCCGGAACGTAGCGACGGTGTTCTTGATGTCCGGCACCTCCAATCCGAAGTGATTGAGTCCAGCGGGGCGCTGTGCATTCGCCTGCTGCAACTCGATGAAGGTGTCCCGGCTCACCTGGATATAAGCCGCCATCAGCTGCCCCTGCGGATTCGTGTTCCGGACGACTTCACGAAATCCCAGCTTCTCCCCGTACCAGGTCATCGCCTGCGCAACGTCCGGCACGCTGATGGCAACGTGGTTCAGCCTCACCGCCGGCTGAGCCGCCGGGCTTTGCGCGACAGTCGTCTGAATGACGGTTCCGACCAGAATCCCCGCAACGAACAGAAAGAAACCACGCATAGACAGCTCCCTTCGCCAAGAAGACTTGTTGGGGTTCGACGCTACTTCAGCGTGCTGGGACAGTCAAGTAAGGAGATTTTGAAATTGGACGAATCCTGCATCTCAAATCCGAAATCCGAAATCTTGAATTGGACTGTGGTCCAATCGGATATTTCGGATTTCGGATTTGAGATGCAGGATTCGTCCAATTTCAAAATTTTTTCTTCTCTCCCTGACGTAAGATAACCACTACCATGCAGGCCCGCGATTCATTGATGTTCATCACGCAGCGCCCGGATATCACCTTCGTGCGAGGTGACGGCTCCTGGCTCTACGACGCCGAAGGACACGCCTATCTCGACTTCGTGCAGGGCTGGGCCGTGAACTCGCTCGGCCACTCGCCGCGCATCGTACGCGAGGCGCTTGCCGCACAGTCCGAGCGCGTGATCAACGTCAGCCCCGCGTACTACAACGAGCCGATGCGGCGCCTGGCCGGGCTGCTCGCACGTCTCTCCGGACTCGACCGGGTTTTCTTCGCCAACAGTGGAGCCGAGGCCAACGAAGGCGCCATCAAGCTCGCGCGCAAGTGGGGTTCGATGAAACGCGCCGGCGCTTATCAGATCGTGGTGTTCGAGGACGCATTCCACGGGCGCACCCTTGCCACCATGTCGGCTTCGGGAAAACCTCAGTGGCAGGACCTCTACGAACCCAAGGTCTCCGGCTTCGTGCGCGTACCCAGGAACGACCTTTCGGCTGCGCGCCGCGCGATCGGTCCGAACACTGCGGCCGTCATGCTCGAACCGATCCAGGGTGAAGCGGGAGTTGTTCCCTTCTCCAACGAGTTTCTTCGGGGTTTGCGGGAACTCACCGGCGAGCTTGGCGTGCTTCTGGTGCTCGACGAAATCCAGACCGGCATCGGGCGGACAGGCCGCATGTTTCACTTTGAACACGCGGGAATCCGCCCGGATGTGATGACGCTGGGAAAAGGCATCGGAGCCGGCGTCCCGCTGGCTGCCTTGCTTGCGCGCGAGGATGTGTGCGTTTTCGAAGCCGGCGATCAGGGCGGCACCTTCAATGGGAACCCGCTGATGACAGCGGTAGGCTACGCCGTGGTTCAGGAGATTTCGCGGCCGGCCTTCCTCGCCGACGTCGAGCGAAACGGCGAGTACCTCGCGGCCCGGTTGCGCGCGCTCTCCGAGGAACTCGGCCTGGGAGAAGTGCGCGGCCAGGGTCTGTTGCTCGCCCTTGAACTGCGACACGAAGTCGGTTCCAAAGTCGTCGAAGCGGCCCTGGCGCGCCGGCTGTTGATCAATGCACCGCGCCCCACGGCCCTACGCTTCATGCCTGCGCTGAACGTGACGCGGGATGAAATCGATCAGATGCTTGGAATCCTGCGCGATGCAATCAGCAATTTCTAACCGCCGATCTGGAATATATATAGGAAATTTTCTAAAGCAAATCCGCCCTCTGTACTTGTACAGCTTTCCGTAATTACGGTGACGAATGTAAGGGACAGCGTATTCCCCTCCTTGCAAAGGAGGGGTGGCTGCGCCATTAATAAAATGCTGCGAAGCCACCAAAGCGGCGCAGACGGGGTGGTCGCTCACACGCGATGTTTCAAAACGCATTCCGCAATGTAACTCACACGCGATGTTTCAAAACGCATTCCGCAATGTAATCTCTGAGCGACCACCCCGTCCGCGCCTTTTCGGAACGGGGACTTCTTTTTGATGGCGCGGCCACCCCTCCTTTGCAAGGAGGGGAATACGCTGTCCCTTACATTCGGTCACCGAACCGCTGTACTTAGGAAGGGAGTTTGCACCCATCGTCTCAATGCTCCTCCTGCTGAAACTGTGTCTTGTCCCGATTCTGGTTGCCTCCGTCACGCTGGCAGCGAGACGCTGGGGACCGCGTATCGGAGGGTGGCTGACGGCCCTTCCCATCATCGCGGGGCCGACGCTATGCTTCTACGCCATCGAGCAGGGGGGCGAGTTTGCCGCTCGAGCCACGCAGGCGACGCTCGTTGCGCTGGTCGCCGTGGCCGCGCATGCCGTCACCTATGCCCGCGTCTGCCGGCGATGGGCCTGGCCGGCGAGTCTCATCGCCAGCTGGATCGCCTTCGCCGTGGTTACAGCGCTGCTTTATGCCGGGCAGTTCAATCTATTGATCAGCCTGGTCTTGGCTCTGGCCAGCTTTGCTATCGCCCAGCGTATTCTGCCTGCTCGCAAGCCCGTGGTTTCCGCGGCTGTCCCTCCCGGAAGAGACCTGCTGCTGCGGATGCTCGCCGCGGCGGCTCTCGTCCTGATCCTCACTTCCGCGGCGGATCGGCTTGGCCCTACGTTGAGCGGCTTTCTGACTCCCTTTCCCATCGCGACCGCGATCATTGCCGCCTTCACTCAGGCCGAACGCGGACCCGACGCGGTGATTTCCTACTTCCACGGCTTCGTTCCCGCGCTGAGCAGCTTTGCCCTTTTCTGCTTCGTGTTTGCGCTGGCTCTGGTCCGGTTTGGCCTGCCCCTGGCCGTCACTCTGGCGCTCTCCGCCCAGCTCGCGATTCAAGGCATCAACCTCTGGCGCATGATGCGATCACTGTAGCGGCGGTCTATGACCGCCGGCGGTCATAGACCGCCGCTACAGGTTGCACCGTATGACGTAATCCTTAATAATTGCGGTCCTTCATGAAGCTCGCAATCAAGGTTCTGCTGTTTACGCTGCTCCTGCCGGGAACATTCTCCGTATACATTCCAAATTGGCTCCTCCGCCCGGAAGGACTCGCAAGGATGCTTCAGGCAAGCGGAGTCTCACTCCTTGGATGGCCGCTTCTTGTCGCCGGTGCGACACTCTATTTCAAATGTGCATGGGACTTCGCCGTCACCGGCGGAGGAACGCCCGCGCCGATCGATCCGCCGAAGAAGCTCGTGGTCAGGGGGCTATATCGCTACGCGCGAAATCCCATGTATATTGGTGTTCTGTCGGTCCTTACTGCTGAGGCAATTCTCGGCCGGAGTCCAGGGATCGCGATTTACGCGGTGTTCGTATGGATAAACTTCCAACTGTTTGTCCTGCTCTACGAAGAGCCCACACTGCGCTCGAAGTTCGGAAGCGAATATGAAGAGTACTGCAGAGCCGTTCCGCGCTGGGGAGTGCGGCTCCGATCTAAATGAGCGGGAAAAAGATGCCCTGGATCGGGATGGCTACCTCGTATTTCGGGATGTGATCGGTCCGGAGTGGCTCGAGAACCTGCGGGCGGCATTCGAACGAGCGATGCGGGAGGGCCCGCAGACCAGCGATAAGAAAGAGACCGGCACGCGCCGGGTACTTCAGTGCCTGTTCCTGGCCAATTGAGCGCGGGGTAAAGAAAAGCAGATTAGCCGCGAATTACGCTGATTACGCGAATGGGGCGCAAAAAAAGAATCTCTTGAACGCGCCCCATTCGCGTAATCAGCGTAATTCG
>WNFO01001620.1_pt1 | contig 17938 bp, 29 predicted proteins | sample 5400251 | NCBI WGS metagenome assembly WNFO01 (sample SAMN13153354, study PRJNA577476) | soil metagenome | isolation source: 100 cm saprolite under Madrone tree | place: USA:California | collected 2016-06-14
CAGGTTTTCGCTGAATAATGCAGCAGCGATGAACAGTAGTATGATAGCCGAGACCGGGAAGCGCATCGATGTCCTCCGCCAGTTATGATTCGATTGAATTGCCGAAGGCTTATTCTATTCGATCGCCCCGGCTGGCGCCAGAACAACCGCACCGCCAAATCGAGGCACCGGCCCGCTGCCAGTCGGTGGGCGCATCGGTCACCGTGATCGCCTGGGGCTTAGTCGACACCGTGCTCGCCCATCTCAAATCGACAGTCCGTCGCCATTACGATCCTGCCGTCCCATGGTGTAGGTCAGTTCTCGCAACATTTGCGTTGTGCTCATATGCGGTTGCCCTCGTTCCTCGCCTCGCATCCATCAGACGTTCCCCTCCAAACCGATCGCAGGTATGAGGTGGCCCCGGTCCCTTGAACAGAATTTCCGCGTCCTTCGCGAGGCGGGAGCGTCGCTCAGAGTGACCGCCAGCCCAAGACTGCGGGCAATTTGCCCAGAGTGTCGGGTTCAGACCCAAAAAAGCCCGGCCATAGGCCGGACTACCAGTCAGATCCCACAACAACCATCGCGCTTCTTTCCCGCCTTGGCGGGGAACTTGAGAATACGGGCCGGCGGCCAGAACATGGAATGCAGGATGGCGAACGGATTGCCGAGTACGCCTGACCACTGACCGCACGCCGCACCAATGGAAAGCTGGGCGTAGGCGAGGCGCGCGGGGTCGACGTAGCCGAAGTAGTGCGCTGCTACGCGCCGCTGATCATGAGAGAGCGTGAACCGCTGAACCTGGCGCCTTGGTCTCTCTAGCGGCAACGGCGGCACGGTGAACGCCCTATTACTGGAACGCTGGGTACGCCCACCCGCCGAATCGCTGAGACCTACGAGAAATTGGCACAGCGCCTCGAAAAACACGCTGGCTACTTAGACGACGGGTAGCTCAGTCACCAATGCGCGTCGAATACCGTGACGTAGACGATCGTCCCGACCGACAGCACGAGCAACAGGTGAAACCAGACCTCTACGCGATCCATCAGGCGTCGGCCTCATCGTCTTCGAGGATCGGCTCGCCGTTCTCCTCGTAGCCGCGCAAGTTCGAACGGAGCTCGACAGGGCCCGCTTGGCTATGGTCCCGGAGGAGGCGAGCGGTACGAGGGTCATCCACAATCAAGTCAGGCGGGCCGCCGGCGGCGGTGTGCACTTTCCGAACGTCACCGGCGCGTCGCCGCAGCGTTGCCTTTGTGCGCCGGGACGCCGTCTCGCATGTAAAGCTTCTGTGAGACCTTACGCTGTTACTGAGTCGACTGAAACCCAGGCTGCATTGGACCGTTAAGAACAATCGCCTGGAAAGGGAGGCTGGGCAACGGAGGAGCCACGATGAAAAGAATCTTTGCTTTGCTCACTGGCGCGGCAATTGCGCTTGGATGGCTTGCGATCGCACCAGACGCCAACGCGCATGGGCGGTATTTCGGCCGATACGGCTATTACTATGGTGACCCGTCGTTCGGTTACTATGGTGGCCCGTCATTCGGTCGGAGCCCGATGTATGCTCTTATTCGGAAGGCGCTGGCTCCTGACCAGAAGGTCCCCAACGTTCGAGATTGCGTGCACATCCAATTCCCGTCCTGCGGTGACAGCCCGCTGCCGGGCCTGGATAAGTGAGGAAGAGTACAGAAGGGTGGGCTGAACAGGCCCGACTTTTCTTATTTTCTCGTAGAAAGGCGCCAAGGCAGTGCCGGAGGCGTCTCTAGCCCTATAGCCATTATGTGTTCCCAGCGGTCCACACAACACCATCACAACATGCAATAGCGGTCGGCGAGCAGCCGCGTCAGAAACGGCCGCGCAGGACCGATTTGCAGCCGAACGACAAGGGTGCTTTCGGTCACCAATGCCCGCCGAACGCCGTGATAGGGACGATCGTCCCGACCGAGAGCGCGAGCAGGAGATGAAACCATGCCTCTACCCGTTGCATCATGCATCGATGTCCTCGTCCTCCCCGATCGCCTCGCCGCTTTCCTCGTAGCCGCGCGAGAGGGAATTCCGCTCGATGGTAGGGCTTCCCTTGTCTTGGTCCCGTAGGAGGCGAGCGGCACGAGGGTCGTCGACAATCACGTCCGGAAAGCCGGAGGCGTTGTGGACCTTCCGGATGCCACGCTTGCGCCGCGGCGGCACAGGGGCATCGTCGGCTCGCTCGCGGGAGGGATGCTTGGCCTCAGCATGGCGTGCGGCGCCGTTCAGCACGTGGGTGCTCAAGGAGCCAAAGTCAATCGTGTAACCGTCCGGCCTGGCTCGGGCAGTCCAGAAGATCAGGGCCGTCGTGTCACCCAGTTCGGGGTCGAGCAGCGCTGAATTTTCTGGATGCACTCGGGAACAATCCGCTCGTCCACCGAGTCCCCCTAGTGTGCCGCAATGGCGCTCATGGGAGAACATCATCAATGGCAGACAAGACCGCAGGCTGCTCGACTGTCGCCAAACCCTGAACTGCATGCTGGATGACGATCAGTCCGCCGGCCGGGAACCTACTTCCGGGACCGCATCGGCGCTGGCTTGGTCGGAAGGAACAAAACACAACGAGTATAAGGACAGCCGCATAATGAACACAGCTGAATTGTCCGCGCGAGCCCCGCTCGCCAAGCCGGCTTCGAGGTCCCGTGCTGACGAGCGCGGGGCTTCCGCCTCCGGCAATGTCGAAAGACGCTCATTCCTGAAAGCGCTCGGGACCGCCGGCGCTGCCGTCTCCGCGAGTGCGCTCGCAGGAACCGCCGCAGTCGCCCAGGCAAACCGCGCCCAGATCTCCAAGGGCGACGCCGCGCTGCTGCGTTTTGGTATTCCGTCATTCGAGGCCCCGCAGAAGCACTTATCGACAAGGTGGATCATGAACAGCTTCAACTTTGGCCACGCCGCTATCAAGCGGTCGTCCATGCTTGTCGCCTGCACGCTGCTTCTTCTGGTCTTGGTCGTGCCGGTTCCCTCCGCATACGCTGCACCGGACGCGATTACTCCGGTTGAGGATTTTTCCCGCGAACTCGACAAGCTTAAAAAAAGCTTCGGTGATCTTGGCAAGAAGATCGACGATAGCGCCAAGATGATTGACGGCTTGAGCGATGTCGACAAGGCAAAGAAGGAGATCGAGGACCTGCGGGCGGCCGTCGGCTCATTGCTTGATCTCGTCGCAGACAATGGTGCCCTCGACAAGCTCGGCGACAAGGCGCTCTCCCGTGCCCGCGATAAGCTCAAGGAGCTGGAGCAGGACGATCGCTTCAAGCCAGATGAAAAGAATTTCTTGATCGAGCAATGGCGCAGGCTTCGCGATGATACAGAGCGTGCGACCGAGGAACTCGGAAGCGCCCGTAAGCGCTTCGCCGAATTGCTGCGCACGCTCCAGGCCAGCGAAGACTTCATCGATGAGCTTGTGCAGATTCGCCAGGCCCAGAAGGTAATCGACGCTATCCACCAGCTTACCAGCGAGATTCGCGGTGCCTCGGACCAGTTGCACCGATTAATCGCCGGGATCAAACCACCCGGGGCGTGATTATGAGGGCGCTTTCGGGACTTTCACTGATGCGGCTTTCGATAACCGGCCTGGGGGCGACCTGTCTTGCGGCCTGCACGTTCAAGGATGTAGGCTACGTGGAGATCAACACCGTTCCGCTCGCGACCGCGACCACTCTTTATCTCAATTCCGTAAAGCTTGATCCGCTAAAGAACGGCACTGCGGTGCTGCGCCACAACGTCGGCACCGCGAAGCTGGTCACCGAAGGCAACAATGGGCGTCTCGTAATGCTATGCGAAATCACAGTGCGCAAGAACCGCATTACTACTGTCACGATCTCGGTGCTGGACCGCCCGCCGCGGTGTCAATGCCGCAACAGCATCACGACGGCAGATGGGTCGGACGGTCGGCCTTCTTGTGTAGGGTGACTATGCACCGCTCTTTAATACGTCGGTAGGCCCATGTCTTTTGTCTCAGCTTATACTAATTCTACCAATTCGCTGAGGGCGTGACTCTTTGTGGATTCCCAAATCAGCAGCGATTCGCTGAGCTAGATCGGATAGCCGGGGGCACCCGGCAGTCCTTGCGCGCCCTTGTCACTATTGACACCCCGGCGAAAAAGCCGCGCACCGAGTGCTGCTGCCAGCCGGTCACCTTGATGATGGCCGGGATGGTGGTCCCCTTCGGGCTTTGCAGCATGGCGATCACGGTCGCCTGCTTGGACTCGGCTCGGCCACCCTTGGCGGGCTTTTGCCGCGCCGCGTCGGTCTTGCGGGGGCCCAAACGCCCCGTTGCGGTGGACGCAATTGCAGAGCAACCGCGACCCGCGTTGTCTCTTCCTGACCGGCCCTCGATCGCGGTCCTGCCGTTCCTCTCCACGATGCGGGCGCGCTGCGGTTTCATCCGCGCTGCTACTATCGCCCGGACGACGGTTCGCCTGAGCTGATGACGCGCAGGGTAGTCGCGCATGTGACGCATGTAAGGATTGATCCCTATGGCGTGACCATCGCTGAGAAGGGCAAGTGACGGCGTTTGGAACTACGTAGGTCGTGACGAGTTCGGGGCAATGTTCTTGCCGATAGCTAACACTCAGGAGATGCGGCGTTAGCACACCGATGTAGTGTTCGTGCAGACCCTATCGCAACGTGGCGGTCACCTATGGGTCCGCAGACGCGATGGTGGGCGAGAAGCGGGCAGGTCCAAAGTTACGCGCAACGAGCCTGACCCGACCTGCGCCGGTAGGCGAGCGACGCGCAACACGGCTCGACCCGGCGCGCCGCGGTCGGGTGCGATAGGGAGGGCCGTCGCTTTGATCCGGCCATAGGTGTCCCCTCGGGAGTGCAGACATCTGCTGGGCTCCTGCTCAACTGTGGTTAGTTGTCTCGCCGAAGCGATTCCTGGGCGCTGGCGACCGTTGGTCGTCTCGGTCGCAGTCCTGCCATCGGTTGGGCCATTCCCTCGGTCTATCTTCCGGCCGCTGTTTCTACCGATCCTGCAGCGGTTTAGTGGTTCTGGCGCGCTTGGTGCGACCAGCGGTCCGACCAATGGTCGCGGCGATGGCGGGCGACCAATGGTCGTTGCCCAAGGTAGAACAGCATCGGCGGCGTAGTGGAGGGGCGGCTCGCTGCAAGCGTTCCAAGCCAGCAGCCACCATTCCTTTTTTTGACGTGACGACCGGGCACTGGGGGCCGCATCGCGGGAAAGAGTCAAGTCTAATTCGCCCTGGTTCGCCGGCCGTGACGGTGCTCGCGGTTGCAGCCGCGAATGCGACGCGAACTTCCGTAGCAAAGGCGGAGGCGAGCCGCAGAAAACGTTGCGCGCAACAGGGCGAACCCTCTCGCCCACCATTTCTCTTATGTATTGCGGCGCATTTCTTTCCGCACATGACGGCATGGAAAAGCGCGGCCGGCCTCAAAACCGAAGGCCGGCCGCTTGCGAACCCGGTCGTGAGGGAGGAGGGGGATGACCGGGCACGCGAAAAACCGTTCCGCGCAGCGCCTCAGCTCTGGGGTGCCTGCTGCTTGGCAGGGCGCCATTTGCGTGCGGCGGCGTTTTTACCGTGGGGAAATGGCGATCCTCCGAGATTCCATTACTCAACAAAATCAGAATGGTCTCTTTGCTCAAACCAAAAAATCCGTACTGCTCGGGCCCGCTCAATCGGAGCGACGTTGTGGATTTGCCAGCGCCCTCAGCACGCGCCATACGAGTTTCCGATCATAAGATGTCCTACTGGTCGCGCTGAACAATCGATAATTATTCTATGCCGACAGGAGTTATTCCTGTCTTGTGCGTCAATTCGATTTCAGCAAACCGGCAACAAAAACCACGCCGGGAAGCAAGTCTTCGTGATTCGATCGCCGCCCCGGCATCCTCCAGATTTCGCCTCACGTTCGGGAGCCGCATTCCCGGGCGAAATGGATGAGAGAGAACGCCCACGGCAAGGGCGATGGAACTGGGATTACCGACCTATCACGCGCTGCACGTCTGCAAGAGCACCCTCGCAGGCGATCCGGTCATTGATACCATCGGCTTGACGAGCACGAGCGAGGGCCGCCACAGCCGTCTCGATCGGCAGCCAGATGTCAACGAGCGTTTCCTCGGCCGCCGCGATCGAACTCGGCGTCGGCTGATGGTGGAGTAGGGCTATCGTGCCTTGGGGCGTGGACCGCCCGGCAGCAGCCCTGGCCTGGATTTTGGCATTGACCTGGACCCATGCACGGTCGATGTCCTGCGAGCAAGAGCTGGCGAGACTCGGCTGCGTCGAGAACGTTACGACTACCGCACTTAAAATCAGCTGCTTACGACTTTTCATGACATGGTCTCCTGGACAAATGATGTCTACATGGGCGCCAGACAATCACGGTGCGTTACCACCAGCTCCATTGTGGTTTGTTTTTGCGCTTCCATTCGCGTGCCGCAGCCGCGCCCAAATATCGGGGATTGGGAATACATAATTCACGATATTCGCATTGATCCCTCGAACTGAGATAGCAACTCATGCCCCCTTCGCTTGAGGAATTGAGCTGGCAATAGGGATAAAGATCTGAAGCATAAACCCACGCTTCGCTTGTGCGCGGGCTAGAAACGAGTATCGTTGCAATTCCTAATAGTGTTGCACAGACAGCAGTGCCTTTCATTGTTCGCCTCCTGTGTTTCTTCCTGAGCATCGGCTCTCATCCACCCAGCAGCGATGTAGGTTCGCACTGAAGAGACCGGGTGTCGGCTTCCGATATTCCAGGGTCTGATTACATTTTCTCCGCGCTCGGAGTTTCTCGCCATTCGGTTGAGACTCCGGCCATAGACTAGTCGCGTGGCTGCGCGACGGCTTTCGTGCAGCGATGGAAGCCTCTGGTCGCGATTATGCGCGAAGCGACGAATCAGTGCAGAGTCCGAGCCGCCTTATTCATGTGTAGTGCGCGCAAAAGCTCGAATGTTTATGGCGTGACGACGCAAATGCCCTGTCAGCCGGCATGCTCGCTTTGCTCACCTAAGTCCCGGCAGTTTCATCGCGACGTGGAATATTGACCGTCGGGCGGATTGCAAACCCCACATTCGGGTCAGGGTCCTGCCCCAGGCTTTGCCACTGGAACACGCTCCAACACTAAGCTCTCCCCGCATCAGCGGGGAGTTTTTTTTGCAATAGACTTAGGTGATCGATTTTTTGGTGATCCATCTCTAAAATTCGAGTCATGGCTCACCATCTGGCGCTCACGTCTGACCCGCAGGATTTTTGGAATCCGTCGACTTAGACGCTCACCACCTCCACCTGAACGACCCATCATTCAAGCCATCAAGACCCCTGCTGCACTGCGGGAAGCTGACGTGCACGCAGTCATAAACGAGAGGGTGCGCCGGTATCCGAAATTGAGTTGGAAACTCAGCAGGCTTGGCAGTTTCTGCCTTCGCGATCGGATGCCTGTGTGCAGTATCAACCGGCTTCTTTGCGAACGCGTGAGCATGCCCGGCCCCCATCGCTGCACAAAGCGTCAAGCTGGCGATTATCGACTTCCTCATGTTTGTATCCTCCTCTTGTGGGGCAGCGCCCAGGCCAATTGGGTGGTTCATACTCTGCAGCGGGAGCACCGCGCGTCTGACGCGGAACGGCGCGGTTGCGAGCGGCCGCGGCATCATCGAATGGCGGACCCACTCGAACCCTTGCGCATAGACGTGGTACTGCGTCCCGAACGGACGCTTGTCGAGCACCATCTTGGCGCGCTGATAGGCCACCGCCCGCTTGTCGCGGCTGAACGGCCGGCCGTCTTTCTCGTCTTCGAAGAAATATTGACGCATCTCGGGTCGTATCTGTTCGAGCAGAAAGCGCAGATGGGCCGAGATCGGATAATTGCCCGATAAAGCGGGGCGAGAATGCGAGACGAATGATACCCATGAGTAACCCCCTCTGCCGGAGCGGCACGAACGCGACCATAGAGACCGTCTCTCGGCTAATCTTATTCCCCCACGACGCACGGCATTGGGTGAGCGACGAGAATCCGGAAGCACTCACCCGCGCCTTAATTGACTATTTCAGCCAGCCTTAACGCGCTCGCCACAGCTGAACGCCATGTCTCCTTAAATCAAAAGGAGAGAACTCATGGACAAAGCGCCTCCAGCTCGACAAACGCGCCTGCGCCCGATGACCATTGAGGCTGGGCCGAGCTATTTTTCACACGATGGGGAGGCGCAGTGCGTGCTGAGCAATCTCGCGGCGTCGCGTCCTGTTAGTGTCGCGCGTAAGGCATCTCTTTGGCCTCCAGTGGACCTCCCTCGTTGGAGTTGCCATCTCGCTCAGGATCTGTCCGGCACCACTTGGTGCCCTTTCATCCCACGAGACAACGTCGTGTCAGGCTGCGGTCGCTGCAGCTGACCTGCATCAGCGCATCAAAACGTTCTTCCTCAAGAAAACGTGATGTCGCGTGAGGAAATTAACGGCCGCGACGATGAGTGTTATGGGCATCGCAGGCGCCGACTTCTGATGCGAGGCGACCTGTGGCGATCAAAGTTGCGGATGCAGCAATGCGCCAGTGACAGCGATCAAAGTCAATGAGACTTCTGACCTCAATAATATCAATAGGAGAAATCCATGTCGAAGGTGAGTATCGCGGCTGCCACTACGCTCCTTATTGCCTTTATGGCCCCGGTCGGGGCGCACGCTCAAAGTGGCCTATTTCTGACGCCTGACCGCCAGCTGCCCACGCAATCGAAGCATCCCAAGGCGAGGGTGCCCACGAATGCCCGAGGTTCCGCCACGGAATCCGGCGGCTTCCCAACGCCTGTTTATCAGAGTCCCATGTATGCCCCGGACGCAGCGCCGTCACGTTCCTACAGCAACCCGGGCATTCCGGACTTTCAGCTTGGATCGCGGGGCTGATGACTTAGCTACCCGAGAGCGGCGCGGCGCCGGCTGATCCTTCACTAGCTCCGTCCCACTCGTTTAAAGTCGCTTTCATCGCAAGATGGGAGCGACTTTTCATTTCTCGCAAAAGTTCAGCAGGGGGGCGCGCCTATCTTGGCTGTGAGCAGCATCGTCACGCTTTGCTTATCGCCGAGGGAATGTGTTCCATGAAACGATCGACGTAGACCGGAATAAAGCCGAGCACCTCGCGGTCTTGCTCTCGTGAGATACCGAAACGACGGAGCGAGGGAATGCGGACGGACCCTTTTTTCGACCAACACCGTGCGCGTGAGGTGGATGTTGGGCCATTACGCAGTGGCACTTGGACTCGAGAGGCGCCGACCAACGCGCGGCGACCCGCCTTCGATGGCCTCACAATCGGCTTGCACTGGGCGACCGTTCTTTTCGTGTTGGCCCAGTTCGCGAGCGTAGCATCCGCGCCATGCCGGGTTCGGGTCACGGCTTATCAAGACGGTACTCGACGCATATGGCGGAGTGCGGCTGGACCTCAACAGCACGGGTCTCGCTTGCTTTATGGTGGTTGATCTGGATCGCCCTGACGCGCGGATAGAGGAGCGACCGAGAACATCACGCAAGTGTGGCAGCAAACCGCACTCACATTCGATGAGACACTGAATGTGGCGGCGAGCACGCCGATGTAATCCATGTCGAAAGGTGCGAATGCCCAACTGATCGCTGACCATCGAGCGAAAATGTGATGATGCTTCGAATCGAAGACTATGCCTGATAGGCGACTGAAAGGGAGCGGACCATGAGTAACGTTCTTTTCATTCAATCGAGCATCTCGGGAGAGCGGCTGAGGTCGCAGTGCCACTCGCTAGCCAGGTTGAGCTGTTCCGGAGGTGATCGCAGATCCCCGATTTCGCGGACAGCATACGCGTTCGCCTTGGCTGCGGGCGTCGTCTTTCTGGTCGCAGCATTTCCGCCCGTCAGGCATGCCCAATACGCCGTAGGCCCGTTTGCTGGGCTCGCTGGAGCATGGAATGGTAGCGGCAGAATAGAAATGCAGAATGGCACCAGCGAGCGTATCCGCTGCCGCGCCAGGTATTCAGTGAGCCAAGCCGGTGAAGTGCTTGTGCAAGACCTGCGTTGCGCCAGTGACAGCGACAGTGTCGACGTCAACAGCACATCTCAAAGCGACCGAGGTTCTCTGTCCGGCACATGGACCGAACTGGCTCGCAATGTGAGCGGCACGCTCTCAGGACGCGCAAGCGGAGGCTCCATTCAGGCGCGGGTGACCGCACTGGGATTTTCAGCCGGCCTGACCGTGAACACTGCGGGTAACACTCAGTCGGTCACCATCATCCCGGAAGGAAACGAAGTCCGCAGCGTTGTGGTAACTATGAAGAGGGGTTGACGCGCCGGCTTGCCGATGAACCTGCGACGGCTGGGGAGCTGTCGGAGCTCAAACTCGAGGAAGACGCTTAGGGTTCGTAGTGGCAAAATGGGTGCGACCGATCCAGACCAAATGTCCGCTTAGGGTATTCACGTCTCGGGGGTTGTTCTTGCGCGAAAAAGAACTCCGCATTGCACTCGTCTGCTTCGGCGGCGTTTCGCTCGCGGTCTATATGCACGGCATCTGCAAGGAGATCCTGAAGCTCGTGCGCGCTTCAAGCGCCTTGCACCGGATCACCGACCGTTCTCGCCGAGCCGAGGCCGCGTTCGCGGACATCGGGGCGCGTTGACCGGGACTATTGTCGAGCCCCTGAAGAAGCCGGCAGAGCTGGTCGGCCAAGGGTGCGTTGGTGAAAGCCGAGGCGAAGCGTCGACGCTATTATGTGAGCGAAATACAATGCAACAACCAATCGAAGACTATGCGCTGATGCCGAAACCCCGCCAGGCGCTCGCAGGGCCAAAGCCCGGCGCCAGCAAAGCCATAGCCGGCGGCTACGGGGGCGAGCTGCTATTGCAACGGCTGAAGCTGGGTAGCGCTCGCAAGTGGGGATGGCGGGCCAATGGAATCAGGGAGGTCTGGGGAGGCCTGCATTGCAGGCGAGCGGTGCCGGCGAGGCGGCGGCTTACTTTGGCACGAAAATCGCTTGGAAGATGATACCGCCCTCCCTTGGGCGTTCCTTCCCCTTGGGGCTGCCACAATTTGGCGGCCTCTTTTGTGTCTTGAATGGGAGGCAAAGCCAAAGTGAGGTGGACTTTGACATGGGTGACCAATGGACATGCAGCAAGCGATAACGGCGAAGCGGACGAGCGGACCGCCCACCAAACTCATTCCAATCGGCGCGGTCGATCGGCTCGATGCGCTCTGTCGACTGCAGTAACGCTCTGTTCGCGCTGGAACGCCAGTCCTTTCGGCCTGGCTACAGTGCAGGCAGAGACCGGTTCAAAATTGACACGGAGAAGAAGTTGAAACGACCGCCGAAGGCAGCTAGCCAGTGCGCCGACAAATTCGCGGAATGGAAGGACCAGGGTCTCGGCGAGATTTTCGGGCTGGCCGGCGATGGCGTGCCGGTGGCGCGTGTAGCGAAGCGCCCAACCCTCCGGATGCTTCCGCCATATGAAATCGTACGCGGCCTAGCGGTTGCCCGCACCGGAAGCTTCGCCCGTGCATTCGGAGGGGATGGGCGCTAGGCTGGCTACCTCGCTCACGACCCACTCTCCAGTCAAGGTCCTCGGCTGGCAACATGTCTGGCGTTTGAAGGGTAGGGCTGCCGAACCGTGCCCGAAACAAGGAGGTCCTCTGCGCCGGAACCGACCGTCGCTTGAGCAGTTCTCCGTCACGATCTCTCTGGGTCCGCGGACTCGCAATCACGGCACGTCAGATTGAACGGAAGCAAGCACGGTGCACTCCCAGCAAATACCGCAAGTTGATTTCTTGTTGATTGGCGGCGGGCTGGCAAGCGCGACCGCTGCTGGTACCTTGCGCGCCGCGGGCGCCGAGGGCAGGATCGCGATCCTTTCCGCGGAAACGATTCTCCCATACCACCGTCCTCCGCTTTCGAAGGACTTTCTCGTCAAGGGGCCGGACAAGACTAATATTTTGATCCATGACAAGGCATTTTACCGGGATCGCGATATCGAAATCCACCTGGGAGCTCGCGTACGCTCGGTCGACGTCGGTAGCCGTACAATCGAAACGGACGCTGGTGCTCATTTCAGCTTCGGCAAGTTGCTGATCGCTACGGGAGCGGGCGTCAATAGGCTCTCCGTTCCGGGAACGGACTTGTCGGGTGTTCACTACCTGCACACGGTCAGTGACGCGCTCTCCTTGTACCGGGGTATCGAGCGTGTCCAGCGCGCCGTCGTAGTTGGGGCGAGCTTCATTGCTATGGAGCTCGCTGCCGCCTTCGCGACGCGAGGTATCTCCACGATCTTGATTGCGAAAGAGAATCTGCTTTACAGCAAGCTATGCTCGCCGGAGGTCTCCCAGTTCTTCACCAAACATTATAGGGCGAGGGGAATAGAGCTGATTTTCGGAGAAGGCATCAAAGAGTTTTCCGGAACGACGCGGGTCGAACGCGTCGTTACAAGCAGCGGCGGAACAGTGACCTCCGATATTGTTGCAATTGGAATCGGTGTTCACCCGGAAATTGGATTTCTCCGCAACAGCAGCATCGATGTGGACAGCGGCATTCGGGTCAACCAGTATCTGGAAACCAACCAACCGGGGATCTTTGCGGCAGGAGACGTTGCGAATTTCTACGACCCGATCGCCAGGAAGAGGTCCCGGGCTGAGCACTGGGACAACGCAATCAAGCAAGGCCGGATCGCGGCCTTGAACATGCTTGGCGAGCGGCAATCGTGGCGCACCGTTTCATATTTCTTCTCCGATGTCTTCGACCTGACGTTCAACGTAGTGGGTTCCACGAAGAAAACCGGCGAACGTATTGTCAGGGGATCGGTCGAAGACAGGTCGTTTTCGGTACTCTATCTTGGCAACAACAGGCTGCACGGTGCCTTTCTGCTGGAGCAATCGTTCCTCGAAGCAAAGGCCGCCGGTGCACTGATTGCCAACCGCTCCGATCTCGCGGTCACGAAGGCGAAACTGCCGGACAGTCGTTTCCCGTTGAACCGAGCCGCAGTGCAAACAGTTCTAATCCTTCAGGGCGGCGGAGCGCTCGGCGCCTTCGAGTGCGGCGTGGTCAAGGCACTGGAGGAGCGGAGCATCTATCCTGACCTCGTCGCTGGCGTCTCGATCGGCGCGTTCAACGCTGCTATCATAGCCGCCAACCCGCGCAACGCCACTGCGGCGCTCGAAGCATTCTGGGGTGAGCTGAGCTTGGACACCCCAGATGTGCCCTTCGAAGAATTGCGACGCGCTCTTTCGTCCTTGCAGTCTCTGGTGTTCGGCGCACCGCGCTTCTTTCGCCCGCGCTGGTTCGAGCCCATTCTTACCCCTGCTCAGCTCCCGACCAACTGGACCAGCTTTTATGATCCGTCTCCCCTCAAAGCCACCCTCCGCAAGTATGTCGCCTTTAAGAAGCTGAGAGACAGCCCAGTCCGCCTCGTGATATCGGCAGTGGACGTGGAGACGTCGCAACTTACGATCTTCGATAGTTACGTCGACGAAATCACACCCGAACACGTCCTCGCGAGCGGAAGTCTGCCGCCGGCTTTCCCTTGGACCTCGATAGAGGGAAAGCACTATTGGGACGGTGGACTAGTCAGCAACTCGCCGCTCGATCAGGTCGTCGAAGTCGGCGGGCTCACCGATAAGAACATCTACGTTGTCAATCTTTGGCTTGAACAAAGGGCTTTGCCGCGATCGATCCCTGAGGTGCTGGCTCGGCGTGATGAAGTCCTTTTTGCCGAGAAGATCAGGCGGAATATCCGCATCTGGCAAAGGATTGATGATTACCGGCGGCTTGTGGAGGAGATTATGGCCGGCCTGGAGTCCAAAACAGCCGAGCAGATCAAACGACGGCCGCACTACATTGAGGCGGTCGGGGAGACTTGCCCGCTCTCGATCACCCGTATCACGCGCGAACCAGTGGAGGGGGAGTCGGTCTCTCGAGATTACGAGTTCTCGCGCAAGAGCATCAAGGAGCACATTGCCCAGGGTTATCTTGTGACGGCGAAAACTTTGGCAAAGCGACCGATGAGAGCGTAAGCATTGGTGCTATGAGGGGGATTATTAACGCCGAGCCCGATGAGCGGACTGCTTCCAATGCCCAGCTTTGTCATGACGAACGCTCTCAGCTTCCATATGGCGAAAGAACGAGGTGCCGATTCCGAACGTTGGCCGCCGACATTTGGTAACACAGATTAGCATGCGTCCGGCCAACGAAGTAGAATACGTCATGGACTCATTCTAGCTACCGCTCACAACATTGGGATTTCGCTTTTCTGCTTTGGCTTTCTTGTCATGCAGCGGCCGCGATGGCGTCGCGGCCGAAGTCGTCAGGGGTTACAAGCGCAGCGTAGCGAGCGCGCGCGGTATATATATATATATGTATGTGCGCGCCCCGACCCGCTTCATTACAAACCCTCAGCGCGGGGCTTGGCTTGGAGCGCCATGCGAGGCTGGGGAGGCGATCGCCAATAGTGATATTCTATTCCCTGTTCTGCGACTGTGGGGCCCAAAGCCGGACCAAAGACTTCTATCGCTCGCCAGGGAGGTGCGAGCGTGCGCTGAAGAAACCGTGGCGCGCGCCGAAACCTTTCCAAGACGCGTACCCGGCGGACAACCTTCAAGATCGGCTCCTGCGGCTCGTTAGTCGCGCGCACCACTCAGCGATCCGGCGGCGTAGCTCGGAACGATTCGGCGAATTTATCGAGTTCTCGGGCTGAGGCATCGGAGACCGCCCAATACGTCGCTTCACCCTCGGTCCAGCGCACGATGTTGTATCCGGCATCCTCGCTCAGCGCGGGCGCCGAGTTCGCGTGCCCGGCCGCCGGCATGGCCGTCAGACTGATTAGATGTTTACCGTGACGATAGACCAGTGTCGATACTGGAATAGCGCCCACCACGTCGATGCGGCCACCGACCAACGGGAAATCCCCGCCGAGATCGACGACCCGAGGCGATTGGGGGATTCGGCCATTGAACCAAGGCTTCACGGTGTGGCGGTCCGAAGAGGCAACGTCGGTCGGCTGGGATGCCATCAGCGACCTGATGTGAGCATCGACGATGCCCTCGCGTGCCGCATTACTCCCTGACGGCGCAACTAGCATTGACGTTGCACCACTTGCGACGACTGCGGTGACTGCAATCGATGCCGCGAGCGCGCGCCATGAGGGCTGCATGCGCGGGCGCCGCATGCCGACCGCCGCTTCGACGCGGGCGCGCAGACCGAGCGGTGGCTCTTCCGGCGGCAGGTACTCACGCACTAAACGGCGGAAAACCTCAATGCGCTCGCGTTCGGCCGCAAGCGCCGGATCGGCGGCCATCCTTGCTTCCACGCCGAGGGCGTTGGCGGGATCGAGTTCGCCATCTACGTAGGCATGAACTCGCAACGCAGCATCTTCGTCGCGGGTAACTCGCATCATGTCGATTTCCCTCCGATTGTCTTGATCACCTGAGCCCGACCGCGAGCGAGCCGCGACATGACGGTACCAATCGGCACACCGGTCACTTGTGATATCTCCCGATATCCGAGCCCCTGGACATCGCGCAATACCAGGGTTTCCCGGTAGGCCGGTGGCAATTCGGCGATAGCAGCTTCGAGAGATGCCGCTTCGGTTTTGGCGATCAACGCCGTCTCCGGGGTCCCGCGGTCCAAATTCGTTGTGGCGACTTGCTCGCTCTCCAGCTTTTCGAGATCATCGACGACCATAAGTGCCGAGGGACGGTTGTTCCTCAGCCAAGTGTAGGCCGTATTACGAACGATAGTTAGAAACCATGCGCGCGAGGTGCCCTCTACGACATTCGCGACCGCGCGAAATGCGCGCAGGCTCGCGTCCTGCACTATGTCCTCGGCATCCGCCCGGTTCGCTGTAATCCAACGTGCCAGCGCGTAAGCATCACCCAGATGAGGAAGCACGAGTCTTGTAAAACGCTGATGGTGATCCTCGTCTCCGCCCATTCGGCCGACAGCCTCTCATGGTTAACGTGAAACGATAAGGAGACTGGAATAGTTCCATGTTATTCGAGCGGCAGGCGCCGGGGTTCCCGCAAGACCGGATTGGCCGAGCATGAGCCGATTTGCAAGCCTCGGCCTGAACTTTGAATTTTGAAGCGCCACGCCGACCCAATTCCTACTCTGCAGCCCACGTACAGCGAGTCCAAGGTGGATGCGATTAGAATGAGTTGTTTGTGTTTGGTCCATCGAAATCTCGATCCGGATTTGAGAAGGATTGACGACCCAGAGAATCTGATTGGTAGATGTCTCTGAACCGTAGGTATTGAGGCGTTTGGTGCGCGGCAAAACTATAGGTCCGCCGCAATATGCGGGGAAGGGCCCGACTATACGTCTTACCATTCGGCGACGCGTAGGTGGGATCATTTCGCGCGAACGACGACGCCGACGCCAGGGAAAGACCACCAGCAAATATCGACAGGGACATTAGCATTTTCAACGTGACGATCGTGAGGTTCATTTTCATAGCGTGTTCCTCCGGTGTTTGCGACTCTGAGACCCGACATCTTGTGAGAAAATTCCCGTGCGATGGCGGTTCTTGATCCAGCAGTTGCGCATGTTTGACTGGAAACTCCGTCCGATCACGCAAGACGGTCAGTTTTATTCCGGAGCATAACCGCTGGCATAAAATGACCTGGGGTATCGATGCGGCTCGCAATTCTGCCTGTACCGCGCCGCCGAGATGGTGAGGCCGAGCACCTTGGCGGTCAGCAAGTGCGTTTACGTCGAGAGTGTGACGGCGAGTCCAAGTGTTGCTTTGGTGAAGATGTCTTCCTCCTGTTGCGAAAAACCGGCCAGCGCAAAGCTCGCTGCAGGAACGCCGTACCCGAACAGCAGCCAGTTGAATATCGGGGTCGGCGACAAAGCGGCGCCGACGACGCGTAGGTCCCAAGCGAGGCGAGCAGCGACGAGAACTCCGAAGGCTGGCCATACGCCGCGGCCCGCGTCATCGATGGAGTTGTTCGTTCGTCCGACTTGCTGGTCGACATCACAGACACCGGCGGCAAGGTGAGCCGGTCCGTCCCGCTCTGGGAGGCCATCGAGGACGATCAAGAGGAATACAACGATTGCCGGTCGACCCTCCTCGCGGATGGCATGCGCACTACCGGCGGCCGTGCGGCGCCGGTTTACTTCCCGGAATTGGGCGGCAATCTCGTCCTCATCGACCTGAAGGGCGGCACGGTCGTTGCTGTCACCGGCCTGCCGCCGGGCACCGGATACCTGATCCGCTAACTTGAGGCCGCAGCAGGAGGTGGGGAATGAGCGGGGATAACAAGCTCATCACCCTCGACTTGCCGCGCGGGGGACATGTGTTGCGCTAACTCGCAGCGCTCATGCCTTCCCGCGTGACTGGTCATGGTGAGGACTTATCAATGCCTTCGGTGGATTCGATCGTGCCTTTTCGGCGTCGCCTCGCAGCCCGTTGCACCGGCCGAACCGCTGCTGTTTGCCTCAGGGCTGCGTGCATTGGCGTTGATTTCAAGGCAGGTCAGCCATCCGATATAACTTGGCGGACCGGATATTTTTTCTTCCATGTCGCACATCGCCCTGTCGTGCGCCGTTAAGCTCGGCCAATCCCTGATGAGTGTGTCCCGAGCAAATCTCTCCATGCTGAGGCAAATCCGACACCGTGGATTCACGACAGCTTGGCCCAACATCGAACTCGGGAACACGACCGGTAACCGTGACGATCAGCTGTGAACTCAGCATCGCAGCGTATACGGAAAACGGCCTGGTGGCCTCCTCGATGTCCCGGAACAGACTAATGTCGCGAGGCGACGACGCTTGCGTCTTTCGACTTGATTGACCGGACGCCAACGGCGTCAAGGTTCATCTGCGGCGACGATATGTCGATTGAGGCGCGGACGCGACTGGTTGGGCCGACCGCATGAGCGGGTCCTCTTCGCCAAGTTGCTTGGCGTCCCGCAATACCTCATTACAGGACAACAGCTCCATCGCCAGAAAATCCGCTGCCGCGTCGTTGACGTCGTCTTTGTAGCAACCAGACGTTCT
>WNFO01002059.1_pt1 | contig 17937 bp, 16 predicted proteins | sample 5400251 | NCBI WGS metagenome assembly WNFO01 (sample SAMN13153354, study PRJNA577476) | soil metagenome | isolation source: 100 cm saprolite under Madrone tree | place: USA:California | collected 2016-06-14
CATGTACGCTTACTCTCGCGCATCAAGCCATGAGCTTCTTCCCTTACGGCACCTTAGCGGAAATCACGCAGGAAATTCGATCCAAGAAGATCTCTCCCGTCGAAATCATCGAACTCCATCTTAGACGCATCGAGGCGCTGCAACCGAAACTAAATGCATTCGTCCATCTGGACCCCGAGGGCGCCCGCGAACAGGCGCGCGTGGCGGAAAGTCTTGTACTGCGCGGCGCGCAACTCGGGCCTCTCCACGGCGTGCCACTCACCATCAAGAGTTGCATCGATGTCGCCGGTTGGCCTTGTCCCGCCGGTTCTCTTCTCCGCAAGACATGCGTCGCCAATCTGGATGCTCCCCTTGTTTCGCGATGGAAAGCAGCGGGCGCCATCCTTCTGGGAAATACCAACACTCCGGAATTTCTGATGGCCTATGAAACCGATAATCGGCTCACCGGGAAAACGAGCAACCCCTGGAACTTGGCGCATTCCGCGGGCGGCTCGAGCGGAGGTGAAGCTACGGCGATTGCCGCGGGATGTTCGGCGGGCGGAGTTGGCAGCGACGGCGGCGGATCGATTCGCGTGCCCGCCCATTTTTGCGGAATTTGCGGATTGAAGCCCACGCCCGGCCGCATTCCTACTACGGGACATTTTCCGCCGGGGGGCGGCGCTTTTTCCTGGATCGGCGTTGTCGGCCCCATGGCTCGAACCACCGCGGATGTTCGCTTGCTCTTCGAAGTGATGGCTGGACCGGACGCAGGCGATGCGCTCTCCGCGCCGGTTCCGTTGCGCGTGTACCGTGGGGGCGAGTTGCGCGGCTTGCGTGTCGGAATTCTGGAGAGCGACGCTCTTGGTGTGGCGACTGCGGAGACGCGCGCCACTGTCCAGCGAGCCGCAAAATCACTCGGCGAGCGAGGCTTCAGCGTCGAGCCTTTTCGGCTGGATGGACTCGATCGCGCGCTTGATCTGTGGTGGTTTTTCTTTGGCCCGGTAATCGGCAATTTGCTCCGGCACAGTGTCGCCAGCCACGAAGATAAAATCAGCCCGATGCTTCGCGAGTATCTCACTTACGCGACCTCTGGACATCCAATTACACTGGATCAATTCACCAAAGCCTGCGCGGATCGGGATCTTCTCCGTGCCGATATTTTGCGCCAGATGCAGGACACGTCCGTGCTGCTCTCCCCGGTTTCCACCAGCCCCGCGTTTCGTCACGGCCAGGGAAATTACCATCGCGGGACCGGCTACCGCGACACCATGCGGTTTTCGCAATGGCTGAACTTGACCGGCTTTCCCGGCGCATCCGTTCCCGTCGGCGTTTCGAATGAAGGATTGCCCATCGGCGTCCAAGTTATCGGCCGGCCATTTGAGGACGAACTGGTCCTCGCCGTCGCGGAAGCGATTGAGCAAGCCCGTGGCCCTTGGCAAGCACCCCCCTTTGATGTTGCGTGAACGGCGGTGTCAACATCAACAACGACATCGCCAGAAGCACTTTCCTGCATCCGTCTGCCGCACACCACGCTCGGGCGCCGCAGTACAGCCTTAAGCAAAATGCTTTGAAACAATGGGAAGCGCTTTTTCCAAGGGCCGCCCTCTTTTTTCACCGAATCCCTGTTCCCTTTCCCGCCGGAAGGAGTAAAATGCGGCGCATGAATCGACGCACATTCATCAGCACATCCATCGCCGCATCCGTGGTGGCCTCCCGGCCATCCTGGGCAGCGGAAACCGCACATCACATTGGCCGCGTTGGCCTCCAGCTCTACACCGTACGCGATGCCATGAAAACCGACTTCGAGGGCACTATCGCGAAAGTCGCCGCCACCGGCTACAAGGAAGTCGAATTCGCCGGCTACTTCGATCATGCTCCGAAGGACGTCCGCGCAATCCTTGACAAGAATGGCCTGGCCTCGCCTTCGTGCCACGTGGGCTACGACGTGGTCGAAAAAAAGTGGCCGGAAACTCTCGAAGCCGCGAAAATTGTCGGCCATAGCTATATCATTTGCCCTTGGATTGACGAAAAGCAGCGCGTAGAACCCGGCGGCTGGAAGCGCGCCGCGGACCTCTTCAATCGCGCCGGCAAAGCCAGCGAGAAAGCCGGCATCCAGTTCGGCTATCACAATCACTCGTTCGAATTCGATCCCGCCCTATCGCTCGGCGGCAAGCTCCCGTACGATTTTCTCCTTGCCGAAACGGATCCCAAGCTCGTCAAAATGGAAATGGACCTTTGCTGGATCAGTGTCGCCGGCAAGGATCCTCTGGCCTATTTCGACAAATATCCCGGCCGTTTCCCGCTCGTTCACGTAAAAGACTGGGTGAAGGACGCCTCTACGCCGAGTGCTTACCAGGGAGCGATGGGCCAGTCCGTTAAATTCGGCGGCCGCATGGCTGACGTCGGCCAAGGTTCCATCGAGTGGAAAAACCTTTTCGCGCACTCAGCGAAAGCGGGCATCCAGCACTATTTTGTGGAGAACGACGATCCCAAATCCGCCTTCGACGACATCAAGATCAGCTACGACTACCTGGCCAAACTCCAGTTTTGAATATTTCCTTGTGGTGGCGCAGCATGCTGCGCCACTACAAGGTTAGATCATTCTCAGGGGCACCAAGCCATGAATCCGCGCAAATGGATCCCGCTTCTTCTGCTGGCAACCGCGTCAACTCTCTTCGCTATCGCCGCCGCGCGGCCGCAGGCTCCGGCATGGAAGCCGCTCTTCAACGGCAGGGATCTCACCGGTTGGAAACATGTCGGCCCCGGCAACATGACCGTGGAAGACGGCCTCATTCGAACACACGGCGGCATGGGCCTGCTCTACTGGACCGGCGGCAAGCTCTCCAATTGCCGCATTCGCGTCGTCTACAAGATGCGCGACTTCAATGACAATTCCGGAGTCTTCATTCGCATCCCCCTCGAACCGCGCGAGGAATGGATGCCCGTCCACTACGGCTACGAAGTCCAGATTGACAACCATCCCGAAACTTCCAACGAAGACGAATATCACATTACCGGCACGCTTTATTCGCTGACCAAGCCCCTCGCCAAACCCGGCAAGCCCGGGCCCGAGTGGAACACCATGGTCATCACCCTTGACGGTCCGCACACCACCGTTGTGCTCAACGATGTCACCGTCACCGACTACACCGAAGGCCAGCCCGTCCCCGAGCGCAAATTCAATTTCGAGCCGCAGCATGGCGTTCGCCCCAACGAGGGCTACATCGGCCTGCAGAATCACAGCGACAACGATATTGTGTTTTTCAAAGAGGTCAGCGTCCAGCCGCTGAAATAGTTTTCAGTTTTCAGTTTTCAGTTTTTAGTGTGGTCCAGGCTCCTTTGGGTTTGACTTGTCACGATTCTGCCCATCCCGATTTCTGATCGAGACTGGTGGAATTTCGATTCGTGATCGCAGAAAGACAAGTCCGGTTTCGGCTTTCGTTCCAATCTCGGTTTGAGTTTTGCTTTCATTCTTTGTCTTGCTTCTAACTGTCGACTGAGAACTGTCAACTGAAAACTTTCTCGAGGAGAGCGCCATGAAAAAAGATCTTTCCCGCCGTCAATTCCTCCATCGCACCGCTGGCGCCGCTGGCGCGCTGGCGGCTTCGCCGGCGATTTTTCTTGAGCCGGAGCATATCCCTTTGCCGCTGCAATCGACCGCACCAAGCGACCGCCTGCGCTTCGGAATCATCGGCATCGGCATGCAGGGCTCCGGCCTGCTCACCAATGCCATCCAGTTGCCGGGCGTCGAATGCGTCGCCGCTTGCGATCTTTACGACGGCCGCCACACGCTCGCACAGGAAATTGTCGGCAAGACAATTCCTACCACCCGCCGCTACAAAGAGCTCCTCGATAACAAAGAAATCGACTGCCTCATCGCGGCTGTCCCCGACCATTGGCACAAGCAAGTCGTGGTCGACGCCGTCAATGCGGGAAAAGACATCTACTGCGAAAAGCCGATGTCGCACTCCGCCGCCGATGGCGTGGCCATGGTCGCCGCCGCGCAAAAAACCGGCCGCATCGTGCAGATCGGTTCGCAGCGCGTCAGTTCGGTCATCTGCACAAAGGCCAAGGAGCTTCTGGCTTCCGGCATCGTCGGCACACTCACGCTCGTGGAAGGCTCCCTCGGCCGCAACGATCCCAACGGCGCCTGGGAATATCCGCCGCCGCCCGATCTTTCTCCCGAAAATCTTGATTGGGACACCTGGCAAGGCACCGTGCCCAAAGTGCCGTTCAACCCCAAAATCTTCGCGCGCTGGCGCTGCTGGAAGGAATACGGCACCGGCGTCGCCGGCGATCTGCTCGTACACCTCGTCAGCGGCATGAACTACATGCTTGGTTGGAACGAGCCGCCCAAGCGCGCCATGGCTCTCGGTGACATCCTGCGCTTTAAGGACGGCCGCAACATGCCCGACGTTCACTGCACGCTGTTCGATTACGGCCGCGCGCCGGTTGATCTGCGCCTGAATCTCGGCTGCGATACGCCGGAAATCTACCGCTTCCAGGGATCAAAGGGCATTCTCGAAGTCACGGAAACCGCCATCACTTATTTCCCGCAATCCGGCGAAGACGATTCCCCGAGTTATTACACCTACAGCTATCCGCGCGCCATGCACGATGCTTATGTCAAGAAATGGCACGAGGAGCATGACCCCAAGCCGGGCAAAGAACCCGTCGCCGAAGGGTTCACTTATCGCGGCGTCTCCTGGGACGAGGAAAAACCGCATCTCTGGAAGTATTTCCAGGGCGTGAGGAATCGCCAACAGGTAACCGAGGACGCCGTCTTCGGCCACCACGCCGCGCTGGCCTGCCACATGGCCAACGAATCCTACTTTCGCCACGCCGCCGTCACCTGGGACGCCGCCTCCAACCAAATCAAATCCTAGCAGCGCGTCTACCCTTCGCGTGCCGTCTTGACCGGCGTCCCGGCATGCTCAGAAGTGACCTATTGCTTCTGGGCCACAATCTTGCCGGTGGTTCCGTGCAGCTTGTCATCAAAAGCGATGGTCATGCTCTTACCGTCCGCCGCCACCGTCATGCGGGAGACGTTGATCACTTTCCCATCGCGTTTGTCTGTTTCTTCCAGGGTGTTCTTGTCCACTCTTCTCAGCGAGACACTGGTAGTTCCGGGATCACCCTTGTACGGCGCGTCGGTCCCATCCAGTTTCGCGGTGTAGGTTTGTCCCGTCGGATTGCTCATGGTCAAGCTATCGCCGTCAACCTTGTAGGTGAAAGCAAGCCCGTTATCCGAGACGCTGTCCATCTTTGCCATTCGCCAGGAGCCTGAAATGAGATGCGCTCCCTCCGGGCCCTTCGCCACTCGCGTGGCTTCTCCTTTTCCGGTTACAGGATCGCCGCTCGTCGCGCTACTGTCGCTGAACTCGAACATCATCTTGTTTCCATCGGGCGAAACCCAGCTTTTTGAAGTCGCGACCGTCTTTCCATTTTTCTTGTCGAGCTCCTCAATCGTGCGGTCGTCCACAAGTTTGATATTCATGGTGTCAAAGTACGGATGTCCCGTGACTTTCTGGTCTTGGCCATCGGCTTTGATGGCAATCGCGGGGACGCAAGTCTTGCAGTGGTACATGCCATTTTGTAACAGGTAAACGTCGGGCTTCGTCGGAAATTGGGCCGTCTTCATGTCCACTTTCCACGTGCCGTCGAAGACACTCTGCGCCATTGCCAGACCGGGAGTCAGCAAGGCCAGTAGCAATACAAACCAAAGAAGTTTTTTCATCGTTTCTTCTCCATCGAGGAATTGCCGGGGATTGTTGCGGGGCCCTTCGGAATGACCGCTACTATACAACTCCGCCCCGCCGTCCGCAATCTACAATCCCAGCCGCCCAGCCGCCTCCACGTCTTGACATGCGCCATCTCAGAATCCGCGTTAATTACTTGCTACGAACGGATTCAGCAGCGCCACGCCAAGCTCCGTGAAATCGCGTTCGTTGCGGGTGGCTACCGTGAGGCCGTGGACCCGGGCAGTCGCGGCGATCATGGCATCTTCGACTAAAGCGTCCGACTTCCCGTTCATGAGCCGCGCCCATTCGCGAAAACACGGAGCGTCCATCGGCAAGACCTGGATGGAGTCCGCTAGCTGATCGACCCACGACTCGATTTCCAGCGCCTTTTTTGCATCTTGCGCCCGCGTTCGTTCAATTCCCGCTTGCAATTCACCCATCGTTACGGCGGACAGGAAGAGCTGGTCGTCTCTCGCGCGGCTGAGCCATGCGACGACCGCCCCGTGCGGCTTGGGCTTCCGCAGCTCGGATACCACATTCGTGTCCAGCAGAAACCGTTTCATGCTATCTCCGCAGGCCGGCGGCGCCGCAGCCTACCGCGTTCCGGAACCACATCTTCAAATCGCGGGGACGCGCGGAGAAGAAGATCTTTCAAGCTCGGCCGAGCCGCTTTCTGCAGCCGCCGCCATTCCGCAATGGGAACGAGCACCGCCGTCTCCACGCCACGGCGGGTAACCACCTGCGGGCCCTTCTTAAGCGTAGCGTCCAGGAATTCGCTGAAACGCGCTTTGGCATCTTGCACTTGCCAGGAAGCCATCGGCCACCTCCTCTTCCAATAATATGACTAGTCATCTGTCTAGTCCATTGCCGGCACCGGTGCAGCACGTTTGCGGAGATTCCCTCCCGGCCGGTTTCAGCGTGGCGGACCGTCGCGCGTGTTCGCTGTGGTGGCCATGAAGGTTTTCTCGTGGGGTCGGGGCAGGCCGGTGCCTCGTGGAAGAGGACAGCCAGGAATGGCTTGACCATAAGAATGCTGGGAAGGAAGCCGCTTCCCTTTCGGCCCTCGGAATAGATGGTCATGATTGAGAGCGCGCTGCGGCGCTACAAGCAAGCGGCAGATAAGAGTTGGAGCCTGACGGATTGCGCGAGCTTTCAGGTGATGGAAGCGGAGCAGATTCAAGCGGCGTTGACGCATGACCAGCACTTTGCGCAAGAGGGATTTGAGACGTTGCTGCGCTGAGGGGGGTTGTCCCGCGGTTCAGGCGAGGAGCCAGGCGAAATAACGACGCCCGAGGCAGCCGGCCGTGATCCAACCCGCGACAGGATTGAGTTCCATAGTTAATTACAATGCTTGTGCTCGCGGAACCGATGGTGCGCTCCCTACGTACAACTTCTAGGAGGAACATCATGAAGCGTAAGAACGTGACGGTCCCGCGGCTGCTCACCTTGGCTCTACTGTTCGCCGGTATCGCGAGTCGTGCCTCGGCGGCTAACAAAGGCGTCGTGATCGCGATGGGCGGAGGCAACGGAACTCCAGAAATCTATGAGAAGTGGAAAAGCCTGGGTGGTGGAAAGAACGCTCGCGTGGTCCTCATTCCAACCGCGAATAACCCCGGCGATGACATCGCGCCAGTTGTCAATGGGTTAAAACAAGTCTTCGGCGTTCAAGACGTGTCGGTACTTGACACAAAAGACCGCGCGAAAGCGAACTCTGCCGAGTTCGTCGCACCATTAAAGCAAGCTACATTTGTATTCATTGACGGCGGACGGCAATGGCGATTGGCCGATGCGTATTTAGGCACTCGCGTGGAACGCGAACTGCGAAACGTGCTGAAACGCGGTGGGGTGATCGCCGGTAGTTCCGCGGGAGCCAGCATTCTAGCTTCCTACCTGGTAAGGGGCGATCCTAGCGGTCCCGAGATTGTGATGGCGAAGGGTCACGAACACGGTTTTGGCTTCCTGCCGAACAGCGCGATAGATCAGCATGTTTCCGAGCGTCATCGCGAACATGACTTAGAACCGGTGGTGGCGGCGCATCGCAAGCTGCTTGGCATCGGGATCGATCCCAATACGATCATCGTTGTACAGGGGGATCAGTTCGAGGTGATCGGCAGTGGCAGAGTCACGATAACGGAGGCGGGTCATCCGCAATTTTCAATTCCGTCTGGCAGCCACTTCGATCTGCGAAAACGGAAGCCACTGTGACTCAATTCAGGGCTGAATCAGGTGGCTTTTTTGTAGGAAAGTTCGGAAAATCGTCTGTTACGACCGAGGGAAAAGCCGAGCGCGCAGGCCTAGCTGAAGCAATGCAGGCGCAACTTCCCACTATCCGGACAAATGGCCGGTGGCTCGGAAACTATCCCAGCGCCTTGCGGTTCCTCTTCCGAAATGAGCGTGACAGTGCCTGGAACAGCGGAGGAGGCGGCATTGGGTAAGGGGGTGGTTTGGGACGGGCGCGGGTCAGGGAGTTTGGATGCGGGCAGCAAGGTCGGGGGCGAGGGACTGGTAGTGCTTGAGATTCCAGGTATAGACGGCTTGGGCTTTGCATTTGGCGGCGCAGGCTAAGAGCAAAGAATCGTAAATGCGACCGCCAGTGAAACCCCGTGAGGCAGTGTTCTGAATGGCCGCGAAGTATTCCTCCGTGGAGAGAGAAACGAGGGTCAGCCGGTTGTGGACTTCTTCGACAAAGAGCAAGGCTTGCTCGGGCGGAATCATGGGCTTGACCGGCAAAGCGGTCATGACGGCGTAAACTTCGGCAAGCGAATGAATGCCGCAGGCAGAATTTCTCTTTTCCGCTGCGGCGAAGCGCTTGAGGCTGGGTAGGTGATGAACATGACCGCCCCGGAAGGCGGCGACCAGAACGGACGTATCGAAGAACTCTTTCATCCGCGGACCTTATTCGGTAACGGCGCGGTGGCGGTTTTCGCGTTCGCGGTCGATAAGATCGGCGATGGAGGCGTCCGCCGGTTCCCCCTGGTAGACCCAGACGCCGAGTTCCTTCTTGAGCATGACGTTCTGACGGACGGGACGCAAAGTGATGCGCTCGCCTTCCGATTCCAGATGGAGGGTGTCGCCGGGAGCAAGTTGCAAGCGGTCACGAAGGGGCTTGGGCAGAACGACGCGGCCGGCTTTATCGAGGGTGAGCTTGATGACCATGATGGCAGTATGGTGTGGGAGAAACCAATTGTCAATGGCATTTGGGAGAAAAACGAGAGGAAGCCGGGGATGACGTCGGGAGAGAGGAGCGCGAGACGACATCCTGTCACTCGGGGGAGAAGGGCGCGGGACGAAGGGCGGCCCGCCTCGGAAGGCGGGCCCTACAACTACGGATCAGGATTCCGGGGGCGGGGGGCAGCCGGGGAACTCGCGGAGGGAAGTGTTACCTATATATTGAAGGTCGGCGATGCCGATTTTGCTGGTGTAGAAGCCGTCGGTGGTGAGGTTGCGCAGGAAGGCGAAGAAGGCCACGCCCTGGCTGAGCGAGGCGTCCTGTTTGGCGTTTTTGCGGAAGGCGATAAGGTCCAGGATCTCTTTCTTCTGTTCTTGCGTGCATTCCATGAAGACTTTGTCGTACCGGTCCGTACAGGCGGCGTCCAGCCAGAAGAGACCGCCGCCGAGCCTCAATTGATATTCCGGGTTCTCGCTGGTGAGAAGATCGATGAATTCCGGCGCGCCAGCCTCCACTGCGCCGCCGGACTTTTCGTCCTTGGGAATAATGGCGTCGCACAGAAACGTCACGGTGGCGTACTGCGGCGTGGAAAAATATTTGGGAACGTACTTCCCTGCCGGAGCTGCAGCTTTCTCCTTATGCACCAATTGGTGGATGTACTCGGCGGCCTCCGCAGGAATGACTTGCAGCACCGAACCTGCAGTGGCGCCGAAGGCGAGCGTGCGGAGAATGTCGCGGCGGGTTATCGATTCATTCGCCATGGTGGGCCTCACGACAAAATGAAAAAGGATTTAACACAGAGGGCACAGAGAACGCAGAGAGCACAGAGAAGATGGAGAAAAGAACCGGACGGGCGGGGCAAGTCCCGCCCCTACGAATCTGCGGCAATGCGATTGTGAGCGGCATGCTAGAGGTTGCCTTTCTTGGCTTCGTCCAGGAGGTATTCGGAGGCGCGCCAGGAGAGCGCCATGATCGTCAGCGTTGGATTCTTGTCCGGATTGGTGACCAGTGGTGCGCCATCGGTGACGAACAGATTCTTCACGTCGTGGGCCTGGCAAAAACCGTTCAGCACGGAGGTTTTCGGATCGGCGCCCATGCGCGCGGTGCCCACTTCGTGAATAATCTTGCCGCCTTCCGCGATCCCAAAGGGATACTGGCCGTGGATGGAAGTCTTGGTCCTGTATTCGCCGCCCATGGTCTCGACGATGGCGCGAAACGTCTCCTGCATGTCCTTGGCCTGGAGCAATTCGTAATCCGACCACTTGAAGTGGAAGCGCAGCGCGGGAATGCCCCACTGATCGACGACGTCGGGATCGATCTCACAGTAGGTGTCCGGGTTGGGAAGCATTTCGCCGCGGCCCGCGAAGCCGATGTACGTGCCGTAGACCTGGCGCGCGCGCTGCTTCAAACGGGCGCCGTAGCCTTCTTCGTCGTGGCACAGGCCATGAAACATGCCGACGCCGGGCATATCGCGTCCGCCGCCAAATTCGATGTGATAGCCGCGGGGAAAATCATTCTTGCGGTCGAATTTCCACCACGGCATGTACATGTGCATGCCGCCAACGCCGTCGTGATTGTGGGGCGGCATCTTCTCCAGTTGCGGGAAGTAGCCATGACCACTGCTGCCGACGGAATCGGTGAGATATCTGCCGACGGTCCCGGAAGAGTTGGCGATGCCGCCTGGAAAAGCGGTGGATTTGGAGTTCAGCAGCAAACGCGCGGATTCGCAAGCGCTGGCGGCCACCACGATGGCGCGAGCGCTGATGCGCTTTTCCGTGCGCGCCGCTTTATCAACGTAAGAGACGCCTTCCGCTTTGCCTTCTTTGTTGACGAGAATTTCGCGGGCCATCGCGCCGGTAATCAGCGTCAGCTTTCCCGTTTTCATCGCCGGGGGCAGCAGAACCTGGCTGGAGCTGAAATTTGAGGCGGTGATGCAGCCGCGGCCGCACTGGCCGCAGTAGTGGCAAGGCAGGCGGCCGTTGAGCGAACGCGTGATGATCGCGAGGCGCGAGGGAATGCAGATGATGTTGAGCTTGTCGCAGGCCTTCTTGACCATCAATTCGGTGCAACGCGGTTTGGGAGGAGGAAGGAAGACGCCGTCGGGCGCACTTGAAACGTTTTCTTTTGTTCCGAAGACGCCGATATACGCTTCGGTCTTGTCGTAGTAGGGCGCGAGGTCTTCGTAAGTGATGGGCCAATCGTCGCCGAGGCCATCGCGTGTGGCGGATTTGAAATCGATGGGAGCGAAGCGCAATGCGATGCGGCCCCAGTGATTGGTGCGGCCGCCGACGATGCGCGAACGAAACCACTGGAAATTTGCGCCCGGCGCCGAAGTATAAGGCTCGCCCTCAATCTGCCAGGCCCCGTTCGGCGCGAGGAACTCGCCAAAATTCTCGCCTGCGTGCCCGCCCACGCCCGCGCCGCGGTGCGGCGCTTCGTACGGCCACATGAGCATCTTGAAATCTTTTTCGGGATTCAGGTTTGGCCCGGCTTCGAGCAGCACGCAGTTGAGGCCGCCTTCGGTGAGAACTTTTGCCGCCATGCCTCCGCCGGCGCCGGAGCCGATGATGCAAACGTCGTACTGCTTTGGAGATCGGATCACTTGGGACATGCGGTGCTTTCTCCCTACAAGTTATTTTTTTTCAATTCAGATACCGCGAAATCGCAAGCGCGCGCCGTCAGAGCCATATACGTGAGCGAAGGGTTCACGCACGCTGCGGAGGTCATGCACGCGCCATCGGGCAGGAAGAGATTCTTCGCGTCGTGGGCTTGATTGTGCTCGTTCAGAACGGACGTTTTGGGATCGCGGCCCATGCGCGCGGTGCCCATTTCGTGAATTCCAAGACCGGGCGTGGAAATTTCCTGATAGACGAAAATTTCCTTGCCGCCGGCCGCCGCGAGCATTTCCGCAGCCTGCACGGCAATATCTTTCGACATGGCGTGTTCGTTATCGCGCCACTCAAAGTGAATCTTCAGAGTGGGGATCCCCCAGGCGTCGAGCTTTTCTTTATCCACTTCCACGTAATTGCTGTGATAGGGCAAGCACTCGCCGAATCCGCCCATTCCCATGCGCCAGGGGCCCGGCATCTTGAGAGAGTTTTTGAAGTCCACGCCGATTCCGGCACGGGAGGCGGCTGCGGACCAGCCGTCGCGGCTTCCGCCGCCCTGGTACCCATAGCCGCGGATAAATTCTTTTTGTTTTGTTTTGATATTGCGGAAACGGGGGATGTAGATGCCGTTGGGGCGGTTGCCGAAAGGCATTTTGTCTTCATGGCCGGGCATTTCACCGCCGGCGCCCGCACCCATGTGGTGATCCATCAAGTTGTGGCCGAGTTCGCCGCTGGAGTTGGCGAGGCCGTCGGGAAATTCCGGCGTCGCGGAATTCAGCAGAATGCGCGTGGATTCGAGCGTGGAAGCGCAAATGAAAAAGACGCGGGCCTTGAATTCCAGCGCGTTCTTGGTTTGCGCGTCAATCACGCGAACGCCGCTGACGCGACGCGTTTGGGGATCGAATGTGAGACTGTGAACGACGCTGTAAGGGCGAATGGTGAAACGGCCGGTTTTTTGCGCGGCGGGGAGAGTGGAACTGAGGCTGCTGAAATACGAACTGGTAATGCAGCCGCGGTGGCAAACGCCGCAGTAGTGGCAGGCAGCGCGGCCTTTGTGCACGCGCGTGAGCACGGCCGAGCGGCCAATGGTCATGATGCGATCGTCGAAATTTTTCGCGAGCGCGTCGCGGAAATCCTGTTCGACACAGGTCATTTCCATGGGCGGGAGAAATTTGCCGTCGGGCAATTGCGGCAAGCCTTCGGCTTGGCCGCTGATGCCGGCGAACTCTTCCACGTAGTCGTACCACGGCGCAATGTCCGCGTAGCGGATCGGCCAATCCACGGCGATTCCGTCTTTCGAATTCGCTTCGAAATCGAGATCGCTCCAGCGGTAACTCTGGCGGCCCCAAGTGATGGATTTTCCGCCGACCTGGCGGCCGCGAATCCACGAAAACTTTTTGCCGGGATCGTAGGTGTAAGGATTTTCCTTATCGCTGACGAAAAATTTGTTGGAGTACTCATCGCAAGCATAAAAGACCTCGCGCTGGATAGGTTGCGTGCGCTGGCGTTCGGCGCGGTCATCCCAGCCGCGGTATTTCAGGTCATAGACGGGAACGTGCTCGACGTAATCCTGCTCCGGAACGATGGAGCGCCCCGCTTCGAGGACGAGAGTGTTGAGTCCTTTTTCGGTGAGCTCTTTTGCGGCCCAGCCGCCGGTGATGCCCGAGCCGACGACGATTGCGTCGTAAGTATTGGTAGCCATATGGATCTCCCCTATGCCTTTTTCTCTGCGGGCAACGGCACACAACCATGCTGGGCGCCAGGAATGATTTGCAGATTCAATTCTTGCGAGAAGCCGATTTCGGAAGTGTAGTATCCGTGAACGGTGATGCCCTTAAAGACGTTGAAAAATTCGCCGCGCAACTGTTTATCGCGCTCTTCCGGGATGGTGTTGCCATGGCGCATCCTGCGAGTGCGTTGCGCGGCGACGGATTCGTCCATGGAACGGAGCAATGCGACTTGCTGGGCGGGCGAAGCATCCACGAAATTCTTTCCGAAGAGGTCGTTAGTTTGTTTGTCCACTCCGGCGAGACCGTCGAGAAAATTCCTGCGTTCTTCGGCGTCGGCCCATTCTGTGAGGATGACGTCAATGAATTCATTGACGCGCGCACCTTTGGCGCCGGGAGTATCCGTTGCGGGAATGATCTGATCGATCATCGCGACAACCGTGTCGTTCTGGTGCGGGTTGAGCGTGCGCAGCGTGTATCCGGATGCGGGGTGCGCTCCCTGGAAAAAAGCAAAAAGATTCGTGGGCAGTGCGGGCAAAACACCCCCAGCCATGAGCAACCTCAACGCTTCACGCCGCTGCATAATTCCTCCCTGACTTTACTGCACGATTCGAATGCCTCAGCACGAGGGGCGCGCGTGTTAAAAAACTCGCACGGCAACCCGGGTCATTCACCCAAAAGTTCTTTGCGCACGTTTTTCAAAACGTAAGCGGCGCGTTCGACCCCGACTTCTCCGGCGAGAATAGGGTCTTCATTTTCAATGCTGAGAATGCCTTCGAAGCCGACGTCCATATAAGCCTTGACGATCGACTTCCAAAGACTGGCGCTGTGGCCATAGCCGACAGCGCGGAACGTCTCCGAGGCTAGGTCAAGTTCGCTGGTTTCAAACGCAAAGTTCAGCACTCCATACTTATTGACGTTCTCTGGAAAGAAAACGGTGTCTTTCATATGCGCGTGGAAAAGGGCGCCCTGTTTACCGAGAAAGTGGATGACTTCGACCGCATCGCAGCCCTGCCAGAAGAGATGGCTCAAATCGCAGTTCGCGCCAATTTCTTCGCCGACGGCCTCGCGGAGTTTCATCAATGTTCCGGGATTATAGACAACAAAGTTCGGATGCATTTCGAAAGCAAGACGTTTGACGCCGTGATCGCGCGCGTATTTGGCTGCTTCCTTCCAATAGGGGATGACTTTTTCTTTCCACTGCCAGTCCTGCATGTGGGCGTATTCGGGGGGCCAGCGATAGGTGATCCAATTCGGCTGGGTATCCTGCGGAGTGCCGCCCGGGCAGCCGGAAAAGCCAACGATGACTTTGACGTCGAGGATTTCGGCGAGGAGGACCGTCTTGCGGAAGGTATCGATGTCTTTCTGGGCATGCTTGGGATCGGGATGAATGGGGTTGCCATGACAACTGAGAGTGGCGACGCGAATTCCGCGGTCTTCAAATTTTTTCTGCCAGGCTTTGGCTTTGCTGCGGTCGGCGATGAGTTCATCGAGAGGACAGTGACGATTGTTCGGATAGCCTCCCGTGCCGATCTCCATGGCTTCGAGACCGAGGGCGGTGACCTTGTCCAGCATGGCGTCGAGGGAGAGATGATCGTAGACGGGATCGAAAACGCCGATAGGAATCTTGCGCAAGTTGCCGGGAGGCCTCGGGGAAGGAGAATTTAGCGGCGGAGTTGCCGACTCTGCGACATCAGCGATCTTTGCCGCCCCGGGCACGGATGCGGCCAGCAATCCACCGGCGGCCGCAAGAAACTGTCTCCGGTCGATAGCGGAGTTTTCGCGTTGTTTCTTCATGCGTCTCCTCGGCAAACGCACCCATCAACTGAGCACCAATATTTCCGCCGCATTATACTTCACTCTGAAGGACAAATGAGCAGCGAAAATCGTTTTTCTAATGGATCCATGTGGATTGCATGAGGCGAAGGGGAACAGAAAGAGTGAGGGCTGCCAAGGCGAGCGACTGCTCTATGGGAGGACCCCTTGGTGTGCCGCGGAGCAACCTAAAAGCAAAAGAGGCGAGTCTGCCGGGCGCAGGAATTGGGCCTAAGCAGTGGCCAAGGAAATGAGCGGCAGAAAAAGGCCACCCATTGGACTCAGTAAAAAGCGGCATGAAGAGTGGAGAAATGTCAAAAGAACGAAGGCATTCGTGGGCTACTTATTTGAGACCGTCGCGGGATGATCTGCCGGCGCAGAAGAAATAGCTTGACGTGGAACAATCGAGATGCTATTTTTATAGCAGATGTGCTAGAGACGTAGCACGCGAATGATAAGAAAACCGAAACTAAATAGTCTCACGCGCCGCGAGCGCCAGATCATGGACGTCCTCTACAAACTAGAGCGTGCCACGGTTTCCGATGTGCTCGGTAAGCTTGCGGACCAACCCAGCTATTCGACCGTGCGCGCGCAGCTCCGGGTGCTTGAAGAAAAAGGGCACGTGCGACACGAAGAGCAGGGACTGCGGTACGTCTATATTCCGACAGTGCCGCGCGACGTTGCACGACGGTCCGCCCTTCGCCACCTGGTCGAGACTTTTTTTGACGGGTCCGCAGAAAAGCTGGTTGCGGCGCTGCTTGGCGGAGAGATTTCCAGAATCCCCCGGGAAGAATTGGACCGGCTAGCCCGCCTTGTTTCCAAAGAGCGGAAGGAGAGCTGACTATGAATTTGCGCGACGGCTCCGAACTCCCATTTGCTTTGCTCATCGCATGTTGCCTGAAGGCCACGATTTTGCTCGCCCTCACGTGGATCGTGGTGGGCGGCTCGCGCCATCAATCCGCCGCATTCCGACATCGCGTTTGGGCCATGGGGGTTCTAGGCTTGCTCACACTCCCGTTGCTTTCGATATTTCTGCCTGCCTGGCACTCGGCAGCGCTGGGGAATATCACGGGCCTATGGGGCCCAGCGCACGCAATAGCCGCTGGTCCCAGTTCCCCGACATTCCCTCCAACGATGGTCGACGCGAAGGCAGCATCTTCGCTAGCCGGCAGCTTGGCCAGCTGGGCACTGTTAGCCTGGGCAGCCGGCTTCTTATTCTTTGCCACCAGGCTCGTCGCGGGTCTTGCGCGACTTGCATGGATATCCGCACACGGTAAACATTTGCTCGAAGACAGTTGGATGCATACGGCATTGGAACTATCCAATTCCCTCAAAATCGCGCGCCCGGTGCGGTTGCTGCAATGCGACCATCCGGCGGCCATCTTTCCCATGAACTCGCCCATATTGTTCGGGGTGACTGGCCTTTGCAGGTGTGTGCCGAGCTAGCCCGGGCTTTCTACTGGTTCCACCCGCTGGTTTGGATGGCCGCGGAACGCCTGCGCCAAGAGAGTGAATGCGCCTGCGACGATTCCGTCCTGAATTCAGGAATCCAACCTTCCGAATACGCCAATCAACTGCTGGAGCTTGCCCGATCGCTCCAACAGACGCGCGGTGCATGGTCCCCCGCACTTGGGATTGCACGCCCGACTAATCTTGAAAGGAGATTCATTGCCATGCTCACTCCCTCCGTTAATCGTCGCGGGTTGTCGCTTAAGTCCAGATTGCTAACTGCTGTCCTCGCTTCTTGCCTGCTGCTCCCGCTTGCGGCGCTTCGCATTCCCGCTCAAAACGTGTCTGGGAAATTCTCGGGAACTATCCATGACGTGAGCGGTGCAGCGGTACCCAACGCTACGGTCATTATGACCGGCAAAAAAACGAACATAGTCGAGATGACCACGTCGGACGCCGCTGGTAGTTTTGGTTTCAAGACATTGCCTGCGGGCGAATATGAGATGAAAGCGCTGAAGCGCGGATTCGATGAGTACAGAGCCCCACAAGTCGTGCTAGAGCCCGACCGCGAAGCCTCGATGAACGTCACGTTGAAAGTGGCGGCCGTGAGTGACGAAGTAGACGTCGTGGCGCAAGGAACAAGCGAATCTTCGCCCGCATCCGGAAAGCCGGCGCGACTTCGCGTCGGCGGCGACGTGGAGGCTGCAAAACGGACTAATTTGGTCACCCCGATCTATCCCGCGTCAGCGAAGGCGGGCGGCATCCAAGGTACCGTGATCCTCCATGCAGTCATAGGTATGGATGGTACTCCGCTGTCACTACGAGTCATGAACAACGAGATCGACCCGGAACTCGCACGTGCCGCTGTCGAAGCCGTCAGCAGATGGCGTTACCGCCCAACTCTTCTAAATGGCCAGCCCATCGAAGTCGACACCACAATCATGGTAAATTTCAAACTATTATCGTAGCGGACCGGCCCCGGCCAGGAGATCCGCGACGGATGATCAGGGCGGTTTCAATTCTTGAAGAGGGGGGATGGAAACAGCAACGGTCAGCGCGCGCTCCGGCGGTGGATTTCTGTGCTGCAATGCCTGGACGAGCATCTCGATGGCCTGCCCGGTATTGGGAGGAACATAGATGGTCGCGGCCAAGAGCCCGGTGCGCACCCAGGATTGGCCGGTCTTGGGCAAGCCGTCACAGCCGGTAAAGGGCAGTTTCAGCCAGCGTTCCCGCTCCGATTCGTTCGCCAATTCTTCAAAGGCCTTCCTGGCCCCGACGGCCATGGAATCATCCTGCGCGCCAACCAAATCCACGGCTGCCCTTTGCGAGGTGCTCAGTTTCAGCCAGGAACGGACGGCTCGCTGAGCGCTCTCTTCAGTCCATTGCGCTCTAAGCACGGTGACGTGAATATTGGACGGTTTCGTCTCCTGCATTCCCAAGGCGCGCTC
>WNFO01019257.1_pt1 | contig 17932 bp, 17 predicted proteins | sample 5400251 | NCBI WGS metagenome assembly WNFO01 (sample SAMN13153354, study PRJNA577476) | soil metagenome | isolation source: 100 cm saprolite under Madrone tree | place: USA:California | collected 2016-06-14
GTCTGCTTGTGCGCAAAGCTGCGACGGCCCTAGAATAGAGCCGCGGCCACGGCTGGTCATTTGCAATTCCGCTTTCATTCCGCTGCCGCCAACATTCGCGCCAAGATTTGCGTATTCCTATTGAAAAAGGACTCCTGTCCCGTGAGGGCTTCTTATGAATCTTGCTGACTTTATTGATGGTCGCCGCGACCAGCATCTCGCTGAACTGTTTGAGTTTCTGCGCATTCCCAGCGTCAGTGCCAAGAGCGAGCATAAGCTGGATATAGAACGAGGCGCGAACTGGGTCGCCGGCAATCTCCGTGCCGCCGGTTTCAAAAACATTGAAATCGTCCCCACCGCCCTGCACCCACTCGTCTACGCGGAATCTTTGGAAGCCTCCGGCAAGCCCACCATTCTCTTCTACGGCCATTATGACGTGCAGCCCGCCGAGCCGCTCGATCTCTGGACTTCGCCTGCCTTCGAGCCCACTGTTCGCAACGGCAATCTCTTCGGCCGCGGTACTGCCGACGATAAGGGCCAGGTTCATATCCACTTGAAAGCTCTGGAATCCCTCCAGAAAGTAAACGGCAAGCTTCCGATCAACATGAAGATCCTCATCGAAGGCGAAGAGGAAGTCGGCAGCGTCAGCCTCTGGGACTTCGTCCAGAAAAACAAGGAAAAGCTAAAAGCCGACGCACTCGTCGTCTCCGACACTTCCATGCTGGGCAAAGGCGTCCCTTCCATTACCTACGGTTTGCGCGGCCTGAACTACTACCAGATCGAATTGACTGGCCCGGAGCGCGATCTCCACTCCGGCGTCTATGGCGGCGCCGTCCCCAATCCCCTCACCATCCTCGCTGAACTTTTTGCCAAGCTTCACGACAAGAATTTTCGTGTCACTGTCCCAGGCTTCTACGATTCGGTCGCAAAGGTACCGAATGCAGAACAGAAAGCTCTCAACGCCTTGCCCTGGAAGAAAAAAGATTTTGAGAAAGCCGTCGGCGCGCCCGGCTATTTCGGAGAAAAGGGTTTTACGACCGTTGAACGCCTTTGGACGCGTCCGACATTCGAATTGAACGGCATCTGGGGCGGCTACCAGGGCGAAGGCGCCAAGACCGTCATTCCATCAAAGGCGTTTGCCAAGTTTTCGACGCGCCTCGTCCCCAACCAGGATCCCCACAAGATCGCCAAGCTCGTGGAAAAACACATTCGCAAGCTTCTGCCCAAAACGGTCCATTGCAAATTCGAAGTCCTGAGTACCGGAAAACCGTGGGTCGCACCGTACCACAATCCAATTTTCAAGAAGGCCCAGTCTGCTTTGGAAAAAGGCTTCGGCAGGAAAGCCGTTTTCATTCGCGAAGGCGGTTCCATTCCTTTCGTAACGCAAATGCACGACACGTTTAAAGTCCCGTGCGTTTTGCTCGGTTTCGGCCTGCCCGACGAAAACGCGCACGCCCCCGACGAGCATATTGCCCTCGAAAACTATTTCGGCGGCATCAAGGCCATCGCCCACTTCTACGCCGACCTCGCTACTCTCTAGGCGTATTCTCGTTGTGGGCGTCTCCCGCGTCGGCCGAAGTTCCGCGGCAATTCGTTCTGCCCAGACTGTTTCGAATGGGGAATTGCCTGTCAATTCAACACCTTGGAGGTGCTCCACCACCATTCGAATCGATCGTAACCCGCTGTTTTAGCGGTGATTTCCACACATCCTCAATAAAATCCGCATTTTTCCGGCCGTTTTTGCGGTTTTTCCTTGCGTTCCGCCATTTCCTTGGCTATAGTCCCTTCCGGCCCGGGTTTTTCCGCAAATAAACAGGGGGTAGTCGGCTCGCGGCCTGCTTCGATTCGAATCGGAGTGAAAAGTAAATTCAGGAGGATAAGCATACTAGATGGCAGCCAAGCCACTCAGCAAGACCAAGGTTGTGGGACACATCGCCGAGAAAGTCGGCTCACCAAAGAAAACCGCCGCTCTCTTCTTTGAAGAGCTGTTCAAGCTCGCAGTGAAGGAAGCCAAGGGCGCAGCGGGCAAGTTCGTGATCCCGGGGATCGGCCGCGTTGTAAAAGCGCACCGCAAGGCGCGCATGGGCCGCAACCCACAGACCGGCGAAGCGATCAAGATCAAGGCGAAGACCGTGGTTCGCCTGCGCCCGTCGAAGGCGTTCAAAGACGCCATCCTGAAGTAGGCGCAGTTTAATTTCAATTTGAGTTTGGGCCCCCGGTGGCTTGAGCGATCAAGCTTTCGGGGGCTTTTCTCTTTTGCAACCGCCTAAAGGGTTTTTACGTAGGCGACGACGTCTTTGATTTGTTGAGGCTCCAGGGTTTCCTTCATACCGGGCATCAGCGAGTCGCCGTTTTCAATCCACATCGTCAAGGCTTCCGTCGTGACTTTGTTACCGTTGACGGTAAAAGTTCCGCGCTTGGAAAGTCCTTTGAGTCCCGGCCCGATTTTCTTCGCGTCGCTGTCCGCGAAATGGCACATCGCGCATTTCTTCTCGAACACTTCCTTGCCGCGCGCCACGGAGCCCGCCGCGGCGTGACTCGAAGTCTTCTTCGGTGGCGTTTTTTCCGGTTGATCCTGCGCCACGAGCGCTCCGGCCACCGCCAGAGTTGCGATCCCAAGAACCAGATAATTCCGCTTCACGATGCCCCCTCGTTTACTGAAGTCGTTGCCGCCAAATGCTGAAGCCACGATGGAACAAAGCTATTCTCTCCGTTTGCGCCTGCAATTTCCACTTCTTCTGCCGTCGTCCTACCGCCGGGCCCGTCACAAGGTACAGGTTCCTCCCTTGCACCTTCGGAACTTTCGTACTTTTGACCCTTGCAAAACCGTGTGCTAACTATGTGTCCATGAGCATGGAAACCCTCACCCGTGCATGGGAAGTTCTGCAAGACGCTTATCAAGCACAGATGGAAGGCGACTATGACCGCGCCGTCGAGCTGTATCAATCGTCATTGGAGCTGCATCCCACGGCCGAGGCGCACACCTTTCTCGGCTGGACCTATCATTTCCAGGGCCGCGTTGAAGAGGCCATTGTCGAATGCAAACGCGCCATCGAGATCGATCCAGAATTCGGCAATCCTTACAACGACATCGGCGCTTACCTGATCGAGCTGGGCCGCTTCGAGGAAGCGATTCCCTGGCTGGAACGCGCCACGGAAGCGCGCCGCTACGAACCACGACACTTTCCGCATTACAACCTGGGCCGCGCGTATCTCGGAAAAGAGATGTACAGCCACGCGATGCGCTGCTTCCAGGAAGCGCTGGAAATCGAGCCGCGCTATTCGCTGGCGAAGCAGGCGCTCGACTCGCTTCGCCGCATGGTGAATTAAAGACTAGTAATCAGTCATCAGATCTCAGTAAAACCAACCTCCATTCTCTAACGCAAATCGAAGTCATGACGATGCTTCCTGCCCTGAAGGCTTGACGATCCGGTCGTAAATCCAAAGCAACAGGGCAGTCAGGACGCCGACCCCGGAAATGACCCACCAGACGCGCTGAGGCTGATGCGCTACTTCGCCGAGTTGGTGCATGACGCGGCCGCCGAACCATCCTCCGAGAAGCGAGCCGATACCGATGGGCAAAAATGCAAAGCCCATGTGCGTGCCTTGCTGGCCGGGAGGCGCGAGGCGCGAAATATATTCGTAGTAGCGGGGCGCCTGAATCATTTCGCCGAGAGCGAGAACGAAAATGGAGAGGACCGCGCCGAGGATGGTGGGCTGAAACGCCAGGATCAGCCAGGAAAGAGAAGTGATGAGCGTGCCAAGAATGACACACTGGAATGCGGGCAGCTTGCGGATGAGGTAGTTGATGAGCACCGTGAGGCAAATGACAGAGAGGCCGTCGGTGATCAGGATGAGTTCGACGTCGGCGCCGGCGCTGATGTAGCCGTGAATGTAACCGGGGAGCGTGATGTACTGCTGCCAGAAGACAATCCAGTAGCCGGTGAAGATCAACAGAAAGAGCATGAATTTTGGATTGCCGAGAACGGTCAGGAAATTTCTCAACGTTTCTGAAACGCTGGGCGGCGGAGCGTCACCAAGTTTCTTCGGCTCGCGAAAGAAAATCAGCACGGCGAAGAACATCAGGAAAACGCTGAGGGCCGCGACGCGAAAAACATTCTCCACTCCGAGATGGCGGTGGGCCCAGGAAGCGACGTAGGGGCCGGAGGCGCCGCCGATATTCACCATGGTGTAGTAGATGGAGTAGCCGATGGAGCGGACGTTTTCCTTGGAAGCGCGCGCGGTCGTGCCGACCACACAAGGCTTTACCATGGAAATGCCCAGCGCGGGCAGAATCAGAATGAATCCCACAAAAAACACCGGCGGAATAGCGGCCCTGACCGGGGCGAGCCACGGCGCGCCGATGGAGCCGAGCAGAAAATAAGCGGCCGCAAGAATCAGGTAGGCCAGCGAGAGAGCGCGCCGGAAACCGAGACGGTCGGCGACTCGAAGATCTCCGTGATGTTGGCGACCCAGAAGGGACGCTCGAAGCCGGCGCGGATCTCGTCGAGCCTCTGGCTAAAGCTCATGTCGCCTCCGGGGATGCGAGGCGGGATGATAGCAGAGTTGGAGGGTAGGGGTTGTCACGGTATATGTCAGGACCGAGCAAGTGGCGGGAGGAGGCGGGATTTTGCGGTAAATCGAGGGAATTGTTGTTATTGCGGCGCAAGGCCGCTGGGCGGCGCGCCGGATGCGAAGTTCAGGCTATTTGTCAGCCCGGCGCGGCACTTCCGTTGGACGGGGATTGAAAATAAACGAGATAGCGGCGCGCACTGCGAAATCCAGCGGAAGTCTGCGCCGCCACGCGCCGAGTGGAACGCAACCAATAGAAAACACAGGACTAATCCAACGGAAGTCCCGCTCCGCGCGAAAGGATCCAACGGAAGTCCTACGGAAGTGTCAACAACGAGGGCAGTTTTCGCTTCTGGCTTGAGCTACGCTTCGGGCAGTCTCATTGGCAGATCCCTTCCTGAGAAACACCTCTGACACAGACCCGCGCGGAACTCGGGAACGAGATCGCCGCGCCTCTCCCAGTGACCTTCGCACATGCCGGGGGGACATAGCGATTGCATCGCCTGATTCGCCGGCTTTGCTTCACGCCATCGCGCGAGAGAATGCCGGTCAATCAGCCAGAAACCGTTCTTGGTGCGTTGGCCCTGGAGCGCGCCAGCCTCGCAAAGTTCTATGACCTCATCAAACGAGACGCCAAGTAAACGTGCCGCGTCGCCCACACTCAGCAGAGTGTGCCGCTCGTCGGGTCGTGGCGGTTTCAATTCCGGCCAGGCGATTGGTGCATCGGAGTTCACAGCCGACTCTTCGCGTGGCGGCGCGGAAAGCGAGCGAGCGAGTCTTTGGATGGCCAGATTATTTCCGGTAGGAAACTGCGAGTGGGGTCCGCGCGGCCTAAGTTCCGGAGAGAGGGAAAGGCGGTGATGGCAGAATGAAACCGAAGCATGACCTGTGGAGCATTGCTGAAGCCGCTGAGCTTCTTTCTCTTCCCGTCCTAGAGGTCCACCGCCTTATCAACGAGCACGAACTGACAAAATCACCAAGCGTCACCGTCGAGTCAGTTCTGAGGTTCGCTGCGCGAAAGAGAATCGAGGTCAAGCAAGAAAGCGAAAGCTAAGGAGAACACTGTGATTCGAATCGAACGCAACACCAGGGACAAAATGCAGGCCGCAATGGACGGGCTGCTTGGAGTGACGGAATCGCGACACAGTGGCATACGTCCGTTTCGCGGCATCCGTGAGGCGTACATCTACTGCACGGGAGACGTCGATTGTTTGCAGGTGGATCGCGGTGGCCTCTACCGCACGTCGGAGGCGATCGCCACGACGGACTTCCCGAACATCCTGCTGAACTCGCTGACGAAGAAGCTCGTGCAGGACTACGAGGAATTTCAGATCGTCCCCGGCCTGGAGAAGCTCTACACCACGACGATTGCGGGCGACTATAAACCACAGGACCGCGTGCGGCTCGGTTATCTGCAGGACTTGCCGACGGTGGCCCGGCCCGATCGGAGCGCTTATCGGGGGCATTGCCGGATTGATCGGTGGACTCCTTCACAGCAGCACAAAAAAAGCGCGGCTAGAAATCGAGGCCAATATCAAGAGACAGGCGGCGTCGATCGAGGATGGCTACAATCTCTTCCAGATTGACTGGGCGAGCTCGCGATCGCAGCTGGAAACGCTTCGCCAGCAGGGCGTGGATGCGCTGAAGCAGGCAGGCGTGAAAGACATCGATCGCTCGCGCGTAGGGCACGTCGACCAGTGGATCGACAAAGCGGAAAAAGAAATCGACGCGACGCAGGCGGAGCGCAACCGGCGCGCGGCGATCGCGTTTGGGCCGGCGCAGTTCCGCGTTGGCGGATTCGTCGGCGCCGCAGCCGGCGGCGCGGTCCCTGACTAGTTCGCCGGGACGGCCATGCATTTTGCAGGCGGCGGAGCGGTGCCCGCGATTCTGCGACGAGGGCGAATATGTGATGCGACCGGAAGCCGTCAGCCGGATCGGGCGCGGAAATCTGGATCACATGAACTCAGGCGGCGGTGGGGTTCATCTCAATGTCACCATCAACGCGGTCGATGCGAAGAGCGTCCGGGAGCTTCTGAGTCAAACCAAAATTCAGCATGAGTTCGCGAGAATGTATTTCCAAGGCAGGAACGAGGGCATGTGGTGAGCACGCCGCACTTGCGCGCAGAACGCGCTGTGGAATTGGCCGAGCGCATCGGCTGGGGATTTTTTGCACCGTTGGAGTTTTGCGTGACCGTTCTCATTGGAATGCTGCTTTATCTCGGCGGAGCCTTATATTTCGCTGCCGCGATCTACCTGAAGGCCCTATGCGGTCTACTCAGACGGGCCAGGGCTCTTGCTGTGCAGCGCTTTCGAGCTGGGCGAGTTTGTGCGGATGGAAAAATGGCGGCACTCTCGCTTTCTGAAATCGCCGCCGCGCGCCGTACTGGCGAACAGCGGAGGCATGCGGCTTCCTGGCTCAATTGAATTCGAATTTGATTTTGGGGACCGTCATTGTTGCCAGCCGGTCCCTGCGTTGGGGGGGAGTTTCCGGACTTCTCGCTGACGCTCTTCCATGGGCTGGCGACAGCAGGCTTGCTGCGACGGCCAAAGCCGTCACCATCACCCGCGTTCAAGTACAGGCGAAAACGGCGCCCGCCGGTTGCACGACAAACGCGATCGTCCGGCTCACCGACGGCACCACGCCTGTCAACGTCACGGTTTCCGCGGCGGCCAATGACAGCGGCGCAATCTCCCAGAACTACGCAGCAGGCGCGTCATTGATCGTGAGCGTGCAAACCGCGGCAGCAGGGTGCACCACCAGCCCCGCCGAGCAGTGAGTGCTCTCGACCCGCGACACTGTCGAGGAGGCATAAGTCCTTGCCGACGCTCGTATCGCCGATCCTAGCCGCTGCACAACAAGCTGCTCGTCGCGACCGCCCGGACGATGTTCCCGCTGAAAGGTTTCTCGTCCATAAGGCTGATTTGATGCGTGCCCCATTGCAGCGGTATCGCGAGGAGCTCGCTCAATTGATAAACCTCAGGGTGGTATTCCATCACCAAAGAATCGAGGCGCTGGCAGTGAGTCCGGTCTAACCCCTTTAGGATTGCAATTTCCGAGCCCTCCGCATCGATCTTGCAGAGACGAACGCTGGACAGATCAAACAGCTCTATGACCTCGGAAAGCCTCTGAGCGCGGACCGCCACTTGATCGAGAACGGGAACGCCGGCTCGCTGGGCGAACTCCGGGACGATGGTGCTCATTGCTCCACCCAGGCGGTCAGTCCGCAGAAGCTGCGCCTCTCCCGAATAGTCGGAGAGAGCCCAAGGCCGTGCTGTGATCAGCGATTCAAAATGGTTCGCTGCGATGTTTTTCTTGAGCTGTTCAAAAATGATCGGGTTAGGCTCGAAAGCGTAGACCCTCGCCCCTTTACTTGCGGCATAGCAGGAGAAAAAGCCGTAGTTCGCGCCAACGTCGATCACAACGTCACCGGCACGAATGGGCATTCGCGGAATATCGTAGTCATGCCCGTACCAGATGGACGCGAAGATGTGAAACGCCGCCAGGGGACATTGGCACTGCACGCCGGTGTCGCGGTCTACGAGGGTCATCAGATCGTCTGGCGATCCAAAAACTCTCTTACGAATGACGTGTAAAGGATTGCGATACCGGCCCAGTGTTGCAAGTGTCCGAGCAAGCCGGCCTGGTCTGCCTCGCATGACAAGAATAATAGCATCTCAAATGCCCGTCTTCAGTCGTGTGGGATCGCTATGACGGTTGCTTGCGTCTTGTCATCGTGAAAGATAGTTCTGATATTTCGGCCCGTCAGATGCGGGTCGCGCTTGCAGGAACAAACACAAAATAGTCGTAGCCGCCGGGCGCAAGGGAATTCGGAGTCTGCCAAACGTAGGAGCGATCCTTGGATGTCAGTGGGGGGCGGCACAGACTGAAGTCTGTGCTACTGTTGCCGGGATTTTGGGTGGAGGTGGTTGGATGAAGATGTTCGCCAGACTGGTGATGGCCATGGCCGGAGCGTGCGTGGCGTTTGCAGGCGTAGCTAGAGCGCAGAAGCCCCCGCTGCTGCCGGAGAAAGATGTGGCGGCGCTGGCGAATGAATTGAGCGGGGAGACGGCGAAGAGAAATTTAGAGGGGATTGCGCGGTTTCACCGGCAGCGCGGGTCGCGCGGATTTCATGAAGCGGCGGAGTTGGTGGCGGAGCGGCTGCGTGCGTATGGATTGAGCGACGTGGCGATCCTACAGTTTCCCGCTGATGGCGCGACGATGTATGGGACGCAGCGGTCGCGGCCGGCGTGGGATGCGCAAGTGGGTAATCTGGGAGAGCTTTGGTTTGACCCAAAATGGTGTGAAGAGCCCGCCGCGCAGCACGAGCCAACTGCAAAAGACAAGAAACGAGAGCCGATTGGTCCTGAATGTTCCCCTAGAGAGAGAACATTGGGCAGCTACGAGGCGGAGCCGGTTGTTCTGGCCGAGGACAGCGAGAGTGGCGAAGCCACGGCAAATTTGGTGGATGTGGGTGACGGAACGAAGGAGAGCGACTATGCGGGGAAAAATGTCAAAGGAAATATCGTGCTGGTAAGCGCCCAGCCGGGCGCGGTGCAGGATTTGGCTGTGGGAACATTCGGCGCGGTGGGAATTGTGAGTTACGCACAGAACCAGAAGACCGCATGGTGGGGGGAAGACGAAAACCTGATTCGCTGGGGACATCTGGAGACGTTTTCGCCGAATAAGACCTTTGCGTTTATGGTGTCTTTGAAAACAGCGCGCGGATTTCGTGAGCGGTTGGCAAAGGGCGAAAAAATCATGCTGCACGCGGTGGTGAAGGCGGGGCAGCATCCGGGAAACTACGAAGTCGTGACGGCGACGATTCCGGGAGCCGATCCGAAAGTAAAGGAAGAAGAGATTGCGTTTAGCTGCCACCTGGATCATCAACGGCCGGGAGCGAACGACAATGCTAGCGGGTGCGTGACGATTCTGGAGGTGGCGCGGACGCTGCAGAAGCTGATTTCTGAGGGGAAGCTGTCGCGGCCGGCGCGGACGATACGGTTTATTTTTCCGCCCGAGATTGAGGGGACGCTAGCGCTGCTGAATGGCAAGGGGCAGTACGCCTCATTGTCAGGCAGCACCGAAGCAGGCAAGACGACAATCAAAATTTCCGACAACTTTCTGATTGGTCCGGAGTTAGCCAAGCGGATCAAGGCGGTGGTGCACATGGACATGGTGGGCGGAGGGCCGGAGACGAAGGCGGTGTTCCACGTGACACGCGGGCCGATGAGCCTGCCGAGCTTTGTGCATGACGTGGCGTGGGCGTTCGCGGAGTGGGTGAACGAAGAGTCGTACAAGTTTGCGGCGACGGGGAAGGCGGAGTATCCGATGGTCGCGCCGGAGGGCGGGAAGGAGCCGCTGCGAGCGGAGTATTCGGCGTTCACGATGGGGAGCGACCACGACGTGTATCAGGATTCGTCGTTCGGGATACCGGCGATCTATTTGAATGACTGGCCGGACCGGTACATTCATACGAATTTCGATATGGCGGCGAATATCGATCCGACGAAATTGAAGAGGGCGGCGTTTATTGGTGCGGCGAGCGGATATTTTTTGGCGGGGATGACCGTCGAGGACTTGCGGCGGCTTCAGAAGGTATCGACGGAGGTTTTCGACGCGGAAGAAGCCCGGCGAGAACTCGAAGTTTCGGAAAAAGAACAATTGAATATGACGACGCGCTGGCTAGCTCAACCATCCCTTCGGGAATACGCCGCACAAATATTTCTGCATGAGACAAAGCCCAACCAGGTTGCCCCGGTGCAACCAGATGTTCGCTATAAGACAGAACCAGCGCGTGGGGATGGACTAACTCGATTTAAACGAAAGTCGGAACCTAAGGGGCCGCTGGCGGTGTTTGGGTACGACTATTTTGAGGCGGAATGGGCGAAGTTGGCGTATGTGAAGAAGCCACAGCTTCTGGAGTACCAGGGATTGTGGGGCGGTGGGGAAGAGTATGCGTACGAGTTGCTGAATTTTGCTAATGGGAAGCGGAATGCGCAGGAGATACGCGATGCGGTTTCGGCGGAGTATGGGCCAGTGCCATTGGAGATGGTCGTGGAGTATTTGAAGGCGCTGGAAAAGATTGGCGTGGTGGAGCAGGTGAAATAGAGAGACAACAGTTGAACGTTAAAAGTTGAGAGTTGAAAGCGAGAACGGGAAGAAAAAATGCCGGCCTGCTTCGCTAGGGGTCCTTCAACGACATCTGGGACGCAAATGACTGTGGGAAGTTTCGCTGTGCTGACAGCATCGTAAATCAGACGTAGAATCCCGCGACTAATGGGAGGCTATCGTGCGCCTACTTCTTGTTTCTGCACTACTTGGACTCTTCTTTGTTTGTTCTGCTGCCAGCACTGGCCAAAAGAGCGCGCCGGAGCAACCGGATATCAGCCGATCTGGCCGCGACTTCCTGGAGGTCTGCACCAGCGTAGACAGTAAAGGGGGCATAGACAGTGAAGGGAACAGAGACGCTGCCCGCATCCAGCGTGATGCTACGTGTCTGGGCTGGGTTGAAGGCTTCGCCGATGGCTTCCTGGTGTATGGGGAACTGCTCAGCGTCCCGAGAAAGGACAGGATGGCCTGCGTTCCCCCTGGAGTGACGGCGATCCAAATCGTTCGCGTCATTAAGAAATACCTTGCTGACAATCCTGGGAAAGCGCGCCGCCCGACACGTTACATAGCTTCGATTGCGTTGGCAGGTGCATTTCCGTGTAAGCCGGGGAAGTAGAAGAAGGAAAAGCCCCAGGTGCCCCGACCCGGTCGGGGTAAACGCCACCGGCACTCCGGGCACCGAGCGAGGGAGAAGTTGGAGGAGTCTTGTAGTTGTTCCATCGATTGAGGCGCGGGTGCATGTTGCCACGATCCCTCCACTGCGGTCGGGATGCCAGACGGGGCATCGGGCTATTGTGCGGTTGACGCTCTAATCTTAGGACGGCTGGGCCGATTCGCTCGGCGCTGCGGGGGCGCTCGCAGGAATGGAGGGTTTGGCTGCGGCGGTGTTCAAGCGTGAAAAGCGGGTTTTCAAAGCGAGAAATGGGGTTTCGAAATAACGATAGCTGACGTAGGCGACACCCACGGTCACTGTCAGGCCAATCGGGAAAATTACAGGAGGGTATTGCACGCCAATGCTGCCGAGAACCGCGTGAACGAAGTGGATGCAAAGAGAATTGAGCAGGTACATTCCGTAGCTGACCGTGCCGATGAACGCCATGGGGCGAAAGCGCAAGAGCATTGCCAAGCCGTGGTCTTCCCGAACGACGCTGGCTCCGACGAGCGCGACGGTGGCCGTCCACGCTGGCCAGAGTGGCAAGCGAGCCGGCATCAGACACAAGCCCAGCGCGACCAAGGCGACCGGCGCGGTCCATTTCTGGCCGAGAATGGAGTGCAGTAGTCGAAAACCGACGGAAGTATGGAGGGCTTGAGCCAGCAAGGCTCCCAGACAAATGGGTATAGCCACACTGAGAACGATTCGCGTAGGGAGCGAGTCGGGAGGAAGAACGGTTTGGAGCCAGCCGTATCCGGTGGCGATTCGCAGCGCAACCATCGCCCCCATGAGCGTGGCGGGCCAAATTCCGCGGAAGGCTCGCAGTGCCAACGGCCAAAACGCGTAGAACTGCTCTTCCGTGCAGAGCGTCCACGCCAGATTGAAAATTCCGGGAGGCCATTTCGTGGAGATAAACCACGTGTAGGTATAAGTCAAAAAAGCGGGAAGGTAATGGAAAAAACTGGCGGCGCGGCCGGTGCCCCTCTCAAAGATCAGCACCACGACAATGTACAGCGCGACGGTAGCGTAATAGAGAGGCCAAATACGCAAGGCGCGGCGAATGTAAAAGTCGCGGAGCGAGATGCGGCTGAACTTTTCACGCTCGCGGAGCAGCAAAGTGGTGATCAAGAATCCGCTGATCACGAAGAAAATGTGAACGCCGTACTCCCCTTGGCGAAGGACTGGCATCGCCTGTAGCTCTTTGTAATAAGGCGTGCCCCACCAACAGTGAAACCAGACCACACCCATGATGCTGATGGCGCGAAGGCCATCAAGCGACCCAAAGAAGCGAATGGCGCGAAACTCCTGGTAGCGGGTGGCTGCATCCATTCGAATTGTTCCAGGATCCCCTGATATCGCGAGACTGCCTTGGCGATTCTAAGCCAGAATGACTTGAAGTAGTACGAGGGAGAGGAGGCCTGAGCGGGTGCGGAGGCAGTAAGGAATTCCGCTTTGCGCTATGAAGTGAGATTTTCGATAGGGTTGAGGCGACGACTCTCTCACTCGTCTTTATCGCGATACTCGCCGGGAACATCATCCTGCGGCACTTCGTGGGTGCGAACTTCGCCTTCGTCGGCGTTGCCGGCGTCTTGCACGCCCTTCACCACCTCGGCTTCGAAGGCGTTTCCTTCCTCGAGCAATTCGTCCACGCTCTCCGAATCCGCGCCCTCGCGGCTGGACAATCCCTGCAAATCTCCGGATTGCCCGCCGTAGCGCGATGAAAGCCCTTCCGGCGCAAAGGCTACCGTGTTCTCGGTTTCACTTTTTCTGCGAACGCGCTTGGTTTTCCCAGCAGCAGTTTTTCGTGCGCCGGCTGCGCTCTTCCTCGTCAGTTTTGGTTTACGCGCCTTCTTGATCGGCTTCGCTTTCCTGCGCGCAACTTTCTTCGTCTTCTTCTTTTTGGTTTTCTTTTTCGGAGCCATACGCGCAGTGTACCACCAGTCGGACGTTCCTAGCCGGGCCTTCGAGTCAGGAGGACTCGGCCGCGGAGGTAGAAGCAGCAGATCCGGCAGGTGCGGCGTAGCCATGGCATCTGAATGGAACGAGCACTAGAATAAGCGGCTACAATGGCGGTGGACTTGAGGAGGGCAAGATGCCAACCATTGAGGGGAAAGAGGGGCGGTTGTGGATTGATGCGTACGTGAGGAAGGCGGGCAGATTTTCTGGAGTAATGAAGGCAGTGCGGGCGCTGGTGAAGAAAACGGAATACGTAAGTCCGTGGAAGACTCCTGCGTTTGATTCGAACGGACCGCTCTGCGTCTATGTGCTGGGGAAAGAGCATGTAACGCTGGCATTTTTGCGGGGAGCGATGCTTCCCGATCCGGGGAAACTGCTGGAGGGCAAGGCGAAGGGCGTGCGTAACGTAAGGCTGCGGAGTCTGGCCGATGTGAAGCGGCCCGGTGTAAAGAGGTTGATCGCGGAAGCGGCGAAGTTGAACAAGAAGAATCCGCCGTCGGGGAAGATGGTGGGGATGGATAAACGGCGGAAGAATGAAGGAAAGAAATGAACAGCCGCACGGGGGTCGTGGGTTGGAGAGGCACAGACGCTTCGAAGCTCACCGTGAACTGAAGTCTGCCTGCGGCAGGCGGGGGTTATGGCACCGTGTGCTAGCATCGGGGATTGTGCGTTGAGCGAGGGACGAAGTAGATGGCGGCGACGATGAAGGCGTTGCGGAAGATGCGGGCCTCGAGAGGCTTGCAGATGGATACGGTGGCTGTGCCGCTGATCGGGCCGAGCGACGTGCTGGTGCGCGTGAAGACGGCTTCGATTTGCGGAACGGATTTGCACATTTATGGGTGGGACCACTGGTCGCAGGCCCGGATCAAGCCGCCGGTCACCTTGGGGCATGAATTCTGCGGCACGGTCGAGCGGGTTGGCGACGAAGTGCGCGCGGTCATGGCGGGGGATTTCGTCAGCGCGGAGATGCACGTGAACTGCGGGCACTGTCATCAGTGCCGGCTGGGGCAAGCGCACATCTGCCAGAATTTGCGAATTATCGGGATTGATCAGGATGGGGCGTTCGCAGAATTTGTGAAGATTCCGGCGTCGAATATCTGGAGGCTGGACCCCGCGATTCCCGAGCATTACGGAGCAATTCTCGATCCGCTGGGGAATGCGGTGCACACAGTGTTGGCGGGGCCGATCGCGGGGCAGACGGTTTTGGTGACGGGCTGCGGGCCGATCGGGTTGATGGCTATTGCGGTGGCGAAAGCGTGCGGTAGCTCGACAGTCTTTGCGACGGAAACGAACGAAAAGCGGCGCGCGATGGCGAAGAAGATGGGCGCGGACGTAGTGCTGAATCCGGCGAAGGAAGATGCGGTTGCAAAAATTCTCGCGGAAACGAACGGCACGGGTGTCGATGCGCTGCTGGAAATGAGCGGAAATCCCATGGCGATTCAGCAAGGGTTTAAGGCGCTGCGAGCTGGTGGGCGCGCTTCGCTGCTGGGGATTCCGACGGAAAGCGTGCCACTGGACCTGGTGAATGACGTGATATTCAAGGGCGCGACGGTGCAGGGAATTTATGGGCGGCGCATGTATGAAACGTGGGTGCAAATGACGGCGCTGCTGAAGGCCGGGCGGTTGAATCTGGAGCCGCTGTTTGGAGAGCGCACTTCGCTGGAGAAGTTTGAGAGTGCGTTCACCTTGTTGCAGAGCGGCCTGGCAGGAAAGATTTTGCTGTACCCGAATGGGATGCCGCGCTAGGCGAATTGCCTTTTTTTCCTTTCGAATTGTTTTGCTCCAGGCCGCCAGCTGACGCACAATGGTTCTTCCCCCCAGCGAGTCCAAGCTAGGAGTGTAAGCATGTCTGATACCGCTACTATCGCAACAAAGCAAAATCCTCTGCAGTACGTTACCGACGAATTGAAGGAAATGCGCGCGAAGGGCGTGGCGCCAAAACTACGCGTGCTGGAAGGCGAGCAGAAGCCCGTGTGTATTTTCGACGGGAAAGAAGTGATCAACCTCGCTTCGAACAATTACCTCGGGCTGACGACGAATAAGGCGCTGCGCAAGGCCGCGCTGGACGCGGTGAAACGATATGGAGCGGGCGCAGGGGCGGTTCGAACGATTGCAGGGACGATGAAAATTCACATGGAGCTGGAAGAGCAGATCGCGGCGTTCAAGAACGTGGAAGCCTGCGTGGTGTTTCAATCGGGATTCACGGCCAACGCGGGAACCGTTTCGGCCGTCCTGGGAAAAGACGATCTGATTGTTTCCGACGAGCTGAATCACGCTTCGATCATTGACGGGGCGCGGCTTTCGAAAGCGACGATCAAGGTTTTCAAGCACAAGGACGTGCAGGACTGCGAGCGCATCCTGCAGGAGAACGCGAGTTTTCCGGGGAAGAAGCTGATCATTACGGACGGCGTATTTTCGATGGACGGCGACATCGCGCCGCTGCCGCAGCTTTGCGACCTGGCGGAAAAATACAATTGCATCATGATGGTGGATGACGCGCACGCTTCGGGCGTGCTGGGCCGCGGCGGCCGCGGAAGCGTGGACCATCATCAGTGCCACGGGCGCGTGCACATCCAGGTGGGAACGCTGAGCAAGGCAATCGGCGCAATGGGCGGATACGTTTGCGGTTCGCGCGACCTGATCGATTTTCTGTACCTGCGGGCGCGGCCGTTCCTTTTTTCGACTTCGCATCCGCCGGCTACGGCGGCGGCATGCCAGGCGGCGTTCGCGCTGCTCGATTCGCCGGAAGGCGAAAAGCTGGTGAAGAAACTGTGGGCCAACACGAAAATGTTCAAGCGCGAATTGAAGAAGCGCGGATTTCAATTCAAAGTGAGTGAGACACCGATTATTCCCATTCACGTGGGGGATGCGGCGAAGGCGTTCGAATTCTCGAAGAAGCTTTTTGAAGCAGGCGTGTTTGCACCAGCCGTCGGTTACCCGACGGTAGCGGAAGGCAAAGCCCGGCTGCGCGCGATCGTCAGCGCGACACACAAGCGCGATCAACTTCTGCGCGCGGCGGACATTTTGGCGGAAGTGGCCAAGCCGCTGGGCATCGTGCCCAGCTAAGGGCGGCAGTCCGCTCCTTACAGCGCAGCCATAGGGGCGACTTGGGAATTTGCAAGAGTTCGCTATTGGCTTAGGGCTGCAGAAGAATGCACTGGCGGAACCCTGTAAATCCTGCGCAGTACAGGCCCTTTTTTCGGGCTACTCGTGCCCGACTATCAGCCTAAATAACAGAAAACAATGGTCTTACACATCGGCATAAACATTGCGACTATCAAACGGTTGCATGGATACCCTTATATTTGAAGCCACAAATCCAGCTCATCTCCAAACGTTTGTTTGAGGAGGATTTACGACTATGAATCGCGCAGGGATGGCAATTATTGCGGGGGCATTTTTCTGCATGAGCGCGGCGGCTCGACCACAGACTGGGGCTCAGGCTGGCGCACAGACAAGCAGCCAGACGTCAGTGCAGGCCGGGCAGACGCAGGCGCAAGCATCAACCAATGCATCGGCGTCCACTTCGGCGTCGGCGCAGAACGGGCAGGCGAATGGTTCGCTGGCGACGGGCACGGCGTTTAACGCTGAGCTGAGTTCGCCAATCGATTCGAAAAAGTGCAAGCCGGGTGATGCGGTAAACGGGCGCACCACGGAAGCGGTGAAGTCCGAAGGGAAAACTGTGATTCCGAAGGGCGCGAAACTGGTTGGCCACGTGACGCAGGCTTCGGCGCGCGCCAAAGGCGAATCGGAGTCAGCGCTCGGAATCGTGTTTGACAAAGCGATCCTGAAGAATGGGCAGGAGATTCCGTTGAGCGCCGGTATCCAAGCCCTTGCTGCGGCGCAGAGCAGTGCGTCGACCGCTGGATCCGACCTTGATACATTTGGCGGGGCGGGCGCTTCGGCAGCGGGATCCGGCGGGGCCAGTGGACGCGGCGCGCTTGGCGGAGTGACTTCCGGCGCAGGCGGTGCTGTTGGCGCGGTGACGAACACCGCTGCTAACGTAGGTGGAGCTGCGGGCGGAGCGGTGAATTCCGCGGCAGGCGCAGGCGGAAGTATCGCCGGGGCCTCGAAGGGAGCCGTCGGCGGGTTGAACGCAGCCGGCCAGCTCACTTCCAACAGCCAAGGCGTTTTTGGCCTGAACGGCCTGAACCTGAACGCGGCGGCGTCAAATGCCACTCAGGGTTCGGTGATTACTTCGGCGGGGAAGAATGTACACCTGGACAGCGGCACGCGGATGCTGCTGGTTTCGCAAGCGCAAGCCGGTTCGCAAGGTGAAGCGAAGCAACCAGCAGGCAAACCGGAACCAAAAGGTGAGTCCAAACCGGAAGCTGGCAAGCCCAACAAACAATAAGCAATAAGCAACAAGGTCTGCTGCAGGAAGGGGGCCACGCGGAAACCGACCCGCGCGGCCCCCTTTATTCCGTCCCATGCGCAGAGGTGCACTCCGCAGAATGACGAGTCACTTGTTTGTCCTTTGCTATACTCGCCCGCATGCCTGATGCTCCGAAAAAACTGTTCCTTGTGGACGCCATGGCGCATGTTTATCGCGCTTTCTTTGCGCCCATGCCGCAGAGGCTCACGGGTCCCGGCGGAATTCCCACCAACATTCCTTTTCTATTTGGAAACATTCTGAAGCGGTTGATCAAGGACTATCAGCCGGA